>Ga0209810_1001815_pt1 | contig 29404 bp, 24 predicted proteins | sample Coa_R1_7_FD_187159 | JGI IMG/M metagenome (GOLD analysis project Ga0209810, IMG submission 187159) | Surface soil microbial communities from Centralia Pennsylvania, which are recovering from an underground coalmine fire - Coalmine... | ecosystem: Environmental > Terrestrial > Soil > Unclassified... | reverse complement strand
CGGCCTCGTCGCGGACCCCGCCCAGCGACATCCGGACGAACTTGCGCCCCAGCGCCCGGGCGATGCTCTGCCCCAGGCTGGTCTTGCCCACCCCGGGCGGCCCCACAAAGCACAGAATCGGCTCACGGAACTCGCCCCCCACGGGTTTCGCGGCCGCGGGCGGCTCGTCCAGGGTGCCGCTGTGCGACGCTGGAGGCGGCGTCTCCAATCCGGGCTCCGCTGCCGAGGCGCCGTTCGGCTCGGCCTCCGCCGTCGTGCTGGCGGCCTCCTGTGCGTCCACCCCGCGCTCCTGGCGCAGCTTCTTGACTGCCAGATATTCCAGGATGCGTTCCTTGACTTTCTCCAGGTCGTAGTGGTCCTCGTCCAGCACTCGGCGGGCCCGGGCGACGTCGATCTCCACCCCGCGCGAGCGGTTCCAGGGCATCGCCAGCAGCCAGTCCAGGTAGGTGCGGATCACGGAGTGCTCCGGCGAGGCGGGTGGCAGGCGTTCCAGGCGGGACAGTTCGCGCTCGGCCTCGCGGCGAGCCTCAGGCGACAGGTGTGCAGCGCGCACCTTCTCGCGCAGCTCGTTCAGCTCCGCTTGCGCCGGGTCTTCCTCACCCAGCTCCTGCTGGATCGCCCGGAGCTGCTCGCGCAGGAAGTATTCGCGCTGTGACTTGTCGATCCGCTCGCGCACGTCGCCCTGGAGCTTGGCCCCGAGCTCCAGCAGCTCGATCTCGCGGTCAAGCTGCACCAGCAGGCGCAGGTAGCGCTGCTTCAGCGTGTCGATCTCGAGCAGTGCCTGGCGCTCCTCCAGATTGATTCGGAGGCTGGAGGCGATCAGGTAAAAGAGCGCCCGCCGACTCTCCAGGTTGAGCGCCCGGGGGACCAGTTCGTCTGGCAGGAACGGCGACACCGAGACCAGGCGCTGGAAGGCGTCCAGTGCGCGGCGGGAGAGGGCTTCGACCTCCAGCGAGTGCTCGTCCGGGTCCGGCAGCACGGTGACCCGGGCAACCAGGAACGGCTCTTCCTGGGTGAACTCCTCGATTCGCAGCCGCTCCAGCGCCTGCACCCAGACGCTCTGCGTGCCGTCGGGGGCGCGCAGCACGCGCAGGATGCGCGCCAGCGAGCCAACGCGGTACAGGTCGTCGGGCCGGGCGACTTCGACCTCGGGGCTGCGCTGAGCAACAAGCCCGATGAGCCGATTGCTGCCCTGCACGCTGTCGATCAGGCGGATCGACCGCTCGCGGCCGACGGCCAGCGGCGCGGTGGTCAGCGGAAAGACGATCGTCTCCCGCAGCGCCAGGATCGGGATCGGGCCGGTGACCGTGGGCGTGCCCTCGCCCGGGGTTTCCTGCTCCTCCTGCCCCTCCAGGTCGATCATGCGGCTCTTGGGCCTCCGTGCGCCCATACGCGCGTTCCACCGTCTCAGTACTGTCGAGTATACCCGTGGTGCCTCAGAGGAGCGGGGGAAGTGCCGAAAGAGCAACACATGACACGTGCTGTGCTAGCCTCTTCTCACTGCTGTGGTGGGGTGACAGGCGCGTGAGTACGCCCGTGGGACGTGGAGGGTGGCGGGGCCGCTGGCGGCCGACGCTGCGGGTGGTGGCCTACCTGGCGCTGTTCTTCGCGCTGACGCAGTTGGCCGAGCTGGCGCTGCTGCTACTCCTGCTCGCGACGGGCGTGCTGCGCGTAGTGCCAGCGCTGGAGACACTCACCACCAGCCCGCTCGTCCTACCGCTGTACGGCGCCGGCCTGCTCGCCGCCCTGGGTGTGACCTGGGCGTTCGCGCGGCTGCTGGACCACCGCCCGCTGCTGGACTTCGGGCTCCGCCCCGGCGGCCCCTGGCTGCGCGACGCGGCCGCCGGCTTTGGACTCGGAGCGCTGCTGATGGCGCTGATCTTCGTCGTCGAGCTTGGGGCCGGCTGGTATCGGCTGGAGGCGGTCGAGTGGGGGGCCGAGCCGCTGGACCAGGTGGTCAGCCGACTGGCGGTGGCGCTGCTGTTCTTCGTGATGGTCGCGTTCCTGGAAGAGCTCAGCTTCCGCGGCTACGTGCTGCAGAACCTGGAGCGGGCCTGGGGCAGTCTCGTCGCGCTGTTCGCCTCCTCGGCCGTGTTCGCCGCGTTCCACCTGCTCAACCCCGGCGCCGGGGTGATCCCAGTGCTCGCGCTCGTGATAGCCGGGCTGATGCTCGGCTCCGGCTACCTGGTGACCCGGGCGCTCTGGCTCCCGATCGGACTGCACCTGGCCTGGAACTTCTTCCAGGGGCCGGTGTTCGGCTTCCCGGTGAGCGGCACCGCTGCGGGCGTGCTGCTGCGGCTGGTGCCCGCCGGGCCGGACGCGGTCACCGGCGGGCCGTTCGGCCCGGAGGCGAGCCTGATAGGCGTTGCCGCCGAGGTGGCCGGGCTGGCGCTGCTCTGGCTCTGGTCGCAGCGCCGGTGGCCGCGCCAGGAGCCAGCGGAGGCGCGCGCGAGGATGGGCGCTGGTCGGATCTCCTAACGCGGGAGGCGGTGGGCGCTCAACGATGGCGCGGAGCGGGCCAGGCCGCCATCTGGCCGTCCGCGACCGGTCGGGCTGGGGCGCTGCCATCGGTGGGAACGACGAACACGTGACCCGAGTCGTTCGCCTCGCCGGGCAGGAAGCCCGAGTAGGCCAGATACTTGCCGTCGGGTGACCAGGGCGACATGGACTGAGCGTACTGGTCGAAGAACATCAGGACGAAGAAGCTCTCGTCGTCGGGGACGTAGCTCCCAAGCTCGATCCGCTGCTCGCCGGTCGTGTCCACCACCCACCAGGTGACCCCCGGGGTGTCCGGGCCGCGGAAGAGGGCGTAGGCGAGCCGGGTGCCATCGGGCGACCAGAAGAACGCGGCGATGTTGCCGCTGGCGACCTGCTTGCGCGTCCCGTCACTCGCAGAGATCACGTCCAGCTCCTGGTAGAAAGCGCTCGCCTCGTCGAGCCGCTGGGCAACGCCCAGGTGGGTCCCATCGGGCGACCAGGCGAAGGCGGGGGCGTCGGATACCTCGAGCAGGCGCGTCGCCGCCCCGGTGGCGGTGTCGAAGACGAGGACCTGCGCGCGCTGGTTGTCGCCGCTCGAGGCGACGACGGCGCGTTTGCCATCGGGCGACCAGACCGGGGCGCGGAAGCCGACCGGGCGAGCCGGCAGAACGAAGCGGTCGTCCCACTCACGTTCCACGTGGAAGAGGGCCACTTCCGCCTGCGGGTTGAAGCGGGCATCGCCGAAGGGATGCACCAGCAACGCCTTGCTGTCGGGAGACCAGGCATAGAACACCGGTGAGGCGGCGGTGACGACGCGCGCCTCGCGGCTGCCGGTGGCATCGAGCAGCAGGACGTTCACCGTCGGCCCCCGCTGCGCGCCAAGCGCCAGCGTCTCTCCATCGGGCGCCCAATCCAGGTAGAAGGGGGTAACCGAGACCCGGCCGGGCCCCGTTTCGAACACCACCCGGGCGCCACTGCCGTCCGCCCGGGACACGATAACGGCTGAGCCGATCGTACCGCTAGAGTCGCGGTGGAAGCGCAGGTAGGCTAGCTGCTGGCCGTCGGCCGACCAAGTGGGCCACTGGTAGGAGATGTCCCGGGCGTCCTTGGGCGGTGGGAGCGAAATCTCGCTGACTCGTCGCGGCGCTCCGCTGTTCACCGCGACGGTGTAGATCTGGCCATCGCGGCCGACAAACGCGAGCGGGGTGCTGTCGCTGCCGCGGGCACAGCCCGCCAGCATGAGCGCTAGCAGGAGCAGAACCCCGAGCCCGCGGCCAGCCACGATTGCCTCCGCATTTGGCACAGTACATACCTCTCGTGCCCCCTGCTGTCAACTGTCTGCCCCCAGTGGGCGTCAACGCGGGACACCGCCGAGGGGCCGCGCGCCGATGGTGACCGGTACACTGTGCGCGGAGACCGTGGAGGAGGTCCCGATGCCGCGCGCCATCGATTTCCACGTCCACCCGGCTACACCGGAGGTGGCGGCGATGCTCGCCGGCACCGCGGAGGAGATGCGCCGCTTCTTCCGCTCCGACGTCCTGATGGAGCCGCTCGAGCAGACCGCGGAGCGGTACCGGCGGCTCGGCATTCAGGGTGTCCTGCTCGGGACCGACGTGGAGACGACCACCGGGCTGGCGCCGCTCTCCAACGATCTGGTGGCCGATGCGGCGCGGCGGTGGCCGGACGTGTTCGTCGGCTTCGCCGGGATCGATCCCTGGAAAGGGAATGAGGCGATCGCCGAGGTCGAGCGCTGCGTGCGCGAGCTCGGGCTGCGCGGGCTCAAACTCCATCCTGGCCGGCAGGCGTTCTTCCCGGACGACCCCCGCTTCTATCCGCTCTGGGAGAAGGCGGCCGAACTGGGTGCCATCGCCCTCTTTCACACCGGGATGATGGCTGCCGGGGCCGGGACGCCGGGGGGCCGCGGGCTCAAGCTCCAGTACACCCGGCCCGTGCCGCACCTGGATAACCTGGCGGCCGACTTCCCCACGCTGCGGATCGTCTCCGCTCACCCTGGCTGGCCCTGGATGGACGAGCAGCTTGCGCTGGCGCGTCACAAGGCGAACGTGTTCATCGACCTGTCTGGCTGGTCGCCCCGGTACTTCCCACCGCAGCTTGTCCAGATGGCGAACACGCTGCTGCAGGACAAGCTGCTGTTTGGCTCGGACTACCCGTTCATTCCGCCGGAGCGCTGGCTCGCGGACTTCGACGCGGCGCCGTTCCGCGACGAGGTGCGGCCGAAGATCCTCTTCGAGAACGCTGCCCGGCTGCTCGGACTGGACGACGCGGCCTAGCAGCAGAAAAACGGCCGCGTCCCATCCGCTGTTGAGGATGGGACGCGGCCGTTGCCACGTGGTCGCTACGCTGCGCCTGGTTGCGCGTGGGTAGGAGCCCCGCGACGCGCAGGTCAGGACCCGCCGAGCACTGAGACGCGTGTCAGGCGGGAACCAAAGATCGAGATGTCCACGTTGGTCCAGGTCACTGTATTGGCATTCGTGTCGGTGGTGGCACCAGGGATGTGCAGCCAGGCCGCCGCCACCGGGTTGTAGTAGTACATCGTCACGGTCGCCTCATTGACCCCGTTCGAGGCGACGTCCTGATCGGTGTAGTGCAGGATGAGGTTGACCTGGTTGGGTGTGCTGAGCGGAATGAGCTCGAGGTTGGCACCGCGGAGCTGCTTCAGGCCAGCAGGCAGCGGCGGGGTCGGGGTCGAGGCATCGATCGGGTCCTCGGTGACCTGAACCGTGCCACCACTCACCCATTGCAGCGTCACCACGCCATCGGCCGTCGTGCTCGAGGCGTGGGAGGCATCCATCCAGAATACCTCGGTGTCCGGCGCATTGGGCTGAGCGCCGACTACAGCCTCGAGCGGGTCTGTGGAGATGGCGGTCGAAACGTTCTCGTTCGCGTTCTTGTTACTGTTGTTGTTGTTGCTGTTGCCGTTCCCGTTCCCGTTCCCGTTCCCGTTCCCGTTGCTGTTGTTATTGTTGCTAGCCGACACGATCATGGTCGGCGACGTGCCGGTGAGCCAGTCGGATACTGCAATGGCCAAACCCATGGCAAGTAGCGCAACAAACCCGCTCAGAACGACGCGGCTGAGGTTGGTACTTCGCATGCACTCCTCCAGAGGCAGAGACACCGGAACGAAGCCGGTCCTAAATGCAGCATGCCATATCCCGGCGCAAATGACCAGGAGCGATGCTGCGCCAGATAGGTCCACGGCCACGGCCCCCCGCGTTCCAGGCTCGGCGACGCGCTGAGCGCTACGGCAGGCTGGCGAGCTGTGGCATGACCTTCTTCGCCAGCAGCTCCATGCTCCTGAAGTTCTTCTCCTGCTGGTCGCCCCAGTCGTAGTTCAATTGGAGAATGCCGCCGAAGCCGCCGACCTGGGCGTGAAGCTCGCGCAGACGACGCGCCACCTCGTCCGGGCTCCCCACAATCCAGAGGTTGTCCAGCAGCCAGTCGATGGTAATCGCCTCGTCGGGGATGGATGGATCGGGCTTGAACAGGTAGATCTGCTTGACAGCACGCAGCAGCGGCAGGAAATAGTCATGATAGACCGCCGCCTGCGCCCCGGCCTTCGCCTCGCGGCGCGCCTGCTCTGTCGTCTCGGCGATGTAGATGTCGCGGGCGATACGCCATTCGCTTCGCCGTGGCGTCTGCCCGGTCCGGGCCGCGCCCTCCTCTACCGCCTGCCAGTGGCTCACGAGGGTAGGGATCGGGACAAAGTTGATGCTCATCGGGATCCAGCCGCGCTCCCCGGCCAGGACCAGCGTTTCGGACTTGGTGGTTAGGCCGGCGACGGCGATCGGCGGGTGGGGCTGCTGGTACGGGGCCATGTGGACCGCCAGGCCCCAGTCCCGGGGCTGCGGCAGCTTGAACTTCCAGCGGTCCGTCTCGGACTCGAGCCCGTCGGCGTGCGCCCGAGCCCGCTCCCACACCTGCAGGACCAGGTCGATCGCCTCGCGGGTGATCGTGCGGTGCTCGCCGTTGGTCAGGTCGATCCGGAACAGCTCGAAATCGCCGGGGAACCCGCCGGAGCCGATGCCGAAGTTGAAGCGACCCTTGGCCATCTGATCGAGCTGGGCGATCCGATGGGCCAGTACGACCGGGTGGTGGTTGGGCAGGCAGGCCACCCCGGTGCCCAGCCGAATGCGGCGGGTGCGCTGAAGCGCAGCCGCGATCATCAGGTCCGGCGCGGGGATGTTCTCCCACTGGCTGGTGAAGTGCTCGCCGATCCAGGCCTCGTCGAAGCCGAGCTCGTCCGCCCAGATCAACGTCTCCAGGTCGACATCGTATGACTGGGCGTGGGGCTTGCCAGGCGGGTGCATCGGCATCAAGAACATCCCAAGCTTCACCGTCGATTCCTCCTCGTCTGAGCTCCGAGCGCGCCGCGCGCCGACCAGGGCAGCTCCCCACGTGCGCCGGTGCCGGGAGATACTGCCAGGTTTTGCCGACTGCGGCCAGCCGGCCAGGTGGTGGACCCGCCAAAGGTCCGGGCCTGCCCCACCCCACTGGCCGCTGGCGCCGCCGCGACGCCATGGCAGACTCTTGCCAGGAGGGGAGCATGCGCTGGACAGTGCGGATCGCCGTGATCTTCGGATCGCTGTTCGTGGCCTGGGCGCTCCTGCTAGGGCTGCTGCTGAGGGAGCTGCAGCGGGTCGTAGCTGCCGGGCTGATCGGTTGACGGGCGGAGCGTGCCGCCGCCAGGGGGGTGAAGTTGCCCACTGGCGGTCCCGCGGCTCCGGGCTAGCTGGTCTCCCCGCTCACCACTGCTTCCACGGTCGCGAGCGCCTCGTCCGCCGCCTCGGCGGTCCCATTCACCAGCACGCCCACCGTCCGCGTTTCGCCCGGCCCGAGCTCGTCTACCGCGCCCAGTCCGACGCCGATCACCCGGCCGTCGCGTAAGTAGGCCACCTGCACCGCCAGCGAGCGCGGCTCGGTGTCGCCGTTGGTCGCCGCGACGTCCGCGAACAGGAAGCCGTCGCCGGTCTGGGTGATCGTCGGCGGACTCAGGCTGATCTTCATCGCTGCCTCCGCATAGGGCGCCGCCGCGGGATCATCGAGCACCCGGACCACCTCCACCCGAACCGCGTCGTACGTCGGCGCCGGGCCGGCCAGCGGCACGGACGCGACTCTTCGCTCGCCCGGGCGCACGGCGCGGACGATCCCATCCGCCGTCGCCACAGTGGCGCCGGCACGATCGAGCGTCGCCCGCAGTACGGCGCTCTGCACGCTGCTGCCAGTGTTCGTCGTCAGCACCACGACCGCCGCCAGCCCCCGGAACTGAACGACACTAGGCTGTCCGAGGGCCAGGCTGGTCGGTGGGGACGCTGAGCCAGCGGCAAGCCAGCTCCCCCCGACCAGCAGGAGCAGGAGCAGGGCCCCGGCGATGTTGGCAGCCTGACGGGTCATCGCAACGCGCTCCTCCCTTGCTGTGGGCCGTCCCACCGGCGGGGGTAGCGTACCGCACACGCCCGTGCCGAGCGCGGATTCCAGCATGAAACGACGCGCACGCTCCCAGGGAGCGATCGATGGATTGTGCGTCGGGGCGAGTGCCATCCGGGCTTGAGGTACAGCGTATCATCAAGGGCAATAATCAGCGCGGCCATGGCGTACACGTCACGCCGCCGTGCCTGATCGAAGGAGCACGGTATGCCCGCCTCCCGGCTCAGCTTTGGGGTTCGTCACGACTTCCGCCAGCCGCTGCCACGGCCGCGGCCGTACCAGGAATACTACGAGGAGTGCATCGACGAGGTGCGCCGAGCGGAGACGCTGGGCTTCGACGCGGTCTGGGTCACTGAGCACCACTTCTGGGATGATGGCTACCTGCCCGCCTCCTTCGGGATGCTCGCCGCGCTGGCGCGCGAGACGACGCGGATGACGCTCGGCACCAGCGTCGTCCTGCTTCCGCTCTACCACCCGCTGCGCGTGGCGGAGGATGCGGCGCTGGTGGACCTGGTGAGCGGCGGCCGGCTGATCGCTGGGTTCGGGCTGGGCTACGTGCTGCACGAGTTCCAGGTGCTGGAGGCGGATCGGCGCCAGCGTGGGCAGCTCATGGACGAGGGGCTGGCGATCATCAAGCAGGCGTGGGAGCATGGCCGGGTCACCTTCCACGGCCGGCGCTGGCGCTTCGACGATGTGATCTTCGAGCCTCGCCCGGTCCAGCGGCCGCGCCCGCCGATCTACCTGGGTGGCTCCAGCCCGCCGGCCTTCGACCGCGCCGCCCGCGAGGCCGACGGGTACCTGGACCCCGGCGGGGCGACGGTGGTGGAGGCGATCAGCCAGCGCTACCAGGGGCTGAAGGCGGCACTCGAGCGGCACGGGCGCGCCGTGGCGGGCTTCCCCTTCGTGCTCGGCCCGTCGTGCTACCTGGATGACGACCCGGAGCGCGCCTGGCGGGTGGCCGCTCCCGCGATCGCCTACCAGGAGACGAAGTACCGCCAGTACGGGACGGACCCGGATCGGCCACGGCCGCCGGCGATCGACCCGGCCAGCCTCTCGCCAGGGAACTATCTGGTCGGGACCCCGGAGGCGGTGCTGGAGAGGCTCCAGCAGTTGTACGACGTGGTGCCCTACACCCAGGTATGTCTCTGGGGGCGGCTGCCGGGCCTGAGCCACGAGCAAGCGCTCCGCTCGCTGGAGCTGTTCACCGAGCGGGTCATGCCCGGGCTGCGCGCCGCGGTGGAGTCCCGCGCCGCCGAATAGCGCCGCTGTGTCCCTGCTCGCACCCAGCTTCCTGCTCTGCGCGGTGCGGGATGGCGCCGCGGCACCGTGCTGGTGCGCCCGAGGTTTCAGCGGGAGCCCGCGCCGCGGACTGGTAGAATGCGGCATGGCGAATGAGTACAGCTTCGACGTCGTCTCGGAGTTCGACCGCCAGGAGCTGGTGAACGCCCTCGATCAGGCGACCCGCGAGTTTCGCACCCGCTACGATCTCAAGGATAGTGGCAGTGAGGTGACGCTGGAGGGCGATCGGCTCGTGCTGCGGAGCAACAGCGAATTCACGCTCGACTCGGCACGAACTGTGCTTGTGGAAAAGGCGGTGCGGCGCGGACTCTCGCCCAAGGTCTTCGATTTCGGCAAGGTAGAAGAGGGGACCAAAGGCTCGGCGCGGCAGACGATCACTCTGCGGCATGGGCTCTCTCAGGAGCACGCCAAGGAGTTTGCGAAGCTGATCCGTGACCGCTTCCCGAAGCTGCGGACACAGATACAGGGGGATGCGCTGCGGGTGTTCGGCAGGTCGAAGGACGAACTGCAAGGGGCGATCCGAGCGCTCAAGGAGCGCGAAGCCGTGCTGCCGTTTCCGCTCCAGTTCACGAACTTCCGCTGACAGGCGCAGCCGCCTGCCAGGAGCCCGAGCCTCCTGGCAGGTCACGGGGGCATGAAGACAGATGGCTGAGCACCTCACCCGCCCATCCGGGCGGCTCACCCGCCGCACGCTGCTCTCGAGGATCGCTCGGGGGGCAGTGGCGCTCTCGCTGGGCGTGGGGCTCGTCCCATCTCAGGCGGCTCAGGCCGACGACACACCGCCCGGGTATGGCACGCCCACCGCGAGTCAGCCGGCTCCAACCGCGGTGCCCGCAGGCACGCGAGCGCCTGCGCCACCAGCAGCCACCCCGGCGCCGGCGGCCACGGCCGTGCCGGTCGCCACCCCGGTGGTAGCCGCGACCCCGGTATTCCCGCCCGCCAGCTATTCCACGGATCTGCTCGTCGATACGATGTGGCTGATGGAGCATCTGGCGGATCCACAGCTCAAGCTGATCGAGCTGAGCGAGGACGCGGCCTACATGTCCGGGCATCTGCCGAGCGCGGGCCATCTGCGCTGGGAAGACCTGAAGCTGGTGGACTCGAACAGCGCCACGCTGGCTGCCTGGCGCGACGATGTGCAGGCCCGCCTCGGCGCGCTCGGCATCACCCCTGCCGATCCTGTGGTTGTGTACGACGATGGCTCTCTCTGGGCGGCGCGCGTCTGGTGGATCCTGGAGGCCCTGGGCCACCGCGACAAGCGGGTGCTGGACGGTGGCAAGCCAGCCTGGACCGCCGCGGGGGAGCCGTTGTCCACCGACTCTGTCAGCCCCGCTCCCGCCAGCTACGAGGGCACACCCAACCTGGCGGCGCTGGCGACAGCCGAGTACGTCGCCTCCCGGCTGGGGGCGCCCGACCTGGCGCTGGTGGATGCCCGTCGGCCGGAGGAGTACTCGGGGCAGGACAACGATGGCACGGCGCGGGGCGGGCACATCCCGGGCGCGGTCAACATCCCCTTTGACCAGGTGGCGATCCCCGGATCCCCTCGGTATTACCTGCCGCCGGACAAGCTGGCGGAGCTATACGTCTCGCGCGGCGTCACCCCGGACAAAGAAGTGATCGCCTACTGCGCCACCGGGGTGCGCTCCGCGGTGACCTACTTCTCGCTGCGCCTGCTCGGCTACCCGCGCGTTCTGCTCTACAGCGCCTCCTGGGCCGAGTGGGGCAACCGCCTGGACCTGCCCGTCGCCACCTGAGGCGGTCCTCACAGCGGGGCAGCCGCCCAGGTGTATAGTGGACAGCGGGACGCCGCGGTGCGGCGCAGCACCGGGAGCAGCACGGCGTCCCGGCGGGGCCACCGATGCCCTGCCTGACGCGTCGACGCGTCGAGGAGGCGTGCATGCTGATCGGGGTGCCGGCTGAGACGAAGCCGGCCGAGTCGCGGGTTGGCCTCACCCCGGCCGCGGTCGAATCGCTGGTTCACGAAGGGCACCGGGTGCGCGTCCAGGTCGGGGCCGGGCTGAGCTCCGGATTTCCTGACGGCTTGTATGAGCGGGCGGGAGCCACGCTGGTCCCCAGCGCTGCCGAGGCCTGGGCAGCAGACCTGGTGGTGAAGGTCAAAGAGCCGCAGCCGGCCGAGTACCAGTACTTCCGCCCGGGGCTTACGCTGGCTGCGTATCTCCATCTGGCCGCTGTCCCCGCGCTGGCATTGGCGCTGCTCGAGCGCCGGGTCGATGCCTTCGGCTATGAGACGGTCCAGACGCCCGAGGGGAAGCTGCCGCTGCTGGCGCCGATGAGCGAGATCGCCGGCCGGATGGCGGCGCAGGTGGTCGCCCACTACCTGGAGAAGCCGAGCGGCGGGATCGGCATGCTGCTCGGCGGCGCGCCCGGCGTGCCGCCAGCGCGGGTCCTGATCGTCGGCGTCGGCGTAGTGGGCTTCGAGGCGGCGCGGGTGGCGCTGGGCATGGGGGCGCAGGTAACCGTCTCCGACCGTAACCTGGATCGGCTGCGCGAGGTGGAGCACCTGCTCAGCGGCCGCTTCGCCACCCTCGCTTCGAATCCCGGCAACCTGCGGGCGGCAGTGGCCGAGTCGGACGCGGTGATCGGCGCAGTGCTGATACCGGGCGCCCGAGCACCGCGAGTAGTGACGGAGGCGATGGTCGCCAGTATGCGTCCGGGCAGCGTAGTCGTTGATGTAGCGATCGACCAGGGCGGGTGCATCGAGACGTCGCGCCCCACCACCCACGAGGCGCCGACGTACCTCGTCCATGGCGTCGTCCACTACTGTGTGACGAACATGCCGGGCGCGGTGCCCCACACCGCCACAGTTGCGCTCTCCAACGCGACGCTGCCCTACATCGCGGCGATCGCCAACCAGGGGTTGCGCGCCGCCGCAGCGGCGAACCCCACGCTGCGGGGCGGAGTCAACATCCTGGACGGCCGGGTGGTCCACCCGGCGGTGGCGAGCGCGCTGAACCTGGAAGAGCCGGCTGGCGTGGCCACGTCAGCCGCGACCGAGGCTCAGCGGGCGGACGGACAGGGTCGAGCGGAGCGAGTGGCAGCCCGGTCAGCGGGGTAGCGCCGCGGCTCCTGGGGGTGACGAGACGGACGAATCGCCCCGTGGGGCAGGCGCCGCCATGGTGGTGTAACCAGCATGCGGGTGCTAACCAGCCTCTCGGCGGTTATTCAGAGCGCGGTCGAGCGGAGAGCGTCTAAAGAAGCAGGGGAACCAGCCGCGCCGTGGCACGGGGGAACAGGGCAAGTTCCCAGGTGCCCCTGGCGTGTGCCTGCTCGTGCGGCTTGCCCGCGCCTGGTGGCCAGCGGCGCGACACCCCACGAGCGGGCGAGCGGCGAGTGGTGTGTCGCGAAGGCCTGAGCGTTCGGAGCGAGGCTCCGCCTCAGCCGCGGAAGGGGGCCAGACGCGGCCGCGAGAAGTGCAGCCCGTTGCCTGGCACTTCGGTGGGGCGCACCCTGCCATCCTGGACCTGCTGCGGCTCCTCCAGGTAGGCGTCCAGCGCAAAGGCGTGCTTCTCCAGGTAGATGGGGTTTCGGCTGGCGCAGAGCAGGTGCGCGCTCAGCTCGTCGGTGTAATGAGAGCTGGTCGCCAGGCCGGCCGCATCGGCGAGGCGGAGAGCGCGCAGTGAGGCGGTGATCCCGCCGTTGGTGACCGGGTCGATCTGGATCACTCCGGCGGCGCGCTCCTGCACGTAGCGCTGGAACTCGTAGACGGAGTGCAGGCTCTCTCCCACCGCGATCGGCATCGCTAGCTCGCGGGCCAGGCGGGCGTGGCCGGGCACGTCCTCCGGGATGGTCGGCTCCTCCAGCCAGAAGGGGCGGAACGGCTCGAGCCGCCGGCCACGCTCGAGCGCCTCGTCCGCCGTCCAGGCCATGTTTGCGTCGATCATCAGGTCACGGTCGTCCCCGATCAGTCGGCGCACCGCCGCCACCCGCGCCTCGTCCTCGCGTGGGTCGGCGCGGCCGACCTTTACCTTCACCCCCGGGAAGCCCCGCTCCAGGAATCCTTCCACCTGCTGTAGCAGAGCATCCAGGGGCTTGGGTAGATCGACACCGCTGCCGTAGGCGGGAATGGCCCGCGCCTGGCCGCCGATCACCTGGTACAGTGGTTCGCCCTGGCTCAGCCCGCGCAGGTCCCACAGCGCGATGTCGAGCGCGGCGATGGCGAAGGCGAGTAGTCCACCGCGGCCGACGTACAGCAGCGCGCGCCATAGCCGCTCCCAGAGCCCTTCGACGTCGCTGGCATCCTGGCCCAGCAGCAGCGGCGCCAGGTCCTGCTCGATCAGCGTCTGGATCGCCCGTCCGCCGCGGCCGATGGTGTAGGCGTAGCCCTGCCCTGCCAGTCCCCCGGCTCGCACGCTGACCAGGATAAGCTCCTCGCTGGTGATGGCGCCGTGGCCAGCGTCGCCCATCGGCTCCAGGGGCAGGCGGTAATACTCGGTCTCGACCGCTTGGATCGGCAGGCGTGCGTTCATTCCAGGCTCCCTGCCCTGGTGCTGGGTTTGCCGTGGCTGGCTGGAGTCACAATGCTAGCGGCGGCGCCCAGGCGACGAAGAGCGCCCGCGGGGTGTCCTCTTGGGCTGAACGCGGTTCGGGCGCGGCCCTTACGCGAGCTCGGCCATCGCCGCGTCCAGGTTCTTGGTGGCCAGGGCGGTCCTGAGCGCGCGCACCACCCTGGCCGGATTACTGTGCTGCCAGATGTTGCGGCCGATGGTCAGGCCTACGGCGCCGGCCTGGGCGCCGGAGACCACATCGGCGATCGTCTCCCGCTCTGTCGGGCGCTTGGGTCCGCCGAGGATGAAGACGGGCACGGGCGAGGCCTCGACGATCTCGCGGAACCTATCTGGGTCGCCGCCGTATTCCAGCTTCAGAATGTCGGCCCCGAGCTCGATCGCGATTCGGGCGCCGTCGGCGTTCATCTGCGCCCGCTCCGCCGGGTCGGACGGCACCTCCGTGCCCCACAGGTAGGGCTCGATCATGAGCGGGATCTCCCACTGGCGGCAGGCCGCGGCGGTGTGCGTCAGGTAGGAGAGGTTCTCGGCCCTGACGGCCGGGTCCGGTGAGCCCATCAGGAGCATCGCCTTCACCGCGTCGGCGCCGAGCCGCACCGCCTCCTCAACCGGGAACTGCGCCCAGTGGCGCTCGGCGGGACCCTTGCCCCGCGGGCCGCTATGGATGAGCTGGTCGATCCCCAGCACCAGGGCGGGCGCGTCGCGGCGGGAGAACAGGTGGGCAACCCGTCGGGCCAGGCCGGCGTTGAGCAGCACGCCATCGGGCCTGGCGCCCAGGATGGTCTCCAGGAGCTGTTGTGGGTAGCGGAAGCCATCGGGCACTCCGCCGATCCCGTGGTCCATCGCGACGATGACGGAGCAGCCGGTCCGTTCGTCGAAGAGCCTCCCCAGGCGGCGGATCATGCCGGGCGAGCTGGCACGAAGATCCATGTTCTCCATCCTTTCCTCTGCGAGCATCAGGGCTCTGGCTGGCTCACACCAGCCGCCTCGGGCCGTCCGGCGGACTGCCCTGCTCCACTGCCAGGCGCCGCCAGCGAGCTGAACAGCCGCTCGGTCTCCTCCACGAGCCGCCGGTACGCGGCGCGTTCTTGCGCCCGCTGAGCGAGCCGACCTGAGCGGGGCGAGACCACGGCTTCCGGTTCGGCTCGTCGGGCCACGTCCGGAAGATCCGAGATCACCCCGACCGCCGCGCCGGCCAGCAGCGCCACACCACGCGCTGCGAATTCTAGCTCCTTCAGAGGCACGTGCGGCAGGCCCAGGATATCGGCCTTGAGCTGATTCCAGATGGTGCTGCGGGCGCCGCCCCCCAGCACCCGCACCTCGCCGGGCTGCCAGCCGGGGATCAGCGCGCGCATCCGCTCCAGCGCCAGGGCGAACTCGAACGCGACAGACTTCAGTATCGCCAGGTACAGGTGCTCCGGCCGGGCCCCCCAGGTCAGCCCGAGCCAGCCGCCCCGGGCCGCGGGGCGCGGTGGGTACCAGCGGCCGCCAAGGTGCGGTAGGAAGAAGAGCTCAACCGTCTCCCGCTGCTCCTGATCCTCCCGGGCTGCCCGGGCGTCCCAGTGCCGCAGGCGCGTCGCCAGATCTGCGCCCGCCTCGCCGGCGGGTGGGAACTGCTCGGCGAACCAGCGCACTGCCTGGCCGCCGAATAGCACGTAGCTCGGGTGCCATACACCTGGCAGCGCCGAGGGCTTGCAGTTGAACCACTGCCCCTCCACGTCGACCACGAAGCGATCGACACAGCCGATGAGCGCCGTCGCGGTGCCGCTGAGGTCCACCAGAAAGCCCGGGTCGACCCCGCCAGCCCCCAGCACGCTCGCCATGCCGTCGCCAGCGCCGGCGATCACGGGGAGCTCGGCCCGCAGCCCCAGGACTGCTGCCCGGGCTGGGCGGAGCCGGCCCACCACGTCAGTAGGCCGGGCCAGGCGCGGCAGCTTCTCGGCGCTCAGCCCGACCAGCGCCAGCAGCTCCGGGTCCCAGGTCGCGCCGCCGCTCCAGAAGCCCGAGTGCGAGGCGTAGGTATGGTCGACGAAGGCCTCCTCGGGCGCGAGGCCAACCAGCTCTGCCACGTACGCCCCGGCCAGCGTGGTGAACCGAACGATGCGCTCCCACACCTCGGGCCGCTCGTCGCGCCAGTACAGCGGCTTCTGGCCCCACTCGGGCGCCGCGCCGGTGCGCCTGAGCAAGAGCGGCATGATGGGCAGCATCCAGCGCTCGAACGCGGCGGCGCTGCGCAGGTCGAGCGGGGAGTCGTAGGGGATGGTGGGCCGGCCGGCGCGGTCCAGTGCGGTGATGCCCCCCATCTGGCCGGTGACGCCGATCGCCGCCACCTGGGACGTCCGTTCGCCCAGCGCCGCCACAACGGCGCGGACGGCGGCGTCGGCCGCCTCCGACACCTCTTCGAGCGACTGCTCGACCCGCCCAGGGCCAAGCACGCGCAGCCGGTTCGGTCTGCTCGCGGCAGCAACCTGGCGCCCGTGCGTGTCGAAGATCGCCGCCTTGACCCGAGTTGTCCCGAGGTCGATCCCTAGCAGAAGTGGCGCGGGCATGGACGTCCTTCCCTGCCGGCGTGCTCCGATACTGTACCTGGCGGGCCGCGGGCGCGGTGCCGCTGTCCCCGGCGGCATCTACGCGTCGTATTGGGACCCGGACGCGCTATCATCCATCACTCGCGCGTGGGCGTATCGAGGGTGGTAACACTGTAATGCTCGGAAGCAAACGGCAGACTCTTCCGGCTATGGGCTTCGAGGCGGCGGCGACGATCGGCACCGTTCAGGCCCGCCGACGGGGACTCCAGGCTGCCCGGGTCTGGGCCACGCCCGGACCGCATCTTGTCCCCGCGATCATCGCCCTGCTCGTGGTCGCGCTGGGTCTGGCAGCACTAACCATCTACGCGCGCGGCAAGGAGCGGGAGTTCATCCACGCGCTGGCGCCGGTGCAGTGGCCGCAGAAAAGCCAGGGGAGGGTGCTGGAGGAAGCGGCCTTTCAGCAGCCGGACCTGCTCCCACTGTACGGCAGCTCGGAACTGGCTTCCAGGAGCCCCAATGTTGCGAGCCGCATGTTTAGCCGCTATCCTACTGGCTTCACCGTGTTCCCCGTCGGGCAGGCGGGTGCGACGCCGCTCATCTTCCTCGAAGCGCTGGGCGACCTGGGCTCTGAGCTTACGGGCAAGCGCGTCGTGATCTCGCTGACGCCCGGAGTCTTTCTGGATTACACCACCAGCGACGACCAGACGTACTACGCGGGGAATTTCTCGCGGCTGCACGCCAGCGGGCTCGTATTCAGCCCCGACGTCAGCCTGGCGCTCCGGCAAGCCGCTGCCCGGCGGATGCTCAGCTATCCGGCAACGCTCCAGCAGAGCCCGCTGCTGCGGTTCGCGCTGGAGCGGCTGGCCGACGATTCCCCGCTGAGCCGGGTGTTGTATCTTGGCGCCATCCCGCTCGGCCGACTCCAGAACCTGATACTGGAGCTTCAGGACCACTGGGCCGTGCTCACCTATCTGAAGGATCATCCGGCGCTGAGCCCGGACGTGAAGCGGCAGCCCGCCACGATCAACTGGGACCGGCTCCTGGCCGAGGCAGAACGCGAGTCTCAGGCCCGCCACGCTGCTGCCCCGGATAGAACCGACCGACTCCTGAGCAAGGAGCGGGCGCGGCATATCCAGGACCGCTACCGACGCAACGATCCCCTGTTCCTGGCGAAGGTGGGGCAGGGCGACGGCTGGAACGATCTGGATCTGCTGCTGCACACGATCACAGACCTTGGCGCCCGGCCGCTGATCCTCAGCGCGCCGCTCAATGGCCGTTGGTACGATCGGAAGCACGTCTCGGCGCAGGCGCGCGCGAGTTACTATCAAGAGATCGTGAAGGTCGGCGCGCGCTACCAGGTGCCGGCCAGGGTGTTTGCCGAGCACGACGAAGATACCGATTTCGTGGCTGATACGCGCTCGCACCCGGCCGACAAGGGCTGGCTCTACTATGACCAGGCGATCGACGCCTTCTTCCACCAGACGACGCGGTAGCCTGCCGCGCGCCGGTATGGACAGGGCGTGATTGCTACACGGCAAGCAGGGGCATCTCCTCCGCGCTGCGCGCGCCTGCCGCTCGGCCGCGCCGAGCGGCTTGTCCCGGCCGCCGCTATCCTGCTCGGCGTAGGCTACTGGGGCGTGACGACCTGGCTGGAAGTGGCGCAGACGGCGGCGTTCCACCGCTACCTGCACGACTTCGCCCTGTACGTCAACATCCTCTGGAACACGGCCCACGGCCGGCCCTTCGCGACCACGCTGCTCCGCAATGATGCCAGTCACCTTGCCGAGCACGTCGCGCTCGGGCTCCTCCCCCTGACCCCGCTCTACGCGCTCGACCCGGACCCGCGGCTGCTGATCGCGCTCCAGCAAGGCGCGCTGGCGCTCGCCGGCGCCCCGATCTACCTGCTGGCCCACCGGCGCCTCGGCGGCGCCTGGCCGCCGCTGCTGCTACTCGCCGCCTTCTACCTGGCGCCGAACCTCTCGGAGGCGGTCATCTCCCGTGCGTTCTACCCCGTGGCCCTGACCACGGTGCCGCTCGGCTTTGGCACCTACTGGCTGCTGACTGGCCGGACACGCCGCGGAGTGGCGCTGGCGCTGGCCGCGCCGCTCATCGAGGAGACCTCGGCGCTGACGGTCTTCGGGCTGGGACTGCTCCTGCTGCTGCGTCGCCAGCTCCGGCCGGGGCTCCTCCTCTGCGGGGTTGCTGCTGCCTGGCTCACACTGGTGTCATTGGCGATCATGCCGGCGTTCCACCGCGACCAGCCGCTTCCTACCACTGGCAACCGGGTGGTGGACAAGTTCAATGGTCTTCAGACGCCGCTGGGGGCCTGGAACCGGCTGAGCGAGCGGGCTCCGCGAAACCTGAGCTGGCTGCTGCTCCCTACCGGCGGCCTGGCGCTGCTTGCCCCGCAGACCCTGGTCGCCGGTCTGCCCACGACGGCGGTGCTGCTGCTCACTGACGGCGACGATGTCCAGAGCCATCGCATCGCCCCGGTCATCCCGATGCTCTGGCTCGCCACGGTTGAGGGTCTCGCGCTGCTCCGCGCCGGCTGGCGCCGCACCGCCGCCCTGGCGCTGGTGCTGGCGCTGGCCGTGCTGACCTTTCGCGACCGGAGCTGGCTGCCGGGTGGTGGCGCATTCGACCCGGACCTGGCCACACGGGACGCGCTCACCGCGGCGATGGAGCGCGCGCTCGCGGTGGTGCCGACCGAGGCCTCGGTCGGCGCGACCTCCAACGCGCTGATCCCGCTCGCCGACCGTCGCGAGGTGTACACCGTCCCCGAGGTCTATCCACCCGGCCTCGGTCCCAGGCAGCGGCTGGAGTGGTACGTGCTGGACGTGACCCGCGACGACTACCGCAAGGCGATCGGCGCCCCTGACGACCCGAGCAGTCCGCTCAACGCGCGGCCGCCCTATGCCCTCTGGCTCCTCGACGACCAGGTGCTGGTAGCGAGCGATCGGCCGGAACAGGTGGACCATGCAATGGCGGTGGAGTTCGGCGGGGCGATGCGCCTGGAGGGCTATACCATCCAGCCGACGGCGGCAGGAGTCTCCGTCCGGCTGCGCTGGCAAGCGCTGAAGCGCCTCCCACGCGGCTTCGTCCGCCGCCTGGAGGCGCTGTCGGCCGATGGGGCGGTGCTGGCGACTCTGGACGGCCCTGCCACCCGTTCCTACTACCCCACATCGCGCTGGCCCTCGGGCCAGATCGTAGTGGAGGACATCTCCGTCGAGCCCGGCGTCGGGCGCCAGGCAGTTCGTTACCGGCTGAGCTGGCTGGACCCAAAGGCCGGCGCCGTCCTGCGGCTGCCCGACGGGCGCGACGCCCTCCTCCTCGACGCCGCCTCCTGAAGGGGCCGCTCGCCGTCGTGGCAGACTATCCCCGCGGTCCAGTGAAGTGCACTCCCCGCGTGATATGGCGGGACAGCAGCAGGAAGACGAGCAGCGCCGGCAGCGCGGTGACGGTTGCCCCGGCGAGCGAGGGGTACGCGGCGATGCCCACGGGCAGGGTCCGGGTCGCGTCGGTAGTGGAGATGATTAGCGGCCAGAGGAAGTTGTTCCAACTTCCCACGAACGTCAGGGCTGCCACCGCGATCAGCACCGGCCAGGAGAGAGGCAGGACCACTCGCCAGAAGACGCCCAGGCGCGAGGCGCCGTCCACCCGCGCCGCGTCCTCGATCTCCTGCGGGAGCTGGGCGAAGAATTCGCGAAACAGGTAGAGCGTCAGGACGTTGGCGGCCTGGGGCAGCACGAGTCCGACGAATGTGTCTGCCAGGTTCAAACTGGCGAAGCCGAGGAACAGGGGAATGAACGTGATCTCCGGTGGGACGAGCAGCGCGGCCAGGACGGCGACAAAGAGTGGTTCGCGCCCCCGGAATGGGATGCGGGCGAAGGCGTAGCCGGCCAGCGAGCCGGTGGCCACGACCAGCGCCGTCGTTGCACTCGTGGCGATCAGCGAGTTCAGATACCAGCGCAGCAGGGGAAAGTTGTCGAACGTGGTCCGAATCGCGGCGCGGTCGAGCGGCGCCACCAGCGGGAGCAGCGGAGCGATCCACAGGGCCGCGAGCGCGGCGAGCGTGATCTTGAGCGGGAGAGTACGGAGGAGGGGCTGAAGCGGCATAGAGCGGGCAACTGCCTCCGCGCGACGGGCTGGCCGCGAAGGCGGACCCGGCCGACTGGCCTCAGCGTACCCTAGCCTCGCCGCGCCCGGCTACCCCTTCAGGCCGGAGAAGCTCACCCCACGCATGAACTGGTGCGACAGCAGCAGAAAGACCACCAGCGCCGGCAGCGCGACGATCGTCGTCCCGGCCATCCCCAGCCCGTAGCCGATGGAGGTCATCTGGCCGACCGGCGCGAACTGGCTCGTTCCCACCGGGAGCGTCTTGGTCTCGTCTGAGCTGGCGATGATCAGCGGCCAGAGGAGATTGTTCCAGCTCCCCATGAAGGTGAGGATCGAAACGGCGACGATTACCGGGGTGGAGAGCGGCATCACGATGCGCCAGTAGACGCCGAAGCGGCTGGCGCCATCCACCCGGGCCGCGTCCTCGATCTCTTGGGGGAGCTGCTCGAAGAACTCGCGGAATAGGAACAGGGCGAAGGCGCTGGGCACCAGCGGCAGGAAGATGGCGGCATAGGTGTTGGCCAGGCCCGCCATGGAAAAGCCGAGGAAGAGCGGAATGTAGGTGATCTCCGGTGGCACCAGCAGCGCCAGCATGATGCTGTAGAAGAGAAGATTCTTGAAGCGAAACGGGATGCGGGCGAAGGCGTAGCCGGCCAGCGAGCCAGTGACCAGCACCAGCAGGGTGGCGCAGCCGGCGATGATCATGTCGTTCAGGTACCAGCGAAAGATCGGAAAATTGTCGGTAACCAGTCGGTAGTTCTCGAACGTGATCTCTCGCGGGAGCCACTCGGGCGGGATACGCAGGATCTGGCCCTCGTGCTTGAGGGAGGTAGAAATCATCCACACCGTGGGCGCGGCCCAGAGCACGGCGAAGCCCGCCAGGGTCAGCCGCAGTGACGCCCAGCCCACCAGCCAGCGCGCCTGGTACCCGTTCATCGTCCGCTCCGTCCAGAGGAGGTTCGGGAGCTCCACCCTGCCTGAATCACCGCCGCTCCCCGCGCCGCGCCTTCATCCCTTGAGCCCGGTGAAGCTCACCCCACGCATGAACTGGCGCGACAGCAGGAAGAACACGAGCAGCGCTGGGGTGGCGATAATCGAGGTGCCCGCCATCCCGAGCCCGTAGCCCACCGCGGCCACGGTGCTGAACGACGGCGCGAACTGGTTCATTCCCACCGGCAGCGTCTTCGTGTCATCCGAGCTGGCGATAATGAGCGGCCACATGAAGTTGTTCCAGCTCGTCATGAAGGTGAGGATGGCGACAGCGACCAGGACCGGGGTGGACAGCGGTAGGACGATGCGCCAGTAGACGCCGAAGCGGCCGGCGCCATCCACCCGGGCCGCGTCCTCCAGGTCTTTGGGGAGCTGCTCGAAGAAGTCGCGGAACAGGAACAGTGCGAAGGCGCTGGGCACCAGCGGCAGGAACAGCCCGGCATAGGTGTTCGCGAGTCCAATCTCCGAGAAGCCCAGGAACAGCGGAATGAACGTGACCTCGGGTGGCACCAGCAGCGCCAGCATGATGCCGTAGAAGATGACCTCTTTAAAGCGGAACGGGATGCGGGCGAAGGCGTAGCCCGCGAGGGAACCGGTGATCAGCACCAGCACCGTGGCGGAGCAGGCGGTGATGACGTCGTTCAAGTACCAGCGCAGAATGGGGAAGTTGGCAAAGACGAGCTGGAAGTTCTCAAGAGTCGTGGTGGAGGGCAGCCACTCGGGCGGATACTTGAGCACCTGCCCTTCGGGCTTTAGCGCGGTGGAGTACATCCAGATCGTCGGCGCAGCCCAGAGGGCGATGAAGAGGAGTAGGGCGAGGCGCAGCAGCGCCCACGATGCCAGTCTCCGAGGGGTGAGGGACGCTTTCGGCTGGGCGGCTGGCGCTTTGAGCATCGGAGTCTCCCCCGGGAAGGTGATGGCTGCGACTAGCCGGTCACGCGGCCGGGCTGCGCCGGAGCAGCTTGAGCTGCACCACGGTGAAGATCAGCGTCACCACGAACAGCAGGTAGGCGACGGCGGAGGCGTACCCCAGGTGGAAGAACTGAAAGCCCTCCAGGTAGATGTACATCACCACGGACTGGGTGACACCCTCCGGGCCGCCGCCGGTGATCTGGTACGGCTGACCAAAGACGCGCAGCGCGCCCACCATGGAGCTGATGATGACGAACACCGCGGCGGGGCGGACCGCGGGGAGCGTGATATGCCAGAACAGTTGCGGAGTGTTTGCCCCATCCAGCTTGCCGGCCTCGTACAGCTCTTCGGGAATATCCTGCAAGGCAGCGAGGAAGATCACCATCCCATAGCCGACAAGCCACCAGGTGGTGGCGATGACTACGGATACCATCGCAATGTTCTTGTCAGATAGCCAGCCGATCCGGTTGAATCCAAGCAGCCCAATGTAGTAGTTGATAACGCCGAAGTTGGTGTCGAAGATCCAGCGCCAGAGCGTGCCCATCGCGGTGACCATGATGACGTAGGGCGCGAAGAAGGCGAGGCGGGCAATAGTGGTCATGGTCTTGGCGCTGCGCTGGTTTACCAGCAGAGCAAAGGCGAGGCCGAGGACAGTGAGCGCGGGAACAGAGAGGACCGCGAACAGGATGGTGTTGCGCATGTAGTTCCAGAACTCGGGCGTTGTCAGCGCGTCCAGGTAGTTCTGGAGGCCCACCCACTTCGGCTCTCCGATGATATCCCACTCGTGGAAGCTGATCCAGAAGCCGTAGACCACGGGGGCGAAGAGGAACAGCACCCAGAAGATGAGATAGGGGGCGACAAAGGCGTACCCGGCGAGCTCCGTCCGCGGCCGGGTGCGGGGCTTGATCGCGGCCGTCTGCGTGCCGGCGTGCGCGACGGCGCCCAAGCGCGCTTCGCTTTCCATGGTAGTGTTCCCCTCCAGAATTTACGCGGCGGCGCCTGGCGCAGCAGCGAGCCAACCAGCATCGGCCGCGAGAGCCTGAACCTGTGCGGACCGCTGGGCGAACCGCCTCGCAAGCCAGGAGCCGCCTGGAGGGCTAGCCCAACGCAGAGTGTGGTCGGGCCAGCCCCGCCGATAGCGGTTGAACAGAGCTAGGCGTTCCCCTTGTCGAGGACCTTCTGCACGGCGACTGCGAGCTCGTTGAGCGCGTCCTCGGGCTTCCGCCGGTCCTGTGGGGACATCATGCTCTGCATCGCGATCATCATCGGAGATTGCTTCGTGTACACGAAGATCTCCTGGAAATGGGTGTTCGGGAACAGCTCGTCCTGCATGTAGGGGAAGGCCTTCATGAAGGCAGCGCGGTGCGGCAGGTCCTGCACTACGGGCCAGAGCGACTTGCGCGCCGGCACCATTCCGGAGTCGGCCCAGCCGCCGCGGCCGGTGTGGTCGGAGATCCACTTGATGACCTTGGCCGCCGCCGCGGTCTTCTCCGCGTTGCCGGTCTTGAGCATGTACAGGACGTGGTTAGCACCCCACACCGCCTTCTTCTTGTTGCCCCACATCGGCACTTCGATGGTCTCGAAGTTCAGCCCCTCCTGCTTGCTGAACCCGTTGATCCACCACGGGCCGGTCATGTACATCGCCGCCTTACCGGTCAGAAACTCCTTATCCGAGTCGATGATGCCCTGGGCGGAGATGTTGTACTTGTAGACCAGGTCCTGGACGAACTGCGCCGCCTCGATCCCCTCGGGGCTGTTGAGCATCGCCTTCTTCTGGTCGGGCGTGGCGAAGGCGCCGCCGTTCTGATACAGGATCGTCCACCACAGGGTGTACATCGGCCAGGTGCCCTGGGCGACCGGATACCCTGACTGAATGACCTGTCCGCCTGAGTCCGTCTTGGTGAGCTTCTTGGCGTAGTCCAGGAACTGCTCGCGGGTCGTCGGCGGGTCCTTCAGCGGGTCGATCCCTTCCTTCTTGAACAGGTCCAGGTTGACGTACAAGCACATCGGGTGAACGTCGAGCGGCAGGGAGTAATGTTTGCCGTTGATGATCTGGTCCTGCCAGAGGGTGCCGACCACGTCGTTCGGGTCGATCCCGCTATTGTCGATGAACGACTGGTCCATCTCCTGGATGATGCCCTTGGCAACATACTGCGGGATGTCCTTGTGGTGGGCGCCAGCCATGTCGGGCGGGGTCTTGGCGGCGAAGCCGGCCACCATCTTGGCGAACATCGTGTCCCAGTCGTAGATCGACAGCGTCACGAAGATGTTGTCGTTCGCCTCCTTGTTGTGCCGGTTGATCATGTCCTTCATGGTCAGACCGTCCGGGCCGGTCCAACCACCGTAGAACTCGACCTTGATCTGGCCTGCCGCGGCCTGACCCTCAGACTGGTTGCCCACCTGGACGCCGCTCGGCAGCGGGGTCGGGGTTGGGGCGCCGCCGGCGGCCGGGGCCGGCGCCTGGGTTGGCGCGCCGGCCGGGGCCGGCGCCTGCGTCGGCTGCGCCGCGCCGCCCGCGGATGCCGTGGTTGGCTGGCCGGCCGGGGCCTGCGCCGGGGGAGCGCCGCCACCGCAGGCGGCCAGCAGGGAGGCGCTGCTCACCGTCAGAGCCCCCAATCCAACCAGGCGCAGGAACGCGCGACGATTCATAGGACGAGCCGTGTCGCCGGGGACCGAATCCATGCCTTCCCTCTTTCTCTGCGCGGCGCAGCCGCGACGTTGTGTGGCTGGGACGTCCCGAGGAATATCCATCAAAGGCGGCGTCTTGGCCTGCCGCCCTCCTGGCGCCCGCTCCCTACCCTCTTCACCTCCTCAAGAATCGTTCAGTACCCCTCGGCAGGGTTGGTGGCTGGCGTTACCTGCTGCATGCGCCCGGCAGCGCGGTTATGGTCTGGCACTCCTGTGGCGCGAACGATGGCACGCCATGCCCGGGGTGTTCACCGGCAAGCGGTAAGTAGAGCCTCCCCGGCGGGTCGTTCACGCCCACGTAGCGGCGCCATTGCGCTGCGGACTCTAAGTTGCCGCCCGGGCTCTTGTCAAGAGCCTTTTCCCGTTCCTCACAAATGGAACGATCCAGCGCACTCAACGGCGCTCCGTATCGAGAGCACACCGCGCTTGCCGGCGAGCGTGCCTATCCTCGGCTCCGCGGTGCCTTGCTCTGTTCGGCGAGGTAGGTGCATTCGCCGCGGCGCAGCCGCGCCGGGCCTTTGCCCTCCGTCTGGCTCAGTCAGCGTGACTCAGCTATGGTTCTCCAGCGCGGGTCCGGGCACCCCGCGCAGCACGCTTGGGGGCGATCGGTGACGGACGCACATGGCTACCCCCGCCCGCAGCTCCAGCGGGCCGAGTGGACCTCGCTCAACGGCGCGTGGGACTTCGCGTTCGATCCAGAGGCGCGCTGGTCGGTCCCAGCACAGGTGAGCTGGGACCGGACGATCATCGTCCCGTTCGCGCCGGAGAGCCCGGCCAGTGGTGTGGGCGACACCGGGCTGTGCCGGGCCTTCTGGTACCGCCGCTCGTTCGAGGCGCCCCAGCGCCAGCCGGGCGAGCGGCTGCTGCTGCACTTCGGCGCGGTCGACTACGCGGCGACCGTCTGGCTCAATGGCCAGCTCGCGGGCGGCCACGAGGGCGGCTACACCCCGTTCACGCTCGACGTCACCGGCCTGCTCCTGGATGGCAGGCAGCAGGAGCTGGTCGTGCGCGCCGAGGACGATCCCACGGACCTGGCCAAGCCGCGTGGGAAGCAAGACTGGCTGCCTGAGCCGCACCTGATCTGGTACCCGCGCACCTCGGGCATCTGGCAGACGGTCTGGCTAGAGCGTGTCCCGGCCCGCTTCATCGGGAGCCTGCGCTGGACCCCAAACCTGGAGCGGTGGGAGATCATGGTCGAGGTGCGCGTCGACGGCGCGCCGCGCGATGATCTCTCGCTCCGCATCGTGCTCAAGCTGGGCGACTGGCTCCTGGCCGACGACACCTGCGCGGTCATCGGCGGAGAGGTGGCCCGGCGGATCGTGCTGTCGGATCCGGGCATCGACGACGGGCGCAACGAACTGGCCTGGAGCCCGGCGTCGCCCACGCTTATCCCCGCCACGCTGGAGCTGCGCGATGGGCGGGGCGAGGTGATCGACGTTGTCCGCAGCTACACCGCGCTACGGTCCATCCAGCTTCAGGAGGGGCGCTTCCTGCTGAACGGGCGCCCGCTGTACCTGCGACTGGCGCTGGACCAGGGGTACTGGCCGGAGAGCGGGCTGACCGCGCCGGACGACGCCGCACTGCGGCGGGACGTGGAGCTTGCCCGGGCGATGGGCTTCAACGGGGTGCGCAAGCATCAGAAAATCGAGGCGCCTCGCTTCCTGTACTGGGCCGATCGGCTGGGGCTGCTGGTCTGGGAGGAGATGCCCAGCGCCTACCGGTTCACGGACACCGCGGTGCGGCGGCTGACGCATGAGTGGATCGAGGTGCTCCGGCGGGACAGCAGCCACCCGTGCATCGTGGCCTGGGTGCCGTTCAACGAGTCCTGGGGTGTGCCGAACCTGCCGACCGTGGCCGAGCAGCGCCATTACGTCCAGGCGCTCTACCATCTCACCAGGGCGCTCGATCCCACCCGACCGGTGATCGGCAATGACGGCTGGGAGCACGTGGCGGGCGACATCGTCACCTTGCACGATTACGACGACGACCCCCAGCGGCTGGCGCGGCGCTTCCAGTTGGATCCGGGCGAGCCCGCGGCGCTGGCCCGGGTCCGCCCCGAAGGACGGTTGAGCACCTGTGGCGAGTTCGCCCTCGACGGCAAGCCGGTGATGCTGACCGAGTTCGGCGGGATCGGCTTCTCCAGGACTCCAGATGGTACCTGGGGCTACGTGCGGCTCGATCGCGCCGAGGCGCTGGCCGAGCGGTACGCGGACCTGCTCGAGACGGTGCGCTCGATCGAGCTGCTCGCCGGGTTCTGCTACACGCAGTTCGCTGACACCTACCAGGAGGTCAACGGGCTGCTGTATGCCGATCGCACGCCGAAGTTCCCGCTGGAGGAGATCGAGCGGGCGACGCGCGGCTCCAGGACCGCGCGCGACCTGCGCGTCGAGTGGCAGCAGCGGGAGCGTCGGGAGCGGGTGGCGCGGCGCTGGAACATCCCGACGGAGTAGCGCTCAGCCGGGGCAACGCGATTGCCCCCTGCTGGCGCTCACGCCCCCGTCTGCTCCGCTCCCTGGAGCGTGGGCGGCATCATCATCAGCGCTGGCGCGGTGGCAGCAGGAGGAGTGAGCCGCCGCGCCCAGCTCGGCGTGGCCTGCCGCCGGCCCGCGCACTGTGGTACCGTCCACGGAGCGTCCGGGCTCCAGGCAGATCAAGAAGGGGGTCTCCAGTGTCGCCACGCAGCATCTGTGTCGACCGCTTCGCGGGGAAAGTGGCGCTCGTCACGGGCGGGGCGCATGGCATCGGCCGCGGGATGGCGGAGCGGCTGCACGCGGAGGGCGCCGCTATCGTGATCGGCGATCGGGACGACGCGGCCGGGGCGCAGGTTGCGAGTGTCCTGGATGCCCGCCGGCCGGGCAGCGCCCATTTCGTCCATGCCGACGTGTCTGACCTGGAGCAGGTGCGGGCGCTGGTGGCGGCGACGCTCCAACGGTTCGGGCGGCTCGACGTGCTGATGGCCAACGCCGGGATCCACCAGGTCGAGCCGTTTCTGGCCGAGGATGACGCGACCTGGCGCGAGATCCTGGGGGTCAACCTCACCGGCGCATACTACTGCGTCCGTGAGGCGGCGCGGGCGATGCCGACCGGGGGAAGCATTGTCGTCACCGCGTCGACCAACAGCTTCTTCATGGAGACGGAGATGGCCGCCTACAACGTCTCGAAGGCGGGGGTGGCCGGCCTGGTGAGAACGGCCGCGCTGGACCTGGCGCCACGGGGAATCCGGATCAACGCGGTGGCCCCGGGGCTCATCCGCACTCGGATGACGACGGGAGTGACCGAGAACCCCGCCCACGCCGCGGCCTACCTGCAGACGATCCCGCTGGCGCGTTTCGGCGAGCCGGCCGACGTCGCCGCGGCGGCCGGCTTTCTCGCGTCGGACGATGCCGACTGGATCACCGGGGCGCTGCTGGTGGTGGATGGCGGGCAGACGCTCGGCTCGAACGCGCCCGCTGGCGGCGGGGTGTAAGCACCTCCGGCAGATGAGCACGCAGGAAGGAAGCGGCGGATGGACCTGGGCTTGGCGGGCAAGGTTGCGCTGGTGACCGGGGGGAGCGAGGGGCTCGGCCGGGCCACGGCGCTGGCGCTGGCGCGCGAGGGCTGTGCGGTGGCGATCTGCGCCCGGCGCCCGGAGCCGCTGCGGCGCGTGGCGGAGGAGATCGCCGCGGCCGGCGGCCCGGTGCTGGCGCAGCCGGCAGACGTCTCGCGCGCCGCGGAGGTGCGGGCGCTGTTTGCTGCGCTCCGCGCCCGGTTCGGTGGGCTGGACATCCTGGTGAACAACGCCGGCACCTCCGCGGCGATGCCCTTCGAGGCGGCGGACGACGAGACCTGGCAGAGCGACCTGGATCTGAAGCTGTTCGCGGCGATCCGCTGCATTCGCGAAGCGGCGCCGCTGCTGCGGGCACGGGGCGGAGGCCGGATCATCAATATCCTCAACACGGGCGCCAAGGCCCCCGGCGCCCGCTCCCTCCCCACCGCGGCCACCCGTGCCGCCGGTCTGGCGCTTACCAAGGCGCTGTCGCGCGAATATGCCGGCGACAACATCCTGGTGAACGCTATCTGCATCGGCCTGGTGCGGAGCGGCCAGTGGGAGCGGCGCTGGGAGCGGGAAGGGCGGCCGGATACCCTGGATGCGTGGTACGCCCGCCTGGCCCAGGAGCGCGGGGTGCCGCTCGGCCGTGTGGCCGCCGCCGAGGAGCTGGCAGACCTGGTGCTTTTCCTGGCCTCGGAGCGCGCCCGCTACATCACCGGCGCCGCGATCAACTTCGATGGCGGCCTGTGCCCGGTCTGGTGAGGCAGCGGCGCGACGGACCGGCTAGGGCAGGGTGCCGTTCTGGCGGGCGCGCTGCAGGGCGGTGTAGGCCAGGCGGGGGGAGCCGTCCGGGTTGGCGATGCCCCACCAGTACTGCTCATCCTCGGGGCCCCAGC
>Ga0209810_1001812_pt1 | contig 29443 bp, 24 predicted proteins | sample Coa_R1_7_FD_187159 | JGI IMG/M metagenome (GOLD analysis project Ga0209810, IMG submission 187159) | Surface soil microbial communities from Centralia Pennsylvania, which are recovering from an underground coalmine fire - Coalmine... | ecosystem: Environmental > Terrestrial > Soil > Unclassified... | reverse complement strand
AGAGGATGGGGTTGTGCCCGTCGGCGAGCAGCTCGTCAACTAGCTTGATCGCTGCTTTGAGCTTGGCGTCCTTCTCGCCGGCGAGAGCAACCGCGTCCCGGCGGAGCTCGTCGAACCACGAGCCGCTGCGGACGGCGTCCTCGGCCTGCTCGCCGTCTGCGGGACGGTCGGCGTCGGTTTCCCGGTCCGCGTAGCGCGCGCCGGGCGCGACGTCGAGGCTCTCGGCATCCTCGTCGCCGGCTTGGTCGAGCACCGCGCGCCGGCCGAGTTCGTCCGCCTCTTCAACCGTGCGCGCGAGGGCGTTCTCGGCCCGGCTCTGCAGGGTCGCGGCGGCCGCCGCTGGGCTTGATCCGAGTGAGCGCAGCAGCCCTAGCGCGGACCACCAGTGGACGCGTTGGCGGCGGCTGTCGCCTTCGGCCTGGTGGTAGCTCTCGCGTGCGAAGTTGACGGCCTTATCGAATAGTCGCCGGTAGTCGGGGCTGAGGGTGTAGGTGATGTCGGCCTGCTCGCGCTCCGGGAACGGAGTGTCGGTGTGGAGGTAGGTGGCGATGTCGCCGCGGCGGCGCTGCACGAGATGGCGCGCCAGTCGTTCGCGGTTGCGGCGGTTTTCCTCGCCGCTGAGGTCCTCGGGAAGATCCTTCAAGGCCGGGTCGAGCAGAGCAAGCAGCGAGCGAAACGCTTCCTCGTTGCCACTGTGCGGGGTTGCCGTCACGAGCACAACGTGCCGCTCCGTGTTGGCCGCGAGCTTGACGAGCAGCTCGTTGCGGAGCTGGCGGCCGCGGTCGTTCCCAAGCGCGAACCCGTGAGCCTCGTCGACGATCACGAGGTCGGGTGCGACCCGGATGAAGTCGTCGCGGTGGCGCTCGGATTTGATGAAGTCAGTCGAGACGATCACGTGGTCGTGGCGCTCGAACAGCGACTCTCCGATCCCGAGCCCGCGCTCCAGCCGCCGCGCAGTCGATGCGAGCACTGGCGCAGCGTCGATGTGGAACTTCGTCCGCAGCTCGGACTGCCACTGCTCGGCAAGGTGCGGCGGTGCGAGGACGGCGAGGCGCTGCGCGGTGCCGGTCGCTAGCAGCTCGGCGGCGATCAGGGCGGACTCGACGGTCTTGCCGATCCCGACGTCGTCCGCGATCAGTAGCCGGACTGGGTCCTGCTTGAGCGCCATAAGCAGCGGAACGAGCTGGTAGGGCCTTGGCTCGACGCTGAGCGCCCCGAAGCTGCGGAACGGCCCGGTACTTGAGCGGAACCCGAGACGCATCGCGTCCCTGAGCAGCGCGGCACTGCGGGCATCGCCGGGTTGCGCGGGATCTGGTGGCGCGAACGTTGCCGGCTGGACGTCTTCGAGGTCGGTGAGGATGCCGGTGATCTCAGCGTCGGTCGCACCGAGCGCGCGGAGCACGAGCAAGTCAGGCTCCGACTCCGGGAGCACCACCCATTCGCGCCCCCGGGCGCGGACGAGTGATCCCACCGCGAAGCGGGGCTGGCCCGTCTCGGCCAGAGCCGTCAACTGGCTGCTCCGCTCACCAGTCCGGCGCCGAAGATGTCCTTGCGATGGTTGATGACGCTGGCCCAGTCGTCGTCGTAGCGCAACCGGATCACCTCCCAGCCGAGGTCTTCGAGGCGCGCGGTCGCCTCATGGTCGGCCTGGCGTTGGTCATCGGTGTCGTGGTGAGGGCCGTCAATGAACACGGCGACCATGTTCTCGTCATAGAGGAAATCAGGGCGGCAGTCGGCGTCCTCGATCAGTTTCTGTGCGGAACTCGGTAGGCGGCGGCTCTCGCCGGCGAGCAGCTTCAGGAACTTGCGCTCGAGGTCAGAGTCGGCGCGGTCCAGCAACGTCTGCAGGCGTTCGTCAGCGGAGGCGGCTCCTGCGCTCGCGAGCACTGTGCTGCTGGCGAGCGCCAGCAGCACATCACGAACTTTCAGCCTGTCCAGCAGGCGGTGGTCACGCTGATTGCCGTAGCTCAGCAGGCAGTCGTAGCAGGCAGCCTCGCAGCGCTCGGTGACCCCGGGAGCGTGGTCGAGGTCCTCCCCGCTCTCGGGGTCGAAGTGGCAGATCTCGAGTGCCTCGCGCGCGACCTCTCCGAGCTTGGCCGGATCGTCGATTAGCCGGCGAAGCACGCCGGCCCCGCCCTCGGCCGACTCGAAGAAGAGGATCTGTGAGCGGAGCTGCTCGCTGGGGAGCGGTTCCGCGGCCAGCTCCTGATCCTCCAGCTGGAACACGGCCTGGATCCCGCGCTTCAGCGCCGCCTGTAGCGAGGCCATCTGCGACTCGTCGAAGTCGTCAGCGGGCGCGAGGATAAGCGCGTTGCGGTGGTCCTCGACAAACGGGATCACCCGGCGCGCGGCCGACGCCTTGACGTCGTCGCCCTCGTCGACGGCGTCGGGGTCGGCGAGCACCTGATCCTGCTTCTGCCAGCGGCCGCGCTCTGTGTCCAACACGAACCCGAGTAGCTCCTTGTCCTTCCGCCGCCTCCAGCCGTAGTTGATCCGCCACACCGTCGCGGCATGCCCATATGACAGCCTCGTCAGAGGCTCGTCGTCCGCGGACAGGACATGCGCGGTGCGAGTCGAGGGATGGCCGTCGACCTCGCCGAAGCGGATCGCGGTGCGGACCTCATAGCCCTGGCGGCGGCGCTCCTCATCATCCGAGGAGATCCGCTCGCGTCGGCGCGCCTTCACGTTCTGCAGGCGGAACAGACCCGTCAATGGTTCCGGCAGGATCGTGTGGCACCGGACGCACAGGTCGGGCCCGCCACCTTGCTCGATCTCGTGCAGCTGCCCGCACTGCCCGCACAACTTCGCTCGCGTCATCGCCAGCGAGTCCTCCTCACCCGGCTCCGGAGCGGGCAGGATCACCTGGTCAACCTCGTACTGCGACCCCTCGTGGTAGATGATGCTCCGCGGCCCGAACTCAGTGATCGCGAGGAAGCGCGGGCGCTGCACGAACTCATCGCGCGAATCCCGCCGCGCGCCGCGCCCAGGGATATAGGCGGACAAGGGAAGCCGGGGGAAGTTGTAGCCAGGCAGGAACCCCTCGCTGGCGAGGTAGCGGTAGATGTAGAAGTCCGACTGCGACATCCGGTCGCCGCTTGCGCTCAGCAGCTTCAGCTGCGTCTCAGCCTCGCGCCGGATCCGAGTTGCCGCCTGCTTGTCCTGGTGAGAGCGGCTCGCGTCCTTGATGATCGAGGTTTGTAGATCGATCGTCGCGTGCGCCGATCGGTACAGACCACGCCAACGGTCGCACGCCCGATCAAGTCTCGCCGCGGCCGCGCTTACGACATGGTCGAGCCACTCCGGCGTCCACCAAGGTGCCTCGTGAAGCTCCGATCCGATCGAGGCGAGCACCTGCTCGGCCCTCGCCTTGGCATGTTCTCGCGCCTTCTCGCTGCTGATGACCGTGGCGATACCCTCTCGCAGCTCCAGGGTCGGGTGGTCGCCGTCGGATTCGAGGATGTCGGTCAGTGAGCTCTTCAGATCAGCGCCGGTCTCCGAGAGCCAGATCGAGTGTACGTGCGCGCGAACCAAATCCTCGTTCGCAAGATCTAGCTGCGGCGGCGCGACCTGCCCGGACACCATTCGGGAGGAGCGTCGGAAGAAGTACTGATCGTGGTTGTTCAGCGCCGAGCAAAACGTGTACACCAGCGCCGGCTGGCCGCTCCGGCCTGCGCGGCCGGAGCGCTGCGCGTAGTTGGCCGGGGTCGGCGGCACGTTGCGGAGGTTGACGACGTTCAGGCTCGAGATGTCGACGCCGAGCTCCATCGTCGGCGAGCAGAACAGCACCGGCAGACGGCCCTCGCGGAACTCGTGCTCGCGCTCCTCGCGCTGCTCGGCCATCACCTGCGCCGTGTGCTCACGTGCCTCGATCCCTTGCCCATCCTGAGCGACATGCTTGTAGAGGTCGACGAAGAATTCGTTGGAGCGCTTGCCCTGCTTCGGCGGCTGTGGGATCCGGATCGGATCATGGAACCCGAGCTTCCCCTCGCCCGGCAGCCAGATGAGCTGCGCGGCCTGCACCCTGAACCCGGGCACCGGCTGATCCTTGCCTGGGTCCACTACCTGCTCGATCAGACCGTAGAGGCGCAGCGCCTCGAGCAGCCCCACGATGATCCGCGTCCGGTCCTTCAACGGAAGCCGGTCGTTCTGGGCGGAGAACGTGCTGCCTCGCGCAAGGTACTGGCCGAACCCGCCGCGTGCTGAGAGGTACAGATCACCGCGCGCGTCATCGGGCACTCGCGAGCGTGGGTACAGCGTCGCCGCGTAGGCGAGCCGCTCGAACTCGTCGATCGCCCACACTCCCGTCAGCCGCTGGCTCGATCGCTGCTTGAGCTGCTCTTGCCTTTCCTGATCGAGGACATCCACCTTGATCGCGAGCTCGCGCCGCATGTAGTCCAGCAGCGTCTTTGCGATCTTTGCTCGCTCGGTCTCCGAGGCGAGCAGCACGGCGGGATGTGGGTCGCGGTTGTCTGGGTCGCCGTCGGGGTCGATCCAGGTCGGCAGCTCCCGATCCCAGACGCTCTCGTCGGCCGCGCACTCGGCGAGGCCTTCGTAATCGAGCCTCAGTAGACCCGTCTGCTCGAGGTTCGGCGATGTCAAGCGCCAGCCCCGCTGCTGGTCGCGATACACGCGGTAGGCGAGCACCTCGCGGAGCACCGCATCGGTCTGCTGGCGAGCGGGGCCTCGCAGCTCCGGCTCAGACGCGTAGTCCGCCGCCGGCAGGCTCAGCTCATCGAACACTGCCTGCGCAAGCTCGTCATGACGAAGACCGTCTGGGTGAGCGACGGTGGCCCGGTAGAGCGCAGAACGCAGCAGGCCGACCTCGACGAAGTCGTTGAAGTGCCCGGCTTGGAGCGACGCGTCCTGGCGGTTGTCGCTGAAGCTCAAAAGCTTCCTGGCCTTCGGCTCTAGCGACTCATCGTGGCGAAGCTCCCGCACAGCGGTCAGACCGAGCACCGTCGTCGACGTGCTGCGGCCTCCGGCACCGAGGCTGCTGAGCTTCCCGAAATCGCCCTGTCGCGCGCCATAGGACACGCCGCAGCCCAGGCAGAACAAGAACGGCGCCGGCACGAAATGACCACGCAGCCCCGTCGGCGACTCCTCTCCACCGGTCTGGATCCCGATCGGCCGCGGAAGCTTGTCTCGCCGGCTGGACTTGATCGCCCCCGTGCCCGGGTCGATCCAATCGCCTGGAACCCGGTCGCGGACAGCGTCCGGATCGTTCGATGGCCACGGCTCGCTCGATGAGTAGTAGAAGAACCCGATCTCGTCGTCGCCCTTGGCGCTGTCGTTCAGCTCACGGGGCTCCGCATACCGCCTGCCGTCCTCGCCCTGCCGCAGCCGGACCGCCATGTACTCCTGCCCGCACTCGCGGCAGAACACGAGCGGCATCAGCAGCTGCTCACGCTCACCAGGGACAAACAGCTGCCCGGTCGTGCTGACGTAGCGCTGCTCCTCGTCATGGAGCGAAACCGCGACGGCGCTGCCGCCGCTGAAGAACTGATGCAGGCGGAACGCGAACACGGGGAAGCCGTTCGGGTCGCGGACCTGGCTGCCGGCCAGCAGCGCCTCGCGAAGCCTGTCGGCCGCCAGATTGGGGTCCATACCAGTGGTGGCGGCGAGCTGGCTGGCCGCGCCCGACTCCCCGGTGATCGGGATCGGCTTGCACCGTAGGTAGCGGTTGTCGGCGGGATCGCGGTAGATGCCGAGCGTTCGCTCGATCCACTGCGCCAAGGGGTCCGCGATCGTCTCCCCGTAGCTCGCCGGCTGGCTCCCGGACTCGACCCTGATCCGGAGCTGCTCCTGAAAGGTGGAGGTGGTGATGTCGACCTCGCCAGTCGCAGGCCGGAGCGTCTCGCCGATCACATGCTCCGGCTTGACGTGCGATCCGAATAGCCGGGTCGCGACCCGGGCGACCTCCGCGCGCTGCTGAGCGAACGTGCCCGGCCCCGCCATCGTCGCCGACGTGCCGACGCAACGCAGGTTCGGCGCGTTGCACGCGTCCCGCACCCGGCGAACCAGCAGCGCAACGTCCGAGCCCTGGCGGCCCCGATAGGTGTGAAGCTCGTCCAGCACCAGGAACGACAGATCAGCCGCCGCCTCGACCAGCTTGCGGTCGTAGACGCGGGTCAAGACGTACTCCAGCATCACGTAGTTCGTCAGAAGGATGTCCGGCGGACGCTGCCGGATCTCCTCCCTCGTCTCGTCAGACTCCTGACCCGTGTATCGGCGGAACGTCACCGGGCCATTGCCGTCCGCGTAGCCGTTCTGGAGGAATTTCCGCAGCTCCTCCTCCTGGCTATTCGCCAGCGCATTCATCGGATACACGACGATCGCGCGGATACGGCGCCTCTGGTTTGCGCCCTCGGCCTCACGGGCTCGGAGCACGTGATCGACAATCGGGACGATGTAGGAAAGGCTCTTCCCGGACCCAGTTCCCGTCGTCAGGACGTAGTTGCCGCCAGTCGCTGCAACCCGGATCGCGTCCGCCTGGTGCTTGTGAAGTCGCAGCGGACTGCCGTAGCTGGCATACCCCGGCTCTTTGCCGACCCGGAAGATCTTCGAGCACTCCGAATGCAGCTCGCCCGCGTCCACGAGCTCGTCGATCAGGCCGCCCGACTCGAACGCCGGGTTCAGCTGCAGCGCCGGGTCCGGCCACAGAAGGCCCCTGTCGAGCTCCTCCGCGACATGCGTGCGGATCCGATCGTCCTTGATCGTCAAGAACGATTCGGCGTACGCCCTGTATTCCTGGACCAGCCGGTCGCGAAGCTCAAATACGTCCAACCCGAAGCCCTCGCCAGCAATCCTACTTCGAGACCTGAGCACAACAACAATCGACGATGCGGTCCGACCGTATTTCTACTGTGAATGACCTTGAGCCAATGGCCGGCAGCGATCGCAGCAGTCAGCGGCCTGTGTGGCGCAACGATCGGCGGCGCGATCACCTTCGCGACTCAGCGGGCAGACCGCCGTGAGCGGTCGCGAGGAGAGCTAGGGGCGGCCCTCGTCGCCTACGGCTACGCCTTGGACATGCTCCAGATGGAGATCAGCAAGATCCCCCCCAGGACCCTGGTCGCGCGGCTTGCCGATGCCGCAATTAACGAGCACCGCTTTCCGAATTTGAATTTCTTGCTCAACTGGGCTCATGCGAAGTCGCTTGGTCGGGACGCGGCACGCGCGGTAGATCGGCTCGTCGGAGCGACGAACCGGCTTCTGCTCGTCGCCCCGGCCGAGCTTCTTCCTCTCGTGCAGGAGATCAATGAGCTGCTCGCACATGTCTCTGACCGAGATGCTGCGTGGGAGAGGCAATGGCACGAGGAGAGGGGTAGGTTCATCGCCGCAGCGCGCGATCTCGTTGGAGCGCGTGAGAAGAACGTCACGTACGGACGACGCTCGTGAGCTTCGCCAGATGCTTGGTCGAACGCCGATTGAGCCCCTACTCCGGCCGCGGCTGAGCCATTCAGGGGCCGCGGTCAGTCGACACGGCCGACACAGTCGACGGCAAGGCTCCCGACGCCGAGAACTGCTCCGAGCAATGCGCTGCGTGGACACGTCCCAAGGGAGGAACCGAGACGCCGATCGACCGTTACGGCGGATATCGTGCCGGAGCGGATAGTCCAACATGCCAAGTCCGTACGCCCCACCGCAAACCCTCAACCGCGTTCTCAAAGCCCAGAAGCGAGAAGTTGCCGCCTGGAAGGAAGGGCTACATCTCGAGCATGCATCAGGCCGCACGATTGACGATCTTCACGCCCGCGGCACTGCTGATCGCCTCCTTCTCGCTTCTCGCTTCCGCCGGCAGGCCGATCGCATGCTTCAGATGGATCCTCCGTCATATCGAGACGCGGTGAGCCGGTACTACTACGCGATGTATCACGCCATGCGCGCCGTGGTCTTCTTTGTCGAGGCCGGCGACGACTATCAGCCGCATTCAGAACTTCCAAAGCACACTCCGAATGACTTCACAGATGCGGCCCTCTGGCAGAACGCACTCAAGGATGCCCGCGAGCGGAGGAATGCAGCCGACTACGAGCCCTATCCGAAAACCGACAGCGGGCTACGCAAGCCTGCGCTCGCAATGAGGTCGCAGGCAGCCGAACTCATCGGCGTAAGTCGTGCGTACCTGAGGGCAAAAGGATGCCAGCACGTATGAGCGCAGCCATCAGATCAGACCAAGCGCAAGACATCGTCACAAGACGCTTTGCCGACGCTGCGCTGGACGTGTGGGAGCTGACTCTCCGCCAATATCCCGATGAGACGATCTTTGTGGTGGTGGTCGCTGAGGAGGACCTTGCAGAGGCGGCGGAGATCGGAAACGCCATCGATCGCGAGCTCGACATGCTCGGGTTCAAAGGGTTCGTGACCGTCCGGCGCGGCTCGCCGGCGGATGCACCTGCCAAGGCGCGTGTGACCGGTGTTCACGACGACCGTGCCACCGAGCTCGTCAGGCTCATCACATCGCGATCGCGGACCTCGGAGGCCCAGCCGAGCCTAGCCTACGTGCGCGATGCCGCCGCCAACGCTGCGGCCGTCTCAGCCCCTCGTCACCACCTCATCTTCGGACGTCGAGGAGCCGGCAAAACCGCCCTGATGGTCGAGGTCAGGAGAGGAATTGAGATCGACGGCAACGTCGGCGTCTGGATGAACATGCAGACGTTCCGTCACGAGCCTGTGCAGCGCATCTTTCTGTATTTCGTGCAGAGAATCTGCGACGCCATCGCAGTCCACTACCGCGACCAGGCAACGACGCCAAGCGCGGCGGTACGAGCAGCCGAGCTGGATGAGCGGGTTTCTCGCGCGCTCGCGCGCAACGACTTCAGTGTGGTGGATGCCCAGCGATTGATCCCCGAGGTACAGCAGCTCGTCAGCCGCTTCGTCGGATCGACCGGCGTTCGAATCTACGTATTCGTCGACGACTTCTATTACCTGCCGCGATCCGATCAGCCGGGGCTCCTAGACATGTTTCATGGGTGTGTACGTGACACGGACGCCTGGCTCAAGGTGGCTTCGATCCGGCACCTCACCCGCTGGTTTCAGTCGTCACCACCGCTCGGCCTCCAAACCGGTCACGACGCGGCACACATTGACCTAGACGTAACGCTGCAAGATCCGCAGCGCGCGACACAGTTCCTAGAGAATGTCCTTCTGACCTACTCGAAGCACGCAGGTATTCAGCGATTGTCCGCCCTCTTTTCGCGGGGTGCATTAGATCGCCTGGTTCTCGCTTCCGGTGCGGTACCACGGGATTATCTAACCCTTGGGGCGGGAGCGTTGCTGCGCGCGCAAGCACGCGCTAAGGCGCGGTTGGTAGGGGCACAAGATGTGAACCAGGCCGCCGGTGACGCTGCCCAGGCCAAGATTCAAGAGCTCGAAGACGACCTTGCTGCCGATGAGGGATCCGCTCAGCGGACTCTCGATGCCCTTGGGGGGCTCAGGAAGTTCTGCCTCGAACGCGAGCGAAGCACTTATTTCCGTGTCGACTTCCGAGACAAGGAAGCCAGGACCGAAGAGTACGCCGCTTTGACAGATCTTCTCGAGGTCAGGCTCGTGCACCTTATCGACCCAAGCGTGTCGGACAAGCGGAGAGCCGGCGAGCGAGCCGAAGTGTTCATGTTGGACCTCAGCCAATTCACGGGAGCGCGGCTGAAGCAGGCCATCCGAGTCCTGGACCTCGATGGAGGGCGCATCGTCAGCAAGAAAACCGCAAGCAAAGAGGCAACCCGGCTCGCTCGGTCTCCTCGAGAGCTGATCACGATCTACCGCGCCGCACCACTTCTCGACCTGGGGATCTTCACCCCGTCGGCCGCTTAGCTGCATCGATGGGGCGCCCGCGACTGGACATGGCCGGGAAGCGAAACAGTATTAGGAGCTAGCCCTCGACGTAGGAGTGCTGTTTCCCAGTCGATCTGGGTTCAGGCGAGCGCTCGAGCGACGATGCATCGGCGCATGCGACTGTCCTCCACACCAAGTTGAAGGCGCGCATCACCCCAGCGGAAGCTCCGTGATCCCGACGACTGCTCGCGTCCTCGTCCAGCTGGTGGTCCTCCACCCTGAGAGCGAAGCCAGCGCGTCCTACCCGTCCCAGTTAGCCAAAGCTCACAGTCGCGGTACGACCGACTTCACGACGGGCATCCAAGCCCGTCGCAAAGTCGGCCGTCTTTGCTGCTCAGGTTCTTGAGCATCCACTGACTCAATTCTTCACCTTCCTTTTCCCCGTAGCCCGTGGAGCCGTTGTGGTTCGCGATCGCGACGGACGACGACCGATGCGGGTGCGGCCTTCAGCGACCGTCTTCGTATGCCACCGCTCGATTTGGGGACGTAGCCAGAGCATCGGCCGACCTGGTCCCAGGTTCACGACCGGGCGAGGCATATCGGGGTAGCGCGACTGGTATTGGCTGACGGTGTTTCGGTGGCTGAGACCGAGGATTTCGGCGACGTCACGTGCGTCGATCAGGTCGTCCACGAGGACTTTGCGCGGCATGACGTGAGCTTACGCCAGTCAGCGGGCAAATCCATCTCCTGTAAGCAGTTCCGTCCGAAGTGCGGTGTAGTCTGACGGAGTAACTGAAATAAGCGGCCCCGGCGGTGCAGGAACACCCCGAGGCCCGGCCGAGACCTTTAGGGAGGTCACGACAATGCAAGCCTACGCCACCCAGGAGACTGGGTCCTCTCCTCAGCTCCGACTCGTCGGTAGCGATTCGCCTCTCCCCCAGCCCGCTGCCGGCGGTCTCGTCCTGGACCAGTTCCTTGGCCAGCTCGCCGAGCTCGTCGCCGACCGCGTAGCAGCTCGGCTGGCCGAGCCGCAACGCCAGCGGGCAGATGAGTGGATGGACAGCCGCCGCGCCGCCGAGTACCTCGGCATCGGCCGCGACAGCCTGCGCCGGCTCGCTGCCGAGCGTTCCATCCCGACCGAGCAGACGGGGGTCGGGTGCAAGCTCTTCTTCCGGCGCTCGGACCTCGACGCTTGGCGCTGCAACGCCAGGGGTCCGATCGAGCCGCTGCGGGGTCGCCGCCATGGGTAAGCGCAAGGCAGCTCCCCGGCGTGTCCGCTTGGAGCGCGGGATCTACCAACGGCCGACCGGGATCTTGGAGGTCGGCTACAAGGATGAGGTCGGCCGGCTTCGCTGGCGCACCGTCGTTGGCGGGATCCTCGCCGCTCGTAAGGTCCGCGACGACCTGAGCGCTCGGCGCGCCCGTGGCGAGAGCATCGGCCCAAAGCCGAAGCTGCGATTCGGCGAGGCCGCAGACTCATGGCTCCAAGGGCCTGTGCTCGACCTCCGCGACACCACACAGGCGAAGTACCGCTCGATCGTCAACGAGCACCTTCGGCCACGTTACGCGGCACGACAGCTCGACGTCATCGACGCCGACGACCTCGCCGTGCTCGTGCGCGAGCTACGAACCGAGGGAAAGACGGAGGCGACGATCGCAGTCATGCTCGGCGTGGTCGGTCAGATCTACAAGTTCGCCGCTCGGCGACTCGGATGGAAGGGCACCATTCCGACGACGCTCATGCTGCGCTCGGAGCGGCCGAAGGTCTCGCTGGCCAAGCGGCGGCCGATCTTCACGGGCGAGCAGCTCGAGCAGACGATCGCCGCCGCACACGAGCCGTTCCGCACACTCTTCACCGTCGCAGCGCTGACCGGCGCCCGCATCTCCGAGCTCTGCGGCCTCACCTGGGCCAACGTCCGGATCGAGGACCTGGACGAAGCCGAGGTCGAGTTCGGATGGCAGGTTGACCGGCACGGCAACCGCCGCCCGACAAAGACAGATGGGTCCGCGCGCACGGTTCCGATCCCGCGCGAGCTCGCGATTGTGCTCACCCGGCACAGGAGCGCCGCGCGATACCTGGCGCCGGACGAGTTTGTCTTCTCGACCGGCACTGGCCGGCCGCTGCAGCAGCGCAACGTCGGGCGAGCGCTCCGCGAAGCACAGCACCGAGCCGTTGACGCCGACGGTCGCCCCGCTTTCCCGATCCTTCATCAGGTCGATGGTGACGGACGGCCGGTGCCGGTCCCGCGGGGCGCGCTGCCGTCGATGCACTCCTTCCGCCACACCGTCGCCTCGCGCGCCCTGCTCGCCGGGGAGAGCGTCGACGAGGTCGCTTTTCTGCTCGGGCACCGCGACGGCACGGTCACCCGGACGGTGTACGTGCGTGAGGTGGCCGATGCGCGTCGTCGCACAATGCGCCGGTCGCGGATGACAGCTGAGTTCGGCGCCGCTCTGCGCGCGGCTCTCGATGAATCACCTACCGACGCGTGATACCGGGATTGCCATAAGGCCCCTGAGGCAGCGTCCTTCATAGACGGACCCCGGCGCTCCCGCGTGGCGGTCGCCGTTGAAAAGGATGTTTATCAGGTGGGTGAGCAAATCAACCTGGGCTGCATAGACCCGGCATCTGGGGACGGCCTCGGACGGGCGTCCCCAGATGCCGGGTACCGCGACCGCAAGCTCCCGGTCTGCTGAGCACCCCAGGACGCGTTGACTGCGGCATCAAGGAGGAGCTGAAACCAGCCGGATGAGGCCAACCTGCAACGCCTTGAACGTCGCCGACCACTACCAAGCGCGAGGAGCGATCGCCGTCTACCTCGAAAGCGACTGCGACCGCCCTTAGAGTGACTCCCATGGGAACCGCCCTAACCGTTGCGGCTGCAGTGGCGGCCCACCGGGATGAGATCCGTGCAATCGTGGAGGCAAACCGCGCCACGAATCCACGCGTGTTCGGGTCCGTCGCGCGCGGGGAGGACACCCCACACAGCGACCTGGATCTGCTAGTCGACCCGCGTCCAGGGATGACCCTGTTGACCAGGCTCGCATCATCGGAGCGCTTGAGGAACTCCTCGGAGTCGATGTGGACGTGGTCACCTCCGGCGCCGGAACCGACCGCTTCCGGGCAGCAGTGCTCGCACAGGCCGTGCCCCTGTGACGGATCCCGCGACTGGCGCAGCGTCGTGGGCAAGACGTAGCGTCGAACTATGACCACGCGTGAGAAGCTCCACTCCCTCGTCGACGAACTCACCGACGCTGAGGTAGAGGCTGCTCTGGTTCGCCTGGCTCGGGACCGTGAAGCTCTCCGGGCTTGGGCAGAAGCGGACGAGCGCGGGGCTGCCGAGGCTACGTGGGCACAAGCAAATGCGCGCGAGGCGATCCGCGAAGAGCCCTGGTAGCCCGTGGCAACGTCTGCTGGCTCGAACTCGCAAGCGATGGCCGCCGGCCGGTCTTGGTGCTCACGCGCGACGAAGCGATCCCCTCGCTGAACGCGGTCGTTGTCGCCCTGGTCACCCGCACGATCCGCGGGATTCCGACCGAGGTGGAACTCGGACCGGCCGATCGCGCCGCCTCAGAGCGGCGGAATCCACCGTTCGCTGGCACGGAGCCCCTCGCGGTGCTGGACGAGGATGCGCTCGATCGCATCGGCAAGCAGCTCGACCGCACCGATTGTGCGCGCGCGACCCCCCGGAAGCAGGACCAGCCCCGCATGGGACTCACCTCGAGCGAGACGTTCAGCTGCGAGGGGACGGAAGTCCTTCACGTTCCTGGTGATCACCGCTCGACCCTCGGCGTCGGCGGCTTCCAGGATCAATCTGTCGGAATGCCCAGCGAGGTCACCGCGATCGCCAACAGCTTCGACGTCGTGGCCACGGTCTCGAAGCAGTCCGCGGATTCGGGGCGACAGCTGCTCATCGAGGAGCACCTTCACCCGCGAAGCGCGCGCTCGCCGGCGGCGGCCGCCTCGAAGCCGCGCCGGTACTCTGCCTCGTTGACCTCGATCGCCGCGTCAATCTCATCCGGGTACTCGCCGTAGTAGGCAACGGCGGCCTGAACGAGACCGACCGGGACCTCCAGGTAGGCCGCAGCCTCCTCGATCGAGCCGTCGTTCCCTCGGACGCTGTCGATCACCTCCCAGACATCCAAGCCCGAACCGATCACGCTCGCCCTCCGACCGCTCGGACCATCGAGGAACTGGACCAGCGGGTGAGCGTCGTGGCGCAACCCCTCCTCGACGTAGCGCTGCGCGAGCGCCCGCTCAGGCAGACCCATACGACGGGCGGAACCGGCAAGCCGTTTTCGGGTCCCCGGAGCAAGGCGAAGCGTGTAGTGGTCAGACATGGACGCACCTTACATCGTTGTGCCACAGAGTGCCACAATCTCTGCGCCGTCTGCTCCGGTGGATGACAAGCGGCCGTCCGGTCCTGCCTACACCAGCCATAGACTTCCAGGCATGGAGGGAGCACCATGACCGCCGCTGATGCATTGGAGCGACACAGGGACCAGATCCGCGCGATCGTGGAGGCGAACCGCGCCACGAATCCGCGCGTGTTCGGGTCCGTCGCGCGGGGCGAGGAAGGCGCGGATAGCGACCTGGGTCTGCTGGTGGACCCTCGTCCAGGGATGACGCTCTCGATCAAGCTCGCATCACCGAAGCGCTTGAGGAGCTCCTCGGAGTCAAAGTCGACGTGGTCACGTCCGGCGCCGGAAGCGACCGCTTCCGGGCGAGAGTGTTCGCAGAGGCCGTGCCCTTGTGATGGGATCCGCCGGGTGGTTGGCTAGCTCGTCGACCTCCTTGACGCGGCCGCCAAGGTCCGCCGCACGGTGGTCGGCACGGATGCTGGGCAGTTGGCGAGAACGTTCTGGTTCGAGGCCCGGCTGATCGCGTATAGACCGGGATCCTGTCCATGCACGGACGCTGATCGCACTCATCCGGAACCCAGTATCAAGTTAATGTGCGTTGTAGACGACATTAGCCCTTATAATGTTTCCTATGGCGAACAATAAATCGACGCCAGTCGTTTCCCCTCTTCCAGTGCGACGGGCGCTGCGAGACATCGGCGCGGATGTTCAGACATGGCGCAAGCTTCGCGGACTCACCCAGGCTCAACTCGGCGACCGAGCGGGAGTTGCGCGCCAAACTGTCGCCCGGTTGGAGCGCGGTGAAGGTGTCGTCAGCTTCGAGATCGTCTGCAGGCTCCTGAACTCGCTTGGAGTTCTCGGGAACATCACCCAAGCGCTCGATCCCTACCAAAGCGACGTTGGTCGTCTGCGCTCTGATGAGCAGTTGCCCCAGCGGGTGCGCCCGCGAGATCTGACGCGGGGCCCACGTGGCTGATCCCGTCGATGTATTCGTGCAAATCGCCGGGCAGGACGTTCTGGCGGGCCAGTTGTGGTCCCATCGACGCCGGGGATCGGAGTCGGCGACGTTCCGCTACAGCTCGGAGTATCTGGTACGCGCCGACGCTTATCAGCTCGATCCGGCACTGGGACTATTCGAGGGCGCGCAGCAGACGGCGCAAGGTCAGAAGCTGTTCGGTGCGTTCGCCGACTGCGCTCCGGACCGCTGGGGACGAAGGCTCGTCGAACGCGCCGAACGCCATCGAGCCGAGGCTGACGCAGATGCCCAACGGAGTTTCGGCGAGATGGACTACCTGTTGCGCGTGCGAGACGACCTGCGCCAGGGAGCCCTTCGCTTCCGCTATCCCGACTCCGAGGAGTTCTTGGCGCCGGAAGACATCGCGATCCCGCCGTTTCTCGAACTTGGCAAGCTACTCGGCGCTGCGGATCGTCTCGAGCGAGACGCTGAGAGCGCCGAAGAACTCGCCTTGCTGCTGCGGGGTGGCTCCTCGCTGGGAGGGGCTCGACCAAAGGCGCACGTGCTCGACCCCGACGGACGGATCTCGATCGCCAAGTTCCCCAGTCAACAGAACGACGCTTGGGACGTGATGCTTTGGGAAGCAGTCGCGCTGCAGTTGGCTGGGATGGCCGGAATCAATGTCGCAGCCGGCAAGCTGTACGAGATCGACCACAAGCACGTCGTGATCATCGAGCGCTTCGACCGCGTACATGGCCAGAGGATCGGCTACGTGAGTGCGATGACGATGCTCCAAGCCTCCGACGGCGACTCCGGCAGCTACTTGGAGATCGCCGACGTCATCGCCCAGTTCTCTCCGCAAGCCGAGCATGATCTGCACGAGCTGTGGCGGCGCATCGTCTTCTCGATCCTGGTCTCAAATTTCGACGATCACCTGCGCAACCACGGCTTCCTGCGCCTCTCCTCCGCCGGCTGGTCCCTCTCACCTGCGTTCGACCTCAACCCCGATCCACGGCCCGGACCGCGTCAACTGCACACCGCGATCGACTTCGATCGCGTTGACGCACGGATCGAGATCGCCATGAGCGTCGCGAATGAATTCAGGCTGTCTGAACTGGCAGCGGTGCAAATCGTCGGCGAGGTCAGCGGCGCCACCCGACAATGGCGAGAGGTCGCCCGGAAGCTCGGGGCTACCTCCTCTGACCTGAATGAGATGGCACCAGCGTTCGAGCATGAAGCCGCGGCAGAAGCCCGCGCGCTGGTCGAGCAGGGCGGCCGAGACTTCAGCGGAAGCATCGCGCCGAACTCCGAGCTATGACCGCGCCGCCCGACTGATGGTCCTACCGCGGCCTATAACACGGGTGATATAGTTCCGAGCATGAAGCTCTCGCAGCTGAAGAACAGCGAAGCGCTGCTCGAGGAGCAGCTTCAGAGCAACAGCGAGTTCCGCGCAGAGTGGGAGCGGACCGCCGTTGCACGGTTCATCGCGATCGAGGTCCTTCGCCACCGCACCGATCGTGGGTGGTCTCAACGCAAGCTCGGCGAGGTGCTCGGCATGACCCAGCCGCAGGTCGCCCGCCTCGAGGCCGGCGAGCGCACTCCGAACTTCGACACGCTGGTGCGAGTCGCCGCCGGGCTAGGGGTCGAGCTGACGATCAACGTGACGCCCAGCAACCGCAAGCCGCATCTCGTCACCAAGCGTGCCCGGACCGCAAACGCGATCGGCGAGATCCACACAGACCGAGCCAACCTGCTCGTCGCGGCCGGCTGACCCGGGAGCCCCCGGCGCGCCTACGCCCGTAGGCAGCGGCATGGAAAGAATTTGGAAACCTCAGCCCGCTCCAAAGCCTCCCCAACCTGCTGCACCGGAAGCTAGAAATACCTCACCGACGGACTAAATCCGTCACGCTGGATTCAGATTAATCAGCCGCGGGGTGATGGTAAGGAAGGGGTCGACGGTTCGAGTCCGTCAGAGGGCTTTCACGAATCGCCTGGTAATCGGCACGGTGACGAAAGGACAAGTCAGCGCTCGGCTCGCGCCGTCGATCGCGTGATACCGACAGTCAACTGGGACGGTCATTGGCGGAGTAGCCGAATCACCTCGTCGGCGCGAAACGTGATCCGCCCTCGGCTTGACTGCGTCGTGAGGACATCGAGGTCTGCGAGCCTTCTCAGGGCGTTGATCGCCCCTTGATGCGAAACGCCATACCGGACTGCGACTTGATTGGCGCGGAGGATTGGACCGCCGATCAGATCCCTAGCAATTCGCTCAGCGAGGCCTGAAGCGCTAGCTGCCCGAACCTGGTCGAGGGTCTGCTCCTGACACGTCAGCAATCGATCGACGCGCTCATGGGTGGTTCGTGCTGCTGCGTCGACGCCAGTGGCGAAGAAGTGGACCCACTGATCCCAATCTCCGGTTCGGCTCAGATGGAGCAGTGCGTCCTGGTACTCGGTACGGCGCGCCTCAAACCAGGGCGAGACCACAAGAATCGGATGCTTAAGAACGCCGAGCCGCATCAGCTGCAGGACGATTGCGAGGCGTCCAATCCTGCCGTTTCCGTCGGAATACGGATGCAGCGTTTCGAACTGGTAATGCGCTAGTGCGGCTTGAACGACCGGCGGAAGCACTCGCTCTGTGTGCTCCAGCCATCGGATCCAATCGTCGAACGCTGTCCGAAGCTGGTCGCCATGCGGAGCCGGAACAAAGCGGGCCTGCTCGATTGGAGTGTCCTGCGGGCCGATGAAGACGTTGCGGTCGCGTAGTCCGCCCGCATCGCTGTGCTCTCCCCGCGTGCCTTGTACGAGGACCCGCTGAAGATCGCCCATGAGGCCAGCGGTCAGCGGTCGTTCCTCGATCCATGCGAATCCATGCTGAGCCGCAACGACGTAGTTCAGAATTTCCAGCACCGCAGGGGAAAGTTGGCTTCGTTCGTCGAGGTCTGGCTCCAGCACCTCGACGAACGGCGCAAAGGTTCCTTCCAGGGCGCTGGTGCTCAGCGCTTCCCGCCGAAGCGCTGTGTCACGGAGGAGGCCAGGATTTGGAACCTGACGCGCCGCCTGATCGAGCCGCGCCAGTGATGCCTCGGCCTGCGCGACGATCGTCCATGTCCCGCCAGTCAGCTCAACTGCTTCTGGCAGGGGTTCCGCGAGGTAGGCGAAATAGTCATAGTGCCGCCCCGTGCGGCCGTCCGTTCCCGTAATGGGGATCAACTGGCCGATCGGCCAACCCTGCAGGGCATCGAGGTCCATAATCCAAGTTTATCGTCCAATACTTGGACATGATACGGAGCTGCCAACTGGAGTTGGAATAGGCTCACGGCGATCCAACTAGACGGCTTCCACCTTGGCCGGCATCGAGCGAGGCGCGTGCTCGAGCTGACGCTCGGAGAAGTCGAGTCTTGGTCACGTCGGCACTCAGACGATGTAGCGCGATGGACCATTGGGCGGCTCCGCAGCCCAGCTCGAGCACGTCCGTGAGAGTCTCCGAAACGCCGCGCGGCCGCTCGTGCGGAGCGTCAGGCTCGCGAGTGGCTCACCTAGCCCTCAGCCCTCCAAGGAACACCCGATGCCTACCTCACCGCCGGAACAACGTGGTCAGTCTGATCAGTCGCGAGGCGAGAGCGACCGTTCGGGGACCCAGCCCTCACGGCCGGTCGTCGCTCGGCACCAGAGCCAGCCGCTGGCCAGATCCTCGTGGAGCACTTCGAGCTCCTCGCCCTCGTCGGTCGCCAGCTCGGTGGTGTCGTAGGCCTCCGTGATGACCCCACTCGCGCCCTGACGATCCACGTGACGTTCGGGAATCCAACCGGAGCCGTTCTGGGCCGTTACGAAGACGAACGCGGGCCACTCGCTGTCGCGCTCGCCGAGGACCACCCGCTCGCCGACCTCCAAGCGAATCGGAGGGCGGTCCGGAATCCGATGGGAGGCGGTTGCGACCACGATCCGCTTCACGGACCAGAGAATGGCTCACGGACCCGGCGATGTCACCGGGACATGCGCCGGTTGCGCCGAATCTCGGACGGCGCGCGGGTGGCGCGAACCGCCCCGCTATACCTGTGGTGATCATGTCGCGACCGGCCACCCCGACCCCAGCCGCCCACGCCGGTGACCTCCGGTTGCGTGGCCCCCTGGCCGGCCGCTACCCGGCCGCGGCAGCGATGGTGATGGCGGCGCTGATCCCGTATCTCGCCCTGTCGGCCGCGATTGGGCCGATCACGCCGCTCATCGCACACGGCCTGCACATGAGCCTCCAGGAGATGAGCCTGGCCTCGGGGATGGGCAACGCCGCCTACGCGGTCGGCACCGTCCTCGCGGTGCAGTTCGCCCAGCTCCTCCATCAGCGCCGGATGATGGTCCTCTACGTCGGGGTGCTCGTCGTCGGCTCGGTGCTCCAGGCCGTCGCGCAGGATCCGGCGATGTTCATCACCGGCCACATCCTGCAGGGGCTGTGCACGAGTCTCCTGCTGATCGCGGCCGTGCCTCCGCTGGCGCTCGGGTTCGGGCTCGAGCGGCTGCGCGAGACGGCGGTGATCATGAGCATGTGCATCTTCGGGGCCGTCGCGCTTGGTCCGCTCGTCGGTGGCCTGCAGGCGAGCGCGCACGCCTGGCGGCCCCTCTTCTGGGGGGTGACGGCTATCTCGGTCACCGCATTCGTGCTTTCCCTGCTGACGTTCGAGGACACGCCGCCGTTCGCCCGCAGCGCGCCGCGTGCGCCGGGCACGATCGCGCTCGCCGCCGCCGGGCCCGTGGCAGCGTTCTGGGGCGCTTCGGAGCTCCTTACCCACCCGTTCCTCCAACTGCAGACGTGCGGCCTGCTCGCCGGGGGGCTCGGGCTGATCATCGTCTTGATCGTTCACCAGTACCGGACTCCGCGGGCGCTGTTGACGATCCGCACGATGCTGACGAGCACGATTCCAGTGGCCGGCATCGCGCTGGCGCTATTCGCCGCGGCCGCCTCGGTGTCTGCCACCGCGCTCACCGCCGGCCTGCTCGCAGGCCGCTACAGCCCCGTCCACATCGGCCTGCTCTATCTGCCCGAGCTGGGCGGGGCGATAGCCACCGCCGTGCTGCTCGGCCTCGTCATCAGCCGCCGCGCGATGCAGCTTCTGCCGCTCGTCGGGATGGCCTTCCTGGCCGCGGGGATCGGCGTGTTCCTGATCCACGTTCCTTCGACCCAGGCGACGACGCTCGTCGGCTCCGGCCTGACGGGGATCGGGCTCGGTGCGACGGTCGCGCCGGCGCTCTTTTGCGCCGGCTTCTCGCTGCCCTCGAACAACCTCCAGCGCGTGTTTGCGATCGTCGAGCTGTTGCGCGCCGTCGCCGCGTTCATGATCGCGCCCGTGTTCGCGCACCTTGCGCTGACCGTCGGCGGGAACCTGCGGACCGGGACGACGATCGCCCTGTGGATCGGGCTGGCCTTGGCGGTCGCCGGCGCCGCCCTGCCGTTGGCCATCTACCTGCTCGGCGGCGCCCGCCCGGAGACTCCGCGGCTCGAGCAGTTCCTCGCCCAGGAGGCCCCGGCCTGGCACTCGCCGCCGCTGCTCGCCGCGGTCCGGGCTCGTACCGCCGAGATCGGGCTCGACCAGGCCTGCCTCGAGATCGACTGAGCAGCTTCGAAGTAGGCCAACCCGCCCCCCGGCCCGGCGTTCATCGCCTGCTACGTTGGATTTTGGGCCGCTGGGGATCCCAATCCGAGGTTCTGGGCGCTGGGGACCCCGAACCAGAGCCTGTCGTTGGCCGTCCAATAGGAGTAGTGAGTTGCACCGATTCAAGTTCGCAGAGCGCCGTCCGTCGGCCGCGCTGGTTATCGCCCTCGTAGCCCTGTTCGTCTCCCTCGGGGGAGTTGGCTATGCCGCTACTCAGCTGCCGGCAAACAGCGTCGGCACGAGTCAACTGCGCAACAACGCGGTCTCCTACACAAAGATCCAGCCGCAGGCGGTGGGCCGAGTTCGCGCCAACCTCAACCAGCTTCAGGCTCGAATCAACGGCCTGTGCCGTCCGGCGACCGCCATGGGCGCGGTGAAGTCCGACGGCAAGCCCGTCTGCATCTCGACCCTTCCGACGGTGGCCCACGACACCCAGAGCCAGACGGTCAACACGGTCGGTCCGGCGCTGACGCCGATCAACGACATCAACATCGACAACGCTCACAGCTACGTGGAGTTCGCCGATCCGATGGTCACGGTCACCGGCAACGGCACGCCGCAGCGCGTGACCGTCACCTGTCTGCTGGAGAGCGGGCAGAGCACCGTGAGCCGCAGCGTGACGTTGGACACCGGAAACTCCACTGCGCCGACCAGTGCCACGATGTCGCTGATCAACGCGGCCGGGCACGGCGAGACGATGGTTGCGTGCTCCAACGACACGGCAGCACCGGGGGTGACCGTGAAGGTGACCTCCTCGCTGTACGCAATCCAGACAGCCGACTAGCGGTCGTGCGCTTCGCGGCGCCTCCACCAGGACGCTAACGTCCGCCGCATGGCTGATCACCCGCCGATCCAAGCTGCGGCCAGACTGAACTGAGTCCTAGCGGCCTGGCACGTGCAGCGGTTCGACTTCCGCTTTGACAGGGCCTACCGCATCGCGGCGCTGCCGTTCGGCATCACCCCCGAGCACGCCTGGGTGGAGATCGACGGCGAGGAGCTGTCGGCCCGGTACGGACCGTGGCGGCTGCGCACGCCGCTGGCAAACATCAGTGCCGTGGCGGTCACGGGCCCGTACCGCTTCTACCGCACCGCCGGACCGGCGCGCCTGGGCGTCACCGACGCCGGGCTGACGTTCGCAAGCAACGGCGAGAAGGGGGTCCTGCTCTCGTTCTACGAGCGCGTCCCGGCGATCGACCCACTCAAGCTGATCCGCCACCCGGAGCTCACGGTGACGGTCGCAGACGTGGACGGGCTCGTCACCGCCCTCGAGGCTCGTTAGCCGGCTCGAGGTCGACGACCTCGAAGCCGAACCGATCGGCGAGACGACCCGCGACGAGCGAGCGGTGGCAGGCCTGCGCAGTGGACTCGACGCAGAGCAGAGCCCCGATCCCGTGCACCGGCAGCTGTCTCACGAACGGCTCGAGCGGAACGAGGTCGAGGATCTCGCGCGTGTAACGACCGGCGTACTCCGGTGAGACGCGAACGCGCGAGCGCTTGCCGACGCCCTGGCGATCGTCGTCGCGGTACTGGAGCTGGCGGAGCTCGGTATCGGGCGCGAGCTCCGGATGGTGCTCGTAGCCGATGCGAGCATCGGCGAGGAGGGCTTGGAGGCGCCGGGCGTTGGCCCAGGCGTAGAGCGGCCCGCGAACCCCACGCCGCTGGCGGATGTCCATGACCTTCGTCACCCCGGCGCCGTCGAGCGCGCGCACGAAGCTCGCCGCATCGAAGTCATAGACACCGATGGTCGCGATCTTCCGCATCGGGGTATGGTGACGCCCGTGGGACTGATCGCCTATCTCATCATCCTGTTCGTGCTCGGTCTGTTCGTGGGCGCGCTGGCCCGGCTGCTGCTGCCGGGACCCGATCCGATGGGCCTCGGCATGACGGCGGTCGTCGGCCTGTGCGGCTCGTTCGCCGCCGGCCTGTTCTCGTGGTACGTCCTTCACCGCCACGGCGGCGGCCTCGTCCTATCGGTCGCGTTCTCGATGCTGCTCGTGTGGCTGTTCAGGCGCTCGCGCGGCGGCGCCTACGTCGGGCGCGGCCGCCGCGGCCTCTGACCGCAGAGTCCGTACCGCGCCGGCGCGAGCGCGATCACGACGACGACGCCTCGAGCGCCGGCCGCGGCGGGCCCGAGACTCGCAGCATGCGCGCAACCGGCCGAGGGAACCACCAGTTCCAGCGCCCGAGCAGGGACACGAGCGCGGGCACGAGGAGCGCCCGGACCAACGTGGCGTCGAGGAGGATGCCGACGCCGAGCCCCGTCGCCAGCACCTTGATGTCCGTGTTCGGCGCGGAGGCCAGCGAGGCAAAGGACAGGAACAGGATCAGCGCCGCGCTCGTCACCAGGCGACCCGTCCGGCCGAGGCCCTCGACGATCGCCGCGTCGGTCGAACCCGTCCGGTCGTACTCCTCGCGCACGCGCGTGAGAATGAACACCTCGTAGTCCATCGAAAGGCCGAACAGGAACGCGAACACCATCAGCGGAATCCAGAACGTGATCGCGCCGGTGGCCGGGATCCCGAACACCAGCGATGAGCCGTGGCCCTCCTGCCAGAACCAGGTCATCACGCCGAACGCGGCGGCCATCGAGACCAGGTTCAAGAGGACCGCCTTGACCGCCAGCACGACCGAACGGAAGGCGCGGGCGAGGAGCGCCACCGTCAGCAGGGCGATCACCGCGAACATCAGTGGGAAGCTGCCGAACACGGCGTGTTGGTAGTCGAGCTCGATCGCGCCGTCGCCGGCGACGCCGATCACTCCGGGCATCTGCCGCACGGCGGCCCGGACCGCCCGGACGGGCTGCAACGAGTCGGCGTTCACGGTCTCCTGGCGGGGAATCGCGACGAGCACCGTCGTGCCACCGCGGTTGCTGTCGGCGGCCGACGAGCGGGCCACCCCGTCGATGCCCGGCACGTGCTGTAGGCGCGACTGCACGGCGCGGACCGCGGCATCTCGCGTGAGCACCTCGATCGGGGTGAGCACGCCGCCCGCCGCGCCGCCGGCGAGCAGACGCTCATAGACCGCGTGCGCCGGGCCGTCCTTGGCGTAGGCGCTCGCGGCGGTCTCGCCGGTCGTGAGGCTGAAGACCGGGACGATCAGGACACCGAGCACGGCGAGGGCAAGCGCTGCTGCCACCGCGCGACCGCGCACGATGCCGCGCGCCCAGGCGGTCCAGGCGCGGCTCGCGCGGGCCTCGTGGCGGACCCGTGGCCAATCGACGCGCGGCCCGACGCCGCCGAGCAGCGCGGGCAGCAGCGTCAGCGCGACGCCGGTGGAGACCAGCGGGATCAGCATCCCGCCGTAGCCGACGCTGCGGAGCCCCGGCACGGGGAGCACGATCAACGAGAGCAGCCCGATCGCGACCGTCAGCCCGGACAGGATCACGGCGCGACCGGCGGTCGCCATCGCGGCGATGACCGCGTCGTCGTTCTCGCGCCCGTGCGCGCGTTCCTCCCGCCAGCGGGTGACGATCAGCAGCGAGTAGTCGATCGCCACCCCGAGACCGACGAGCGAGACGAGGAACAGGACGATGAACGACACGTTCGCGAACGTCGTCAGTCCGAGGACGACGAGCAGCGTCGTCAGGATCGAGCTCGCCGCCACCAGCAGTGGCACCAGCGCGAGCATCGAGGCGAACACGAACGCGAGCACGGCGAGCGCTCCCCCCGCCCCGATCAGCGTCTCGACGAGCACACCCGGTCCCTTCGCCTTGCCGCCGCTGGCGAGCTGCTGAAGCCCGGTGAGCCCGACGTGGGTGCCGGAGGGCAGCGCGGCGGCGAGCGCCCGCTCCGCGCGCAGCGGGATCTGCGGGGCGCCGAAGGTCTTCTCGTTCGGGGTGAACAGGAGCGCGAACGTCGCCCGCCCGTGGTCGATCACGAACCGCGGGTTGCCGGTGGCGCCGTAGTCGACGATCCGCACTCCGGGGACCGCCGCACGCGTGCGCTGGAACGCGGCGGCGAGCTCGCTGCGCTCGGCCTCGACCGTCTGACCGCGCCGCACCGTGACGAGCAGCACCGCCGGATCGCTGTCGCCGCCGTTGCCGTAGAGGTGGACGATCCGCCTGGCGGTCTCGTAGCCGGGCTGTCCCGGCAGCGAGAAGTCGACCGACAGCTGCTTCGAGACGTGGCTCGCCCCGTAGATCCCGGCCGGGAGCATCACGACCCAGAAGAGCAGGACGAGCTTCCAGTGGGCGAGCACGAACCGCGCCAGGCGCACCGTCGCGCCGCGGTCAGGCGGCGGCGGTGCGGGGCTCGACGGGGCCGGTGTGAGAGTTTCGAAGCCGACGGTCATGCAGGGCACCTCGCTGAAAGACGGTTGATTGCTTTCGCGGCTAAATGATTACTGGACGAAATCATTTTGTCAAGGTATGATTTTTCGAGTGGCCGAGAAGACCCCCCCGCGGCGCGCGATCCCCGAGGCGGAGCCAGCCGGGGTTTCGTTTCGCTCCGTCGGCTTCACGATCTCGACCACCGGCTACGCGATCGCGCGGCGCTTCCGCGAGCTGCTCGCGCCGCTCGGGCTCGAGCCACGGGAGTTCGCGCTGCTGCGGAACGTCGCCGGATCGGAAGGCGTCTCACAGCAGGCGATCGGCGAGCGTCTCGGGATCGCCCCGAGCCGGATGGTCTCGCTCGTCGACTCGCTCGAGGAGCGCGGGCTGCTCGAGCGCCGTCAGAATCCGGATGACCGCCGGGCGCGTGCGTTGTTCCTCACCAACAAGGGCCGAAACCTCCTCGGCCGCGCCCAGAAGGTGGCGATGGGTCACGAGCAGGCGCTCTGCCAGCACCTCAGCGACGCCGAGCGCGACCAGCTGCTCGGGCTGCTCGCCCGCGTCGGTCCTCAAGTCGGGATTCCACCCGGTGTGCACATCGGGATGGGGCACTCGGCGATGCCCGACAAGTAGCTACGCGGCCCGTTCCTGCGAGGCATGCCGCTCGATCAGCTCGCAGACGGCCGTCGGGTCCTCGATCTGCGGGTAGTGCCCGAGGCCCGGCAGCCGTGTCACGGCGGCATGAGGGCGCAGCCGAAGAACCGCCTGGAGAACCGCCTCGGTGCAGATCGGGTCCTGTCCTGCCCAGGCGAGCTCGAGGTGGCCGGGCCAGTCGCGCAGCGCCCCATGCCAGCGCTCGGCGGTCGGCGAGGTGACCCGTTCGTGGTTGTAGTAGATGAGGCGGTCCAGAAGACGATGCCCGTCCTCGCGCGCGAGCAGCGACCACTGGTCTGCCGCCTCCTCGGGACTCAGCGGGTGTGCGGCCGAGAAGATGCCAGCGAACTGCCGGCGGAACCCGAACTCGCTCGTCAGCCGGGCGGCGAGCGGCCCGAGCCGGCTGAGCAGCAGCTTCTGCCCCCACAGCAGGCTCGCCTGCTCACGGACGAGGCTCGCGTTGAACAGCAGGGCGGAGCGCAGCTTGAACGACAGCCGCCCGTCGAGGTCGCGGGCGAGGATCTCGGTGGCGACCGAGCTGCCCATGTCGTGGGAGACCATCACCACTGGCTCACCCTCGAATCGCTCGGCCACCAGAGCTTCTGCGAGGTCGGCCTGGATGCGAAGCGAATAGCGCTGGTCACGCGGCTTGGCCGAAAGCCCGAAGCCGAGGAAGTCGAACACGAACAGCCGGCGGTCCCCGAGCGCCTCGAACGCATGGCGCCAGTCATATGAGCTCGAGGGATAGCCGTGCAGAAGCACGACCGGCGCGCGGCCTGCGTCACCGGAGCGCTCGCGCACGAAGATCCTGCGGCCGACGACCTCGACGAATGCCCCGGCATCTCGCCAGGCCGCGGTCCGCTGGGTGAGCTCAGCCATTGCCAGGGACTCCGATCCGACGCCGTAGCTTAAGGATCGGGCGTGGCGGCAGGCGCCCCGCCCGAGCGCCGAGCGCACCCGCGCCGGCCGCCCACACCGCGCCCATGCCGGCCAGGTGCCAAGGCCAGTCGACGAGGTTCGCGAGCAGGAAGCAGCCGACCAGCGGCGCGAGCAGCCAGGCGCCCGGCTCGCGGAGCGTCCGGGCCAGCGCCCACCCCGCGCCCGCATAGAGGCACACGCCGAGCAGCAAGCCGAGGACGCCGAGCTCGGCCGCAAGCTCCAACGGAAGATCGTGCGCGAACAGCGTCCTGTCGTGGCTCGCCTGGAACCGCATCGATGCCTCGGCGAACGTGCCCGCCCCGGATCCGAGGACCGGCCGGTGCTCCCACGCCTTCACCGCCGCGCTCCAATAGCTGATGCGTCCGTGGTCGAGACCGTTGCCGCTCGAGAGCAGGGTGCCGGCGTATCCGACCGCCAGCCAGATCGCCGCGCCTGCGACGAGCACCGCCGCGGCGACGAGCACCGCCGCGGCGACGAGCGCGACCCGTCGAAGCTCGAGCCTGCCAGCGACTGCCCGCAGCCGCGGCCAGAGAGCGGCGAGCGCGAGACAGATGAGCGCCAGGGCGAGCAACCGGACCGGGCCCCCACCGCGGCCCTGCACGCCGACGTGGCGGCCGAGCAGCAGCGCGCCGGCGAGCATCGCCACGGCGAGCAGGCCGACGGATGCCAGCACGACCCGCCGCGGCAACCGGCGCTGATCAGCCACCGCTCCGAGGTAGATCAGCGTCACGGCAGCAAGACCGAGATCCGTGCGGCTCTGCGCACAACCGAGCGTCGCGCCGGCCAGGGCGAGCGCCAGCGCACCCGCATATGCCGCGCTCCGGGAATCCGACGCCGACGCTCGCAGCGCGGCGGGAAGGCCGCAGACCTCGAGCAGCCCGAGGGCGGCCGCGTACTCGAAGGTTCCACCCGGTCGCCAGCTCCCTCCGATCACCTCCGCCCACGGTGGCTCGTGGAGAGCCGCGGAACCGAGGCCGAGCACCGCCTCGAGCGCGGCCAGCAACGTGACGCCGAGCGCGACCGGCCACACGCCCACCGATGACGCGACGACGAAGCCGAGCGCCGCGACCACGCCGTAGGCGACGATCACCAGCCCCCAGCGGACCGCCACACCCGCCGGGCCGATCGTCCACGCCGCGCTCAGTACGGCAAGCCCACCGAGCACGAACAGGACCGGGATCGCCGGCACCCGGATCGCGCCGGTCAAGCGGCGCGGGACGAGCAGCACGACCTCGAGGAGCGCGACCGCGACGAGGATCAGCAGGAGCCTCTGAGACGCGGCGGTGAAGCCGCCACGATCCAGCGCAGGCGCAGCCACCGCGACCGCCAGGGTAAGACCGAGAACCATGATGCCCGCGCCCGGCCCCCGCTGCCCCGGCTGATCGGCGATCTGGTTGACCGTGCTACCCCCCGCCTGATATGAATGCGCCCGCATCGAACCGGGGCGAGATCACTTGGGGCAAATCACCTAGCTGGAGCGTGTGTCGTGACACATGACGGTCACAGAGGCTACTTCCATGTCCGGCTCGTCGGCTGCCTGGTCGCGGCCTCGCTGGGCGCCGGCGGATTCCTGATCGGCGCGGGCGGAACCGCCGGGGCGCAAGGCACCGCGAGCCATTCCAACGCGGGGAACTACGACGCCGCGTACCCGCCGCCAACGACGACCACCACCACCCCAAGCCAGAGCCCGCCGACGAGCACTGGCGCGCCCACGGTCTCGGGCTCGCCGACGGTCGGCGGGACGCTCACCGCGGGCCCGGGAAAGTGGTCGAACAACCCGACCGGCTTCAGCTACCAGTGGGCGGACTGCGACGCGTCCGGTCAGCACTGCACGGTGATCCCTGGCGCGACCGGCTCCACTTACAACGTCGCGTCATCCGACCTCGGACACACGATCCGCGTCATCGTGACGGCCACCAACGGCGGCGGGCACGGCGCGGCGGTCTCTCCGGCGACCGGCGTGGTCACCGTGCCGACCGGACAGGTGACGTCCGACCTGAACCACTCGCTCACGCCGTCGGGTAACTCGGCGAGCATCAACTCGATCCTCCACAACGGCGGCTACACGCTGACGTTCAGCGCCCCCGAGGGCGGGACCGTGACGATCTCGTGGTACGAGGTGCCCGCGGGAGCGACGCTCGCGCGCGCCAAGACCAAGCACAAGCCGATCCTCGTCGCGACCGGAAAGCGCACGTTCAGCAAAGCCGGCTCGGGCAAGGTGAAGATCAAGCTGACGAAGGCCGGCAAGAAGCTGCTGAAGCACTCGAAGAAGCTCAAGCTGACCGCGAAGGGGACCTTCACCCAGAAGGGCTCCCACCACGCCATCACCGTGAAGAAGAAGTTCACGGTCAAGAAGAAGAACAAGAAGGGGCACTAGGTCCGGCTCCCCCTACCTCCGCCGCCCGCGCTCGCGTCGTCTACCCTGGCGTAAGTGATGCGCGGGCAGCGGGGTCCCATTCCGGGTGCGGCCGGGTTCGCTGCCGCCGCCGCCATCGCCCTCGGGGTGGTCATAGCGGCGGCGCCTGCCGCGGCGGTCACACCCTCGCCGCCCCCGGGCGCGCCGGCGGTGGAGTCCGCGCCTTCGAGCCTCACCAGCCTCAGCCCGCAGCTTCCACAGAGCGTGATCGCAGCGAGCGCCGCTCGCGGCAGCCACTGGAAGCCCGAGAAGGCGATCTACGGAACCGCCTCGACCAACGACATCGCGGTCAAGGGCGCCGGCGGGACGATCATCCGCGTCAACGAGATCTACCCGACGACCGCCTCGGGGAAGGCGGCCCCGGGGAAGTTCCCGGTGCTGCTCACGATGACCCCGTACGGCAAGGGCCAGGGCGGCTCGAGCGCGCCCGGCTCGGC
>Ga0209810_1001811_pt1 | contig 29444 bp, 23 predicted proteins | sample Coa_R1_7_FD_187159 | JGI IMG/M metagenome (GOLD analysis project Ga0209810, IMG submission 187159) | Surface soil microbial communities from Centralia Pennsylvania, which are recovering from an underground coalmine fire - Coalmine... | ecosystem: Environmental > Terrestrial > Soil > Unclassified... | reverse complement strand
CCCTGCGCGGCCATGAGGTACTCGTGCTGGAGAAGACGGATCGCGTCGGCGGGCAGGTCTGGCTGGGGGCCGCCTCCCCGCTGCGCAAGCCCTGGGCGCGCATCGCGGAGTTCTACACGCGCCAGAGTCAGAAGGGCCTCTTTGGGGTGCGCCTGAACACCGAGGCGACGCCGGAGACGGTGCTGGCGCTGGAGCCGGAGGTGGTCGTGATCGCGACCGGCTCGGAACCCAATCGCCTGGAAGTTCCCGACGGCCCGCCCGCGCTGACGGTCCATGAAGTGCTTACGGGCGCGGCAGATGGCGCCAGGCATATCGTCCTCTTCGACCGCGAGGCGTTCAGCCGTCCGCTGGTCGCGGCGGACTATCTCTCGGCACGCGGTATTCAGGTAGATTTTGTCACCTCCCTGCCCAGAGTCTGCGGCAGCGTGGATCTGTACATGCTGGATGAGATGCTGGCGAACCTGAAGGAGCGGGGCGTGCGGTTCTGGCCCCGGCAGGAGATCGTCGGCTGGGAGGAGCAGAAGCGCCTGCGCCTGCGGGACACCGAGACGGCGGAGGAGCAGGTTCTGGAAGGGGTAGACGCGCTGGTTGGCACGGTGGGTTCGAAACCGGTGGCATCTCTGGCCTATGCGCTGCGGAAGGCCGTGCCGGAGCTATATGTCATCGGCGATGCCAACGTGCCGCAGACGGTACAGCACGCCACCTATCAGGGCGGGCGCATAGGACGGCTGTTATAGCCCTCACTCCCACACTCCCAACCCTTCTGGACCTAACCCCCCGGCCCCCACTGCTAGGGTCGGGGCTGCAATGGTTCGCCCCTCCGCCTAGCGACCCTACGAGGGAAGGGAGAGACCCAACCTGGGATGGTTGCGGCCCCCACTCTCTGTCCCCCTCCCCCAACAACAGGGGAGGGGAGAGACCTCACCCCCAATTCCTCTCCTTGAGAAGGAGAGGGGAGAAGAGAAGCCGGGTCCCCCCCCCACTGCTAGGGTCGGAACTGCGCACGCTCGTTCCTCCGCCTAGCGACCCTAGCGAGGTACGAGCGAATAGGGAAGGGGGCCGGGGGGTTAGGCCCAGTAGGGTTGGGAGTGAGGGCCGCAGGGAAACAGGAAGATAAGCTTGAGTTCCACGCTACAAACCACGGAGAGTAAGCCTCGCGCGGGCACGTTTGCGGCGCTGCGGCACCGTAACTTCCGCCTGATGTGGTTTAGCCTGCTCGTTTCCAACAGCGGCACCTGGCTCCAGAGCGTGGCGCAGGATTACGTCGTCTACCGGCTGACGGGACGGGCGCTGGATCTGGGCTTTGTCAACGTCGTGCGCGCCCTGCCCCTGATCACCCTCTCCTTCTTCGGCGGCACCATCGCCGACCGGATGGATCGCCGCAAGCTGCTGCTGGCCACGCAGACGCTCTTTGCGCTGGCGGCGGCGGTGCTCGGCTTCCTGGTACAGACCCACGCGGTGCAGGTCTGGCACGTGGTCGTGCTCTCGTTCCTCAGCTCGGTGCTGCTGGCGGTGGACCAGCCGACGCGGCAGGCGCTCATCCCTCATCTGGTGCCCCGGAAAGACCTCGCCAACGCCATCGCCCTCAACTCCGTGACCTTTACGGGCGCGGCAGCCATCGGGCCGGCCATCGCCGGACCGCTGGTGGCCGCCGTCGGACTGCCCTGGGGCTTCTATCTCAATGCCCTCAGCTACGGCGCGGTCATCTGGGCGGTCTGGGCGCTACAGCTTCCGCCGGCCTCCCGACCGCGCCAGACGGAGCCGGTCGTGCAGGCGGTGCTCTCCGGCCTGCGCTACGTCGTTGCCTCTCCGGCCCTGCTGCTGCTGGTCAGCCTGCTGACGATGTTCAGCCTCTTCGCCGTGCCCTACCAGAACTTGCTGCCCGTGTTTGCCGCCAGAGTCTTTCATGGTGGGGTGGGCACGCTCGGCTATCTGCGCGCCGCGCCGGGAGCCGGCGCGCTCACGGGCGGGTTTCTGCTGGCCCATCACGCGCATTTCCGCCGCAAAGGCTGGCTGGCGCTGGGCGGAGGCATGGGCTTTTGCCTGGCGCTGCTGGCGTTCTGCGCAATCCAATGGCTGCCGGGGGCGCTGCTGGCCTTGCTCCTGGCCGGCATCCTCTCCACCGTGTTCACTTCGACCGTGCAGACGCTCCTCCAGCACCTGGCCAGCGACGCGATGCGCGGGCGGGTAATGAGTTTGTTCACGGTCGCGGTGATCGGGATGTGGCCGCTGGGGACGCTGCCGCTCAGCTGGGCCGCCGACCGCCTGGGCGTGGCGGTGGCGACAGCGCTGGGCGCAGGAGTCGCCGGGCTCTATATGCTGGCGGTAGCCCTGCTGGCTCGCCGACGCGTGGAGCGGCTGCAAACGGAGGCGCTTCGCGACGAAGAGGCCGCTTCCACCTAACGCGGCGCTGTCAGCCGTTCCAGCCAGGGGTAAGGCGTGTCCGCGACGACGTAATACCTATGGTGCAGCTGCTTCCAGGCAGGCGTGCCAATCGAAACCGGGCTGCTGTCCAGGTAGACGGGCACGCCCGCGCGCACCCAGTCAGCGATGCGATCCAGGGCTTCGTCGGCAGTATAGGGGCAGGCATCGTAGGCGCCGCCGCGCCGCAGGCCGGGGGCACGGTGGTCTTTAGGTGAACGGGCCGGCGGATCGAGCACGGCAACTCGCCGCGGCGTCACCAGTTTGGAGGCGTATTCCACGCCGCGCGTGCTGGGCACGACCTGCCGTTGCGTGCCCCGCAGCACCGTCGGCTCCAGGTAGACCGGATCAATGGCCGTGATGATGACCGCGTTTTTGGGCAGCGCCTGCGCCATCGCCTCTGCGATCTCCCGGCGCAGCGGTTCCGGGTCCGTGCGCAGCCCCAGAGCGGCGAGGAGTGCCAGCGCGCCTACCAGTGCCGGCAGCAGCCAGACGCGCCGCTGGAAGGTCTCCGGAATCAGCGTGGCGAGGCCCGCCGCGCCCAGGACCCGCAGCAGCGAAAGCGCAATGAGATGAAAGCGCTGGCCCAGGGCGAAATAGAATAGATACAGCAGGCTCATCGGCACAGCCGCCAGCGCCAGAAAGATCAGGATGGGTCCCAGCTCCGCCTGGCGCTCCTTGCGGAAAATGGCAATGCCGATGGCCCCCAGCGCCAGCGAAACGAGAATGTCGGGCGCGCTGAGATCGTGCAGGTTCCTGGCGATGTAGGCGGGAGAAAACGTCAGGCCCAGATAGTCGTAGGGAACCGCGCACCAGTACTCGTAGCCGTTGCGCCGCCAGTCTCCAAAGGCGGACTGGTTGTAGACCAGCGTGGCCGCCGTCAGCAGCGCGACGGGCAGCAGAAGCAGGGCCAGACGTGCGAGAGCCTGCTGCCTCTGCCGAACGGCCAGGCAGAGGAAGGGCGCCAGCAGCAGCGCGTTGGTATTGCGCAGCCCGACGGCAAGCGCGATCGCGATGCCGGCCAGCAGGTAGTCGCGGCGGGTAGGCTGCCGATAGATCCGCAGAAACATCCAGCAGGCGAACAGTCCGCACGCAGCCGCCGGAATGTCCATCATGATCTGGCGCGCGGCGTCCATGAAGACGATGGAGAAGACGACCGCGATGGCAGCCAGGCAGCCGCCCCACTCGCCCGCCAGGCGGTAGCCGAGAAGATAGGCGAGCAGCGCTAGGGCCACGGCAAATCCGAGCACCGCCAGGATGCCGATGCCGAGCTCGCCGGGCGCGAGCGCATAGAGCGGAGCCAGAATCAGCACCGAAAACCAGGGCGGATAGCGTGGAGGGTGCACGACGCCGTTGATGACGATATTATAGTGGCCCGTGAGGACAAACCGCTGCGCGGCCACGGCGTATTCGACCGAATCGGGAACGGTCTCCAGGTTGGAGGCGCTCCAGGGCGAGCGATAGCAAAATCCTATGACCAGCAGAACGACCAGTAGCGGCAGGAGATATCGCGCCCGCACGCGCGGCGTCGTCAGGAGGGTGGATTCTTCCAAGCGGAGAGACGTTTGCATAAGGAGAGTTCTTTATTCAACCGTGATTTTCATGCTGAGATTCGCGACGGTCCCGCCCATTCCCTGCCTGGCCTCCTCAGGCCCTGATGAGTTGTCGTCACTATACAGGATTTCAGAGCCTTCCGGTAGAATGATAGAGGACCGTCGCCGGTTTGCGGATGGAGAAGAATCACGGGAGGGAAAGCATAGGATGTCGAAGATCGAAGGGCAGGAGGCACTAGAGGGCGCGGAGTTTCCTGAGGTGCGCGCCTGGGTTCAAAACGCGGAGGCGGGCTTTCCGCTGATTCCGTCGCCGGTCTATGCCACCGAACGCGGCACGCCCTATCTGCGCACCCCCGGCGTGGCTCTGCTCGCCAGGCCCTCCGTTGCCATCGGTAACATGGCCGACTTCCTGGGCGGCTTTAACCCGGAATTGCAGTTCCTGCAATATCTCGACGACCCGACGCCGCTGCCGCCCGCCGCACAGATATGCAAGACGGCAGGACAGCTCTGCTACGCGTCCTTTGCTCCCAGGCGCACCCTGAACGCCGACGCGGCCCGTTACTTTCACAACATCAAAGAGTCCGGGCACGGCAGTGTCCTGGAGCACGCTAATTTTACCTTTCTTTTTTATGGAATTTCCCGCAGTGTAACCCACGAGTTAATTCGCCATCGCCACATGAGCTACTCCCAGATTTCCCAGAGGTACGTGTCGGGGCGCGTGCTGCGGTTCGTGGAGAGACCAGAGTATGCGGCGGATTCGGAATTGCATGCCGCATTCGAGCGCCGAATTGACGCCGCCGCCGAGGAGTACAACCGGATCGCGCGCCGCCTGCTGGAGCGGCAGAAGGCCGGCGCGGAGCTGCTCTCGGCGGAGGCGCGCACCGATCTGCGCAAAAAGGTGCAGCAGGCGGCGCGCTCCGTGCTGCCCAACGAGACCGAGGCGCCTATCGTCGTTACGGCCAATGCGCGCGCCTGGCGTCACTTCCTGGAGATGCGCGCCAACCCCCACGCCGAGATCGAGATACGCGCCCTGGCGTTCCGCGTCTATCTTTGCCTGGCCGCCGCCGAGCCGATTCTCTTCAACGACTATCGCATTGCCGCCCTGCCCGATGAAACCTTTGGCGTGGAAACCGATTTTCCGAAAGTGTAGGCAAGCGCGCGGCAGCACCCCATGAAACCGTGGTTTAAGGAGGAAGGAGGAAGAAAAGCCCTGGTTCTATTCCCTCTTCTGCTTTCCTCCTTGCTAGAAAGGGATGCGGAATGCAGAAAAGCTCCTGCTCTTTTCATCCTTCTGCCTTCCTCCTTTCGAGAGTCAGCCACGCTTGATGATAGGGCTGCCGGGTGTGCGCTCCTGCGGCCGTAGAGGTAATTTTTTTCAAATCTATTTGCTATTGGTATAAAACCTGGTGCCTTTGGCATAGAACTTGCAAGGAAGAATACCGGAGTTGAGCGTCCTCTCCCTGCTTGCCAGGATGGCATCTACCGCTCAGCCTGTCCTAAAATCCTGTTCCTTTTGCCAGAGATTGAGGACATAGGCGCGAAGCAAGACGTATAAGGGAGGGAGAGCGGACCCTTGAACTTGCTGCACCCCGGACTTTTCTGCCGACGGGCCCGCCCCAGGGGTGAACAAGGCGGCTCGCCCTGATGGGATGATAGGCGCTTTCTGCGTTGGTGACGTTTATACTCGTGTGTTGCTGGGTGCTCTGCTTCTATCCACGCTGGCTGTAAACCGGCACGTCACAGAAAGGCAGTGTTGATGTCTATTATGCGTCGTCTCTCCCAACCGATCTTCTGTATCGCCGGCCTCCATGACGCGCCTCCTCCGCGCTCACCGCATGGGCCAATCGTCGCCATGTGCCCCTGTTGCGGCAAAGTTGTTTACTTCTACGGCCTGGCGGCCCACGGATTGAACGTGCATCCGAGTCTGGCGCTGCCAAGCTTTCCGCGCGTGCTGGGCGTGCTGCCGCCCGCGCGCATGTAGTGGTGCGGGCCAGGGCATTGAGCGCTGTGGTCAGTGCGGACTGCCGCCCGCGCATGTAGCGGCGCGCTCTGGCTGCGGGACTTAGATGGAAACATTATCCTGCTGGCCGCGCGCATGGAGCGGCGCATTGCCAGCCGCCGCTGTTTCCGCGCTTTCCTGGCGCATCCTATGAAGTGTAGCGCCCGGCTCGAAGACCGGGCGAGGATCGAAACAAACGGATCGTCGTATGCAATTGAGCTCCCTGGAGGCGAGCGGCATGCCGCTCGCCTCGTCGTCGCTGTCCAGTCCCCTCGGCGCTCCCCTGCGCCTGGCGATTGTCGGAGGCACCCAGGCGCGCGCCCGGTATACAGACGCCCTGACCGGCCTGCCGGCGTTGCAGGTCGTGGCGCTGGCCGACCCCGATAAACGCATGGCCCGCGCCTGGGCGCGCCAGTTCGGGGGCCATCCACAGGTCTGGGAGAATCTGGAGACCCTGCTCGCCGACGCCCCCGAACTCGATGCTGTGCTCATCGCCTCGCCGCCCCAGGAGCGCACCGCCCATATCGCCGCCGTCGCCCGCGCCCGCAAAGCCATTCTTTGCGAGATCCCGGCGGCCCTGCGCCTTACGGAAACCGATGCGGCCTTGCGCGCTGCCGCCGAGAACGGAGTTCTGCTCATGCCGGTTCTGCCCAGGCGCTTTGATGCCCATCTGCAACCGCTGGCGCGCTATGCGGAGGCGGGGACGCTGGGAACGCTGCGGCAGGCCCGATGTGACTGGACGTTCCCGGCCTCCGGCGCGGAAGCCGGTGAGGGCGGATGGCATCTTCTGTTGCAGCAGGCGGCCTGCCAGACGGCGGACCTATGCCGCTGGTGGCTCGGCGATGCGCTGACGGTCAGCGCCGATATTGAGATTCCGCGCCGGCGCGCGCCGGGCCAGCGCCAAGCGCCGGCGCTGGCCAATATCATCGTCACCCATGAGCGCGGGCAATCGGTGCATCATCTGGCCTGCGTCGCCTCGACCCTCTCCAGCGAACGCTATAAGCTCATCGGCGCGCAGGGCCATCTGGAGCTGAGTTTCGGCGCCGGCGCTCCCGCTGCCTATGGGACGATCCCGGCGCTTACCCTGCATCGGCCCGGCCAGCGCCCGGAACCTATCGCAGCCGACGCCGGGGAAGCCTCCGGCGTCGAGGCCATGTCCCTCTGTTACCGACGCCTACTGGCCCATTTTGTAGAGTGCATCCAGACCGGCTGCGCTCCCCTGGTGCGAGGCGCCGATGCCCGCGCCGCCCTCGAAATCCTCCAGGCCGCCTATCTCTCCGCGCAGGAAGGCCATAAAGTCTCGCTGCCGCTGCGCCGTGCCGCCGACAATCGGGCTCTCGGCCCGGCTCCCCCCGATCCCGCCGCCTGAAAACCCAACAAACCGCTTAACGCTCTTAATAACACCTCGCATAGCCTTTTCTTTCCAGAGGAACAAGGGAGGTATTGTCAAGCGCTACTGCGCGAGAAAGTTGCGAGAGCACGCTCTCTTTCCAGAGGAACAAGCAAGATCTTAATCAGGCACTCTTAGCGTTGGCGGGTGGTTCATTTTTGCCGGAAACGCCCGATAATGGGTAAGGGTCTGCCGGTGTCCGTAGATCGCCCATGCCATGCGAGTCTTGTTTCCATCTGGAATGAAGTGTTGCTATGCCGCCCTCCGCTGCCCATGCTGCCGCGCATCCGACGAAGCCGACGGGACAGACTCCCGCCGGTGTGGCCTTCAACGGCACCTCGTTGAGTGTGGACTATGCCGCCTACCTGGCCCAGCATGATCTGGTCTATCTGACGCCGCCGCTGCAGGGCGAGCAGGCCATGCCCATTGGCGATGGCGATCTGGGCGCGATGGTCTGGACGCCCGGCCCGCTGCGGATGCAGTTGCAGAAGAACGACCTCTGGGTCGATCCGCCCGCGCACATCACGGCCCGTTCCCCTGGCCCGGCTGCTCTCTGGCGGCAGGTCTCGGCGGGGCAGGTCTCCTTGCATTGCACGCCCACGCCTTTAGAGGACCCGACCCGCTTTGAGCAGCGGCTCTCCCTCTATACGGGCGTGATTAACCTTCAGGCCGACGCGCGGGAGGGCTCCTGCCAGATAACCGCCTTCGCGGCGGCAACGGCGGGCGTGCTGGTGGTGCATTACCAGGACCAATCGCTGCGCAATGCAGCGCGCTGGGTGGAGGTCTCGCTCTGGCGGGACGCGCAGGTGTTCGCGCTGGGGGAGACCATCGGCATCCTGCAGGCCCTGCCGGATCGCCGCTACACGCTGGTCGCCTGTATTGCAGGCAAGCGCGCCACCGCCCGGATGCAGGACAGGCACACCGCACGGCTGGAGATCGAGCCGTTCCGATCCGGCAGCTTCACGCTCTACCTTGCCATCGCCACCAACCACCGCAACGGCGATCCGATCACCGTTGCCAAGACGCGCCTGCAGGACGCGCTCAACAAGGGCTATGAGGCGCTGCTGCGCGAACACAAGCAGCATTGGGCGCTGTTCTGGCAGAAGTCATTTCTGCGCCTGAGCAGTCCCGGCGACGACCCGCTGCCGGGCTATCTGGAAAATCTCTGGTATCTGACGCTCTATCAGTTAGCCGCCTGCTCGCGCGGCTATGACGCGCCGCTGCCCAACGGCGCGACCTGGCTGCACGGCGGCGACGCCCGGTCCGGGCCGGCCCTCTACGAAGGCCCGGCGCTGCGCCAGATGGCCGCTCCCCTGCTCCCCGCCAACCACCTGGAGTTGACCGTGCCCTACATCGAGACCCATTACCGCTTGCTGCCCGACCTGGCGGCGCAGACCGGGCGGCAATTCGGCGTGTCGGGCGCGCGCTTCCCCATACAGTTCAATCGCTTCGGGGATTCGTTTGACGCTCCGGCGGAAGGAGAAGAGGGGCGCGCGGCGTCCTCCGGGCAGATCGAAGCTGTGTCTGAAGGGGCCGCCGCGTCTGCCGTCTCCACGCCGACAGAGGCGCTGCCGGCCCTCCGCCCGCACGCCGCCATGCCCTCGGACACCGATTCTCTGGGAGATGGGCTGGCTATGGCGCTGTTTGTGTGGGAGGCATGGCGTCATGCGCCCGATCCGATGTTTCTGCGGGAGCGCGCCTATCCGCTGCTGCGCGCCTGCACCAACTTTGCCCTGGAGTATACTAACGCTCACCCAGAAGCACTGGCTGCGCCACAGGCGCGGGCGCAATTGGCCGCTGCCTTGCGGGCGCTGATCTGGGCCAGCAACTTTCTGGACGAGGACGCCGACCAGCGCCCGGATTGGGAAGCGGGCTGGAGGGTGCTGGCCGAAACGGCCCCGCCTTATCGCACAGAATGCCTGCAACCGTTCGGCCTTCTCTCGCCCGATGAGGCCGCGCCCTGCCTGCAATCCTGGCTGTCCCAAACGCCTCAGTTGGCACAGGGCTTCTTCGCGCCCGATGGGCATACGCCCGACTTGCAGCGGTCGGGACAGCTTTGCGCGGGCCTGGCTTCCTTGCTGTTGCGGGAGGAGAATCTGCCGATGGAGCTTGGGGAAATCGAAGAGAATCCAGGTGGCCTTTTGCGCGCGTTTCCGGCGCTGCCGCCCGGCTGGAGCGCTGCCTTCCGGCTGGCAGCGCCCGGTGGCTTTCGCGTCTGCGCGGAGGCCAACGAGGGCCGGGTCAGCTATGTGGCCGTGCATAGCCTGCTGGGGGGGATATGCCGCATCGCCAATCCCTGGGGGGCCGGCCAACCGACGCTGATCCGCGACGGACGCGCGGTTGTTATGGAAACTTCCGAGCCGATCCTGGCTTTTGAGACGAAGCGCAGCGGCGTCTACGTGATCGAGCCTGCCGGCTCCCCATTGGGACGATCCATGCGAATGCGGCTGACAGGACGGCGCAACGATAGCCCGAAGCGCCTCGACGACCGGATGCTAGGGCTGGACAAATAGTCAGTCTATGCCGTCCTGAGTCGCCTTGTACTCTTCGACGGCCTTGCAGGTGCGCAGCCAGACATTGTTGGGCGGGTTCTCGTAGCCTTTCCAGGCGTAGGGGTCGGTTCCGGCCACTGGAATGATGCAGCGGCGGTCGGCGTTGGCCGGACGCTCGCCCTCCTTCAGGCTCCAGGGCAGCAGCGACCAGGCGTTCATGTAGTGATTGACCAGGACGCGCCGGTAGATATTGCTGCGGTTCTTGCGGGAGCGGTGGAGCAGGTAGCCGTTAAAGAACACGACCGTGCCCGTTTTCACCTCCACCGGAACCTCTGCTGATTCGTCGAACCCGTAGCTTTCCTGGGCGAAGTCGAACTCTTCCGGGTTGTTATGGTCGCGCTGCGGGTAGAGATAGCCCATGCGATGCGAGCCGGGAAGCACCCACAGGCAGCCGTTCTCGAGGGTGGCGTCGTCCATCGCGATCCAGCCTCCGATCAGAGAGCGGTCGCGCGTCGGGATATAGATCTCGTCCTGGTGCCACGCCTGCCCCTGGAAGCCGGGCGGCTTGACGAAGAGCATGGACTGCATGCACTTGACGCTGCCATCCCAATAGGGCAGGTGCGCCGCCGTGATCTGGCTGAGCACGCCGCAGATAAGCGGGTGCCGGACGTACTTCTCCATCACCGGGCTGATGTAGTGCGGCTGGTGGATGCAGAGGATGCCGCGCAGCACCTCGTCGTCGGTGAGGTCTTGCGGCAGCGGCTGCAAGGTCTCGCAAGGGTAGCCCCCGCGCGCTATAGTCACGGTGTCCCGGCGTAGCTCCTCGATCTCCTCCGGCCCGACCAGATCGGGCACGACCAGATACCCGTTCTCGACAAAGAACTGTACCTGTTCCTCGGAGACGACTTTCGGGACATCTACGCGCGCCTCTGTGCATGGGCTTGCCATCATAGTCATGATTCGATTTCTCCTGTATTCCTAGATACTCCCAGCCGTGCAACTCCCTCTCAAGCGGAGTGTCACCGATAGGAAGCGCCAACACCGTTGGGAGGGATTATCTAACTCAAGTTGCTACCTTGCCTCTTCGAGAAGGCAAACGGTGATGCAAAAGCCGGTTTCCAGAGCGATTCTCTCTCAAACGTGTTCCTAGGTAGCAACTTGGGTTATCTAATCTTGAATGCGCCGCACCTAGAGCGTGGGATGCACTTGGGTCCTCTTGAGGAGATAGGCCAGCCGCTCATTAGAGGCTTGGTGCTCGCTTTTTAGCGAGCCCAAAGCGGTCATCAGCCTCCAAGTCCTCTCTCGAAGCAGGCAAAAAAGGGCATAACACCCTCTACGGACGCGGCGGCCTTTTCGCGGATTGGCTACACCCGGTCCGCAAGAGAACGTCTCTCTTCGCTATCGGCGACGACCGCCCTCTGGAGGCTTTCCGGCGTCTCCGGGGCCGCGTCGGGGAAGGCGACCTCCTGGAAGGTGCGTGTGGCGGCGGATTCTTTGGCCTTCAGGCACATCAGCACGCTGAGCAGCCCCGCGCTCAAAGGCGAAACCGACTTCCGTTCGCCGCGCACCACACGCACGAAGTTATCGGCTAACACCGTATCGCCGCCGCCGTGCGATAGCGACGAGGTCTGCATCTTAATCGTCTCCACGCGCGGCGTATGATGCATGAAGACCTTGACCTCATCGGTGTACCAGTCGAACTCCACCGTGCCCTTGTAGCCTAGCAGCGTCGCGCCGCGCTTCCCAGCCCCTTTGCGCGCAAAGAAGTTCTGGCTGTAGTTGACGTGCATCCCCGTCTCATACTGGATGATGGCGCTGCCGGAATCCTCGTTGCCCGTGTCAGTAGCGAAGGCGCACAGCAGCCCGGTATCCTGTACTCGGTCACGCTCGCCTTTGGAGAAGTGATAGTGGAACGGGCTTTCCAGGCAGGTATCGTGCTCGGTACAGTCGTCGCAGCGGAGGCCGGCGGGATGGCTGCCCTTCATGATCTGCTTGGAGGTCATCGCGCATATCCAGCGCGGCTGAATGCCGATCAGGTAGTTGATGTAATCAAAATCGTGGGTCGCCTTTTGCAGAAAGAGGCCCTGCGTCTCGTTCTCGTCCCGATACCAGCCCTGGTAATAGACCCAGCCGTAGGGGACATTGTTCCATGCCTGGACATGCTCGACCGTGCCGATCTTGGCCGAGTCGATGATCTCTTTCGCCAACTGCACCAGCGGAGTCACGCGCAAGGGGAACGAGACGACGACCTCGCTGGTGCTCCTAGCAGCGGCGGCGCGCAGGGCCAGCAGGTCGTGCATATTGGTAGCGATGGGCTTTTCGAGGAAGAGCGGCAGGTTCCGCTGCAACACCTTGATCGCCATGCGGGCGTGCAGCGAGCAGCGCGTCCCGATCATCACCCCGTCGAGCTTTTCGGTATCCAGCATCGCCTCCGGGTCGGTGTAGAAGGCCACTTTAGAGTCATCCTGCCCGCGATCCCGCATCCGCTTACGGATTTCGTCGTTGCGCACGTCCGTGATCGCGACGATCTCCGTCCCCTGGCGGAGCCGCTGCATCAACTCGATCACGCCCTGTATCCGCCCGCCATAACCGATGACGCCGATTCTTAGCATAAGATTTAGCCTCTTTCTATAAAGATAACCTCTAAAGATGATGTGGAAGCATATGAGACAGGCGCTCCGGCTGCCGGCACTACCTAGCCCCGGAAAGGGGAAATGGTTGAGCGCGTTCGCCGAAATGCTTCTCCCTGTCCTCGCCGCGCACCAGGACGGCGTGCCAGGTCTTGCCCATCGAGTTCAGGGCGACAGGCCGTACCGAAGTGGGAACGTACCGCAGCGTCAGGCCGCAGCGCCGCCGATGGGAGCGATTGGGCAGGCTGCCGTGAATGAGCGCCCCGTCGTGAATGGAGACCTCTCCGGCGCGCAGAATGAGGTCGGTGGCGCGGTTTTCCTCTTCCGGCGTGACCGGTACCTCTTGATTGATGCTCAGGAGGTTGCCCTGCGCCTGCGCTTTGCCATGCTCCCGGACGCCACCGCAATGCGTTCCCGGCAACACGCGCATACAGCCGTTCTCGCAGTCGCTATCGTCCACGGCGTACCAGACGGTGAGCGCAGAGGGCGGTTCCAGTCCCCAATAGGTCACGTCCTGGTGCCAGGCGACAAATTTGGCGTCCTGCCCGTACTTGCAGAAGAAGTGGGTGGCAAGCAGCAGGATATTCGGACCGATCAGGCTCTCCACGCAGTCCAGGACTTCCGGGCGCGTCGCCAACTCCCAGATGAAAGGCTGGTCGAAGTGGCGGTCCAGCAGCCCGATCTGCGCCTTCTCGCGTCCTTCCCTGGCCTCCAGCTCGTCGAAGAGAGCGCGGTAGCGCGCGGCCTCCGCCTCCTCCACAACGCGGATACCGGAAAGAAACCCTTCGCGTTGATAGGCCTGTATCTGTTGTTCCGTCAGCAGCATTGTAAATTCTCCTCCCAGCGTATCTCCCTACCAGCGTTCCTTCCGTTCTGGGTAGCGGGCGAATAAATTCGCTGTAACAAAGGCACGAAGTCGGCCTTCGCTGACTCCACCCCAACCCGCGCAGGCGGGTTTTGGGCTTTTGTTGTTGCGGCTTGAGCCGCCCGAAAGGAAAACGTCTTGCTCTTACACTTCGTGTTTGGTGAGTTCGACACCGGCACCCCCATTCCTGCTTCTTCTGTGGCGGCGCCCGTCAAATCCGCTTCGGAGACAAAGTGGGCAGGAAAACGCCGCCCGCATGAGAATAGAGAGCTAGACTTTCTAAGGCCTCCATGTTGCGACGAAACCGAGCGCAGGAGGATGTTGCAAACGATGGACCAGGAGATGTATCGGCGCTATGCCGCCAACGGCTACCATGTCGAGCGCGGCGTGTTTACCGCAGAAGAAGTCGGGCAGATGCTTGCGCACTACATGGCGATGCGCGCTGAAGGTCCGCATCCCGGCGACTCGGCAGGCGTACCGGCCCATAGCCGCCCAGACGCGCCCGATCCCTGGAAGCAGTACCCACGCATGATCCAGATGCACCACTGGGACGCGCTCACCCGCCAGTGGATGTCCGATCCTCGCCTGACGGATGTGGTCGCCGCACTGATGGGCCAGCGTCCGAAGCTCATTCAAACGATGGTCTACTTCAAGCCGCCCGGCGGGCGCGGGCAGAGCTTTCATCAAGACAACATCTACCTGCGGACTACGCCACTGCTGGCCGCCTGGGTCGCATTGGATCGGGCGGACGCGGAGAACGGCGCGATGGAGATGGTGCGCGGCAGCCATCTGCTCGGCTTGCTGCCCCTCCGGGAAGCGGATACCGATATTTCCGTGACCGAGATCGAAACGGTGATTCCTTCCTACCTGCCGCGCGACCTGATGGCGCTGGAACCGGGCGATGCCGTTCTCTTCGGCGGCCTGACGATTCACGGCTCGCTGCCTAACCGCTCCCGCGACCGTTTTCGCCGCGCCTTCATCTGCCACTACGCGGGCGCAGAAGCCTATCCTATCGTCGCGCCTTCGCTGTCTCTGGATGCCGAGGCAAAGTAGCGCGATTTCCTTATGGCGGTCGAGTCCTATCGGCAGCGCAAAACGCTGCTCTGGGACGCGGAGAAAGAAAAGGTTATGCGTGGATGAGGAGAAGGTGAACCGAGTTGGCCTCACTGCATGATCATCCTGCCGAGCGGCAGCGCGGTCTGGACCACAGGTTCTTTCATCTGGTGCGCTGGGAGATGCGCCTGCTGCATGGGCGCAGGCGGGTCGCCGGATGGATCGCGCTGGGCCTGATCGGCGCGGCATCCGCTGTTGTCATCTGGTGGGCCGCCAGCCAGCCGGAGGAGGTTCCGGAGAAGGTCTCGGACCTGGCGCGGATGGCGCACTTCGATATGATTGCCGTTCTGCTTACCACACCGATACGTGACGATGTCGCCAATCTCGCTCAGATGACCTTCGGCTACTCCCTGTTGCGCTTCGCGGCCTATGCGCTCATTGCCTTCTGCAAGGTGACCCTGCCGGCAATAGCGGCTGGCTCCATCGCCAGTGACCGGCGGGCCGGGCGGCTGCAAGACCTCCAGATGACTCCCATGACGGCGACCGCGCTCTATCTGGCGACGGCGCTGGCGGCAGCCCTACCCTATCTGCTGCTCGGCACAACACTGCTGGCGCTGTTCCTCGGCGTGGTCGTGGGCGAGTTCGTCCCCGTCAGCGAAGCAGGGCGGCTATTCCTGGAAGCGGAAGGACAGGTGCTCATGACGGCGTTCGTGGCGATCACCTGCTCGGCGCTCTTCGGCTCACCCTGGGTCGCCCGCATCGCCGCCTATTTTCTGCTCTGGCTGGCGCTGCCGCTCGTCTGGCTTGGCATCCTGGAGGCAATCCTGGCGGGCAGCTTCTGGGGAATACAAATCAGCAATGAATACCGAATGAGTCCGGGCAAGGAGGGATTCGGGGCATTCGTTGCAGCGCAGGCCCTTTTCACCGGCATCGTCTGTCTGCTGGCGGTGTTTCTCGGCGTGGCGCGCTTGCAGCCGCACGGATTTCGGAACTGGATGCGTACCGGCTTCCAGAATCTCCTGGGTGGGATGGCCGGTGCATTCACACGGTTGCGGAGCGTGATAGGAAGGGAGACGCGCGATGCACGTCATGCTGGTAGGCCCGGAGTTTGAGGAGAACCTTTCGCTGCGCTATCTGGCGGCGGCGTTACGGCAGGCCGGGCATACCGCCGGCCTGGCCCGCTTCGACTCGCCGGAGTATGCCGAAGGCGTGGTACAGCAGGTCTTGCGCACGAATCCAGGGCTGGTCGGCCTCTCGATGGTGTTTCAGGTGCGGGCGCGGGAGTTCTACGCGCTGGCGCGGGCGCTGCGTCAGGCGGGTTATACGGGGCACATCACGGCGGGCGGTCACTTCGCCACCTTTGTCTGTGAACCCATGCTCAAGGAGGTGCCGGAACTGGATTCGATTGTCCGACAGGAGGGCGAGGAGACCCTGGTGGAGCTGGTGGAGGCGATTGAGCGCGGGGCAAGTCTTGACGAGCTGGCCCGGATTCCCGGCATGGCAGTGCGCGATGCAGATGGCGCGGTCGTGCTGGCCCCGCCGCGCCATCAGGCCCGGCATCTGGATACGCTCCCCTTCCCCATCCGGGACGCCGTTCCTGAGCGGCATCTAGGCGTGCCGACCGCCTATCTGGTCGGCAGCCGGGGCTGCTACGCCGACTGTGAATACTGCTGCATCTTCGCCTGGCACGAGGCGGCAGTCGGCAAACGCTACCGGATGCGCACGGTCGCCAACATCGCCGACGAGATGGCCTGGCTCTATCACGAGCGCGGCGTTCGCTTCTTCGTCTTCCACGACGACAACTTCTTCCTGCCGACCGCCGCCGGCAGCCGCAAGCGATTCGAGGCGCTGCATGCCGAAATACGCCAGCGCGGACTGAACGACATCGGCCTGATGCTCAAGCTGCGTCCCAACGACTGCGACCACGAGAACCTGCTGATCTTGAAAGACATCGGCCTGCTGCGGGCGTTCGTCGGCATCGAGAACGCCAGCCAGCGGCAACTGCGCACCCTGGGCCGCGATTCGACGGTCGAGGATGTGCAGGCGTGCCTGCGAATGCTGCGCGAACTGGACATCTACGCCACGTACAACATCCTCCTGTTCGACCCCTACACCACGCTGGACGATGTCGCTCTCAATCTCCGTTTCCTCCGGCAGAACCTGTTCACTCCTTTCAACTGGTGCAAGGTCGAGCCGTATGCCGGAACGGAGCTGGAGAAGCGGTACGCCCGCGAAGGGCGGCTGCGCGGCGACTACCTGGGCTGGGATTACGCGATGGACGATCCGCGCGCCCGCCTGCTCTACGACCTGCTGCTGCCCGCCTTCTACTACCGCAACTACGACTACTACGGCCTGGCGAACCTGAACATCGGCCTGGGCTATCACCGCCAACTGCTCAAGCACTTCTACCCCGACGGCTGCACGCCCGACCTCTGCGATCGGGTGCAGGCGCTTATCGAGACCATCAACGCCAACACGCTCGACTTACTGGAGCGGGCCACTCTGTTCGCGCGCGACGTGGATCTAGCGAACCGGGCCGAGATCGAACGCTTCGGCGAGCAGCTTAAACGCGATTCCTTCCATGGGCAGCACCGATTGAGCGCCCGGATAGAGAGCGTCCTGCGCGAGATCGAACAGGCGGCAGGCGTGCGTCAGGAAGCGCGGGTACATTCCCCGGTCGCCTTCGTGCCGCTGAGACCTACCCCCCTGGCCCGCCGCAGCCTCCTGGGAGTCTTAGCGAGTGGACTGTTGTGGCTGCTCGCCGGATGCCGCCATGTTCCGTCAGGCCAGCCGCCACAGGCGCCCCAGAATCCAACTCCGCCTTCTGGCATACCTGCGGTCAAAATCACCACGCCGCAGGGCGTGCTGCGTGTGGCCCCGGGCTCCCCGGAGACGGTCGCCGCCTGGGAACACTTCACGCTGGAGGCCGTCCTGCTGCCGGAGGAGGCGCAGGTCCTCGGCGAGCCGCGCGTGACCGCCAGCGGTGGCGAGATAAAGCGCGTGCAGGCCGAGCCGGGCAGCCGCATGTTACGCATCGAGTACCGGCCCGGCGGAGGCAGCCGCCGCCTTGACCCGAACGAGACCGTCTCGGTGGCGTGGACGGTACGCGGCCCGGAGGGCGATACCGTTATCCTGACGCGGGCGTTTGTGCATGTCAATGAGGACGGCAGTTACAGCTTCGGCTACGAGACGCCGCGCCCGACCATCGCGGAGATGGCCGCGCCGCCCATCTATCGCGGGCCCAAGCCGGGGAGTTGATGCCCATGCGCTCCCGTATGCGCCTTCTCTGGATACTGGGCTTGGTGGCCGTCCTTGCGGCCATAGGCGCGGTCTTCGCCTATTACGAGCGGACGCGCCCCCATCTGGCCGAGCGCAACCAGGCTGAGCGCGCTGCACAGGTCGCCGGGCAGATCAGGTCCCTGAGCAGTGAGGAAGGCCTGACTCCCGCGCCTACGCCCCCTGTAGAGAAGCTGGGGCCGCGCGCGACGATCGCGATGGCGCGCGAGTTCCTGCTCGACTACCCGACGGCCTCGGCGACACAGGTACGTATGCCTCTGGCGCTGGCGGTGGCCGCCTTACATGACCCGGACATGGCGCTGGTCGGCAGCGAAGTGGAGCAGGCTGCCGCCGATATTCTAACGCATCTTGGCCCCAACCGGCCTCCGACGCAGCAGGATTTTGTCAGGGCAGGCTTTCCCTCCCAACTGCAATGGACTCCCGCTCTCTATCTTACCGATGTGGATGGCGATGGAAGCGCGGACGTGGTGTTTGTCTGTCCGGGGGAGCGGGAACAGAGTGTCTGCTGCCTGTTCCGCCACACGCCGCGCGGTTGGATCAGGCATCGCATCGGTCTGGGTCTTCCCGTGCTGGGCCTGTGGGTCTTCGACATTACTCCGAACGGCCCGAAGGCACTCCTACTTGCCAGCCTGGCCGACAATAGCTATGATCCGAATCTATTCGTGGATGTCTTCGCCTGGCAGAACGGGCGGCTCAACAGCGTGCTCTCCACCAGAATCGAGCACGGCTTCCAGCTAGACCATAAGGATGTAGACGGCGATGGATCGCAGGAAATCCGCCTCTTCGGCAGCAAGGGCGGGATAAGATACAACGAGAAAGCGCGTCAGACGGAAATCTACAAATGGCACGGCAGCGAGTACGTTTTGTCTAAGGTGGAAGACGCTCCGGCGCGCTGGACCGGCTTTGACCGGCTGGCCGAAGGGAAGCGTCTGCTGGCGGCCTATCAGCTGCCGGAAGCGATCCAGACTCTGCTCACGGCCACACGCTGGAAGTCTGTCAAACGGGGCAACTACGACGAATTTAGCGATTATGGCGGTCGTCAGGAGGCATGGTACTACCTGGGACTGTGCTATGCCCTGACGGGAAATCATGCCGGGGCGGTCGCAGCCATGAACGAGGTAAAGCGGCAAGGCCAGGCAGGAAGTGAAATCCTGAACGCCTGGGCGCAGAAATTCCTCGCAGCCTGTCTGCATCCCGGCGACCTGCCTCAAGCCCTGGAAACCATCGGCCAGGTATTTCGGTCGCTCGAATTGGCGCTGCATACCAGCCGCCCGAGCATAACACCCCGCGACCTCCTTGCCGCCGCAGGCATCACGCCCGACGCTTATCAGGAGACAGACCTGACCGGCGACGGCACGACGGAAGGGCTGGCGCGATTCCACTGGCAGGGCGGGAGCGCCGTCGTTGCCTTGCAGCGGAATGGGCAGGGCGTGCCGCCCTGGACGCTCTGGGTGCTGGCCTATGCCCTGACGGACAAGCCACCCGATCAGTTCTATCCCCAGGAAGCCGAAGACTGGTTCTACCTGCCGCAAGCTCCCGCGCTCTCGCTCTACCCGGTCGCAAGCACGGTCAATCTGAGCGGCGTCCGACCACGCGCCGGAACAATGCCCCAAGTCGCCATCACGTACCGGCAGGGCAACACGCAGGCCGAGGGGATCGTGGCGTGGCAGGGAGGACGTTTCGTCGCCGTGCAGCCCGTGCCGAAGCCGAACGAGAACCTGGAAGTTGAGCTGGCCCGCATCGAAACGGCGCTGTTCGAGCGCCGAGATTATCCGGAGGTTCTCGACCAACTGGCCGCCTTTGAAGGCCGCGTGCGCGGCTCCTCGCTGCCTACAGAGGACAAAACCGACCTGCTGTTGGAAGCCTTCTATCACGAGGCGCTGTGCTATCGCAAGCTGGGCCAGTCGCGCCGAGCCAGCGTGACCTATGCGGCGCTCTGGCGCGGCTATCCGGACAGCGATTGGGCAAAATTGGCGAAACGTTGGCTAGCGTTCACAAGGGGCAGGGAAACCGCGCCCGGAAAGTGAACAGTCCGGCAGAGGCAGGAACCATTACAGCAACGGAGGGAAGCGATGGCGTGGAAGGTGCTGGTGACGGCACGGGCGTTCTGGGTGAGCGGGCAGGCGGCGCAGAAGGCGCTGGAGACGGCAGGATGCCAGGTGGCGCGTTCGCCGCAGGCGGGGCCGCTGCCGGAACCGGAACTGATCTCGCTCTTGCAGGGGTGCCAGGCGGTCATCGCGTCGAGCGATCCCTACACGGCCCGCGTCTTCGCCGCCTGCTCGGACTTGAAGATCGTCTCACGTTGCGGAGTCGGCATCGACTCGGTGGATTTGAGAGCCGCGACGGAGGCGGGCGTGGTCGTCACCAACACGCCCGGCGCCATGACCGACGCCGTCGCCGACTACACGTTCGGCCTGCTCCTGGCCCTGGCGCGCAAGATCGTGGAGGGCGAACGGCTGATGCGCTCCGGCGGCTGGGGAGAATATCCCGGCGTGCTGGTCTATGGCAAGACGCTGGGCCTGGTCGGGATGGGCCAGATCGGGCAGGGCGTCGCCCGCCGCGCCGCCGGTTTCGGTATGCGGATTCTAGCTTACGATCCGCCGCTGGCGCAGGCGGCCTCCGGCGCGGAGGGACTATCGGGCGGGCTTCCCGCCGTGACTTTCGTGGAACTCGACGACCTGCTAGCGCAGAGCGATTTCGTCTCCGTCCATGCGCCCTCCACGCCGGAGACACAGAGCCTCTTCAACGCATCCCGCTTTGCCCGCATGAAGCCGACCGCCTACTTCATCAACACGGCGCGCGGCGCGCTGGTAGACGAGGAGGCGCTGCTGGCCGCGTTGGAGACAGGGCAGATCGCGGGCGCAGGCATAGACGTCTACCGCCAGGAGCCGCTGCCCCCAGATCATCCTTTGCGCCGCGCGCCCAACTGCTTGCTGACGCCGCATAACGCCTTCAACGCTGTCGAGTCGGTGACGGCTATGAGCTTGATTTCCGCCGAGAACATCTTAGCGCTTCTGCAAGGCAGCCGCCCGGCCTTTGTCTGCAATCCCGCTGTCTGGAACTCGCCCACGCTACGGATAAAGGATGAAGGATGAAGGCGGAAGGATGAAAAGAACGAGGCTTTTCTTCATGCTTTATCCCTGCCCAGCAAGGAGGAAGGCGGTAGAGAGCAAAGGTTTTTCTTCATCCTTCATCCTTTCCCTAAAGGAGAACCGCCCATGCGAACCAACCCTGTCAAAGTCGCGCTCCGGGAAGGCCGGGCACAAATCGGAAGCTGGCTCTCGCTCGCTAGCCCGTTTGCCGCCCGCTTCATGGCGCGCACCGGCTTCCACTGGCTCACCCTGGACATCGAGCACAGCCCGGTCAACTGGGAGACGGCGGCGCTGATCTTTGGTGCCATCGCCGATGCTGGCGGTGTGCCGCTGGCCCGCGTGCCCTTTAACAGCCTGGAGAACGCCAAGCGTGCCCTGGACGCGGGAGCGTTCGGCATCGTCTTCCCGATGTGCTGCTGCGTGGAGGAGGCAGAGGAGGCCGTCGCCGTCTGCAAGTATCCTCCGCAGGGACGGCGCAGCGTCGGCGGCGGGCTGCACACGCTCAACTTCAACGCTGCCGCCGCCGACTACTACCGCCGCGCTAACGATGAGATTCTGGTCATCGTGCAAGCGGAGCATGTCCTAGCGGTGGAGAACTGCGAGGCGATCTTCCGCGTGCCGGGCCTGGACGGCATGTTTGTTGGTCCCAACGACCTGCTCTCCTCGATGGGCAAGACCCCGGCGATGGATACCGAGGACTCCGACTTTGTGGAAGCGTTGCGCCACCTGCGTGAGACGGCGGCGCGTAGCGGCATCGCCCCCGGCATCCATGTCGCCGACGCGGAAGCCGCCCGTCGCCGCGTCGGGGAGGGCTGGCGCTTTGTCGCCGTCAGCAGCGAGCTCGGCTTTATGCTTCAGGGCGCGCGTGCTGCGGCCCACGACGCCATCGGCGAACTAACTGCCGAGTCAGGCACGCCGCGTTACTGAGAACCACCAACCTATGACCCCTCTCGAAAACAAGTGGATGAGAGCGTATATTACCCGGCAACTGCCGGAGGAGGCGCTGCAAATCGCCCGGTCGTCGGCGGAGATTGAGGTGTGGCAAGGCGAATTGCCGCCTCCCCGCGAGGTCTTGTTGGAGAAGGCGGCGGACTCGGATGGACTGCTCTGCCTGCTGACTGACCGGATTGATGCCGAACTGCTGGATCACGCCCCGAAACTGCGGGTCGTCAGCCAGATGGCGGTCGGGTTCGATAATATTGATGTGGCCGCCTGCACCGCACGCGGCATCCCGGTCGGCAACACGCCCGGCGTCCTGACGGAGACGACCGCCGACCTGGCGTTTGCCCTGCTGCTGGCTACCGCCCGCCGGCTCGTCGAGGCCGACCGCTTCCTCCACTCCGGCCAGTGGCAGACCTGGTCGCCCATGCTGCTGACCGGCCCGGATGTGCATCATGCGACCCTCGGCCTGGTGGGCATGGGACGCATCGGCTACGAGGTCGCGCGGCGGGCCACTGGCTTTCAGATGCCCCTCCTCTACACCGGCCCCCGCCGCAGCGAGGTTGCCGAACGCGATTTCGGCGCGCGCCATGTTGACCTGGAGACGCTGCTGGCGGAGAGCGATTTCGTTTCGCTCCACACCCCCCTGACGCCGCAGACCTATCATCTCATCGGCGCGGCGGAACTGGCCCGCATGAAGCCGACTGCCATCCTCATCAACACGGCGCGCGGGCCGGTGGTCGATCAGGCGGCGCTGGTGGAGGCGCTGCGCGAGCGGCGCATCGCAGCGGCAGGGCTGGATGTGTTCGAGGCGGAGCCGCTGCCCCTCGACTCTCCCCTGCTGCAACTGGATAACGTAGTGCTCCTGCCCCACATCGGCTCGGCCTCCATCGCCACGCGCACTCGGATGGCCGTGCTCGCCGCCGAGAACCTGGTGGCTGGACTGCAAGGCCGTCCACTGCCCCACCCCGTCAATCCCGACGTTATCCCCCGGTACAAACCATAAGAGCGATCAGGCCCACTGACAATCCTGCCCGTGTGCCTTATCCGGCTTAATCATCTGGATTATCTGCGGGAATGCGTCGCCCTCTCCTGGCTCACCTAACCCCCCGTCCCCCTTCCCTACTCGCTCGTTCCTCGCTAGGGAAGGGGGTGACCCGGCTTCTGCTCTCCCCTCTCCCTCTAAAGGAGAGGGTCCGAGGTGAGGGCAATTTTCAAATTAGTCCTAATCCTGTAAATCCTGAGAAATCCTGTTAATCCTGTTAATCCTGTTGAAGGATTTCCAAACCGAGGCGGGCGGCGCAGTCGGCCAGGAGCTCGCGTTCCCAGGCAGGCCGCGTCGGGCTGTTCGGGTGCGTGCGGTCGGTGGGGATATGACCCTGCATATGGAGGAAGATGGCGGCGGAGTGCTTATAGGCTGGAACGGGAGCGCGGAAGGCGACGTTGCCCAGGTGCTGGAGCGCGTCCGAGAGCGTAAAATAGGCCGGATCGCCCGTCTCCCAGGCGCGGTCACGCGCGGCGAACTTCTCCGGGCAGAAGGTCGCCAGACCCAGCAGGTAGTCGCTGCCGACCTCAATCATGCTGATGCCCAGGTCGTTGCCGGTGTAGATTTTAAACTCAGGGCGGAGCGCGTCGCGCCGTTCCAGGCGGCGCAGTTCCGTCAGGCGGTCGAGGGAGGAGTGCTTGGCCCCGACGAGCGTGGGGATCTCCAGCATCCGGGCGAACGTCTCGTCGTCCCAGATCTCGCCGTTGGGCGCGAACATCCGGCCCAACTCGAAGGCCAGAACCTGCGGCACGTCGGCGCTAATCTGCCGGTAAACTTCGGCTTTCTCGCGCGGGGCTTTGCCGTGCAGGCGGGCCGTCTGGAAGATAATTGGCGTGCCGCCGTAGCGCAAAATCTGATCGATCTCGCGCCTGTAGAGCGAGACGATATCGCCCTCGCGCCCCTCGATGAACGCGCCGGCGACGAAGGGCACGCCAGGGCCGAGCGCGGCGCGGGTGATCTCCAGCACGCGCCGTTTCTCTTCGTCGGTCAGCAGGTTGGCGTAGCCCGTATCCATGTTCACCGCGTTTTGCAGCCCGGCGGCGTGCGTGCGCCGCAGGTGCGCGGCAAACGCCTCCTCCGCGATCTGGCCCTGCGCATCAAAAGGCAGCAACGCGGCGGCGATGCCCGTCACCTTGCGGCGCGGACGGATACGGCGCAGATAAGTTTCCAATTCCGAGTTGGGGTTGGGTGTGTTGATGGTTTTCATGCCACCTTATTCGCGCTTTATAGCAGCTTTCCCTGCCCGCTATCATACGTCCGTCCCTTCTATCTCTTCCTCCGCTTCCGGCAATTCCGCATCTACGGACAAATCTTCCGGAGATACGCCAATCAAGAAATCTTGAATTCGGATGTCAGCCAGGGCGCTCTCTAGGAAACCTTCGATCTGAGCGTCGGGCATCGTTTGCAGTTCATGCTTGAATCCAAGCTGATGGCCCAGGCGCTGCGCAAGATCGCGGGGCCAATACCGCATACTCATCTGAATGATCTCTGCCCCAATGCGCTTTGCGGCTTCCTCCGTCTTTCCGGTTTTAGGAAGGCGATCTATAATGATAAAGGTTGTCGAATGATGCGCGCCTCCGGCTAATTCTATCTCGCGAGCGTAGCGCGATAACTTATCTTTCGATATTTCGGGATTTCCGGGACCAATGAAACCAATATCGAAACGCGCTAACTTGCCGGGTTGCAGTAGAAGAGTTGCATCGCTCTCTCGTTCATTAGAACTATCTGCCAACCAGAATACCTTATGCGTTCTTGTGTTCGTTCTTGGATCTACTCGCCGAAAGCCAAGCACGGCAAGCACCGAACCGAGTACCAATCTTTCAAACAGCTTGCCATAAATGGATTTGTCGGAGCCTCGGAGTGTAAGAGTCAAACTGCCTATCGCCGTTGTCAGGCGCGTGATACCTTCCCAATCTAATTTTGCACGACGGCCATCCGGTGATTCGACAAAGCCCAACGTCAACTGGAGGTCGCCTATCTCGGTCTGGCATTGTACTGCCGCTTCCCGAACAGCGGTTTCAAAGTCGGTAAGGTAGTCCTGAACGTCGGGGTTATTTCTCAGAACGTTCTGAACCGATTTACCGGTCAGGCCGAGGAGCCATTGGGCAGGCCAGATACTTGCGTTATCGTTCCTGTTTGCCGTTTTAATCTGCTCGACCGCCATGGCGGACAGGCGGCTTGTAAAGTCCTCAAAATGGAGGCAGCCCTGAGCAAACAGGGCTGCCATGGCCCCGCTCGCCTGCGCGATACGCCTGCGCGTAAGCGGTTCCGTCTGTGTGCGAACGTTTTCGCCCATCATCACGCCAAGAACCACGCGACGTGCGGCCTCTACACCGATACGCTCCAAGAACTCTTTGCCGCCGCCCGTGAGTAAGAGGCGGCTATTTTGCGGAAAGAGGTCGTTGAGCGTGAGCGGATGGGACGGGGAACTCTCAGACATCGTAGGTTTCTTGGGTCTCGAAAAGCCGGAGGACCGGCGGCGCCGGAGGGCAGTTGATATAAAGGATGTCTTCAGCCGCTTTCCCCAGCCAGGAAGGAGCCGCTTCCTGAATCATCCGGATATAGTCGGGGTTAATTTCAAAAAGCACGAAGCGCCTTCCAAGCTGGGAAGCGGCGGCCCCGACAGTGCCCGAACCCGCAAAGGGGTCCATGATAACATCCCCTTTGAAGGAGTAGTATTGGATCACTTTCTGGGCCAGTTCAAGGGGAAAGGCCGCAGGATGGGCAGAGTTCGTATTCGGCTGAATGCGCCAGACGTTCGTGCGTTCGTAGTCATCGCCAATTTTGGAGGCGGCAATGACATCCGGTTCAGGGTGGTTACGAATGTGCCAATCAATCAACAGATCGGTTCTTTTGCGATAGACCAGCACATATTCGGTGACAGGGACGGCCTTATATTGGAGGGGATTCCGGTCGGCGGCAAAGCGGCGTCCCCGCCCGGTCGCCCAACCCGCTCCTTCTGGCTTCACCCAGATAATGTCGTCAATAAAATCGTAACCCTCTTCGATAAAAATGCGGTGCAGGTCAAAAGGAACGGCAATACGTTTGGAGGACTGGTTTCTGCTGGCGCGACGCAATAGAACTGGAGCGGTATTGATCACGAAAAAGCGGCCCTCGTTCAAGACACGGTGCGCACGCTTGATAACTTGCCGCATCTTAAAAAGATACTGCTCATACTGTTCATAATCACTGTATTCAGGGCGTGCATTGAAATAAGGAGGCGAGGTAAAGATAAGATCTACCGAGGCGGCAGGCATTTCCTCAATTAGCTCTACACAGTCTCCCTGCCCGACCGTGTTCCTGAGGGAAGAGATCGGATAGTCTGCCTTCTGGTGTCGCTTTTTATTGGCCTGAACTTCATCTTTCTTCAGGAGGCGGGCTTCCAGCATTTCCGGCTTGGTCGTCTTCTCATGAAGAATAGCGGTGGTGTAGGCATCAATAACCACTTCTCCAATCTTGGTCGTTCCGTCTTCCTTACAGAGGGGAACACGCCATACATGATAGCGGTCGTCAATCTCCGGTAGGCCGAACCGAATAACCTGACAGAGTTCTATTTCATAGAGCCAATCGGCGGCTATTTTCTTTGCCTGGGCGACGGTTGTGACTAGATATTTTCTTGACTCAGCAACAAGGGGCTTGTTACGCGGCACAGTACCTTCCTCCTTAGAAGTACTTTGCATTACGCGGCAAGCCCCTCTTTTTCCTGCCAATTTTCTATTTTTACACGCCCGTTTGCTGACTGCAAGCAGCAAGGATTTAGAGCAGCCTTCCCTGCCCGCCGTTATCGTCTTTCTGGTTCGGGCGGTAGGGCAGGCCCAGGTGCTCGCAGGCCAGGCGCGTCACCGAGCGGCCCCGGTTGGTCCGGTTCAGGAAGCCGATTTGCAGCAGGTACGGCTCGACCATGTCCTCGATGGTGTCCCGCTCCTCGCCCAGCATGGCCGCCAGCGTCTCCAGTCCGACCGGGCCGCACTCATACTTTTCAATGATGGCGCGCAGATATCGGCGGTCCAGCTCATCCAGGCCGAGGTAGTCCACTTCCAGCATCTGCAATGCGGCGTCGGCGACCTCTTTGGTGATGATGCCGTTGGCGCGCACCTGGGCGTAGTCCCGCACGCGCTTGAGCATCCGGTTGGCGATACGGGGCGTGCCGCGCGAACGCCGGGCGATCTCCATCGCGCCCTCCGGCTCGGTCTTGACGCCCAGGATGTCGGCGGAGCGGCACACGATGGTATAGAGCTCGTCCACGCTATAGAGCTCAAAGCCGTGATGGATGCCGAAGCGGTCGCGCAAGGGCGAGGAGAGCATTCCCGCACGCGTCGTGGCCCCCACCAGCGTGAAGCGGGGCAGGTCCAGGCGCAGCGTGCGCGCGGAAGGCCCGCGCCCGATGACGATATCCAGCTTGAAATCCTCCATCGCCGGATAGAGGATCTCCTCGACGGTGCGGTTGAGGCGGTGAATTTCGTCAATGAAGAAGACACTGTTCTTCTCCAGACTGGTCAGGATCGCCGCCAGGTCGCCCGGCTTCTCGATGGCCGGCCCTGCCGTCGTGCGAATGGGAACGCCCATCTCGTTGGCGATCACGTTGCTCAGCGTCGTCTTGCCCAGGCCGGGCGGGCCGTAGAGCAAGACGTGATCCAGCGGCTCGCCGCGCGATTGGGCGGCCTCGATGGCGATGCTGAGGTTCTGCTTGATCTTGGGCTGGCCGATCATCTCGCGCAGGAGCCTGGGCCGCAGGGAGAGTTCGCTGCTATCGTCTGGTATCTCTTCGGGCGACAGGATGCGCCCCTCGTCCTCGTCGCTTCCCCTTCGTGCCATGAGACAAACCTTTCTGTGGGATAGGCGCGTCTCCGTGGTGTTAAGGAGGAAGGCGAAAGGAGGAAGGATGAAAGAGACCTTGCTCTTTTCCTCTTCTCGTCTTTCTCCTTGCTGGGAAGGAAGGAGACCTTGCTTTTTTCCTCCTTCCTCCTTCCGCCTTCATCCTTTGGAAACACGCTGCTAGCCCGTATTATAGCACAGAAGTACGAATCTGTCTACTATACCGGCGTAAAAGGATGCGCAGGAACCCCACGCCGCGCGCTGGCAGGAGGGAAGAGTCAACAAAGAGCCATCGGGAGACTCAGAAGAGGGGCAACGTACTGCTCTTTCTCTACGAGGTGTCTTTCGATTTGCGATTGGGGCCTGTAGTGTGGGGAGACAAGGCCCTTCGGCCTGATGCGTAGGCCACTACCAGCCATAAGCCCATGAGAAAGAATACTGCCGTGCCGCGGGATCACTGAGGCGTATCCACGCGTTCCGGCTCGAAAGGGTGTTGCCAGATCTCCACATGCAGACTATGAGGGGTATTGGCGGCGGCCCCATCGGGCTTGCGCGTTACCAGCCGCACCCAGCCGCTTATGGGAGCTACCACCACCTCACGCGAGTCCACCGATAGCCCCAGCACCGCCCCCCGCTGTACGAATTCGCCATCCTTGTAGATCGCCCCATACACCGGGTGAACCTCCAAGCATAATGGCACCATGACACGCCTCCCATTCTTACATCCAAAATGCTCTGACCCGCGCGTCGCAGCTTTGGTGGTCCGCTCACATTATTTTGGCCTTAGGCCAGAACCCAGCGGGAAGATAAGGGAGCCAGAAGCCTACCAATCCATTTGGTCTTGACTCGCAGGCTCGAAAATTTGTTCCAATCAAGCTGAGCAATTGGCGCTCTTGCCGTCGTCAGGGGAAGGGAGCGATCCCTTCTGCCCTATCCGGGGCAGCCGGTGGGAAGCGGACGGCGCTTAAAGGCCCGTGGGATGGTCTAAGAAAAAGGTTTCCAGGCCAAAGCGCTCAGTCAAATGCTGGCCCAGCGCGCGCACGCCCACCGTCTCCGTCGCATAGTGCCCGGCATAGAGTACGTTCAGGCCGCGCTCCTCGGCCTCAAAGTAGGTGTAGTGCGGCCCCTCGCCGGTCAGGAACGTATCCAGGCCCCGGGCCGCCGCGCGCTCGATCCAGGTGCCGGCCCCGCCCGTGACGATGCCGACGCGCCGTACCGTCTCCGGCCCGGTCGCGATCACCAGAGGCGACACCCCCAATGCCTCCCGAACGCGCGCGACAAAGGCCTCGCGCGCCAGCTCCGTCTCCGCATAGACGCCTATCGGCACGCCCTCATGCTCGCCAAACGGCCCGGCCAGCTCCAGCCCCAGCAGACGCGCCAGGACATGGTTATTGCCCACCTCCGGGTGCGCGTCCAGGGGCGTGTGGCAGGAATAGAGCGCTATGTCGTTTTTGATCAGAGCGGCCAGGCGGCGGTAGTAGGGCCCGGTCACGGGCGCCTTCGGCCCCCAGAACAGGCCATGATGCACGATCATCATATCCGCCCTTTCGGTCGCGGCGCGCTCGATGGTGGCCAGGCAGGCATCCACAGCTACGGCCACACGGCGCACCTCGCGCCGGCCCTCCACTTGCAGCCCGTTATAAGCCTCCTTCCAGTCCGGCACCTCGCGCACGGCCAGATAGGTATCTAGATAGGCGACCAACTCCTGAGTTAACATCTCTTTATTCTTTTATCTAACCCAAGTTGCTACCTAGGAACACGTTTGAGAGAGAATCGCTCTGGAAACCGGCTTTTGCATCACCGTTTGCCTTCTCGAAGAGGCAAGGTAGCAACTTGAGTTATCTAGTCTTTAT
>Ga0209810_1001809_pt1 | contig 29473 bp, 27 predicted proteins | sample Coa_R1_7_FD_187159 | JGI IMG/M metagenome (GOLD analysis project Ga0209810, IMG submission 187159) | Surface soil microbial communities from Centralia Pennsylvania, which are recovering from an underground coalmine fire - Coalmine... | ecosystem: Environmental > Terrestrial > Soil > Unclassified... | reverse complement strand
GCCCAGCAGCAGGTGTTCGGTGGAAACATAGTTCTCGCCGAGACGTCCGGCCTCTTCCTGAGCGAAGAACACAACGCGCCTTGCCCGCTCGGTAAATCGTTGCCACATGGTTCTTCGTCCTTCCTTCTGCCCGTTCTGCCTGAATATCAGACGCCGAAACTTCGTTCCGCGTTCCCTTCAGACGCTGGCGGCCAGAATTCTCTCCTATCGCACACCCCCCGCAGGGCGATGCTCTCATGCAATGCTATTTGTACAACACGCCCGGCGCCGTGTTGGAGGTTGTCTCCACGCCCGCAGGGCGATACTCTTATGGGATACTAAGAATACCCAACCGGCCTTGTTCCTCGCGAAAGCAAGGGGGTTCCGGAGTTTTGTCAGGAGCTCTTACTCTGTGCTCTATGCTGGCGCGCGGCTTGCGCGCTCTGCGACACGCTATTTTCTGCTTATCCGCCCTGGTTGCCGGCACGCCCTGTTCTCTTAGTGAGGGAATTGCAGAATCCGTGCCGTTTTGTGCCGTGGCTTGATCCCAGCGCCGGCAGGCCGTAAGCCCGTTGCGGAGTCGCTTTGCCGCTCCTTGACCGGACTCCGGAAAAGCAGCGAGAGAGTTTTTTTGTGAAAAACCGTCTCGTGCTGTTATCTTATTTTAGTATGATGGAACGTGGAAAAGTTCCAGGGGTTGGAAACTTGTTGGCAAGTCTCCCGCGCACCCCCGGTTCCGAATGGAGGGAACCGTAGGCGCTGGCGCCGCGCTGGTGTCGAATGGGGCCGGCTTGCCGTGACCGACCTCAGACCTTCACGCCATCGTGAGCCGTAATCTGCCGAAAAGCCCGAATAATGCGTTCTGTCGTCGGGCCGGGCTTCCCCTCTCCAATGATGCGCCCGTCACAGAGCACCATGGGGATGACTTCGGCGGCAGTGCCGGTCAGGAACGCCTCGTCGGCATTATAGACATCATAAAGAGTCATTACTGATTGTCGGCAGGGGATACCCAATTCTTTTGCCAGGTCCATCACGACCCCGCGTGTGATCCCCGGCAGCGCGCCCTGGCTCGTCGGAGGCGTGCTCAGCTCCCCGTCCTTGACGAGGAAGATGTTGTCTCCGGTAGCCTCGGCCACGTTGCCCTCCAGGTTGAGCATCAGGGCCTCGCCCGCGCCGACGCGATTGGCTTCCATTTTGGCGTTGATATTATTGACATAGCGGCCCAGCGATTTGATCTGTGGATCGATACAGACGGCAGGCGGCACGCGGGTGGAAGCTGTGATGACCTCCAGGCCGCGCTCATACATCTCCTGAGGATAAAGACGTAGCTGCTCGGTGGAAATGACGATGGTAGATTCCCGGTGAATATGCTTAGGATCTAAACCTAAGCCAACCCCGCGCGAGACGGTCACACGGATATAGCCCGATTCCAGGTTGTTGGCGCGCACCGTTTCCACGATGGCATTCTGTAACGCTGCTTTGTCCATGCAGAGCTCAAAGCCCAGCGCGTGTACGGAACGGTACAAACGCGCCAGGTGGGGCTCCAACTGGAAGATGTTGCGGCTGTAGACGCGGATGCCCTCGAAGGCTCCGTCGCCATACAGGAAACCGTGGTCATAGATCGAGATGTGGGCCTCCGCCTTCGGCACGAGTTTGCCGTTGAGATGCACCCACTGCTCGCCTTGCCCCGCTCCGCCGCTGTTTCCGTGCTGCGCCCCCATGCATTGCCCCCACAAACGCCCGTCTATCTGTTAAAATGAGATAGGAACCAGGCTTCCGTAATCGCGTCTAGTGTGTCGCGAATTCAGTATACCATACGGGTAGTCGTTTTGCAACGCGAAGTTCGCAGACGTTGACAGACATTCCAACTCTTTTTCTGCCCGCCAGAGGCCGGGATTTTAGGCGCGCGGGGAAATGAAAGTAGATGCAAATAGGCTCGCCCCAATGCAGTTCTGCCCGAGGCAGCCGAGGATCTGCGGAAGGTAAGACGGTGCAACTTGAGCGGCAGCGCAGCCGTATCTTGCAAAGAGGCCGCTTAAGGCTAAAGGAGAGCGAACATGTTTGCAGTTGCCAGTCTGGTCTGGATTGGACTTCTGGGTGCGTTCAGCGGGAAGAGGCCCGCCCGCCCTCTTCCCCCAAGCGCGCCTCCCGGTCCCCCGATGATCGCCCGGAAGAGCACGGGCGCCGCGATTCCGCTTCGCCTTTCCCCGGACGGCCATCTCCTGGTGCCCGTTTTCATCAGCGGCACCGCCTATCCGTTTATGCTGGATACCGCCGGTGGAGGGCTTAGCATCACCCCGGCCACCCGTGACGCTCTCGGGTATACGGCCCGCGACGGCATCACGGTGCGAGGATATGGCGCTTCCGGGATGCTGCCGATCAAGCGCATGAAATTTAGCTCCGTGTTTGTCCTCGGCAAATATCCGCTCGGGGGCCTGGTGACGGTGATCGACCTGCAAGGATTGACGCCCGAGCCCCATCCTCCCATTGCCGGCATCATCGGCAATGGCGTCCTCCAGAATTTCGATCTGGAGCTCAACCTGCCTGCCGCCACCTTACGCCTCTTTCCCAGAGGCGGTAAGGCCAGGCCAACCGGCGCGATCCCGATGACCTCCATGCCGTTCAAGACGCGGGTGGGCGGCAAGATATTCTTGCCCGTCCAGGTTAACGGTCAGCCTATCACCGCCCTGCTGGATACCGGGGCGCTCAACAGCGTGCTAAACAGAGCGGCGCTGAACCTGATCGGCGCAAAGCCGGGAAGGGATAGAGGGCCGGTCAAACTCCACACGTTTAGCGGTTTCGACCGGCATGTTGTTCCCGTCACCCCCTACGTCTTCCGGCAAGTTCAGCTTGGTCGCCTCCGCCCCTTCTCGGCTGTTGTCTATGGCGCGGATCTGCCTGTTTTCTCCGACCTCGGCCTTCGGGACCGGCCCGCCATGCTCCTCGGATTGGATATGCTGCGCGACCGTATCCTCTTTATCTCCTATAGCGCCGGGCAGATCTATCTCTCTGAGCCGCGAGCGCGCAAGCGGGGATAGCAAGCGATCCTCTCAAGGAGCTAGTACCCGCTTAAAGGCGGAAGGAGGAAGGATGAAAAGAACAAGGCTTTTCTTCATCCTTCCTCCTTGATGGAAGGGGCCAGCAAAAAATCCGGGACTTTTTTGCGGCGCGGTGTAACTTTTGGCTGCGACTTCCTGTCTGTATTGAAGGCGGCGGTATCAGTAGGCTCTATACAGCCGCGCGATAACGTCTCTGACCGCCTAGAAGAGGCAGGCGAAACGACGATGCAACGGATCCCAACGGACGAAATGCTGGTCGCACGCACGCTTGCGGGCGATAGGAATGCTTTCCGGGCGCTGGTGGAGCGGCACTACAACGCCGTGTTTCGCCTGTGCCGGAGCATTTTGCGACATCCAGAGGACGCCGAGGACGCCACGCAGGAAGTGTTCGTGCGGGTGTACGAGGCGCTGGGTCAGTTTGCGGGGCGCGGCGCGTTCGGTGCGTGGCTGCGCCGCCTGACGGTCAACCACTGCCTGAATCGCGCGCAGAAGACCTCGGCGCAGATGGCTGCGCGCTCCTACTCGCTCGACCTGCTGGCCGATACCCTCCCGGCTGCCGGTGAGGATGACCCGGAAGCGCGCTTCTGGAGGGCCGAAGAGCGGGCGCGCATTCAGACAGAGTTGGAGTTTCTGCCGCCGCAGCAGCGGGCCGCGCTTGGGTTGCGGCTCCTGGAAGGACTATCTTATGAAGAGATCGCCGAAATGATGGGCGTGCCGGTCAATAGCGTGCGGTCGTGGCTGCACCGGGGACGGGCGCGCTTACGCGAGGCGTTAGAAGAGGTAGTAGGATGCTAAACCGCCCGAACCTTGACAATACAGCCACATCAGAGGACGCCGGGAACCCCTCCCTTCCCGGCCTCCCCTCCGTCACCTTTGCCGTCGTGCCCCCGACCGATATCGCCGTCGGCAGGAACGGCGGCGGCGATGACGCTTGCCGCCTGGTCCAGGCCAATCTCAGCGCCTATCAAGACAATGAGTTGGACCCGGATCAGCGGCAAAAGATCGAGGCGCATCTGGCAAAGTGCCCAGAGTGCGCCGCCGGTCTGGAGGCCCTGCAAAGAGTCGATTCGTTATTGGAACGGGAGTGGCGGGAGTGTGCGCCACTCCCGTCGTCGTTGGAGCACAAAAACCCGCTAGATAATATTATGGCAGCGCTGCCTCCGACGCCCGCCGAGACGCCGACTTTTGCGCCCAAACGGGTGCATTCGCGCGGGCGCTGGATGCGTTTTTCGACGGGGCTTGCAGGGATTATTGCGTTTTTCAGCCTGTTATGGTCCAGCTACCGCCTGGGTTACGCGCACGGGCGCATGAGTGTGGCAGCCGCATCCCCCTCCCCCACTCAGTATACTAATAACCACAAACACAGTTCCCTGCTCAAATTGCTGCCCATCACCTACACAACCTCTGCTATACCTTATAATAATGCGGTCACCGCTTTTGTCACCTCTGCGCCGCTCAAAGCTCCACCGTCGCCCTCTATCCCAAGAACGATGCGCTAGCGCGCTATCCTCAACCTAGCCTGCATTGTAAAGCAACCGCCGATGCGCGCGGAGAGGCGCCGATAAACTCCAAAATGATCGGCCTGTCTCCGCGTTCATCGGCGGTGTTGGTTGACCTAACCCCCCGGCCCTAATGGCCCTCACCCCTTCCCCTCTCCCACGCTGCGGGAGAGGGGAGACTTGGCTTCTGCTCTCCCGGCAGGCTGAACCCTGTCGCTGTGGGGCCTAACGGCCCGCTGCCTGCCTACGCGGGCAGAGGCAAGCCCTGACTTCTGCTCTCCCCTCCCTCGTGTTTCACCTAACCCCCCGGCCCCCTTCCCTACTGCGTTCGCTTCGCTCACAGGGAAGGGCGTGACCCGGCTTCTCCGCTCCCCTCTCCTTGTGAAGGAGAGGGGCCGGGGGTGAGGTCTGGTGCGAGTGAGGGCCGCAACCATCCCAGGTTGGGTCCCTCCCTTCCCTAGCGAGGTACGAGCGAGTAGGGAAGGGGGCCGGGGGGTTAGGTCCACCGGCGATGAGGGTAGATAAGAGAGAACGCAAGCACACGATAACCAGGTTAATTAAGTGTGCGCGTCGGCAACGGCGGAATTCTTGACGACGTTGACCCAGGTGTGGATATGCGGAGCGCCCCGGAAGTGCCATACGAGCGCCGGGCCTTCCAGCCGCCAGATATCCCAGATGCCGTCGTTGCCCAGATCCTCTTGCTTGTAGAAGGAAAGATGGATCTGATCCAGGCCGCCGTTGGCGGCGATGTCGCGCATCACCTCGTCGGCGTCGGAAGGGCGATACGGCGCGAGCAGGTCGCGCATCACGCCCTGAACGAGTTGCTTCTGGTCGCGGGAGAGCTCTCCGATGGCGATGCCGGGAAACTCGCCATGTGCGCCTTGCAGCTGGATCTTGGCTTCGCTCGGCGGCTGGTCGAGGAGAGCGATGGCGCGCTGCTTGCCGTCGAGCGCGGCAAAGACCGCGTTGGCCTTCTGCGCCTGATGCCAGTAGATGTTGCCGGGATGGTCGGGGTCTTCGTTGAATTTGGGCGCGTGGCCGTAGAAGATGGGGCCGCCAAAGGCGGCGTTGGCGTTGGAGTGGCCGTCGGCGCGGAGGGTGACGTGCCGCCCGGTAAGAACCCACTCGAACTTGCCGCCGTCGGGATCGCCGAAGAGAGCGACGTGATAGGTCTCCAGGCCGCCCGAATCGTTCTGCATCTGCTTGAGGATTTTGGGATACCACGCGTCGGTAGTGATCCCGCGCAGGATGCCCCGGATCATCTCCTGCTGATCACGGTTGAACAGGTCGCCGAGGGTAGGCTCGACGATGGCCCAGTTGGCCTGCACCATGCTGCGCTTGGGATGCGTCCAGGGCATGCAGACGATCTCGCGCTGCCTGGGCGTCAGGCTGTCATAGAGCGTCTTGACCAGGGTTTCGGCTTTAGCCGGCTTGCCGACGGGCGCGGCATGCGGCCTGGCAACGCTCTGAGCCGCCGCCGGAAGCGTCCAGGCCGCCGCTCCCGCCAGCGCTACGCCGCCAACCGCCTTGCCGACCGTTTGCAGGAATTCGCGGCGGCTCAGACCCTCGCATTCCGGGCACGTTTCCTGCGGGAGCGCGTTGTTGTCTGCCATGTTTCTCCTCCCTACTCCAATCTCCGTGATCCCTCCCAACCGGGATGGCGCCTCTCATCGGCAATCGCCTGTGGAGAGAGAGCCGCACGGCGGAGGGAACTGCCTCAATTTCGGGCCGTTGACGTTGCTGTGACGCTACGCAACAGTTAGGACAATTCAACTCGCCTGATGTTGCACGCGAAGCTTGCGCCTATTATAACGGCGGGTCATTCCTTGCCCGGCTGGATGCTACGCCCGGCACTGCGGAAAAGGAGGAACAAAGCCATGCCCGGAGCAGAAGTCGCGCAACCACAAACCGAGGAGCGTACGCTGCCGCGCCAGGAGGAAGAGGCCGATCTTGGCGACGACGGCCCTTACGTGGTCATCCTCTATAACGACGACTATCACAGCATGGATGAGGTTGTCGTCCAGTTGCAAAAAGCGACCGGCTACGACATAGACCGCTGCATTCACATCATGCTGGAAGCGCACACGCGGGGCCGCGCTATCGCCTATACCGGCAGCCAGACTAACTGCGAGCGCGCCGCCCGCATCCTGCGCCAGATCCGCTTGCAGGTGGAGACGGATAAGTTTTGAGAGGCCGCATCCGGCGGGGAGACGGGCGTGAGCATTGACATCGCCGGTCAGGTCGCCGTCATCACGGGCGCGGGACGCGGTATCGGGCGGGCGACGGCGCTGCGGCTGGCGCAGGCCGGCGTGAAGGTCGTGGCGGCGGCGCGCTCGGAGCGGGAACTGGCGGAGACGGCGGCGCAGGTGCGCGCGCTCGGCCAGCCGTGCCTGATCGTGCCGACCGATGTGGCGGACGAGACGGAAGTCGAACGGCTGTTCGCCCGGGCGGATGCGGAGTTCGGCGAGGTGGACATCCTGATCGCCAACGCCGGGACGGCGGCCTTTGCGCACCTGGCCGAGATGACCACCGATCAATTCGACCGCACCCTGAACGTGAACCTGCGCGGCGCCTTCTTCTGCTGTCGCGCCGCCGCCCGACGCATGATCCCCCGCCGAACCGGTTCCATTGTCACCGTCTCCTCCTCCTCCGGCAAAAAGCCCTACCCGCTGCAAGGCGCCTATTGCGCCTCCAAGTTTGGTCTGGTGGGCCTGTCGAAGGTGCTGGCCCTGGAACTGCGGCCCTACGGTATTCGGGTGCATACGATCTGCCCCGGCGGGGTGGACACGCAGCTTGCCGCCGACATTCACCCCCACCGTGACAAGACCGGCTGGATTCAACCCGCAGACGTCGCCGAAGCCATTCTCTATCTGCTCACCATGCCCCGCAACATCACCGCCGACGAGATCATCCTGCGCCGCTTTGATGCCGATCCGATGTAAATTTAAGGCGCGAGGGTAAGCAAGGTGAGCAATGTTATGCATTGAACCTTTCCAGTGGAAACATTGGCGCTCCCTATGGCAACTCCGGTTATGCCAGCTTGCCGAGCAGGGCGTCGTGTTGCCGCCGAATGCTCTCCCCGCTGGCCCTGAGCAAGTGGATCGCAGCGATCCCGAATGGGACTATCACCGCATCGCAGAGGTGTATTTGCAAGGCGCGGGCGGGTTCTGGCTTGCTCACTGGGAAGATGTCCCTGTCGGCCATGTCGGCGGGCAAGACATTGGCGGAGCCGTGGAACTGCGTCGCATGTACGTCCGACAGGATTTTCGGCGGCGTGGAATAGGCAGGGATCTTGTCAAGGCGCTCGTGGCGCATTGCGGGGCGCAGGGTGTCCCGGTTATCGAATTGTGGACGGCGCGCGAGGGAGCAGGGTTAGTTAGATTTCACATCGTATTAATTCAAGCTTGGCAAGCAAGGTAGCACCGCATTACACCGTGGTTTGAGATTGAGCCTTCGAGAGTGAATCACCATTTCGTGCGGTGCTACCGCAAGCAAGGTTAAGCCAGTCAAAACTCCCCTTTTCAAGGGAACTGTCTTTTGCTTTGCTAGAGTAGCATAGCAAAACGTTCCGGTTATGTCTAAGACACAGTAAAATTGCAGGCTTGCCTTTCCAATGTGTAAGACTCCAGGACATTATCTCTGCTCGCTTGGCGAGCAGCAGTCTATTGGCACGGCTTCGCCGGAGCGAACGAGGTTCAAGCCAGATACCTTCCCTATCAAATCTATATTCCTGAGGATAAAATACGCGTGAAGCACAAGCGAAAACACTTAGGGCTACCGATTTGAAAATATCATGGAAAAAGAGATTCATTGCCAGAGCGAGAACAATGCCTCCCAGAAGGAGGATTGGCAGTACAGATTTCCACCGAGAGAGCGCAAAGTAGAAGTCTTGCGGGACAGTAAAGTCCCTATATTGCTGCTCCATTACTTTCTCCCTATCCAGCGGTGTTGCAATCCCACTCCCCCATAACATAGGCAGGGGAGTGAGATTGAGGTCTAGAAGGCGTTTACGTGAAGGGCAGTGACCAATCCTTGCGGTCCTTCCGAGGATTGGTGATCAGGCCTCATTTAAGCCTTGTCAATAGATGCGTCGGGCATTTTGTGCAAGAAGTCGATTCATTTGTCTTACCCAAGGAAGAGGATTGGGATACACGCCAGGTGGTGGCTCCAGCGCGCCGACGGCGGGTAGCCGACCAACTGCTCCTATCCCCCAACCAGCTTCTGCAATCGCGCGTAGCCTAGCCGCCAGCCCACCACCTATGTACGTTCCAACACCCGCGACGACACCATCCGCTGCCGCTGATCCAACGGAATCGCCTTCTATGAGATCGCCGACAAATGTGCCGATACCGGTACCAATGGCTGTCCCTAATCCCGGCTCGATGATGGTACCTATAGTTCCACCGATGATGCCAATGGCAGTAGATACTACTCCATGCCCACTGGGATCAATGCCATTAACCGGGTCATGCTTACAGTATAGATACGGATGCTCTGTCAGCACTGTATCCCTGGTAATGAACCTTCCTACCTGCGGGTCATAATACCTGGCTCCTACCTTGATTAATCCGGCATCCCCTTCCGTCCGGTAGCCGGAGGTGGCCCCATACATGTAGGCGCTGGTGCTGCTGCCGGTGGTCGCTATCGTCTGACCGAACCCTTCGAAGCTGATGGTTCCGGTGACTGTCTGACTGGCGTTCGTCACCGTCCGCTCGCTGCCCAATCCATCGAAGAGAGGATACTCTCCATCTTTACGGATGAGGACGTTGCCCAGCGTATAAGTGGCTGTGGTGGTCGCTCCCTGCTTTTCCAGCAGAACCTTCTCGCCATCATAGAGGAAACTGGTCGTCACGCCGCCAGCGGTGCGGCTCATTCTCCTTCCCAGAGCATCGTAAGTGAAGCTGGTGGTGTTGGCTCCCTGGACGATGGAGGTAAGCTGGCCCTCATAGTCATAGCTGAGGGTATACGCCGTGCCGGAAAGTGTCCGGCTGGTCTGCTCCCCATTGGCGTTATAGCCATAACTGTTGACGATGCCTCCGCTGGTAGCCGTCAATTGGTCGTCGCTGTTGAGAGTGAAATTAGTCGTCACCCCGCCTACGGTCTGGCTGGTGCGATTGCCTGCGGGATCGAGCACATAAGAGCGGCTGTAAGCATTGGTTCCCGTGCGACTCTCACTTGTTAGCCTGCTTGCCCAATCATAGCCGTAAGAGACCACATCCCCGTTGGCCTCGGTACAGCTTTTTCGCCGCCCGTCGGCATCGAGTACGTAGCTGAAGGAGCTTAAAGTCGTGCCGCTACTATTCTTATTGACTACGCTCGTCAACTGGCTGGCATTGTCGTAGCCTTTGGTCACCGTCGTGCCGTTCGGATTAGAAATGCTCGTTTCGTTGCCGTTTTGGTCGTATCCGTAAGTCGTCGTTCCTGCCGTATCCACGACCGATGCGAGTTGATTGCGGGCCGTATAGTTATACGTGATAATCCGTCCATTGGCATCGGTGAGGGAGGAGAGCAGTCCCTTCTGGCCGACGGCGTCGTAGGAGTAGCTCACTACGGTGGCCCCACCCTTGCTCTCGCTCAGGAGCCTATCAGCATTATCATACGTCCGCGTGGTCGTGCCGGTGGCATCTACGAACTGTGTCAGGTTATTGTCTTGATCAAAGCTGAAGGTCTTGGTGCTGGTATCAGGATAGGTGATAGTGGTCACCCGCTCCCAGTTGTCCAGTGTATAGGTCGTCTGGCGGTTCAGCGCATCTGTTCGGCTGGTTCGGACGCCCAGCCCGTTGTAGCCGAATTGGGTGACCTTCCCCAGCGGCGTGGTCTGGCTGATCAAGTCCCCATTGGCGTTATAGCCATAGACAGAGTGATGGTTGTTGGCGTCATAGTAGTCGGTGGTCAGGCCGTAGGCGTTTACGGTATAGCTGACGCTGGCTTTGACGACGCCTGTGCTGTCCTTGAAGCTGGTGCCTGTCAGGTTATCCTGCGTATCGTAAGTATTGGCCGTCTGCTCGCCGGTAGGCAGCGTCGTGGTCAGCGGGAAGTTGTGCGTGTTGTATGTGAAGGTCGTCGTATTCAGATACGGATCCTTCCGGGTCAGCATGTTGCCCATGCTGTCATAGGTGTACTGCCAGGCAAACCCCCGCTTGTCGGTGAGCTTTGTCCGATTGTTGTTGGCATCCCAGACATAGTCCTCGTGGTAGAGCAGCGGGTCTTTGGCCTGGGTGACCTTGCCGCCCGTGTAGGTGTAGACCGTCTGGATGCCGTTGGGGTCGGTGACGGTGGTGGCCCCGGCAACATAGTCAAAGCTGGTCTGGTTTAATGCCGGGTCTTTCTCCCAGGCCAGGCTGCTATCGGTGCTGTTGTAGCCAAACGTCCAGTGGTAGCCTCGGGGGGTCTGAATATCCGTGATGCAGTGGTTGGCATCATAGCTATAGGTCGTGCTGTAGGTCGTCCCATTGACCGGCGGGTTGCTCACAGTCTGGAGGTTGCCATTGGCATCATAGCTTATGGTCCATTGGCGGTTCAAAGGGTCAGTGATAGTGCTGATCCGGTTCTGGGCATTGTAGCCCAGCGTGATGACCCGGTTGGTCGGGTCAGTAATCGTGGTGACGTAGTTGCCCGTGTTATAGGCAATGGTAATGGTATTGCCGTTCCGGTCGGTGATGGTGTCGCAGTAGAGGCTAGAGACGTTGACAACCTTGTAGTGGTACTTGGTCTGGTCCGGCTTGGTCAGCGTGTAGCTGCCGTCCGTGTTATGAACCAGACTATCGTGAATGCCGGTGGGCGGTTTGTAGCTGCCGTCCACGTTTTGGGTAAAGACGTTGGCCAGGTCGTCGCCCCAGTGGAGGGTCACCGAGCCGTCCAGGTCGTTGTAGATGCCGTAGAGGTCGAAGCTGTGGGTCCATTTCTGGCCTAGCTCGCTGTTGTGGTTGCTCTGGCTGTTGTGATTGAGGACCAGGGCGACGGGCAGACCGCCGCGTGCCGTCCAACGGACAATCGGGTGGGAGGTGAGCTTGTTGCCGTTGGCGGTATTGGTGCTATGGACGCTGGCCTCCCAGGGATAGGTCGAGCCCGACTCGGCACGGGCCGAGAGTTGATGCAGGGAGCCAACGATCCGAGCCATCTCCTGGAGGGAGAGGGAGCGGATGCCAAGCCGGGACTTGGGCGGTTGATGGGTCAGAGCATAGGCGGGCGTGAACAGGAGGAAGCTCTAGACGAACACCAGCGTGTTACCTAGAGCCAGCCGCCTCAGCCAGGTAGGGTGTGAGGAAGTGTACCTTTCTCTCCGGGAGAGAGCAGAGGCCAATGAAGACAGATGAGTTCGCATTCCTTATCCTCCAGAATGAGCCTGCTTATGCAGGAGGTTGCTTCTCAGCCGCGCCGCTTCTGATGCCGACACGACCGGGTTGACAGACCCGGAGGATTCTGATACACTGAAGTAGGTCCTCCGGGACTGTAGGGGCCGTCCGTTCCTGTCTCGGCCAAGAGTCTATAGGAACGGGCGGCCTGTGTTGCGCTTGGCTGCTAGTGATGCACCAGCAGCAGATAGCCGCTAGACATTCGTAAAAATTGTTCCCTGTCCAGGGCTTGCACCTGAGCGGTGTTGGGATCGTGGATGGTAGCGGTAGAGTGCTCTCCCTCTCCTTGCACGGCAAGCAGGGCCACATAGTGGTTTTGGTTTACCCAGGCGATAGCGGGCATTTCTATCTCTGCTAAGGCTTCCCGGCTGACCTGCACGCCCTCGGCTTTCAAGCCTACAGCTTCCGCTGCCTTTGCCAGCCCCGCCATGCTCGTGCCCTTAGCCGTTGTGCCCGCCAACTGACGTAACGTCTCTACCGAGGTAGAGACGCCTAATTTCTGGCAGACCAGCCAGAGAGAGCGCGGGCCGCAGTCGGCCTCAGCAGGAGAGGCAGAGACAAGAGCAGCAGTAATGGAACGAGGCTGATCGCCTGCATCCTGTAGGCAGAGGTCTCGCTGCTCCTGGCAGAAAGCCACTTCTTCAGCAGACAGGCCAGGAATAGCGGCCAGGCGTTCGAGAAGATGAGCAGCGTAGCGAAACTGCTTTTGGGAGCACGCCCGTTGCGCCTGCTTGTAAAGAGGAAAGTTTCGAACGTGCCGGGCTGCCGAAGGCAAAGCCGCCGTGCGGGTTGAAGCCATGACAACCGGGGAAGAAACGGTAGAATTACAGCCACTGAGGCTGACAAGCAGAAGCAAACCGGCGCAGACCCAGCGCCAACGTAGCGACTGCGGGAACACACAGAGCATAGAAAGCGTGCCTTTCCGAGATAGTGCATTCGGACGTAAGGTACCACTGCCGAACGTGAAGAGGAACTGCCACTGAGGGGACAAACTACAAGATTGTTCGGGTCGTGGTACTACTTAATCAGCCCTAACGGACTTAAAGCCGAGTGAACGAACTTAGAGAGTATAGCATAAAAAAAAGCTTTGTCAATAGCCTCGACAGAAATGGACGAATTTTCTTTTGTATGTAGACCATACAGAGGCAATATAACGCCGTAAACCTGCGCGGCGCTTTCTTCTGTTGCCGCGCCGCCGCCCGGCGCATGATCCCCTGCCGATCCGATGTAACTTTAAGGACCGACGGACAGTCAGATGAATGATATACGCATTGAGCCTTTCCGGTGGAAACATTGGCGCTCCCTATGGCAACTCCGGTTATGCCAGCTTGCCGAGCAGGGCGTCGTGTTGCCGCCGAATGCTCTCCCCGCTGGCCCTGAGCAAGTGGATCGCAGCGATCCCGAATGGGACTATCACCGCATCGCAGAGGTGTATTTGCAAGGCGCGGGCGGGTTCTGGCTTGCTCACTGGGAAGATGTCCCTGTCGGCCATGTCGGCGGGCAAGACATTGGCGGAGCCGTGGAACTGCGTCGCATGTACGTCCGACAGGATTTTCGGCGGCGTGGAATAGGCAGGGATCTTGTCAAGGCGCTCGTGGCGCATTGCGGGGCGCAGGGTGTCCCGGTTATCGAGTTGTGGACGGCGCGAGAGGGAGCAGGCCGCAAACTGTATGAGTCAATCGGTTTCCAGATGGTCGCAAACCCGGGAGAAGCGTTTGCCAACGTGGAAGCCGTCACCGGATATACGCCCGGCGAAGATGAGATTCGGATGCGCTTACAACTAGACTGATTACCAGTCAGAGGTCGGTGTAGAGCAAAGCAAGTTTATTCTCCTGAGAAACAGGCCTTTTCAGGCCAGTCCTAACAGTGCTGAGATGGAGGAGAAGCCATGTCCCCTAAATCCCTCTTCATTTGCGCCGCCCTGTTGGCCGTCACAGCCTCAGCGCAGGCGCAGGTTCATTTCCGTAATTTCCGCAATACGACCGGCTTGAACCTGATTGGCGGCACGACCGTAGTCGCTAACAAAATCCGCCTCGTCCCTGCCCGACGCGATAGCCGGGGAAACCTCTGGACGCAAAGGGCCTTCCCGGTGACAGGCGGCTTCCGCGTCTCCTTTGCGTTTCAGTATACGCATCAGGGCGGCAGCACGGACGGCAACGGCAATCCCGCAAACGACGGTCTGCTCTTCTACATCCAACCTGTCAGCAACGCCTTGCAGCAGGATATGGACGTCCCTTCCAAAAGCCTGCTCCTCTTCTTTGACGGCTACAAGAACTACGATACCGATGATGTCAGCAGCAGCCGTGTGGAAGTGCGGCTGAACACGAAACGCCTGGGCCAGACGGATGTGGAGCCGCTGGGCATTCGCTACCGGGAAGGCAAAGTCGTCCATGTCCGCCTGGAGTATGACGGCTGCCGCCTTGCCCTCTTTCTCGACAATAAGCCTGTCGTTACCTACTCCAACGTAGACCTGAGTGCTATCAGCCCGGGCTATGTCGGGTTTCACGGGATGGGCGGGGATGCCTACGCGGATGTGGATATACTCAACTTCCACTTCGAGTCATTACCCTCCCGATCCATCCTTCCGTCCGCCGTTGACGCTCGAAACCAGTGAGGAGGTAACGTTAATTCTGGCGTCGCGTCTTGGCTCTGTCGTCGGGTCGCATCAGGAGCTTGCCCATGTCGGAAGAGAATCATTTGAGAGGGAATAATCAGCCCCCTACCATCCAATCGGTAGCGGCGAGCCTGACGGAGAAGGCTGCCAGCGATTTGATTGCTGTCGCGCAAGCCACGCCAGAGGACAAAGCAACGTGGCAACCCTTTGCCGATGTGCGCCCCATGCTGGAACAACTCGTCGAGTGCTGTCTGGCAAACAGGATGTGGACCAACATTCTGCAAACGCACGTTCACGCAGTCCTGCCGGAAGGGGTAGCAGCCCAGGCGTACAAAGAACTCGATACTATCGCCAAAGCCACAGCACACTTACAGGAAACCAGCCACCGACTTGCCGAAGTCATCCGAAATATACCGGATGCCGACTTGCCTGTTATCGTTCCCTTCCCCTGGAAACTAGAAGCCGGCAAGCCGCTTGCCGAGTGCTGTCTGCACCCCTACTGGAACATGAGCGTGCGCCGCGCTAGTTGACAGGGTATCGCTGCCAGAGGCAGCAGGAACTCGGAAGGACGTTCTTGGGTCAACCCGATAACCTGGCGTCGAAAGACAAAGGGGACAACAGCCTTCCGGTAAAGCGGGGAACGGAGAGAAGATGCTGAAACCGTGGCTCCGCAAGACCGGCGTGATAGGGCAAAGGCTGGATTGCTTGCAGTCCACTCTCCGGGGGGTTATGTCCAAACCCGTCGGCAGAGCATCTGAGGACGACGACACGCGTGCGGTGGCCCCAGGTTGATGGGCCGCACAATCGGTCATTGTATCCCCAACTTCGGCGAGTGTACCACCGAACAATGAGTTCGGGCAAGAGCGGCGTGGACTGCCTAAGTCAGGCTACACGCATCCTATCCACAAAACCCGGGCGCGCCTACGGGTCACGAGACCGAAACGGGTAAGGACGCCCAGACACGGGCCTCCCCAACCGGGTTCCCCAAAAGGAACCGGCGACAGAGTTCCCATAGTAGTCCGAGGGCGGGAAAGCCGTCTACAAGGCGAAGGGGAACAGGTAACTGCGCCCTCAAGATTGGGAGGCAGGCGAGATGCGAGACGCCGAAAACAGTTTGGGAGGTCCTCGGAGCTAGAGGCAAGCGAGGACTGCCACGGGAAGACCTTTACCGCCAACGGTTCACCCCAACGTTGTACCTGCGGGCCTACGGTCGCATCTACTTCCTACAAACCAGGCGACCCGCGCGCAGATTGAGATGCAAACGTCGCATCTACTTCCTACGGTCGCATCTACCCAAACGAGGGGGCCATGCCCCAAGGCACAACCGAGGAGACCGTGGATGGAATGTCCCTGGCGGCAGGAGTAATCCAGGTCTCGCGCCCCCTCGGACGGAACTGGGAAAACGGCTCCTTGCCGAGGAATGCGAAATCTGGGCGTCAACGGAACGGGTGGCAGTTCACCCTATCCGAAAACTGGCAGATGGGAGGCGCAAGAATGGAAAGAACGTCCGATGTGGATGCAGAGTATGGCTGCACGGCGTCGGAAAACTCTGGTCTTAGGTCGAACCTGCCATGAGGACATCCCCAGGGTAGGCCGATACGAAGGCGGAAACCGGAAGGAAGTTGCTGGAGAGCCGGGATGCCTAAGAGGTCGTCGCGGCGACGAAAGACGCGGGTGGTTTGCCTGGGCTGTCACCATCAAATCCAATCCGGGCGCTACGATGGACAGTCTTGACCCACGACTACTGGAGAGCCTCGTGACAAGGAAACTGTCAAGCGGGGTTGGGAGGGGGACGATTGGAAAAGTGCCGAAAGGTAACTCGCTGGTCGTCTACCCTACGTCAAGCACGGTTCGGAGGGGGCCGATGGAAAAGGAGCGGCAATGCCACCTCGCCAGCGGCCTACCCAATTACCATTTGGGACAGATCAGTTATATTCAGACGTGTACGGCGATTGGGAAGAGCACTGCGATGCCGGGCCGTTCGGCGAGGCGCTAGGGAGTTCATAGCAACCGAAGTTATTTATCTCGATTAGGGCTTGACTAGCCGAATTTCGATGGGAGAAAGGGAAGGAGAGGAGGAAGCAATGCAATTTACCGCTGTGTATATGGAAGTGCCAGAAGGATACATTGCGTTCGTAGAAGAGCTCCCCGGAGCGAACACGCAGGGCAGAACACTGGAAGAGGCCCGCGAAAACCTGAAGGAAGCCGTGCAACTGGTTCTTGAGGCCAATCGGGAGCTTGCGGAGAAGTCTATTCAGGGACAGAAGGTGACCAGAGAACCGTTCGAGCCAGCAGCATGAAGCGTCGCGACCTCATTCGCCACCTGGAATCACACAACTGTTACCTGCTCCGTGAGGGAGGCAAACACAGCCTCTACGTCAACCCCAGGGATAATACAACATCGACAGTGCCCCGGCACAATGAGATCAATGATTTCCTTGCCCGGAAGATTTGTCGGGACTTACATATCCCAGAGCCATAAGGCTAAACGTGGCTGTACCCGACCATATCCCCCGCTGTGTTCTGCGTAAGCGTAATTTGGATTAAGCCGCGCCTACGGCTTAACCAGTTGCCGCCCGGTGCGGTCTAGGTAGTGCAGGCGCTCGCCCGGGCAGCGCGCCGCCAGGAACTCGTCTACCGCCTTCTTCGCTCCCGCCCAATCCCCGTAATCATCCAATTGAATGATGCCTCCGGGACTGACCCGGTCGTAGAGAGTCTCCAGGCAGACCTTGACGCTCTCATACCAGTCGCCGTCAATATGGAGCACGGCAATGCGCTCGATGGGCGTGACCGGCAGCGTCTCCTGAAACAGCCCCTTCACGAAGACCGTCTGCTCCAGCAGGCCGCAGGCGTCGAAGAGGCTCTGCACCTCCTCTAGCCCTGCCCGAAGCTGTCCGGTGAACTGGCTGGCGAACTCATAGTCCGGATCGTCCTGGGTGGGAGGGGGCAGCCCCTCGAAGGTGTCAAAGACCCAGAGCTTGCGGTGGCTGCCCCGCGCCTGGAGCGTCAGGCCCATCAGGGCCGCGCTGCCGCCCCGCGCCGTCCCGCACTCCACAATATCGCCGGGAATGTCGTGGGCGAGGACGTGATTGACCGCGCCATAGAGTCCCCGTAACCGCCGTTTGTTGCTCATTGTATAGGGCGCGACACGGCGATAGAACCGGGCAAACTCGCCCGGCAAGAGCGCGTCCTGCGCATCGGCCAGTCGTCCCGGAATGTCGAGCAGACGCCGGCGTATCCTGCTGCCCAGCGTGGGATAGGCGGTAAATTCGTGAACGCGGTTACTCATTCGTTCCTCCGGCGAGCAGCCGGCAGTAGACCTGCTCCGTGCCGCGCGCCATAGCCTGTAGACTGAATCTTTCCTGCTGCCGTTGGCGTCCCGCCGCGCCCATGCGCGCGCGCAAATCCGGATCGCGAACCAGCACATTCAAGGCTGCCGCCAGCACCGCCGCGTCCCGCTTCGGAACCACCAGGCCGCTCTCGCCATGCGCGACCAATTCCGCGTTGCCGCCGCTCTCGGTCACGACCATCGGCCTGCCCAGCGCCATCCCCTCCAGGATCGCCTGGCTGCACGCCTCCTCCCAGAGCGAGGGCTGCACCACCACGTCCAGCGCCGCCATCACTGCCTCGCTATCCCCCCGCCACCCCAGGAAACGGACGCGCTCCTGCAAGCCATTCTCGCGCACGGCCGCCTCCACCGCTGCCCTGTCCGGCCCTTCGCCGACCACCAGGCAGACGGCGCGCGGGTCCACCGCGCGCATCGCCTGAAGCAGATAGCGATGGCCTTTCTCCGGTGCAATCCGCGATACAATGCCGATGAGCGCTGTCTCTGCCGGCAGATTCAGTTCTTCCCGCAGGCGAGCTGGCGCGATTTCGCGATCAGGAATGGGGACGGCGCCATGCACCCGCGTCACGCGCGCAGGCGCAATGCCGCCGGCAAGCAGCGCGTTGCGCACGGCATCCGAGACGGCCAGAATGTGGTCATAGAGGGCCGCGCCGTAGAGATAGCGCTTTAGCCCGCGCCAGGGCCGGACGACATGGCGCGTCAGCACGACGTTGCGCTGGCCGACGCGCCGCGCTGCCAGCGCCGGGATCAGATAGTCCACCGAGTAGTGCGTGTTGATGAGGTCGTACTGTCCCCGACGCAGCGCCCGCACGTAGGGGCTGAGCGCGCGTAAGTCATGCTGACTCCGCACCCTGAGCGGTACCACGACAAAGCCGCGCTCCTGCGCCCGCTGCCAGACCCAGCTATCGGGCACGGCGGCGATCTCGACGCAATGCCCCCGCTCCCGCAGCCCGACCGCCAGATGGAGGATGAATTTTTCAATGCCGCCGCTGTCGTTTAAGGCGCTGGCAATCTGCAATATCTTCATGGCTTGCTCCGGCTCTGGGCGTAGTTATATCCAATCCGGTGAATTTCTTCCCATATGCGCTGCACCTTGAGGTAGCCATACGATAAGTATTCCCTCGGACTTGATATTAGAACCCATCCCAAAGCGGCAACGCAGTGCAAAGACGGCCAGGGACGTTTGCTTTTATGCGGCGTCCACGCCGATTACCTCGGAGATATGGCCGACGCCATCCCGCTCCATCAGGCGCAGCAGGCCCTGGTTAATGCGGCGGGGAAGGTAGGGGCCTTCGTAGATCAGGCCCGTATAGAGCTGGACGAGGGAGGCGCCTGCCCGAAGGCGCGCATAGGCGTCCTCGGCGGTGAAGATGCCTCCCACGCCGATGAGCGGCAGGCGGCCCTCCGTGCGCCGGTAGAGATAGCTGATGACCTCGGTGGCGCGCTCCCGCAGGGGCTTGCCGCTCAATCCCCCCGCCTGCTCCATGCCGGCAAACGCGCCCTCGCGGGCGATGGTGGTATTCGTGGCGATGATGCCCGCCAGTCCAAGCTCCAGCGCCACCTCCGCCACGTCGTCCATGTCGGCGTCGGCCATGTCGGGCGAAATCTTAACAAAAAGGGGCACGGGCCGCGTGCCGCGCTTGGTCGCCAGCCCCTGCGCCTCCGCCATCAGCGTGCCCAGCAGCGCCGTCAGCTTGCCGCGCTCCTGCCACTGGCGCAGCCCCGGCGTGTTGGGGGAGGAGACGTTGACGACGATGAAATCGGCCAGGCGCGACAGGCGGCGGAAACTGGTGCGGTAATCCTCTAGAACGGCCTCCTCGCCGCTGACGAGCTTGGTCTTGCCGATATTGATGCCTAGCGGCACCGGCAGTGGGCGCGACCGCCGCCGCATCTGGGCGATACGCTTTGCCACGACCTCCGAGCCCTCGCTGTTAAAGCCCAGGCGATTGATCAGCGCCCCCTGTTCCGGCACGCGAAACAGGCGCGGCTTGGGGTTGCCCGGCTGCGGCTGTGCCGTGACCGTCCCGACCTCCACAAACCCAAACCCGAAGTGCGGCCAGATGGCGACCGCCCTGGCGTTCTTGTCACAGCCTGCCGCCAGGCCGACCGGATTGGGGAAACGGATGCCGGCCACCTCCGTCTGCAATTTAGCGTGCGTAAACACCCGGCGCACGGCGGGCAGGCGCGCGGCGGTGGCGAGCAACTCGATGGTGCGCTCATGGGCGGCTTCCGGATCCTGAGCAAACAACAGGGGCCGCAGGGCACGGCGGTAGATCATGGTACCTCTCAGAATGGCTGGAACAGCCTTACAAACGGGAACAGTCTCACAAACCGGAAGGGACTTCCCTTTTTAGCAGGTGGATTCCTCCTGAGCGGACCTATTCCCCTTTGTTGCCAAAAAACGAGGAAAAACACGCGAAACGACTTGACAATAAGGCACTAAAGTGGTATTATAATGGCACACATATAAGGATAGACGTTCCCGCCGGCGCGGCAGCCGCAGCCAGTGCAATATTACCCTTCAAACATTGGAACCGTAGCGCAGATGGGAACGACGTATACGCAGTGAGGTGAGTGATCATGCGAATGGATAAACTGACGATCAAGGCGCAGGAAGCCATACAACAGGCGCAGTCGATCGCAGAGCGCAATCAGAACGTGCAGATTGACGTCGAGCACCTGCTGGCCGCGTTGCTGGGGCAGGAGGGAGGCGTCACCACGCCGCTGTTGCAAAAATTGGGCGTGAACACGGGGCTGCTGGCGCAGCAGGTGAACGCTGAGATTGGCCGACTGCCCAAAGTCTCCGGCGCCGCCGAAACCGGAGCCAGCCTGACGCCGCGCATGCGCACCGTGCTGAACACGGCGTTCCAGGAAGCGGAGCGAATGAACGATGAGTACGTCAGCACGGAGCACCTGCTGCTTGCCATCGTCGCCGATAACCAGGGGCCGGCGGGACGGCTGCTGCACGCACAGGGCGTCACGGCGGATAGGCTCCTCCAGGCGCTGCGCGACATACGGGGCGGCCAGCGCGTCACCGACCAGAACCCCGAAGAGAAGTACCAGGCGCTGGAGCGCTACGGACGCGACCTGACCGACCTGGCCCGCAAGCAGAAGCTCGACCCGGTCATCGGGCGCGACGAGGAGATCCGGCGCGTCATTCAGGTCTTGAGCCGCCGCACCAAGAACAACCCGGTGCTCATCGGCGAGCCGGGCGTGGGCAAGACGGCTATCGTCGAGGGGTTGGCGCAGCGGATCGTCGAGGGCGACGTGCCCGAGGGTCTGAAAGACAAGCGCGTGATCGCGCTCGACCTGGGCGCGCTGATCGCGGGCACCAAGTACCGGGGCGAGTTTGAAGATCGCCTGAAGGCCGTGCTGCGCGAGATCGCCGAGAGCGAGGGACAGATCATCCTCTTCATTGATGAGATGCACACCATCGTCGGCGCAGGCGCGGCGGAGGGCGCGATGGATGCCTCCAACATGCTCAAGCCGATGCTGGCGCGCGGCGAACTGCGCTGCGTCGGCGCAACCACGCTGGACGAGTACCGCAAGCACATCGAGAAAGACGCGGCCCTGGAGCGCCGGTTCCAGCCGATCTTTGTCGACGAGCCCTCGGTGGAGGATACCATCGCTATCCTGCGCGGCCTGAAAGAGCGGTACGAGGTGCATCATGGCATCCGCATCACCGATCCGGCGCTGGTGGCGGCGGCGGTGCTGTCCCACCGCTATATCACGGATCGGTTCCTACCGGACAAGGCAATTGATCTGATTGACGAGGCGGCCTCGCGGCTGCGCATCGAGATCGACTCCATGCCCGCCGAGATTGATGTCGTCGAGCGGCGCATCCGGCAGCTGGAGATCGAGCGCGTCGCCTTACAGAAGGAGACCGACCCGGCCACCCAGGAGCGCCTGGCCAAGCTGGAGCAGGAGCTTAGCGAGCTGCGCGAAGAGAGCAGCCAGCTCAAGGCCCGCTGGGAGAACGAGAAGCGGGTCATCGAGAAGATCAGCAAGACCAAGCAGGAGATCGAGCAGACGCGGCTGCGGGCCGAGGCTGCCGAGCGCGAGGGCGACCTGGCGAAAGCCGCTGAGCTGCGCTATGGCACCCTGCACGAGCTGAACAAGCGGCTGGAGCAGGAGCAGGCCGAACTGGCCCAGGTTCAGGGCGGCGGGCAGGCCCTGCTGAAAGAGGAAGTGACCTCCGACGACATCGCCGAGATCGTCGCCAAGTGGACCGGCATTCCCGTCAGCCGCCTGATGGAGAGCGAGCTGCAGAAGCTCCTGCACATGGAGGACCGGCTGCACGCCCGCGTGGTGGGGCAGGAGGAGGCGGTCATCGCCGTCGCCAACGCGGTGCGCCGCTCGCGCTCCGGGCTTTCCGACCCGAACCGGCCCATCGGCAGCTTCATCTTCCTGGGGCCGACCGGCGTGGGTAAGACCGAATTGGCCCGCGCCCTGGCCGAGTTCCTCTTCGATGACGAGCGGGCGATGGTGCGCATTGACATGAGCGAGTACATGGAGAAGCACACCGTGGCTCGGCTCATCGGCGCCCCACCCGGCTACGTCGGCTACGAGGAAGGCGGCCAGTTGACCGAGGCAGTTCGCCGCCGGCCTTACAGCGTCATTCTCTTCGACGAGATCGAGAAGGCGCATCCGGACGTCTTCAACGTCCTGCTTCAGCTCCTGGATGACGGACGCCTGACCGACGGCCAGGGCCGAACGGTGGACTTCCGCAACACGGTGGTCATTATGACTTCCAACATCGGCAGCCACATCATCCGGGAGATGGCCCTCTCCAACCCGCAGGAGATGCGCGCTCGGGTCATGGAGGCGGTGCAGGCCCACTTCCGGCCCGAGTTCTTGAACCGGGTGGACGAGATCATCGTCTTCCAGAGCCTCTCGATGGAGCAGATCAAGGACATCGTGGAGATTCAGTTGGGTCTGCTCAGGAAGCGCCTTGCGGAGCGGCATCTGAGCCTGACGCTGACGGATGCGGCCAAGGAGGCGCTGGCGATGGCGGGATACGACCCGGTGTATGGAGCGCGCCCGTTGAAGCGGGCCATCCAGCGCCAGATCGCCGACCCGCTGGCGCAGAAGCTGTTGGCGGGCGAGTTCAAGGAAGGCGACCACATCGTAGTAGATGCCGACCCGGAGGGAAGGCTGGTCTTCCGCAAGCAGGAAGCGCCGGAACCGGTCACAGCCTAACGCCAAATACGCCCAGTACAATGAGGGGACAGGAGTGCATTACTCCTGTCCCCTACTTTCCTTATGCCCGCTTTTTACCCGCTTGGCGTCGTAGAGCCGTCCTCACCTTGTCCCCTTCCTGCCCTTCTGATATAATGCCCCTATGGACAGCCTCCAGGCGCAGTTACAGACTGAGGTCGCGCAAATCCTTGCCCTCCTTACCGAGCTTACCGGACTGCCCTCACGTTGGAGTGGCAAAGTACCACTCGTAGTACAGGCTGATTTCAAGGGGCGCAAGCCTTTCTCTTGTGATATTCTGCTCGATGCCGAGCTTTGCCAATCTGACCTGCGCTGGCCCACTATCATCCATGAGGCGTTTCATGCCATTTCTGCAGGTTACCATCCGACCGACTACCGTGCATTTCGGGGTGGGAGGAGGGAGTAGTCGAGCAATTACAACACCTGTTTCGTAGCGACATCCTTGCCCGCCTTCAAATCGCTTTTGATGCTCAGGAATTTAGCGAAAATGACGAACGACATAAGTATAATGACTACATTCTCGCCCTGGAGCGACTGCGTAACATCCTTTCCCTGGTACCAGAGGCGTTTTATCTTGAACTGCTCAAAACGCCCATCAAAGACCGCCCTGCCTTCGTCTTAGGGCGCGGCTACCAACTGGACGAGCAGCCGTTAGTCGAATTTGTCCGAGTTTTTTCTGCCTGTAATGCTACGCTCAAAGGCTTTATCTGAGGGAGTTACCGACGATGTAAATTGATCGAGAGGAAGCGCGCCGCTGTTTGACCCGGCAAGTTCTCAGCGCCAAAACGCTTCCTGAAATCGAAGCGGCCAAACAAGCCCTGCGCAATTGGATCACAACCTACCCAGAAGAAAGGGAATGGATGCGCGACGGCTTCGCGCAGCTTGCGCAGATGCAAGAGATTGCTGAAATTGAGGAGGCAGAACCTACCAGTCCAACTGAGTGCGTCCTCTAGAAGTGTTCGCTGGCGCAGCGGAGGATCTCTATGGACTAAGTGGCCGCATTTTCGCGTGCCAGCGTTATCTTGTGGAGGAGACTCCTATGACCACCCAACTCTATGAAGCGCGCGAACGCCTGCATAACCAGGTACTCGATGCGACGACCCTGCCCGAAATCGTGGCCGCCAGACAAGCTCTGCGCGACTGGATTCGAGCGCACCCGGAAGATGAGTGGCTGCTTGTCCCCTTCCTGCTTTCTCCACTTGTGAAGATCGCTGGAACACTCTGTGCTGAGACCCCCGTTATTTATTGTGGGGTTGTGTGCAGCGGCAGTACAGCGGGCGTCCTGACTGGACATCCCCATCCGCTCTGAATCTATCGGCGCGCCCTCTGGGGCCGCAGGCAAGCGTGGAACCGAACAGGAGAACGGAAAATGGCTGTCACGAGCTACGAAAAGCGCGTCCTCTGCGATAACTGCGGCCGCTGGGTCAGCCGCACGCGGGTGGATGCCGCGACCTTTGAGCGCCTTGTCCGGCAACAGGACCCTGATGAGGAGGATCTCTTCGAGGAGGAGTACGAACATCCGGTGGCGGTAGTGGTGACGCACGTTCCCGTCTGCGGACACTGCCAGGAAGCAACCTGAGTCCCTGCCCTCACCGAGAAAGGGGCCGCAGCCCCTGCCCTGCAAAGAAGGGAATTCTGGTAGTCAAAGGAGGGAGCCACGATGCGCCTGACCTATTCTGAATACCTCCAGTTTTGCAAGCGCTATTACTGCACGTTCTGGCCGGACGAAGAGTTCCGCGTGCCGGTCGAGGTGGAAGCTCCGGATGGTTCGGGCATCTGGACGGCCTATATCTCCGGCAAGCGGTTTCACGAGGCCCTAAACTGGATCGCGCAGCAGCGCCGCCAGCCCACGACGACGCCAGCCGTTCCGACGCCGGCGCCAGCCCCGGTCGTCATCACACAAAAGGCAGCTTAATAGCTGGGAGGTCTCGTGTTCCTGATCTAAAGCAGGCGGTCGGGGGGCGTGAGGGCAGCTTCATCGGTACTGCGGAGGCGTTCGGCCAGGCGCGTGTAGCGGCGGGTCGTCTTGTCGTTCCTGACGGCCCGCCCGATGGCCCGCTTGTCCCCCACCAGCAGGCACAGGTTGCGCGCCCGCGTCAGGCCCGTATAGAGCAGGTTGCGCTGGAGCATCATATACTGGCTCGAATGCAGCACTAAAATGACAGCTTTGTACTCTGAGCCTTGACTTTTATGGATGGACAAAGCGTAGGCAAGTTGAAGCTCGTCGTAGTCGGCGAAGTCGTACTCGACGATGCCTTCCGGGAAGCGCACCGTCAGCAGTTGGTCTTCGGGCTTGATGTCGGCAATAACTCCCACGTCGCCGTTGTAAACGTTCTTGTCGTAGTTATTGACAAGCTGGATAACGCGGTCGCCAATGCGGAAGCGGCGGGAGCCGCGCACCAGCTCCGGGCGGCGTCCGGTGGGGTCGGCGGGATTGAGGGCATCCTGTAACCGCTCGTTGAGGTAGCCGACGCCGAGCGTGCCTTTGTGCATGGCTGAAAGTACCTGAATGTCGTCGCCCCGATATCCGAGCGCGGGCAGCGACCTGCGCACCAGCTTGACCACCTGCTCGGCCCCCACCTCAGCGCCGCTCTTGACCAGAATGCGCAGCGGGAACCCCTCCGGATCGGGCATCCCATCGGGATTTAGCTCTCCCTTTGTGCGCATCTCCTCCAACTCCTGAGGCGTTGGCTCGCGCGTGAGGTCTTCGACCTCGACAAACAGGCAGTTATAGCTCCCTCGCTCTTTGGGCGGGACGAGCAGGGGAAACTCGCCCTTGCGAATGCGGTGCACGTTGGTGACGATCAGGCTCTCCTGCGCCTGCCGGAACACCTGCGTTAGCCGGATGGAGGGTACCACGCCGGAATCCAGCAGGTCGCCAAGCACGTTGCCTGCCCCGACCGACGGCAGTTGATCGCTGTCGCCGACGAAGACGATCTGCGCGCCTTCCGGCACGGCTTTGAGCAGGTTGTTGGCCAGCACCGCATCCAGCATAGAAACCTCGTCCACGATCAGCACGTCGCAGGGCAGCGGGTTGGTCTCGTTGTACTGGAAGCTGTGGGTGGCCGGGTCGAATTTGAGCAGGCGGTGAATGGTCTGCGCGTCCCGCCCGGTCACCTCCGAGAGCCGCTTGGCGGCGCGTCCGGTCGGCGAGACCAGCAGCAGCCGCTTCTTCTGGGCCTCAAAGGCGCGGGCGATCAGGTTTGTGACCGTGGTTTTACCAGTCCCCGGGCCGCCGGTCAGGACGAGGATGCGGTTTTCCAGGGCCAGCGCGACCGCCTGCTTCTGCTCCTCCGAGAGCGCAATCCCCTGCGCCTGCTCCTGCTTTTCCAGCCAGGCCCGGATCTTCTCCTGCGAGAGCGGCTTGCCCGGCGGCGTGCTCAGGCGGCGGCGGATCTGTGCGGCCAGGCCGATCTCCGTATAGTAGAGCGCAGGATGGTAGAGGGCGCGCATGGGACGGCCCGCCATCTCCACCTCCGGCATGTCCTCGGCCAGCACCGCCTGCGATGCGACCATCGTCTCCAGCACGGGCACGAGCTTCTCCGGCTCCACGCCCAATATCTCCGCCGCCGATTGCAGCAGCTTCGGCTCCGGCAGGTAGAGATGGCCGAACTCGGTCGCCTCCGAGAGCGTGTAGAGCAGGCCCGCCTCCAGCCGCCGCTCGCTGTCGGGCGCAATGCCGAGTTGCTGGGCGATCTTGTCGGCGGTTTTGAAGCCGATGCCCCAGATGTCCTGCGCCAGTCGGTAGGGATTTTCCGTGACGGTGGCGATGGCCTTGTCGCCGTAGGTCTTGTAGATTTTAACGGCGTAGGTCGCCGAGACGCCCTTCTCCTGGAGAAAGAGCATGACGTTGCGAATCTCGCGCTGCTCGTCCCACGCCTTTTGAATCATCTGAACGCGCTTCTCGCCAATGCCCTCCACGCGCAGCAGCTTGCGCGGCTCCTGCTCGATGATGTCGAGGGTATCCAGTCCGAATAGGTCCACCATGCGCTTCGCCATGACTGGCCCGATGCCCTTGATCAGGCCGCTGCCCAGATATTTCTCAATGGCAAAGGCGGTGGCGGGTTTCGAGGTGCTGTGGCGCTCGACGGCAAACTGTCGCCCGAACGCCCGGTGCGTCACCCAGCGCCCCTCGCAGAACAGGCACTCGCCGACGATGGGGTTGGAGAAGTTGCCGATGATGGTAACGAGGTCGCGCGCGCCTTCCACGGCGAGGCGGGCGACGGTGTAGCCGTTCTCTTCGTTGTGGAAGGTGATGCGCTCCAGGATGCCCGTCAGTGACTCTAACGGATACGGGCGCGGGGCCTCCGCAGCGGGCACAGATTGGGGTGAGCGAGCAGTCTCCGGCATGGTTCTTCTCAGCGCATGGATGTCTCCTTTAGTATACTACATGCGCGCCGGCCCTGCCGGAACCGCCGTGACCGTTCGCTCTCCCCAGAAGCCAAGGATGCCTGAAATGCCCCGGCTGGGTCAGGAATCTACCCGACCGGGGCGTTTCGCGCCTAGACTTAAAACTGCGTGTGCGATTGCAGCCAGAACACGTTGCGTCCGTTGGCCCGCGCGTAGCCGGTCTCCAGCCCCAGTTGGGGCGTCAGGCGGTATCCCAGGCCCACCAGCGCGCTGCTGCTGTGGCCCAACTCCCCCGTGGAATCGTGCCAGTAGTAGGCTCCCACGAACGGCTGCCAGTTGCCCAGCTTGGTCAGGGCCAGCTTCCCATAAACAAACTGGAACGGCTGGGAAGAGCCTGCGACAAAGTCATACTCGGCGCTGAGCTGTAGGCCGCTCCACTCCTGGCTGAAATCCAGGCCGTACGCCATCGTGTGCGACGTGGAGTACGTCAGGCCACGGCCCAATCCGACGGAGACCCCCAGCGTGGATTGCGGGCCTACCCTGCGCCCGACGCGCAGATAGGCGTTGGGCGTGCGCCGGCCCTGATCGTACTGGAGCGAGGTCGTATAGTCCATGCGCCCATGCGCCTGTCGGTACATGAGGCCGTACTTAGGCTCATATTCCCACTCCTGGGAGGCAAAGGGCACATAGAATTTGCCGGCAGTGAACTCACCTCCCGCCCCGTGAAAGCTGTAGTACGCCTCGACCGGCTCATGCAGTGGCGTGCCGCGTCCCGTATAGAGGTCGCCGATGCCCACGGCCACATGAACGGCCTGGTCCTCCCGATGGCTCCAATCCAGCGAGAGCGTGGAAGGCAACGCGAAGCCAGCCCCGGCCCAGGCGCCATCGGTGTTGCGCGCGGTCGGCCCGTTGATATTGGTCAGGCCGAAATACAGGTTCGCATGGAACTGAAGCGCTGTGGCCGCTCGCCGGGGCGCCGGCGCTGTCGCCTCCGTGGTTGCGCCTGGAGCGCCCGCAGCCGCCGGTTTTGCCGGGACCGTCTCCGCCGCGCCGGGCACGCTGGCGCTTTCCGCAGCAGGCTTGCTCACCGCGGGCGCCGTGCCGGACGCCGAAGCCACCAGTGGCTTTTCTGCGGGCGCACCGGCTTCCGAATTATCGGCCCACGCCCAGATAGGAAGCAACAGGACGCCGCAGAGGCTGCCTATCATCACATACCTGAGTTTCTTGCTTATCCCTCTACTCATGCCTCAACTCCCTCGCCAATTCTCTCTTACTACAAAGCTCTCTTCCGGATTAAGCGCCTGAGCGTAGCCTTCCCTTTGCTCTTCCCAGGCGAGACCTCACAAATTTAATCCAGTGCGATTATCGCCATTTGCCCGTAAAATTTCAGATACCAGAGGCATAACGCCACGAAAAATAGGGGCAGGCGAGTACCATAAAGGAGGTATTGACGCGCTCTTTTCCGAAATCCACCGCGAAATGGCGGCGATAAGGTTGCAGGTTGCCTGTATTGCAGCGTGAGGAGGAGACAGCGATGGAATACCGGGCGTTAGGGCGTACAGGCGTTCAGGTCAGCGTGCTGTGCCTGGGATGCATGAACTGGGGGGATACCCAGAGCGGTACCAGCGAAGAGGACTCGATCCGTATCATGCACCGGGCGATGGAGGCGGGCATCAACTTCTTCGACACCGCCAACGTCTACAGCCGGGGCGTCAGCGAGGAGATCACCGGCAAGGCGCTGGCAATGGACGGGCGGCGCGACCGCGTGTTTGTGGCCACCAAATTTTACAATCGAATGAGCGATACCGACCCCAACGCCTGGGGAGGGCACCGCTTCCATATCCTCAAGGCGTGCGAGGACAGCCTGCGCCGCCTCCAGACCGACCACATTGACCTCTATCAGATGCACCGTCCCCACCCCTCCATCCCCATTGACGAGACCCTGCGCGCCCTGGACGACCTCATCCGGCAGGGCAAGGTGCGCTATATCGGCACCAGCACCTTCGCCGCCTGGCAGGTCGTCGAAAGCCTCTGGGCCTCTAAGGAATTGGGCC
>Ga0209810_1001806_pt1 | contig 29523 bp, 21 predicted proteins | sample Coa_R1_7_FD_187159 | JGI IMG/M metagenome (GOLD analysis project Ga0209810, IMG submission 187159) | Surface soil microbial communities from Centralia Pennsylvania, which are recovering from an underground coalmine fire - Coalmine... | ecosystem: Environmental > Terrestrial > Soil > Unclassified... | reverse complement strand
AGTCGTTGGCGGCGTCGACCGCCTCGTCCTCACTGCGGATGGTCACCACCGGCAGCACTGGCCCGAAGATCTCCTCGCGCATGATGCGCATGTCAGGCCGAACGTCGACGAGCACGGTGGGCCGGTTGAAGGAGCCGCCGCGCACATCGGGGCCGCCGGTGAGGATGCGCGCACCGCCGGCCACGGCGTCGTCGACCAGTCCCTTGACGACCTCGAACTGCCGCGCCGAGACCAGCGGCCCGACGTCGACGCCGTCCTCGTCGTGGCGGCCCGTGCGCAGCGCCTCAGCGTGACGGACCACGCGCTCGACGAACTGCTGGGCGACGCTCTCGTGCACGTAGGCGCGCTCGACGCTGGCGCAGACCTGTCCGGCGTTCGCGAAGGCGCCCCACACGGCGCCGCGCGCCGCGAGGTCGACGTCGGCGTCCTCGAGGACGATCATCGGGTCCTTGCCGCCCAGCTCGAGGACCACGGGCGTCAGCGTGTCGGCGGCGGCCCGCATCACCGCCCGGCCGGTCGAGACGCTGCCGGTGAAGAAGATCTTGTCGACTCCGGCGGCAACCAGCGCAGCACCGGTGCGACCGTCACCGTGGATCACCTGCAGCACGCCATCGGGAAGCCCGGCGTCGCGGAACACGGAGGCGATCTCCTCGGCGGCGAGCGGCGTCAGCTCCGAGGGCTTGAGCACCACCGCGTTGCCGCAGGCCAGCGCGATGGCGACCTCGCTGAAGGGGATCCCGAAGGGGAAGTTCCACGGGCTGATGATGCCGACGACGCCGATCGGCTCGTAGTGCAGCACGTGCTTCTTGGAGCGGTAGGTGAGCTGCGGGCTGCGCACCCGCTCCGCGCGCAGCAGCCTCGGCACGTCGGAGGCGCACCAGAGGGCGTGCTCGATCGCCGTCGAGACGTCGTGCAGCAGTGCTTCGAGCTGCGGTTTGCCCTGCTCGGCGCTGATCCGCGCGGCGACGGCGTCCATGCGCTCGAAGAGGACGCGTGCTGCGCGCACCATGACGTGGGAGCGCTCGCGCGGCGACAGCACGTCCCATCCGGGCTGCCCCCGGCGCGCACGCTGCACCACCGCGGCGACGTCCTCCGGCCGCGTGACGCGGACGCGCCCCACCTCCTCACCGGAGGCCGGGTCGTGGCTCACCAGCCACTCGCCGGCGGCGGTCTCATGAGGATTCGGAGCGGTTGCGGTCATGGTCGTCCTCAGCCCAGCACCGGGTAGCGGCGCTCGGCGGCGAGCTGGTCGAGGATGTCCTGCATGCGGCGCTCGACGTACTCGTAGCACGCCCAGATCACCTCGGGGTCGCGCGCGTCGAGGTCGCCGAAGCGCTCGGCGAAGTCGACGGCCTCGCCGCACTGCACGACGATCTTCGCCGGCAGCGGCAGGTGGAAGAGGAAGTCACCGGGGCTGACACCCCACGGTGGCGCGATCACCATGGGCAGCGCCTTGATGCGGAAGCGCTCGAGACCGAGGCGGCGCGCCAGCGAGCGGCCGTCGCTGGGGATGAAGAGCGTCTCCTGGCCGCCGATGCTCACCACCGGCACGATGGGGACGCGCTCCTGCAGAGCCAGCCGGATGAACCCGGTGCGGCGCGCCAGGTGCACGCGGTTGCGCTCGCTCCAGGGGCGGAAGGTGTCCTCGTCGCCGCCCGGGTACACGAGAACCGCGGCACCCTGGCGCAGCGCGTCGCGCGCGCTGTCAGGATGCGCCGGCAGCGTGCCCAGCCGGCGCAGGAAGGTCCCGATCACGGGAAGCCCCATCACCATGTTGTGGGCCAGCGCGTAGGTGGGGCGGTCGACGCCGAAGTGGCGGAAGAAGTGCGTCTCGAACACCCAGGTGTCGGGGATCACCAGGCCGCCGCTGTGATTGCCCACCATCAGCACCGGCCCCTCGGCGGGGATGTTGTCGAGCCCGCGCACCTCACCACGGAAGTAGAGGTCGGTGAGCGGCCCGAGGATGCGCAGCTGCCGCTCGATGAACGCGGCGTCCCGCTCGTCGAGCGAGCCGTGTCGGCCCTTCTCCACCAGGCCCATGACCCGGCCGTCGATGGTGTCGATGGCTTCGCGCACGAGCGGCGGCGCGAAGCGCAGCGCAGGCGACTCGCTGGGACGCTGCGGCGCCTTGCGCGCGCGACGCGGCCGCGCGCCCTCGGCATCGGGCTCGGTGGCGAGGGTGAGCAGCTCGGCTGCAGCGGGCGTCTGCGAGCGACCGCGCAGCTCGCGGGCGCGGCGTCGCGTCGGACCGGGAGCTGCGGTGGTCGCCCTGCGGGTCACGAATACAGCGCCTCGATGACGTCGCCGAAGTGCTCCGCGACCACTCGCCGCTTGACCTTGAGGGTCGGCGTCAGCTCGCCCTGGTCGGGGTCGAAGTCGCGATCGAGGACGGCCACCTTCTTGATCGTCTCGTACCGGGCCAGCTTCGCCGAGGCCTGCTCCGCGATCCGGGTGTAGGTGTCGGCGACGCGCGAGTCCTTGACCAGCTCGGAGTCGTTCGCCGCGCTGATGCCCTGCCGCCTGGCCCATGCATGGAGGTTGTCGAAGTCGGGCACGATGAGAGCGACCAGGTACTTGCGCTTGTCGCCGATCACCGCCGCGCGGAGGACGAGCGGGTCCTGGCTGATCAGCGCCTCGATGGGCTGCGGCGCGATGTTCTTGCCGCCGGCGGTGACGATGAGGTCCTTCTTGCGGTCGGTGATGCGCAGGTAGCCGTCGGAGTCGAGCTCACCGATGTCGCCCGTGGAGAACCAGCCGTCCTTGAGCACCTCGCTGGTCGCCTCGTCGTTGCGGAAGTAGCCCTGCATCACGGCGGGCCCCTTGACAAGGATCTCGCCGTCCTCGGCGATGCGGATCTCGTGCCCCTTGGTGGCGCGCCCGACGGTGCCGAACCGCGGACGGCTGGGGTCGTTGGCGGCGATGCCGCCGCTGGTCTCGGTGAGGCCGTAGCCCTCGAGGATGGCGATGCCGAGCCCGTCGAAGAACTCCAGCGTGTGCATGCCGATGGGGCCACCGCCGCTGCTGAAGACGCGCATCCGCCCACCCAGACCCTCGCGCACCTTGGCGAGGACGAGCCGCTCCCAGAGCGGCATGCGCAGGCGCAGGCCGAGCGGCATCGGCCTGCCCTCGCGGCGCAGACGCGCCGCGTGCGTCGCGTCGTCGAGTGCCCTGAGCCCGATCGCCGTCCTGCCGCCGCCCGCCTCGCGGACCTTGGCCACGATGGCCTCCTGCATCTTCTCCCAGATGCGCGGCACGCCGTTCATCAGCGTCGGGCGCACCGCGCGCACGTCACCGCCGATGTCGTCGATGTCGCGCGCGACGCTGGAGCTGATCCCGGCCATGACGCCGGCGAAGATGCCCTGCACGCGCTCGTAGACGTGCGCCCACGGCAGGAAGGAGATGCCGTGGTCGGTGTCGGGATCGAGGGGGACGCGGTCGAGGATGCTGCGGCAGGACTCGACGATGTTGCGATGGGTGAGCACCACGCCCTTGGGCACCCCGGTGGTGCCGCTGGTGTAGATGATGGTGAGGATGTCGTCGGGCGTCACCGCCCCGGCCCGCTCGGCGACGGTGCTGACGTCGTCCTCTGTGGTGGCGGTGGCCAGTTCGTGCAGCGGCACGAAATCCTCGGCAGTGCCATCCATCAGCGCGGAGACGCGGAGCTTCTTGCAGCGCGCGCGGACCTCGTTGACCTTCCGCGCCTGCTGCGGCGTGGAGCAGACGACCATGGTCGCCTCGCTGTCGACAAGGATCTGCTCGACCATCTCCGCCGTCGAGCTGGCGTAGATGGGGACCACCACCGTGCCGGCGAACTGCGCACCGAAGTCGCACCACAGCCATTCCATGCGGTTCTCGGACAGCAGCGCGACCCGGTCACCGGCCGCGATGCCCGCACGGACGATGCCGGCGGCGACCGCCGTCGAGCCGTTGTGGAGCTCGCTCCAGGTGATGGGATTCCACGACCCGTGCTCGTCCTTGACCGACATCGCCACGGTGTCGCCGCGCCGCTGCACCTGGGCGTGGACGGCGGCGAGCATGGTGTCGGGGTCGAGGTCGGAGGCGTCGAGGCGCAGCTCAGCAGGCGGACGCAGCTGCGGGCGCGTGGCCGGCGACGGCTGTCCCGTCACGGGGGTTGTCGCCTCGGCAACGGTCATGGGGTGCACCTCCAACCAGGGCCATCCTCCCTTCTCCGGACGGCCGCCGAACCCTGCTCCTCGACCACGATTGTGCCGCTTTGCCCCGGGGTCAGGGCTGCAGCGCGCGGGCCGCGAGGTGATCGAGCGCGTCGATGACCGGCCGGGGATCCTCGCGACCGGTCTCCAGCAGTCGCACCACCGCCTCGTTGACGGCGCCGACCAGCGCGTAGGCGATCACCTCGAGGTCCAGCCTGGCCCGGGGCAGGCGGGCGCGGGCCTGAGCCAGGATCATCTCGGCGAAGCGCGCATGCAGGGCGCGGCGCGTGTCCTCGATCGCCGGGCTGCTACCCACCGAGTCGACGAGGAGGATGCGCGCGGTGGCGCGGTTGCCGGCGCAGTCGGAGACGAAGGTGGCGATGGCGGCGCGCGCCTTGAGGCGGTCGTCGCGCTCGTCGACGATGGATTGCTCGACCGCGTGGAGCAGACGTTCGCCCTCGCGGTCGAGCAGCGCGGCGAATGCCTGTTCCTTGTTGGCGAAGACGGCGTAGAAGGCGCTCTTGCTGGTGCGCGCCCGCTGCACGACGCGGTCGACGCTGGTCTCGTGGTAACCGCGCTCCGCGAAGCAGCCGGCGACGGCGTCGAGGATGCGGGTGCGGTGGCGTTGCAGCAGCGCGTCGTGGCGCTGCCGGGCACGGAGGGCGCGCTCCTCGTCGCTGAGTCGCCCGGTGCGGTGTGTGGAGGGGGTCTGGCGCCGCTCTGCGGGCTTGGTGCGCCTGGCCTGCGGTGGGGCTGCGCTCACTGCAGCTCGCTCGCTCCCTTGCTGATGGCGCGCGCGATGACGCGGCGCTGGATCTCGCGCGTGCCCTCGAACAGGGTGTAGATCTTGGCGTCGCGATGCCAGCGCTGGACGGGGAGGTCGCGCACGTAGCCCCAGCCGCCGCAGATGCTGATCGCCTGGTCGGTGACCCAGTTGGCCACCTCGCCGGCCTTCAGCTTGGCCATCGAGCCCTGCGCCTTGTCGAACTCCTCGGCGGTGCGGCCCATCCAGGCGGCGTGCCAGCAGAGCATGCGGGCGCACTCGATCTCGGTGGCCATGTCGGCGAGAAGGAACGAGATCGCCTGGTTGGTGATGATGGGGCGGTTGAACTGGGTTCGCGTGGTCGCGTAGTCGAGGGCGAACTCGTAGGCGGCGCGGGCGATGCCAACGGCCTGCGCGCCGACGGTGGGGCGGGAGAGTTCGAGGGTGCGCAGGGCGCCGCTGTTCTTATCGCGCTGCGGGGTGCCGTTGCTGCCGTTGGCCTGCTGCTGCTGGGCGAGGCGTTCGCGAGCGCGGGCCATCTTGTGGTTGAGCTTCTCCTCGCCGCCGAGGAGGTTGGCCGCGGGGACGCGGACGTTGTCGAGGACGACCTCGGCGGTGTGGCTGGCCCGGATGCCGAGCTTCTTGTGCTTGGCGCCCTGGCTCAGGCCCGCGCTGCCCTTCTCGACGACGAAGGTGGCGTGGCCGCCGTGCGCCAGGTTCGGGTCAACCGTGGCGACAACGACGTGGACGTCGGCGATGCCGCCGTTGGTGATGAAGCACTTGGTGCCGTTGAGGATCCAGTCGTCGCCGTCCTTCCTGGCGCGGGTGCGTAGGGAGGCGACGTCGCTGCCGGCGTCGGGCTCGGTGATGGCGAAGGCGCCGAGCTTGACGTCGTCGGGGGTGCCGAAGCAGCGGGGGATCCACTCCAGCATCTGCTCGGGGGTGCCGTTGGCGAAGATGGCCGCGCTGGCCAGGTGGGTGCCGAAGATGCTGAGACCGATGCCGGCGTCGCCCCAGAACAACTCCTCGTTGACGATGGGCATGGTCAGGCCGGTCTCGTCGCCGAAGCTCGTGTGGAGGAACTCGAACGAGTAGAGGCCGACCTTGGCCGCCTCCTGGATGATCGGCCAGGGGGTCTCCTCACGTTCGTCCCACTCCTCCGCGGCCGGGCGGACGACCTTGGCGGCGAAGTCGTGGACCCAGTCGCGGAGCTGGGCCTGGTCCTCGGTGAGGGCGAAGCTTGGGGCGGGCTTGGGGGTGGTGGTGGCCATGGGGTCCTTCTCGGGGCGGCTGCGGGCCGCGGCTTGTGCGGCGGGCGGACGGTGGGGCGCTGGCGGAACTGGTACGTACCAGTCTACGTGAGGTGCAACGGCGGGGGTGGGCTGAGGCTTGCGGGTGGCGCGGCCAGGCGGGCGGCGGGAGGGGCGGGTGGTATCATCCCGGCCGCTCGGGAAGTAGCTCAGCCAGGTTAGAGTGCACGGTTCGGGACCGTGAGGTCGCGAGTTCGAATCTCGCCTTCCCGACCAGTGCCCCGAATTCGGCCGATTCTGAACTCAGACGGCGGCTGGAATCGCGTCAGACAGGGCGCCTGACACACTATTTGACACACTATCCGCGGTCGGCTCCAGCCCGGCCCCCGCGGCGGCCCGCAGCACCCCCCGGACGCCGGCGGCCGTGCCCTCGCGCATCGCCGCGATGACGTGGCCGTACTTGTCGAAGGTGAAGCCGACCGAGTGGTGACCCATCCGCTCGCTGGCGGTCCTGGGGTCGGTCTTGGCGAGCACCATCAGGAGCATCGCCGTGTGCCGGGTGGTGTGGAAGGGCATGTGCGGCAGCCCCACCCTGCGGAGCAGCTCGGCCCAGACCCTCGTCACCTCCATGGGCGCCACCGGCCGCCCCAGCGGCGTGGTGAACACCAGGTCGTGGTTCTCCCAGAGCTCCCCGGCCTCGAGCCGCTCGGCCGCCTGCCGCACCCGAACGGCGTCGAGAAGGCCGACGGTGACCGGGTCGAGATCGACCGGCCGCCGCGACCGCTTCGACTTGGGCTCGGTGATCCGGGGCGTCTGGCCCCGCGGGGTCGGCTGCAGGGTGGCCACCACGTTGAGCGTCCCCGCCCGGCGGTCCACGTGCCGCCAGCGCAGGGCGAGCAGCTCGCCGCGGCGCAGGCCGGTGTTGATCGCCAGGTCGAAGAGCGCCTCCAGACGGTGCCCCCTCGCCGCCGCCAGGACGAGATCGGACTGCTCCGGCGTGAGCACCGGCATCTCCGCCTGCGGCAGCCGCGGCGGATCGACGAGGCCGGCCACGTTGCGGTGAGCCCTCCCCCATCGCACCGCGTCCCGGAGGGCGCGATGCAGGACGAAGTGCAGCATCCGGACGGTGGCGTTCGACAGGCCGCCCCGCAGCTTCGCCGCGTACAGCGTCTGCACGTCCTCCGGCGCCAGCTTCGCCAGCCGCTTCGCACCGAGCGTCGGGATGACGTGGTCCTCCATCAGCTGCCGGTAGCGGCGGTGCGACTCCGGCCGCAGTGAGCCCTCGACGCCGGTGAGCCAGGTGGCGAGGAACGCCCCGACAGTGATGCGGTCGTCGGGCAGCGGCGCACCCTGCTCGACGATGCGCTGCGCCGCCTTCAGCTTGGTGTGCACGGCGGCCTTCGTCACGCCGTACAAGTACTTACGTCTCCCGTTGACGTTGACGATGGCGCACCACCGTCCGTCGGCGCGTTGAAAGAGCGCGCCGTCTCCCTTGTCGCGTCGTGTCTGTGTCATGGTCCTCCTGTGTGCGGAGCCGTCAGCAATCGGGAAAGCACCGTCGATTCTAGGAACTTCCCGACCAGGACGGAAGGGGAATTCCCCGTTCTACTGACGGGCCTTTTCGGCGATGTACCGCTCCAGCTCGGTGACCTGGACGCGCGTCAACCGATCGAGCTTCAGCGCGCGCGGCTCACCGCGGTTGATGAGCTCGTAGACGTAGGTGCGCCCGCAGCCCAGGGCATGCGCGACCTCACGCACATCGAGCAGCCGCTTCACAATGTGGCGATCGTCACCGGATGTCATCGCGTGTCTCCCGTTGTGATGCGGTGCTGCCGCCGCGGCGGCGACAGCTCGATGCGACGGCGCCGCTTCTCGTCGACGATGTCGCGGAAGCGCACGCCCCTCTTGCCGAGATACCGGCGCGCCGCCGGCACGTCCCGCGCGAGCACGCCGGACAGCTCGAGGTCGCGCGCCGATCCCATCGCGGCCAGCGACGTCGCGTAGCCGACGAAGCCGCGCACGAGCCGGACCTCCTCGGCCAGGCGCACCCGCTCCCGCACCAGCTCGGAGCGCGGCGACCCGAGATTCGCCGCCCGCACGTCCGTCCACACCCCCGCCTCCGGCCAGCGCGAGCGCCTCGTGTGACGGGTCGGGCGCCGCAGCGACAGCCACCGCGTCCCGTACTCCCACAGACCCTGCCGCGCGGCCAGCGCATCGGCCACCGTCCGGATCCCGAAGCTGGCCAGCGCCTCGCGCCGGAACTGGAACTCGATCCGCCACACCGGCCTCTCAGCGTCGCGGTCCGCCCAGACCGTCTCCTGCCAGCTGTGACCGGTCGTCTGCATCTCCAGCGTCTTGTCGTAGACGCGCGCCAGGACGTCGCCGGCGCCGAAGGTGAAGCCGGACAGTCGGCGACCGGACGCATGGAGCTGGCTCGACATCTCGTACATGCGACGCCGAACGCCGCGGCAGGCGAAGCAGTGGAAGTCGTCGTGGTGCGGCTCCCATCCCTGCTGGTCGGCGTAGACGTCGACGCGCGACGCGAGCATCTCGAGCGGGCCGTGGAAGATGTCGGTGGCGAGGAACTCCTCGACCTCACCGACGGCATCCTCGGCGCCGAGCAGGTGCAGGTACGGCGCGTGCATCTGCACGTAGACCGGCGGGAACGGCTTGGCGGCGCCGACGCACAGCTCGAAGCGCGGCGAGCTCATCCAGTAGGGGTATCCCCGCCATCCGTGCGGTCGGAGCAGGAAGTCCGGCCCGTCGCTGCGAAAGCTGAAGGCGACGGCCTCGCCGGCGGCGAGCTCGACCATGTGACGCAGCACGCAAAGCAGCCCGCCCCACAGCTCCCCGCGCACCGACGCGTACACCGTGTCGACGCCGGCGGCGAGGACGTGCACCGCGGTCATTGCGGGATGTCCGCCACGTCGCGGCAAGCACCTGGGAAAGTCCGGCGAACCTGTGCCGCATCCGAGATCGTCAGCGGACTTTGGCGCCACGGTGATACACGGCTCGTGGCGCCGGGCGTCGTCGCAATGCCGAAGCGCTCGCGCAGCCGGCGCTCCGCATCGCCGGCGGTGATGTGCACCGCCTGGAACTCCTCGATGCGGTCGTGCGCCCAGAGCGCGCGGCCGGGCCGGTGCGGCAGCAGCGCGGCGCGGTCGGAGTCGAGCAGGATCTCGCTGTTGACCCGCGAGCGGACGCGGAACGCGACCGTGCCGGGCAGGTTGGCCTTGAGCTGGCCGGGCACGGCATCCGCGTCCGGCCGCTGCGTGCAGGCGACCAGGTGGATCCCCGCCGCGCGTCCCAGGCGGGCGATCTCGCACAGCCGCCCGGTGGCCGCCCTCTGGGCGTCACGGGCGGCCCGATCCTCGCCGAGGTCGCGCAGCGTCAGCTCCGCCAGCTCGTCGACGACGACCAGGACGCGCGGCCAGCCGGCGAGCCCAGCGGCCACCAGCCCGTCGAGGTCGCGTGCCCCGGCCGCCCGCAGGGCCGCCAGACGACGATCCAACTCCTCTCGGACCGCGCCGAGCGCCTCCGCCGCCGCGTGAACCGTGTCGGCGACAGGGCCGAGGGCATGCGGCAGGCGCCCGAAGGCGGCGAGCTCCACGCCGCCCTTGAGGTCGATGGCCAGGAGGCGGAGCGCGTCGGGGGAGTGACGGAGGGCGAGACCGGTGACCGCCTGGCGGAGGAAGACGCTCTTGCCTCCCCCGGTCATCCCGCCGACGAGGAGGTGCGGCACCGCCGCCAGGTCGACCCACAGCGGACCCCGCCGACCCACGCCCAGGCCGACGAGGAGTGCGCCGTCGGGCACCGGACCGCCGTAGAGGTCGTCGAACGGCACCAGTGGTGGGATGCGATGACGGAGCAGCTCGACGACCAGCATCCCGTCCTCGCCCCAGCACACGGCCTCCGCGTTGCAGCGCTCGCCGATGGCGTCCTGGCGGCGGACGACGTCGGCGACGCTGACGCCGGGAGGGAGCGCCCACCGGGTGACGACGACCGCGCCATCGCGGCGCGCGCGACCACGCGGCAGCGGCGGCTGAACAGCGCCGTCGTCGGCCCGATGGACGATGCCGCAGTCCACCATGGCGCGCCGCAGCCGCGCCGTGATGCTCAGCAGATGGTGGGCGGCGGCGGCGATGCCGGCGCAGGCCAGCACCGCGAGAAGCGCACGGGCGCGCAGACCGCCGGGGAGACGGAGCTCCCCGACGGCGGCGGCGCCGACGACAGCAGCGAGGACGGCGGGCTGCGTCATGAGGAAGCCGACGGCCTGAACGATCGCGTCCGGCGTGCTCTCGCGCCGCGTGGTCATCGCGCGGGCTTGGGCTTGGCGGTGGCAGTGGAGTCGTCGCCCTGCTTCGGGGGCGTGAGGTATGTGATCTCGTCGGCGACCACCGCAGTGCGCAGCTCACCACCGCGGTCCGCCCCGTCGCGGTTGTAGAACTCACCGCGGATGCGCCCGTGGATGGCGATCCGCGAGCCCTTGGCGTTGTAGCGCACCAGGTTGCGCGCCTGCTGTCCCCACGTCTCGACGCGGATCCAGTCCGGCGCGGCGTTGGCGTTTTTGCTGCGCCGCCGCACCGCGATGATGAACGTCGCCTTGGCCTTGCCGTCGCCGGCCGCGCCGCCCGCGAACTCCTGCAGGCGAATGTCGGTGGCGATCTTCCCGACGAGCTGCACCGTATTCATATGGGCCTCCGTCTCGACGATAAGTGGCTGTCACTTCATCACCGAGGAAACGCCTCCCGAGCGCTTCTTACGTGCAGACAGTGGACCGATGCGCAGGTGAAGCCGCCGAAGTCAGGGGCGCGTCGATATCGGCTAAGACAGGTCGGCGTCGCCCGCGCGACCAGCAGGGTCACGAGCGTCGTCCCTGCGCCTGGCGTGGGTTCCGGCCACATGCGGCAAGTGGTCCATTACGCCGAGCGAATCGCTCGCGAAGAGAATCATCGCCATGCTTCCGACGCCGAAGTCCACGGCTGCCGTTTCGCCCATTATGGTTCCCGGGCTCAACAGACCGATGACTCCCAACGCGACGGTTGTGCATGTGAGCAGCAAGAGGCCACCATCCCTCCCCAGCCGTCGGTGCGACGCATCGGCGCGGGTGGAGGCCACCACTACTCGCCCGGACGGTGCTCGCCGTCTTGGATGCGAACCAGGGCAGGCCGAACGGCCGGAAAGGCGCGCCACAACAAGTTACTCAGCGCTCCCTGATCGCTCCGAATGATCAGTGCGGCTATCCACGCGAAGACATCACCGAGCTCCTCCACCACGCCGCCTCGTGGCGGTGTCACCAGTGCCCCAGCGACCTCGCCGATTTCCTCGGCAAGATGGAACCCGAGGACGCTGACCGGCATTAGGCGATTCACCCGGCCATATAGGCGATCGAACATAGCGACCCAGTCATCGAGGGTGGCCGGCTGAAGGGATGTGTCCAGAACCGCTCGACGGAGCACCGGATCAGCAGGATCGGATCGGACGTCAGGGTCAGCGAGGCAGACACAGTTGGTCTGGACCAGGCAGTACGGACACCGATGCGGGAAACGCCGCCAGATGACCTTCTCCAGATCGACCGCGCATGACTCGGCGAAGGCAGCGTAGGCAGCAAAGAGTCGTGCCAGGTTGCTGTTTATCTCCGCGATGCTCTCTTTTCGCAGGCCCTCCGCCACACGTCCACTCGCTTCAACGACCGTCAGCCAGAGGACCAACTCGTCCTGAGGGAGAGGCGCGTGGCGCGCCAGCGCCTTCTGCCATACGCTGAGCGGTGCCCTTGGAGCCTCTGACGACGGCTGCTCGGGCTCCTCGGGAAGTCGCCCTGTCTGGCGAGCCCAGGCCAACACCTCCTCCCGATCCCAGGCAGGAGACCCGCTCACCGTCCAACGCGGCCGCGGCAGCAAGCCACGCTGCCGCCATGCGTGGACGGTGCCAATCGCGACACCCACCAGACTCGCAACCTCGCGGGCGCCCACCGGCTCCATGACAGTCTATGTAGCCTCGCTGTACAACTACTGTCGAGGATGCTAGGACGCTGCACGAGCACTGTCAATCGAACGCTTGTGCCACCTCACGCTCGGTTTCGATGAGCCACCGCTCGACCTCGCTGAACCGGTGCTCGATGACCGCGCTGTGCTGTCCCACCTTCCACAGCGCGCAGCCGCGCGGCAAGGCGGCGATCACCTCGGCCTCGGTGTCGGTGAGCTGCAGCAGCTCCCGCGTCACCGCGACCTCCTCCGGGCGCATCGAATGGATCACGCGCGTCTCCGAGTCCGACAGCAGGCCGCGGGCCAGCTGCACCTGCTCACTGCCCGCGTCGCCAGCGGCGGTGAGGTCGGACAGGCGGTGCAGGACCGCGATGCACTGGACGCCGTGGGCGCGGGCGAGCTTCCACGACGACGCCAGCCAGCGGGCGACGCCGAGGTGGCGCAGGATCGCCCAGGCCTCGTCGACGACCAGGATCCGCCGGACCGGGTCGGGCCGGCGGAGCGCCCGGTGCAGCCAGGCGGCGGCGCAGGCCATCAGGACGCCCAGCGCCGGCGACGCGTAGACGGCGGCGAGGTCGAGCACGACCAGCGGCGCGGTGAGGTCGATGCCGCCCGAGGTCGGCCCGTCGAACATGCCGCGGAGATCGCCCTCGCAGAGCCGGCGGAGCTCCAGCGCGGCGTCGCGGCTCTGGGCGACGAGCTGCTCCGGCGACATGGCCAGCCTGCCCGCCGTGTCGCGGCTCGGGTGCAGCAGCAGCTCGACCACGTCGGGAAGGACCGGCTCGGGTGACCGCTCCGCGGCCTCCGCGAGCGCGAGTGTCGCCGCGGCCCGCTCCACGGGCGTCAGGTCGCGGCCGAGGGCCGAGCTCATCACCGCCAGGAGCACGCCGAGTTGGTCGATAGCGACCTGCTCCGCCGGCGCCGCCAGGTCGGCGACCCGGGGATCCAGCGGGTTGAGCCGGACCCGACCGCCGGGTTCGAGGCGCACCGGCTCGACGCCCGCGGCGGCGCAGAGCCGGTCGTTCTCCCCCGGCTTGACGCTGAGCATGACGGCCCGCCGGCCCGCGGCGAGCTGCCGGAACACGTACGCCTTGACCAGCGCGGACTTGCCCTCCCCGAGCTCGCCGAGGACGACGGCTCCCGGACCTGTCAGGGCGGTGCCGGCGAGCTCCCACGGGTCGTACGCGAACGCCCCGCCCCCGCCGCACAGGTCGGCGCCGATGTACACGCGGCGCGCCCCCAGCCCGTCCTGGGCCATGAACGGGTACGCCGCCTGCAGCGTGGCGGTGGTGCAGCGGTGCGCCGGCTGGCGCGAGCGCGTCCTCACCGCAGACCCCGCGCCAGCGGCAGCGTGTACGTGAGGGCGACGTCCTGCTCGCCGGCGAGCCGCTGCAGCTCGAGGTGCGCCTGATGGGCGCGCTGCTCCACCTCGCCGCAGGCGCGCTCGAGGGCATCGACGTCCGGCGCGGACACCGTGACGTAGGCGGAGAACCGGACCGACGCGTGTCCCGCGGCGATCTCCTCGCCGCGCTGCACCACGCTGTCCTGCTCGCGCCGGCGCCGGAAGCCGACGACGAAGCCGGCGCGCTGGCGCATGTCCTCGTCGGCGAGGTCCGCGGTCAGCGCGGCCTCCGCCTCCCGCTGCGCGCGGAGCGGCGGCTCGACCTGCATGGTCATGGCCACCGTGCGCCGCGCCGTCGACTGCAGCAGCAGCGGCGCGAGGACGTCGGGCCCGACGTCGATCCGCGGCCACTCGCGGATCCAGTACGTCGCATGCACGGCCGAGGCGGTGCGGCAGAACGACCACGCCGACACCACCGCGGACGGCCATGCGTCCAGTGTGTTCAGGTCATTCCCGTCTGGAACCATCACGGACGGGTCGGCGGCGGTGCGCAGCGCACCCGCGAGCTGCCCGGCGCTGAGAACGCCGTCGACGAGCAGCTCGCCGGAGACCAGGCGCGGCCAGAGCGCGGTGACCTCGCGCGACAGCACGGCGCACGCTCCCGCGTCGCCGCCGCCGGCCCGGCGCACCGCGCGGCGCGACCGCGACGCGCTGATCTGCACGGCCAGGTAGGTCACGTGGCGCTGCCCGGCGGGTGCGGCCTCGGCGAGCAGCGCGCGGTACGACCGCGCGGCCGGGAAGTCGTCACCGGCATCGCCACCGACCGCCGGATCGACGAGCGCGGCGGACCCCGGCGTGCTGCGCTCCACCCACTGCAGCCGGTGCATGTGGCTGCCCTCCCGCGAGAGCCCGTCGAGCAGCGATCCCCACCAGCTGAGACGTCGCGCCTTGGCGTGCGCGTCGAGGAGCGCGAACCCGGTGCCCCGCACGGCGATGACCGCGGTGTACGTCGCGGCCGCGGCGTCTCGGACCACGCCCATCTCGGCGCGCCCGTCGAGGTGCGCGCCCACCACGGACAGGCCGCGGAACGCGGGCGCGGGCGCGGCGGCGAGACGCGTGAAGGCTCCGCCGGACCACCGATGCCCCTGGAGGTGCATGCGGCTGACGAAGCGGAGATCGGCGGCGAACCACCGCGCCGCCCATCGTGCGGCCACCGGGAACCACTCGTCGACGGAGCGGCCGCCCAGCGGCCAGAAGGCGGCGCCACCGCCGGCGAGCATGGCGGCGACGGCGACGCCCGCACCGGCGACACCCGGCGCCGCGGCCAGGGCCAGGGCCAGGACCGCGACCGCCGCGCCGACCACGACGCTGACGAGCTGGCCGAGTCGCAGGCCGAGGAGCAGGCCCCGCCGCTCCAGCGGTCCGAAGCGGTAGCGCGGCTCAGTCATCGCCGCCGTCCGGTGCGCCGGCGGGCCGCGGACGTCCGCCGCCGGGCTGCGGACGCTCGTCGGCCGACGAACGCGTGTCGATTCGCCAAGGGGGAAGGTTCTGCGGGGGCGCGGACGTGCGCGGCGCATCCGGTCCGCCCCTCGCGGCCGCGGACGTCAGCCGCTCGGCGGGCCGCACCGACGACGACGACGAGCGCGCGGCGCCACTCGCGGCGACCATCGCGACGGCCGACGCCCCACCGGCAGCGCCGCCCGCGGCCGCGCGTCCACCGCCGGAGCCCGCACTGCGCAGGCCGCCGAGCGCGTGCCCCGAGCCGCCCGGCGCCGAGCGCACCGCCCGACCCGCGCCGCGGGCCATCCACCGCGCCGCCATGGCGGTCTCGACGCCGGGCAGCAGGCGGAAGAGCATGTAGGGGCAGAGCGCCGCGAGCAGGAGCAGGACGACGCCGACGAGGATCGCCTTGACGCCGCCGTCGTCGACGTCCGACGCGAGGGCCGACGCCGCCAGCGCGAGCACCGCGACGATGACGAACTTCGACAGCACCACGGCGACGAGCGTGTTGACCAGCCGGCGCAGAGAGCGCGCCGTCGCCGGCCAGACCATCGCCGCCAGCACGAGGGGCAGGAAGAGCACGCAGATGTCGACCGCCGCCTGGCGGATGAGCAGCTCGATCCAGAGCAGGAGCGCGACGACCACGGCGGCGAGTGCGCCGAGGAAGGCGACGAAGAGTGACGAGCTGCCGGTGACGAGGCTGGCGGCGACCGCGGCGTCGCCGACACGCTCGGCGATGCGGCCGACGTCGTGGCCGAGATGGGCGGACACCGCGCTGCTCATCGCGTCGGTGGCGGCGAGGCCCTGGGTCACGATGGCGATGGCGAGCAGGGTGCCGAGGATCGCGACCGGCGCGTGCAGCAGGTAGGCGCGGAGGATCATCGACGGGCTGCCGTGCAGGAGCCCCTGGACCGTCGCCAGGAGCAGGAAGACGGTGAGCAGCATCGCGCCGAGCTGCACCATCGTCGCGTAGTTCTCGCGGAACCACCGCGCGCCGAGGTCGGGCGACGTCGACGACTCGACGAGATCGGTCACCTGCTGGAGCACCCACGCCGCGCCGTCGGCGACCCAGCGCGTCACCGCGCCGACGATGGAGTCGCCGATGCCGGACGCGATGTCGCCGGGCACGCCGTCGATGGCCTTCCCGATGCTGCAGAACACGCCGAGGACGGGCGACATGTCGCAGGGGCCGCCCGACCCGCTGTCCCCTGCGGACGGATCGTCGGTCGGGACCGGCGTCGAGGCGGGCGACGGGGTGGCATCGGGGCCGGCGGCGAGAGCGCGCACGGGCGCGATGGCGACGACGGCGACTGCGAGCGCGGCGAGGCCAGCTGCGAGGAGGCGCGGCGCGCGCCGGCCGTCAGGACGCCGGTGCATCGTCGTACCTCCCGAAGACGTCGAGCTCCGAGGGGAGCGCCGCGCCGGCCGCCGCCGTCTGCACGGAGCGCGGCACCGGGCCGGCGACGGCGTCGACGCCGTCGAGGCGCCAGGCGCCGTCCGTCCACTCCAGGCGGACGACGCCCGCCGCCCACGTCGCCGTCGGCGGGACCGTCCCGTCGGCCGCGATCAGGCCCAGCGACCAGATGCGCACCGCGGCGGCGGTGCCGGAGTACGCGTCGACGTGCCAGCGCAGCGGCGTCGTCGAGACGGTAACCCGGACGCCGCTCGCCGCGGCGCTGACGATGCCGGTGTGCGCGTCGAGGGCGTCGACGAGCTGGTCGGCGCGCCGGAGGAGGTCGACGCGCGCGGACGGCGCCGCCAGCCGGTCGACGGCGTCGCGGTAGGCGTCGCGCCGCAGCACCAGGTCGCCGCCGAGCACGGTGATGACGTGCGTCGCCGCCGCGACGGCGCCGTGCTCCGAGTGGTCGCCGGCTGCGCCGCCGGCGAGACCGACGTCGGTCGATGGCGACGCGCTCGGCGACGGCGCCGACGGCACGGTGTGGGTGATGTCGATGGAGCACGTCGCGGTCGCCCGGCCGACGGCGATGCCCGACCCGATGACGGCGGCGGTCAGCACCACGGCGACGGAGAGCCGGACGAACGGCGACGGCGCCAGGCCGTCGAGGTCGGCGTGCAGGGAGCGGAGCGGTCGCATCAGTGCAGCCCCTGCCCGGCCTTGAAGAAGAAGTTGACGATGGTCGCGGCGGCGCCGATGAGCAGCGCCGCGACGATGGCGGCGCCGACGCCGCGGCGGCCGGTCGACGCGTACTGGAAGTTGCCGCTGAGGCCGCCGAGGCCCCAGCAGGCCGCGCTGACCAGGAAGGCGATGCCGGTGACGACGAGGGCGAACGCCATCACGCCGTTGGCGATGGACTGCAGGGTGCTGCCGCCGGGCAGCGCCTGCGGGTCCGGGGTGATCTGGATGTCGCCGAGGAACATGCACGGACCTCCGAGGTGGATGGAGACGTGCACGCCCTGCGCCGGAACGGCGGCGTGCGGATGGCCCGTCGCGTGGTGCGGGCCGGCATGGGGGCGGCTCCTTCGGCCGCGGGGGCGGGCGACGCACAGGGTCGCCCGCCGTCCAGGCGAGTCCTACGGCAGCGTCATCGCGCTCGCGGGGGCGGCGACGGTGACGGGGACGTCGAAGTCACCGAGCGTCAGCGTGTCCAGGTCGGTGTGCGCGCGAACCGGGTACGCGCCGAACCGCTGCACGGCGAGGGTGCCCGTCTCGTCGCTGATGAGCACGAGCTCGTCGGGCGGCACGCCCTCGGTGCCGTCGAGGTGCACCGCCCCCTCCGGGACGAGCTGCTCGTCGGCGAGCCGGAGCGGGTCGACGAACGGACCGACCGCCCGGTCGATGATGGTGGCGAGGTTGCGCTGCATAGAGCCGGTCATGGCCAGCCAGCCCGTGCCGCCGAGCGCCTGCGCCTGGTCGGCGGTGAGGCCGAGCAGGTCGGGTTCGCCGGTGATGCGCGGGTCCTGAACGTACAGGATGCCGCCCGCCTTGCGCACCGTGAGTGGCGATTGCGACGCCATGGCGAGCGTCAGCGTGCCGGTGTACGCGCCGCCCGGCGCGACGTGGAGGTCGAAGGCGATGACGTCGTCGGACAGCGACGACGTGGTGTAGGTCGCGTGGTAGCTCCGCAGCCGGCGGGTCGCCGTGAGCGCGTCGGCCCACGCCTGGTCGGCCGTGCGCGTGCTCTCGTCGACGGGTGCTGGCGTGGCCGATGCGGTCGGCACCGCTGTCGCCGCTGGCGACGCCGGAGCGCCGATGTGGCCGCCGGCGGGCGCGGCGACCACCGGCGCAACCGGAGCGCGGTGCGTCAGGGCGACGGTCCCGGCCACGCCACCGCCGAGCGCGGCGATGCCCGCCACGGCGGCGACCGCGAGCGGGGGACGCGCGAGCAGGCGTCGCGGCCGCCAGGCCCTGGACGACGGCATCCGCATCGAGGTGCGCCGTGTGAGCGCGTCGCGCGACCGCAGGTGCGCAGGAAGGGGCAGCAGGACGAGGCCGCCGAGGAGCTCGACGGGCGCGGTGAGACGGCGCGCGCGGGCCTGGCATGCGGCGCAGCGGCGCATGTGGCGGTCCACGGTGCGGCGCTGCTCCGGCGTCAGCGGTCCACCCCCGTTCTGCGGCATGAGCTGGGCGAGGCGGGGGCACTCGCCCGAGGTGCGGGCGGCGACGAGGACGCGCACGGCGTTGCCGAACGCCTCGCGCGCGCGATGGATGAGGACGTAGGCGTGGTTCGGCGACGTGTCCATGGCCGTCGCCACCTCGGCCGGCGTCAGGTCGTGGCGCAGCGTCAGGTCGAGGACGGCGTACTGGCGGGGCTCGAGGCTGCGGGCCGCCTGCCAGACGAGGCGCGCGCGCTCGTTGGACGCGGCGACCTCGTCCGCCGACCGGCCGGCCTCGGCGACCAGGACGTAGTCGTCGTCGAGCGGGAAGGCCGGGCGCGACCGGTTGACATGGTTGCGGGCGAGATTGCGCGCGGTCCCGTACAGCCACGCGCGAAACAGGGAGGGATCGCGCAGGTCGTCGAGGTGCTCGTAGGCGCGGAGGAACGTCGCCTGCGTGCAGTCCTCGGCGGTCGCCCTGTCGCGCAGCAGCCGGGCGAGGAAGTCGTGGATGCCCTGGGCGTGGCGCTCGTACAGGGTGCCGAAAGCGTCGCCGTCGCCGGCGCGGGCGCGCTCGACGAGGGCGGCGTCCGCCTCGCTCGTCGCGGCCGCTGCCGCCGGGTCGCTGATGTCCGTCATGCGCTGCGCCTCCGCGTGGTCTCGTCGCGAAGGTGGAACCGGAGACGGGCGAGTCCTTACGGGCAGACCTGCCGGAGCCGCGGCCCGTGGCGTCGTCGCCTTCCTCGGCGGCCGAGCGTAGCAGGGACCTCGACCTGAAGCCAGCGCAGGCCATTCCGGGTGAGAAACCGGCCGCCGCGCGGCCTTACGCCCAGATCCCCAGCAATCTGGACTTACACTACATTGTGGTACAATTGTTCGGTCTCTCGACACGAGAGAGGCCCGCAGGAGTTGGCGCTCCCCGGGCCCAGGCCGCAACCTTGATAGGAGGTCACGGCACGATGGACTCTACGTGTCCGTCGGGGATGGAGCTGCGTCAAGCCGCCCCACCCAGCACGACGCTCCCCGAGCCGGGGGAGCCCGATCCCTGCTGCACGGTCGTTCGGCGCGCTGTCGTCGACCGGCTGGAGCCCGAGCTGCCGGTGCTCGTCGATCGGCTGCTGTCCGACCCCGACGAGATGGGCGGGCCGCGACAGGCAGCCGTCGCCGACCTCACCCGGCAGCTGACCCGGAGCGCGCTGCGATTCTGCAAGGAGGGCCGCATCCCAGGCCGCGGAGAGCTACGGGCGTTCCGGGTGATCGGGCTCCGGTTCGCGCGGGCGGGACTCGCGAGCGACGATATCGAGTCCGCCGTCGACGGGCTCGCCGAGGAGATCATCGACGCAGCCGTGCGCGTGGCTCAACCGCTCATACACGAGCATGGCGACATCGACGTCGACGAGGCCGTCGGGTCCGTGGCGAGCATCGTGGAGATGCTCGGCCGCAAGGTCCGACGCGAAATGCGCGCTGGCTTCGAGGGGAGGGGCGTCACGCGTCCGGAGAACTACGCCGCGCAGATCGGGCTGTTGCGCCGGATGCTGCACGGGAAGGGAACGCCGGCTGACTTCGCGGAGCTGTGGCTGGGCCGCGTCGTCCATGTCGACGCACCTCACTCTCTCGTGATCATTGCCGCTGCGGGCGGTGTCGACACGAACGACCACGTCGCCGCGGCGTCCGAGCTCGAGGCCGTGATGCCACACGTATTCGTCCTCGCCGAGAGCTCTCGTCCGGTGCGTCATGACGTCGTCGCGGTCGAGGTCGTCGGACGTCAGCGCAAGAGTGAGCTCCGCCAGCTGGCGCGGTACATCGCTCGGTCACGCGGCGTCAGCGTGGCGATCACTGCGCCGGGCCGCGGAGTGCCGACGCTGGCCGGGGCGTACCGAGCGGCGCGGGCAGCTCTCTGTGGACCGCCCGACGATGCAGGACCGGTTGGTGTATCGCGTTGCACGCCTCGGAGCAAGGCTCCGACGCCATCACAGGGAGCGGACCCGCCGGTGCTCATCACCCGCTGACACGGTGGGCGACGTCCGCGGCTTCCGGCGTCGCCCATTCGTCGTACCGCATGGCGACATGAACCAACTGTCGCTTTCCGTCAACTCGACGGAAGCGCTCGGATGAGGTGCGTCACGCGCGCCTGATCGGGAAGCGGCCAGTAGGCGTATCCGGGTGCCCAGATGCAGTGGAAGGCACCGCAGCCGACGAGCATCTCGAGGAGGTCGCCCGGGGAGGCGATCAGCAGCCCGAACGGTGCGAGTCGTGGTGCCGCCTTGAGCACGCCTTCGTCGCGCGTGAGGAAGACATTCATGCCGCGTCGAACGGCGTCGTGCACGAGTTGACGATCGCCACCCTCTGGAACGGCGTCGAGAGCGCGCACCAACTCACTGTCAGGGAGGATGAGCAGTCCGGCACGACTCGGTTCGTCGATGTCCCGCTCACCCGATTGGACGAGCATGAGGGCCGACGCGAACTGCTGGAATGCGCGAAGTCGATCCGCCTGCCGCTGCGCTGTGAGCCTGCGTTTGGCATCGCGGAGGACTTCGCGAAGAACGTAGAAGCGGATGTCTCGGATCACCCACAGTGCGATGAGCATCTGCAGCGCCTCAAGCTCATCGCCGTACGACGACTCGATGTCGTTCTCCCTGTCCCACAGCGAGCGTCCATGCTGGAAATAGTCGATGAGCAGGTTGGTATCCCAAGCGATGTGGAGAGGGCCGCCGCCGTGCCGACCGAGGAAGAGGTACGGTGCCCAGCTGTAGTCGAAGTGCGGGCCAAGAGGCACGTGATCACCGTGGGGCGGATCCGGGAACGCCTCTCGCAGCGCACGCGACACCTGATTCAGAAGCCGCAGTCCCCAAGCTTCCAGGTCGGGGTCGCCGTATGTGAAGTACGCAATGCGTCCGTCCATCGCCTCGCCGAAGAGCAGGTCGGTAAAGCGGTCGGTGTCGCGCATCCTCAACCGCACTGTACAGCCGCACCACAGGAGGCGGCCGCGGGTCGCGTCTGGCGGTTCTGCCACTGAGGGCTGGTTCCGCTCCGTCGGCGTCGTCGGCCTCGGTCGACCCGTTGCGCGTCTGGAGGAGAGCCCCCATACTTCCCACAACCCGCAAGCGCGGCACGGGAGGACCCAGACACCGGCGAGGGGCCGGTGTTCCCCCGGGGTCGCCGACGGGGAGGAGGATCTCCATGCACGCGCCCGCCGAGGGCGGCGCGGTCCGGCCTGTGGCGATACGCCCCCGGATCGTGCCCGATCTGTCGTCTTGCCTCGAGCAGGACCACGTCACCTACCAGGGTCACCGGCTGCCCTGGTCGTCGCCAGATGCCGACGCCCTTCGCCTCGTGGACTGGGCCGCCGACGGACGCCGCCGGCTGGTCCTCTGCCCCCGGGATCCGCTCGGCGACCTCCCGGCCCTGATCCCCGCCGCCGCTCACGTGGCGAGCATCGTGACAGGCTCGCTGGCCGCGGGTCGCGCCGTGGGGAGCCGGCTGCGCATCGCGGTCGTGACCCGCAACTACCGGATCCGGGGCATGTACCGGAATCTCGGCGTGTCGCCCGGCAGGGGAATGGGCACCGAGCTTCTGCGCCGGGTCGTTCCCGCGGCGGCCGTCACCCGCGACGGCACCGTACACGTCGTCGACGCGGCCGAGGGCGTACGCTGGTCGACCGTCTTCAGCCGCTCAGTGGCCGCCGTGCGGCAGATGCGGGGCATCGACATCTTCGTCGTGGATCTCCCCACCGACGATGACGACTCGGTGCTGTCCCTCCCCGGCGCGGTCATCGTCATCGCCCGCGACGTGACTCATCCGATCGTGATGCGGCTGGCATGCGAGGGCACAGTCTTCGCGTGGGACGACACCGACGTCGCGCGGGACGGCCAACGGCTGTCGCCACGGTTGGCCCGCATCGCCGCAGGGGCGGCCTGCGAGCTCGTGCGCGTTCCGTCCTCCGCGATCTCGCGCACGGGCGCCTTCCTCTGGCAGGACTTCGGGCCGCTGGTCCAGGCAACCCGGCGCTCGCTCTTCGGGGAGGAGCTCGCCCGCGAGACGTTCTCGCTCTTCCACGACCTCATGGGCCTCGCGGTGCCCGTATCCGCCTACGAAGCCGTCGCGGGACCGCTCCGTCCGCGCCTCGAGGCCGTCCGCCGAGCTGCAGCGGGCTTCGCCGACACAGACTTCGGCGAGCTGTTCCTTCCCATGGTCGAAGCGGAGCTGCGCGACATCGTCGACGCGGTCGGCGACGTTCCGCCGAAGGCGACGGCGCTCGAGGCGGTGGTGCGGGAGCAGATCGATCGCCGACTTGCTGTGCTGGTTGTCGGACGCACCGCACCGATGACGCGCGCGATCCGATCCTATCTCGATGACCGCGGCTGCACCCTCGGTGTCCGTGTCGTATCGATCGGTGAGCTCGCGGACGAGGCGCCGGCCGATGTCGCCGTGCTCACCGGTCTCGCGCCGACGTGGGCCCGCTGGGTATATGAAGCAGGGATCGCCGACCGCGTCAAGGTCCTCGCCTACGACGAGTCCGACGCCGACGACGTCGCTGGCGACACCGAGGCGGCCATCGTCGCGCGCACGGTCGCCCGCCAGCGGTCGACGCGCCTCCGGCTTTCGGCGCCGGACCAGAAGTCTCGGTGCTGGTCGCACCTGTCCGGCGAGCGCGCCGCAGCCACTCCGCCGGCACCGACCTCCGACCGGGCCGAAGTCGCCGACATGCCGGTCGCAGAGCTGCCCGCCCCGACCGACATCCCGCCGGGGCTGTGGACCGGTGAGGGGTGGTTGGCACCGATCGATCAGCCTCTGACGCTCTCCGACGGCGATGCCGAGCGGGAGGGGGGCCGGCCAGCCGCTGATACGCCCGTGACCTGTGTGCACGTCACGTTCGTCGACGGACGCTGGGCCTATCTCGACGTAGCGGCGACCGTCAGCCGGGCGCTCCCCGGTACCGGAACACTCGACAGGGTCTCCCCGACGATGCTGCGACCGGGGGACCGCGTCGTGTTCATCGATGGAGACGCGCGCAAGGATCTACTCGCGAAGGTCATCGAGGTCGCCGCCGCCGTGCCCGCGCTGGCTGTCGCCTCTGCGTGGATCGACCACTGGCGGCACGTTCTCGCCGCCCTGTACATGCGCTTCGGGTCCTACGAGAAGCTGCGTGCTGCGCTCGAGTCCCGGGGATGCCTGCTGCAGGCGCAGACGATCCGCCTCTGGGTGGTCGGAACCACCATCGGGCCGGATGACGCCGTCGACGTGCGGCGCGTCGGACTTGTCGCCGACGACCGGGGGCTCGTCAGCAGCTACCTGCAGGTCCACCAGGCGATGCGCTCGCTGCGGGGAGCGCATGCCCGTCTCGGACGGCGCCTCAACGATCTCGCCCGCCATGTCGGCACGGCCGTCGCCGTTGGCCTGGCGGGCGCCGACGAGATCGTCGATGAGCGGTCCGGGCTCTCCGGCGCCGACTTCCAGGACGCTCTCGACATCGTCACTGTCCGCTCGGTGGCGGCGGGCACCACGGTTCCGTACATCATGACCGGCGGTCTGCGATCGCCGCGCGACCGGGAGATCGCCGATGCCTGAGTTCAAGCCGTCCGTGGGCGAGCAGGAGGCGATGGCCGCCTACCTCGTCACCGCTGTCGTCTCCGCCGGAGAGGGGCCTGCAGATGGTGACTGCTGTGTCGGCGAGCCCCCGTCCGCCCGGTACTACCTGGCCACCCTCGCTCCGCAGGACGTCGACTTCGGCGGTCGACGTGTGCGACGGGGGCGTCAGACCCCCAGTTCGTCCGGATACGAGTTGGAAGTCACCGATCCACGCGCATTTCTGCGCGTCCGGGCGGAAGCGCGGTGCTATTACAGCGTCCTTCCCACGCTCGAGCAACAGCTTGAGTACACGGCCGAGCCGAATCGAGACCGGCTGCTGGCCGGTGAGTACCGGCTCGCCCCGGTGTTCCGCGGCGTCGACATCGACACCGGTCCGATCGACGTCGTACTCGACCCGGGCGTCCCAGTGCAGTACGTCGGACGTGAACAGCTCCGCGACGAAATCCGCCGCGTCCGCGCCGTCGCGGCGGCGGATCCCCGAGTCGATCGGCGGGCGGACGACCGACGGGACCGGATCGTGCCCGGGGCGGCGATGGCATCCGACACAGAATTCGAGCAATGGCTGGCCGGACATGTCACGGGCACGACGGTCGATCCCGAGTGGCGCGCCGTACTGCTCGTGACGGCGCGGCCCGTTGCCGGCGGCCGAACGCGTGTCACGGTCCTGTTGAACAACCTCTCGCTCGAGCCCACGGTGCCGCGTCAACGCGGCGGCGTCCGACGGGACGACGCGCGCGACCATCACCTTTTCCGCGTCCGTGTGCATGTCGAGAGCGACGCCGGTGTGATCGTCCCGATCACGATGGACCTGGGCGCCGACGCGTACCGCTACGACGGCGACCTCGCTGCGTACGCCGTCAACTGCGGAGTCGAGTGCGCCTCGACACCGACCTCGGTGCACCTGACCAGCGTCGCCGCGCCCGTCTTCCAGACCTCGCGGGCACCGTCTGCAGATCATCCCTCGACGCGGTTCTCGAACCTGGCCGCCGACCCCCTCAAGTGGTTGACGCAGTTGACCGCAGACCTCCGAGCCTACGGATCATCGCCCGCCTGGGCGCCCGACGGGCGCGCCGCAGAGCTGGCCGAGAGGAAGGAAGCCGACCGCCGCGCATTCGACTTGGAGGTGCGACGCTTCGAGGACGGCGTCTCCTGGCTCAAGCGCGATCCCCGGCTGCTTCTCGCCTTCCGCCTCGCGAACCGCGCCATGCTCAAAGCCGACCAATTGTCGGGGAGGAGCCGGCCCGGGTGGCGCCTGTTCCAGCTCGTCTTCATTGTCAGCCAGCTGTCCGCGCTCGCTTGGCGCGAGCACCCGCCGGAGACCTTCACGCCTGGTCTGTGGGGTGACGATGAAGCCGTCGACCCGACCGAGTGCGCCACGGTGTTGTGGTATCCCACCGGCGGGGGGAAGACAGAGGCCTACCTCGGCCTGATCGTGTGCAACCTGTTCTACGACCGCGCGCGGGGCAAGCGACGCGGCGTCACGGCATGGTGCCGCTTCCCGCTCCGACTCCTGTCCCTTCAACAGACGCAGCGGCAGCTCGAGATGATCGTCGCCGCGGACGAGGTGCGCGTCGAGGAGGAGAGCGTCGAGCAACTGCAGGCGGTCGGCGGCGATCCGGGAGAGCGGTTCTCGCTCGGCTTCTACGTCGGCGAGGGCAACACCCCGAACTCGCTGTCGCGCGATCCCAAGTTCGTACCGATGCTCATCAGCGACGGGAAGCGGCGACGGGAGTACCGCGTCGCCGAAGACTGTCCCTACTGCCGCGCTCCGGCGGTGGAGGTTCTGCCACCGGACCCGAGCACGCTGCGTCTGGTTCACGGCTGCACCGAGTGCGGGCGTGAGCTGCCGCTGTACGTCGTCGACACAGAGGTCTATCGCTACCTGCCGTCCCTGCTTGTCGGCACGCTGGATAAGCTCGCGATGATCGGGCTGTCGGACAAGTTCGGCGCCATCCTCGGCGACGTCGACTGCGAATGTGCCGTGCACGGCTTGGGCCGAGGCGGCAAGTGCCATGAGCGCCGCGCGAAGGGGCATCCGGCCGACTCGATCCATCCGCTTCCGACTCCGGTGTACGACGCGTCGCCGACGCTGGAAATCGTCGACGAGCTCCACATGGTCGACGAGGAGCTCGGCGCCTTCTGCGGGCACTATGAGGGTGCGCTTGCCGAACAGCAACGCCGCCTCAGTACGCGGACGCGTCCAGACGGCCGAGGGGTACGCACCAAGGTGATCGCCACGACGGCGACCATCAAGGGTGAGGACCGGCAGTGCGACCACCTCTTCGGCCTTCGCTCGGTCGTCGTCCCGCTTCCGGGTCCGACCCTCGACGAGTCGTTCTACTGGAGGCTGGACACACAGCAGCCGCTCCGTCGCTTCGTCGGCGTCATGCCACACGGGGCGGGAGCGGAAATGACGGTCGTGCGGATTCAAACCGAGCTGCATTCCGCGATCCGCCGCCTGCAGGACGGATCCGCTGACATGGTTCCCGGCCTGGAGGAGATGTCGGCCGCCGACTTCACCCGACTCGTCGGCCTGTACCGCAAGGTCGTAACGTATGTCACCAGCCTCGTCGACCACGGCAAAGTGCGTCGGTCGCTAGACACGCAGGTCAACAAGATGCTGTCGGATCGCGGCCTGGACGCGGTGCACGTGAAGGAGCTGAGCGGCGATTCCGACTTCGACCACCTCAAGGACGTGTTCAAAGACCTCGAGGATCCTGAAGGCCAGGTCGAGCACGTAGTCGTCACCAGCATGTTCTCGCACGGTGTCGATGTCGACCGCCTCAACGTGATGATCTTCAACGGCATGCCGAAGTCGATGGCAGAGTACATTCAGGCGTCATCGCGCATCGGTCGAGCCTACCTGGGCGTCGTCTTCATGATCTTCAGCGCGGTGCGTGAACGTGACCGCTCGCACTTCCGGTACCACGGCAAGTTCCACGAGTACCTCGACCGCATGGTCGAACCAGTGGCGATCAACCGATGGAGCCGCTATGCAGCTCGGAAGACGCTGCCCGGGGTGTTCATGGGACACATCCTTCAGGCGGTCAATCGCGAGTATTGGGACGCGGGCGGGGCACCCGGGCACCTGCACGAACTCGGCCGGATGCAGCTGGCTCTGCGACCCGTAGACGCGGGCGGTCTCCCGGGCGCGGCCCTGCCCGAGTTGCACGACGCAATGACAAGGACGTACAACAGCGATGTCGCCGAAGCCGACGAGATCCGACCCGAGATCCACGAGCGCGTAGACCGCGCCGTGCGCAACATCCGCAGTGCCGGTGCCGCCGCCGGCGCCGCGACAGGCGGCCGGATGACGTACCGCGCAACCGGCGACCACCTCGGCTTGGAATACGAGCCGATGACATCCCTGCGCGACGTCGCCGCGGGACTGCCCTTCTTCACGGTCGCCGAGCGGAGGCGGAGCTGATGCCCGGATTCGACCCACGCGACCGTGCCATCAGCCGCAGCCGCGGCCAACTCCTGTTCCGATACCGACCACAGCAGACCTTCGACCATCCCGGTCACTACACCGCACAGGTGCGGTCCTACGGCCCCGATCACGCACGTCAGGACGACCTGGACGAGCATCACCTGGTCATCGAAGCCATGCGGCTCGTGCAGCGCTGGCGGGACGAGGGAGCTGGCGCCGAGGCGGCGACCGCGGGCACCGACCGGGCGCCGGAGTTCCCTGAGCAGTCGCCCACGGCCGAGGAGAACTACGAGGTCGTCGTGCCCTCGCGAGTTCTCTCCGTTGTATGGCCGCGCTCCCTTCGATGTGCCCGATGCGGACGGGTGTGGGAGGCGTCGGATCCGATGGACAATCCGGCCGCCACCTGGCCACCGCCGTGCCCGAGCTGCCACAACTCCGACCGCAACCGTCAGCTGCAGTTCGTCTTCGTCCATCAATGCGGGGAGGTGCGGTCGTTCACCCCGCCGGCCAGGTGCGATCGCGGTCACGAGGCGGGTTTCCGCCTCAACGACACGGCGTCCCGCTTCTCGGACTTTCGGTGGGAGTGCATGCAGTGTCGTCTTGTCCGCCCTGTGATGGCGTTCTGCGGGAACACCGGCTGCAACTGGGCGAACAAGATGATGGCGCCGCAGCTGCACACCGCGTCGTCGGCCTATGTCGGCCACGGAGTGTCCCTGGTGAACCCGCCGACATCGGAGTTCGCGCGGGTCAGCGGTACCGCCGATTTCCGGGTCGCCACCCTGGGTCTCTGGCTGGGCCTGTGCGACGAAGCTGAGGCTGACCGCCTGAAGCGAGGGGCCCAGTCTCGTTCGAACGTCCCTGCGGAGGTGCTCGATTCGATCACCGCCATGGAGGCGTCGGGCGTCCCCAACCTTCTCGAGCAGGCCACGCGGCTGCGCGAGAGCTTCATGCCGCGCACTCTCGAGGATCTGCGCAAGGCCGTGGCCGGCATCCTCGGATACGACCCGGTCGACGATCCCCGGGGTGCCGCAACCGCAGCGGGACTGGAGCTGTACCAGCGAGTCCGCAGCCTCCACCGCATCGACCTCGAGCGGCTCGAACAGACCGCGGCCAGCGCGCAACGACGGGCAACGTACGCGAGATACCCTGGCGCGCTCGAGGCGGTGGGGCTGGACTCGAGCGCTCTCACCCTGGTCACAGACTTCCCGGTGACCTACCTCGGCGTCGGATACAGCCGAGGCGGGTTCGGGCCCACGGAGGCGGACCTCGTCCCATATCGCGGACGCTCACAGCGCGGACAGATGATCAAGACGCTGCTGTACGCCAACCCCACCGAGACAGAGGCACTGGTCTTCCACCTCGATTCCGACCGCGTAGGACGCTGGCTCATAGCGAACCGTGCCGCCGCCCCTCATGAACTCGCCGGGGAGGCCGGCGTGCGGAGGTGGTTGGCTGCGGTCCTCGCCGACTTCGATGGCCGACCACCGCTCGAGTGGGGTGCCGGCGAGCTGCCACGCGACGGCGGAGATCAGCTTTTCGGGGCGCGGGCCCTCTTCGGCCTCCTGCACTCCGTGTCTCACCAGATGCTTCGCGCCCTTGCGGTGCACAGCGGTCATTCCGAAACCGGGCTGTCCGAATACCTCTTCCCTCTCGACCTGGCCTTTGCGATCCATCCGAACGGCGGCAGCGAGTTCACCATCGGCGGCCTGCGCACCGTGTTCGAGCAGAACATCGACGAGGTGGTGCAGCGCGCCTACGACAACACGACCTGCATCTATGACCCTCATTGCATGATCAGCAACCAAGGCAGCGACCATGGTTGCCTCCAGCTCCCGGAGACGGCCTGTCAGCTCTGGAACCACCACCTCAGCCGCTGGTACCTGTTCGGTGATCCGGGCGGTCGCTGGACGGGCTATTGGAGCCCGACGGTCGGCCTGA
>Ga0209810_1001804_pt1 | contig 29536 bp, 31 predicted proteins | sample Coa_R1_7_FD_187159 | JGI IMG/M metagenome (GOLD analysis project Ga0209810, IMG submission 187159) | Surface soil microbial communities from Centralia Pennsylvania, which are recovering from an underground coalmine fire - Coalmine... | ecosystem: Environmental > Terrestrial > Soil > Unclassified... | reverse complement strand
GGCAGCGCCGGCAGGCCCGCCAGGTCGAACCACACGGCGCACGCGATCGTGCCGCCGAGAGCGGCGACGAGCGCGAGCCACGTCGGCAGGACCCGCAGCCGGAAGCGGGCGGCCGCGGCGAGGAAGAGCGCGAAGAACACCAGGTCCGGGACACCGAGGTTCGCCGCCTCGTGCCTGCCCGGCACCGGGAAGGCGAACGAGAGCACCTCGAAGACGTGCGGGTGGCGCGTGGTGATCGTCTTCGTGGGGCCTCGCCACACCGAGTACGCGTCGACCCACGGGATGATGCAGGCGATCAGGACGACCCAGCCGAGCGTCTCGAAGAAGCCGAGGAACCACCAGGCGAGCAGCGTCGCCGCCGCGAGCCGCGCGAAGTTCGCGCCGACGTCGAGGTTCGCGACCGTCAACACCGCCGCGAGCACCGCGAAGGCGATCCCGACGAGCAGGATCCCACGCGCGCGCCGGAGCGGGAGCGCGAGCAGGACGAGCGCGAACGTGGCGGGCATGAGGACGAGCGCGATCCAGGCGACGTCCCACCACACGCCCTCGCGCCACAGGTGCGTCGACACCTCGTCGTAGGCGACGAGCGCCGCGAGGAGCGCGAGGAACGCGGACGCGCGCCGGGTCAATAGGGCGGCAGGGCCGCCCACCAGCTGCCGACGGTCTTGAACGCGTTCCAGAAGGCGGTCTTCGCGGCCTGGTCGTCGAGCGAGGAGTCGATGTCCGGCACGACGAGCGCCTCGATCGAGGGCGTGAACCGCTGCGGCTCGGTGCCCTCCTCGACCTCGCGCGAGAGCGGGAAGTCGAGATCGTTGAGGAAGGCGAGCGCGTCCTCGCCCATCACCACCAGCAGCTTCGGCTCGACGATGCGGAGCTCGCGGCCGAGCCACGTCCGCGAGAGCGTGACGTCGGCGCCGGCGAACTTGACGCAGTTCGTGCCGTAGACCTCGAGCGGGTCGACGTGGAGGCGCTGCAGCGACTTGATCAGCGCGTTTCCCGCACGGCCGTGGAAGGCGACGCCCTCCTGCAGCTCCTGCTCCTGCGGCCCGTACTTCAGCAGGAAGATGTTCGCCAGCGGGTGGCCGGTCGGCAACGCGGTGGGGGCGCCGTCCGCCGCCCTCGCGATCTCGTGCGAGAGGCGGTTGATCTCGGTGATCGCCTTCTGCAGGTACCGCTCGTAGATCTCGTCTGCGGTCACGGCGGCCACGTGCACGGAGACCTTTCGGTCTTACCGCACCTTCTCCTTGACCTGCGCCACCCACTTCAGCGACTGCAGGTAGGCGAGCGACTTCGGCCGTCGCAGCACCTCGGCGGTGCGGAGCGAGATCAGGAACTCCTCGGGACCCTCGAACGCGCGCATGCGCAGCGCGCCGGTGGCGACGCCCTGCAGCACGTGCGCGTCGGAGCCGGCACCCATCGTCAGGTTGTACTTCTCCGCGAAGCGCAGCGCCTCGTCGTTGTACGTCTCGAACAGCAGGCGTGCGTTGTAGACCTCGAAGACGTCGATGTCGGCGAGGTGCCGGTGCAGCGTGCGCGAGTCCGGGATCGCGTGCATGCGGTCGAATGGGTGCGGCAGGTACACCAGCCCGTTCTGCTCGCGGATCGCGGCGATCGTCTCGGCGAAGTCGAGCCCGCGCGGGATCTCGCGCTCGAGGAAGAGGCCGATCACCTCGCCCTGCCCGGCAGTCTTGACCTCCTCGCCCCTGATCACGTGGAGACCGCGTCCCTCGGCGTAGTCGGCGGCCTCGAGCGCCCCGCCGAAGACGTTGTGGTCGGTGACGGCGATCGCGCCGAGCCCTTCGGCGAGGGCGTGGTCGACGAGCTCCGCCGGATCGACGCTGCAGTCGTGCGACCAGGACGTGTGCATGTGCAGGTCGGCAACGATCCACGGCCGGTCGGCGAGCGGGTCGGCCGGGGCGCGTCTGCGACGGCGAGCCCCGAGGCCGCCGTAGATCTCATCCAGCTCACGGGCGACCGCGTCGAAGTCCTGCGTCTCCGCCTCCGCACGAGCCGCGGCGCCTTCGCGTTCGCGCACGTCCGGATGCTCGGCGAAGCGTGCGGCCGCGGCCGCCGCGAGCTCGGGCTGCTCGCGCACGCCGCGGGGTCGCGCGATCGCGCAGCCTGCGGCAGCCGCCTCGAGCGAGACGCGCGCGAGTCCTTCGATGCCCGGGACGAAGATCGCGGCGTCGGCGAACAGCTCCGCACGCGACGCTCCGTCGCGGGCGGTCCGCACGCGCACCCGGTCGGCGAGGGCGCGCGGGATCGCCGGTCGGGCGATCAGCGGCTGCGTCCGCAAGAGGACGACCTCCCAGTCGGGCAGCGCGTGCAGCTCGTGCAGTACGCCGCGGGCAACGACGCGCTCGTTCGGCCGCAGCTCCACCGCGATCACGTTGCGTTTCGGCGCCGCCCGGAAGAGCGACAGATCGACGCCGGGCGAGAGCAGGCGGTAGTCGCCGGGAAACCGTTCCTCGGCCGCCTCGCGCACCTCGGGCGTCAGCGCGATCAGCGCGTCGAGCCGCGCCAGCAGCTTCTCGCGCTGTGACCGCGCGGGCGGGTAGCCGAGCCGGTGCGGCGACACGAACGTCGCCACGCCGAGGCCGGCCGCGTGGCGCAGCGCCAGGTACGAGAGCGACGGGAGCCCCGGCTCGAAGCCGTGGACGACGTCGAAGCGACCCTGCGCGAGCGCCTGTGCCAGGTTCGCACGCACGCCGACCGGGACTCCCAGCTGCGAGCGGCGCGAGACCGGAATCGCCGGCCCGACCGCGATCACGTCCGGCTGCTCGCCGCGCAGCAGCGCCCGCCGACCCTCGAGCAGGTCGGACGCCTTCGTCGACGGTGCGAGCACGGTCACGTCGTGGCCGAGCGCCCGCAGCCCGCCCGCCACGCCCGCGACGTGCTCGTTGACGTCGTGCGGCTGCGACCAGGCGAACGGTGTCACCAGGCAGATCCGCATGGGAACAGGGTAAACGGTGTCTGACACCTTCAAAGGTGTCAGACACCGTCTCGAGAGTCAGACCTCCGCGGGCGCGGGAGCCGGCACCTGCCGGCGGTTGCGCTCGATGAACTCCTCGACGAGCTCGACCGCGTCGTCGTCGGGGATCTGCCGCGGCGGCGACTTCATCAGGTACGAGCTCGGGCCCTCGAGCGAGCCGGCGATGCCGTTGTTCAGCGCCAGCTTGGCGAGGCGGACGGCGTCGATCACGATGCCGGCCGAGTTCGGCGAGTCCCACACCTCGAGCTTCATCTCCACGTTCAGCGGTACGTCGCCGAAGCTCGAGCCCTCGAGGCGGATGTACGCCCACTTCCGGTCGGTGAGCCACGGCACGTAGTCCGACGGGCCGACGTGGACGTTCTTCGCGCCGAGGTCGTAGTCGAGCATCGACGTGACGGCGTTCGTCTTCGAGATCTTCTTCGACTCGAGCCGCTCGCGCTCCAGCATGTTCAGGAAGTCGCTGTTGCCGCCCACGTTCAGCTGCATCGTCTTGTCGAGGTGCACGCCGCGCTCACGGAAGAGCGTCGTCAGCACGCGGTGCGTGATCGTCGCGCCGACCTGCGACTTGATGTCGTCGCCGACGATCGGAACGCCCGCATCGCGGAAGCGGTTGTTCCAGTAGTCCTCGCGCGCGATGAAGACCGGCATGCAGTTCACCATCGCGCAGCCGGCGGTGAGGATCTGCTCCGTGTACCACTTCGTCGCCTCCTCGGAGCCGACCGGGAGGTAGTTGACGACGACGTCGACCTCGCGCTCGCGCAGGATCCCGACCACGTCGTCCGTCGGTCCGTCGGCCTTCTCGACGATCTGCGACAGGTACTTGCCGATGCCGTCGTGCGTCATGCCGCGCGAGACCGTGACGCCGGTGGGCGCGACCTCCGCGAACTTGATCGTGTCGTTCGGATGTGCCCAGATCGCCTCGGCGAGGTCGACGCCGACCTTGCCCTTCACGACGTCGAACGCCGCGACGACCTCGACGTCGGAGATGTGGTAGCCGCCGAGGTCGACGTGCATCAGGCCCGGCACGAACTGATCGCGCGCTGCGTCGCGGTAATAGGTCAGTCCCTGCAGGAACGAGTTGGCGCAGTTGCCGACGCCGATGATCGCGACGCGCACCTTCTCCTGCTGCCGTCCGCCGCTGCGCGAGTTGCCGTTGGTCTCCATGGTCAGTCGTCACCTTTCTTCAATTGGGTGCGGACGTGCAGGACACGCTGAGCGACGGTGATCCACGCCGTGCACGCGAGCAGGACGAGCGCCCAGGGGAGGACGCCCCAGGGAGCGAGCACCAGCGCCCCGGTGATCACCACGACGCGCTCCGCCCGAGAGCCGATCCCCACGTCGCCGCGCAGGCCGAGCGACTCTGCCTTCGCGCGCGTGTACGAGACGAGGAACGAGCCTGCCATCGCCGCCATCACCACCGCGACGAAGATCGGGTGGTGTCCGCGCGCGAGCAGGTATGCGAGCGCCGTCAACATGAATCCCTCGCTGATGCGGTCGGTCGTCGAGTCGAGGTAGGCGCCGAACGGCGTGGACTTGCCGCCGGCGCGGGCCAGGGCGCCGTCGAGGATGTCGAGCAGGGAACCCGCGACGAACACGAACGCGGCCAGCCAGTAGAACAGGAAGTGGTTGCGGGCCTCGAACAGCACGAGCACCGACGCCGCGAAGCAGAGCGTGACGCCGCTCGCGGTGAGCGCGTTCGGCGTGATCCGTGTCCGCGCGAGCCCCAGCACCGAGCGGCTCGCGAGCGTCCGGGCGCCTGTCGTGTAGCCGGACTTGATCGCGGCGGCTCTGGTCGTCACGGGGCGGACCGTAGCAGGGTGCCCGTTCGGGTCGGCCTGCGCGTCGGCAGGCGGTCGTTTACGCCGGACGAGCGGCAAACGCGCCGCGAATCCGACGGTTGTACACGATGCCCATCGACAGGATCGCGACACCCACGCCCGCGGCGCAGTCGAGCCAGAAGTGGTTGCCCGTCGCCATCACGCAGAAGACCACCCAGGCGGGCCACGCCGCCCACACCAGCCGCCAGATCCACGAACGGCAGAGGCAGGCGAGGACGACGCCGACGATCAGCGCGTCCGCGCAGTGCAGGCTCGGCATCGCCGCGTACGGATTCGCGGCCAGGCTGACGAGCCCGTCGCGGTGCTGGTCGACGAAGCCGATGCCGAGGAGGCGCGGCGGCGCGGTCGGCATGAAGACGTAACCCACGAGCCCGATCAGGTTCGCGAGCAGGACCGAGTTGCGGAAGCTCCTGAACGCGTCGTGCCGCCGCAGGTACACCCACAGCACGGCGAGCCCGACCACGGTGAACTCGGAGTTCCAGTAGGTCCACGAGACGAGTGTCTCGAGCCAGTGCTTCTGGTCGACGAAGTGCTGGAACGTCAGCTCGTAGAGCCGGTGCGTGACGCGCGTCTCGAGGTGGACGATCTCCCAGCCGTTCGAGAACGCCTTCGTGGGATTCCGGTCGGCGAAGCCGCGGGCGACCTGGTAGAGCAGGGCGAAGCCGAACCAGATCGCCAGCTGGCGACCGAGGTCCGACCATCCGCGCGGCAAGTAGCGCCGCCCGACTGCGACGACGGCAGACATGCTGACCTCGATTCTAGACGGCCTTCCCGTCGTACCCGCGGAGGGAGCGGCTCAGGCCCCTCGGTCGAGGGATGGATCAGCCCCCGATGTAGCTCATCTCGACCTTCGGCAGCTCGGCCGTGGCGGCGGAACGGAGCTCGGAATAGCGGTCTTTGCGCACGCTCCACACGCCCTCGACCGCCGCGCGCAGCTCCTCGTCGGAGGCGCCGCTGCGGACGAGCGCGCGCAGGTCGTGGCCGCGCAGCGCGAACAGGCACGTGAAGAGGCGGCCCTCCGCGGAGAGCCGGGCGCGGGTGCAGTCGCCGCAGAACGGCTGGGTCACGGAGGCGATCACGCCGACCTCGCCGGCGCCGTCGCGGTAGCGGTAGCGCCGCGCCACCTCGCCGCGGTAGGCGGCGTCCACCGGCTCGACGCCGAACGCCTCGTCGAGTCGTGCGACGATCTCGGCGGCGACGACGACGTCGTCCATTCGCCAGCCGTTCGTGTGGCCGACGTCCATGTATTCGATGAAGCGCAACGTGTGACCGGCGCGGCGGAAGTGGTCGGCGAGCGGGACGACGTCCGCGTCGTTGACGCCGCGCTTGACGACGCAGTTCACCTTCACCGGCAGCCCGGCGGCCGCGGCCGCGTCGATCCCGTCGAGCACGCGCCGGACCGGGAAGTCGACGTCGTTCAGCGCCCGGAAGGTCGCGTCGTCGAGCGCGTCGAGGCTCACCGTGATCCGGCGCAGGCCCGCCTCCGCGAGCGCCTGCGCCTTCGCCGGGAGCAGCGACCCGTTCGTCGTCAGCGTCAGGTCGACGTCGAGCTCGGCGAGCAGCGCGACGAGGCGCTCCAGGTCGCGGCGCACGAGCGGCTCCCCGCCCGTGATCCGCAGCTTGCGCACCCCGAGCTCGACGAACACGCCCGCGACGCGGGCGATCTCCTCGAACGTCAGCAGCTCGCGCCGCTCGAGGAAGCGGTGGTCGCGTCCGTACACCTCCTTCGGCATGCAGTACACGCAGCGGAAGTTGCAGCGGTCGGTGACCGAGATCCGCAGGTCGTGCAGCGGCCGCCCGAGCGTGTCCATTCCGGAACGGTAACCGTCGCGAGGGTGTCTGACACCGACGGTGTCAGACACCTTTCGCTTGAATCGCTGCGTGACGGCTGTTCTCCTCGCGCTCCTCTCGGCCGCGCTGTTCGGCGGCATGACCGTCGGGCTGCGTCTCGCGCTGGCGCGGGTCGACGCCGGCGCGGCCACCGTCGCGACGGTGCTCGTCGCGTTCGCGGTCACCGCGGTCGGCGCGGCTGTGCGTGCGGACGTCCACGGCGCGTGGCCGTTCCTGCTCGCCGGGCTGATCGCGCCGGGCGGCTCGCAGATCCTGTTCACGCTCGCGGTGCGCGAGGTTGGAGCATCGCGGACCTCCGTCACGGTCGGCGCGGGGCCGCTCGTCGCCGTCACGATCGCGATCCTGTTCCTGCACGAGCCACTGCGGCCGGCGCTGCTCGCAGGCGCGGTGGCGATCGTCGCCGGCGGCGCGCTGCTGGCGGTCGAGCGGCGGCGGCCCGAGCATCTGCGCGCGCTCGGCCTCCTGTTCGCGGCCGCGGCGACGATCTTCTTCGCGACGCGCGACAACCTGGTGCGCGACCTGCACGCGCAGTCGAACCCGGAGACGGAGGCTGCGGCGACGCTCCTCGCGGGCGCGCTCGTGGCGGCGCTGTGGGCCCGCCGTCTGCCGCGCCCGCGCGAGGTCGCGCAGCTCGTCCCGGCGGGCGTCTGCTTCGGCCTGTCCTACCTCTGCCTGTTCGAGGCCTACTACCGCGGCCGCGTGACCGTCGTCTCGCCGCTCGTCGGCACCGAGTCGCTCTGGGGCGTCGGGCTGTCAGCGCTCGCGTTCCGGCGGACGGAAGGCGTGGGGCGGAGGCTGGCGGCCGGCGCGCTGCTCGTCGTCGCCGGCGGCGCGCTCATCGGCGCAACGAGATAGCGCCCGCCGCGACGGCGAAGACGATCACGAGCGCGGCGAAGGCCGCGATCAGCCCCGGCAGCTTCCCGATGCCCCCCGCGATCGCCACGATCGGGATGCACATGGCGATCGTGGCCGGGTTCAGCGGGCTCCGGGGCGGCGAGCGCTTCGCGACCCGCTCGTCCACGCGCCGGTCGATCTCCCGCTCGATCCGCTCGAGGAAGCCCGCCACCAGGTGGTCCTCGTGTGCCGAGCCCAGCTCCCGGCGCGCGGCCAGCGTCGCCTCCAGCTCGCGCCGCACCTCGTCCTGCATCGGCCCATGATCGCACACGGGCTCGCCCCAGATCTGCTATAAAGAGGCTTAGATTTTCTGAGCAGCAACCGAAGGAGACGAGAGAGTGGCGAAGACGATCGGCATCGACCTGGGCACGACCAACTCGTGCATGGCCGTCCTCGAGGGCGGCGAGCCCACGGTGATCGCGAACGCGGAGGGCGGCCGCACGACCCCGTCCGTGGTCGCATTCACGAAGGACGGGCAGCGGCTCGTCGGCGCGCCCGCGCGGCGCCAGCAGGTGACGAACCCGAGCAACACGATCTTCTCGATCAAGCGCTTCATGGGCCGGAAGTTCGACGAGGTCACCGAGGAGATGACCATCGTCCCGTACAAGGTCGTGAAGGGCCCGAACGACGACGTGCGCGTGGAGGCGGGAGGCAAGGACTACGCGCCGCCGGAGATCAGCGCGATGATCCTGCAGAAGCTGAAGCAGGACGCCGAGGCGTACCTCGGCGAGCCGGTCACCGACGCGGTGATCACGGTGCCCGCCTACTTCAACAACGCGCAGCGCGAGGCGACGAAGGACGCCGGCAAGATCGCCGGCCTCAACGTGCTGCGCATCATCAACGAGCCGACGGCGGCCGCGCTCGCCTACGGGCTCGACAAGGAAGGGGCCGACCAGACCATCCTCGTCTTCGACCTCGGCGGCGGCACGTTCGACGTGTCGGTGCTCGAGCTCGGCGAGGGCGTGTTCGAGGTGAAGGCGACGAACGGCGACAACCACCTCGGCGGCGACAACTTCGACAAGGCGGTCGTGGACTGGATGATCGCGGAGTTCAAGCGCGACCAGGGGATCGACCTCGGCGCAGACCCGATGGCGCTGCAGCGGCTGTACGAGGCGGCGGAGAAGGCGAAGATCGAGCTGTCGTCGACGATGACGACGCAGATCAACCTGCCGTTCATCACCGCGACGCCCGAGGGGCCGAAGCACCTCGACCTGCAGCTCACCCGCGCGAAGCTCGAGGAGCTCGCGCACGGCCTCCTCGAGCGGACGGTCGGCCCGACGAAGCAGGCGCTGGCCGACGCGGGGCTCGACGCTTCGAAGATCGACCACGTCGTGCTCGTCGGCGGCATGACCCGCATGCCTGCGGTGCAGGCGAAGGTGAAGGAGCTGATCGGCAAGGAGCCGCACAAGGGCGTCAACCCGGACGAGGTCGTCGCCGTCGGCGCCGCGATCCAGGGCGGCGTGCTGAAGGGCGAGGTGAAGGACGTCCTGCTGCTCGACGTGACGCCGCTGTCGCTCGGCATCGAGACGCAGGGCGGCGTGATGACGCGGCTGATCGAGCGCAACACGACCATCCCGACGCGCAAGTCGGAGGTGTTCACGACCGCGGCCGACAACCAGCCGTCGGTCGAGGTGCACGTTCTGCAGGGCGAGTCCGAGATGGCGGCGTTCAACAAGACGCTGGGCAAGTTCCAGCTCGTCGGCATCCCGCCGGCGCCGCGCAACGTGCCGCAGATCGAGGTGTCGTTCGACATCGACGCGAACGGGATCATCAACGTGTCGGCGAAGGACCTCGGCACCGGCAACGAGCAGCAGATCCGCATCGAGGGCGGCTCGGGCCTGAAGCAGGACGAGATCGACCGCATGATCAGGGAGGCCGAGGCGCACGCCGACGAGGCGCACCGGCTGCGCGAGCTCGCCGACACGCGCAACCAGGCGGAGGCGCTCGCCTACCAGATCGAGAAGTCGGTCAAGGACAACCGCGAAAAGCTCGACGAGTCGCTCGCGTCGACCGTCGAGGGCCGGATCATGGAGCTCCGCGGCGTGCTCGACTCCGGCGACGCCGCCGAGATCAAGGCGAAGACCGACGCGCTGCAGGAGGCGTGGACGCAGGCGGCGTCGGCGCTGTACGCGCAGGCGTCGGCGTCGCAGCCGACCGGGAACGGCTCGGCCGACGGGAGCGGGGCGGCCCCGAGCGACGACGAGGTCGTCGAGGACGCCGAGTACGAGGTCGTCGACGAGCAGTGACGGACGAACCGGTCACGTCCGAGACGCCGCCGGACGAGGCGGCGCAGCCGGAGCCCGTCGACGAGCTGACGGCCGCGAGGCGCGAGCGCGACGAGTACCTCGACGCGCTGCAGCGCCTCAAGGCGGAGTTCGACAACTACCGCAAGCGGGTGGCGCGCGACCAGCAGGAGCTGGCCGCGCGCGCCCACGAGCGGTTGGTGCGCGAGCTGGTGCCGGTGCTCGACGATCTCGAGCGCGCGCTCGAGGCGGCGGCCGGGCATGAAGAGGCGAAGCTCGAGGAGGGCGTTCGGCTGGTGCACCGATCGCTCGCGGCGTTGCTCTCGCGCGAGGGTCTCGTCGAGGTGGAGACGGACGGAAAGTTCGACCCGCACTCGCAGGAGGCGCTGCTCGCCCAGCCGTCCGAGCAGGAAGAGGGAACCGTGATCCAGGTCGTGCAGAAGGGGTACCGCCTCGGCGACCTCGTGCTGCGGCCGGCGCGGGTCGTGGTCTCGCAGGGGAGCGGGGAGTAGGGCGTGCCAGCGACGAGCCTCTACGAGGCGCTCGGCGTCCCGAAGAACGCGAGCCAGGAGGAGATCAAGAAGGCGTACCGCAAGCTGGTGCGCGAGTTCCACCCGGACCGTAACCCGGGCAACGCCGACGCGGAGACGCGTTTCAAGGAGGTGCAGGGCGCCTACGACGTCCTCTCCGATCCGGAGAAGCGCAAGCAGTACGACCGCTTCGGCTCGGCGAACGGGCGCGGCCCCGGCGGCTACGCGCCCGGCGGCACGACGTTCGACTTCGGGGAGTTCGACCTCGGCGACATCTTCGGAGGCCTCTTCGGAGGTGGCCGCGGCGGGCGCGGCGCGCAGCAGCAGCCGCGCGGTCAGCGCGGCAACGACGTCGAGGTCGACGTGCGGCTGTCGTTCGAGGATGCGCTCAAGGGCGTGCAGACGACCGTGCCGGTGCAGCTCGAGCTGGCCTGCCACACGTGCCACGGCACGGGCGCGGCACCGGGTACGGCGCCCGTCAAGTGCCCGCAGTGCGACGGCACCGGCGTGGTCGCGACCTCGCAGGGCCTGTTCGCGCTGCAGCAGCCGTGCCCGCGCTGCCACGGCATGGGCTCGATCGTCGAGACGCCGTGCCCAACCTGCCACGGCTCCGGTCGCGAGCGGCGGACGAAGCGGTACACGGTGAAGATCCCGGCCGGCGTCAAGGACGGGACGAAGATCAAGCTGAAGGGCAAGGGCGAGGCCGGCTACGGCGGCGCGGCCGCCGGCGACCTCTACGTCGTCACGCGCGTCGAGCCGTCGAAGATCTACGAGCGCCGCGGCGACGACCTCGTCGTGGCCGTGCCGGTGTCGTTCTCGACCGCGACGCTGGGCGGCAGCGTCGAGGTGCCGACGCCCGACGGGCCCGTGTCGCTCAAGGTCCCGTCCGGGTCCGAGGACGGGAAGCTGCTGCGCATCAAAGGCCGCGGCGCGCCGCGCCTGAAGGGCTCGGGCAAGGGCGACCTGCTGGCGCGCATCCGCATCGAGGTGCCGAAGCGCGTCAACAAGAAGCAGCGCGAGCTGCTCGAGGAGCTCGGAAAGGTGACCGGCTGATGGACGACCGTCCGCGCTACATGATCTCCGTCGCCGCGGAGCTGGTCGGCATGCACCCGCAGACGCTCCGCATCTACGAGCAGAAGGGGCTCGTGCGGCCGAAGCGGACGGCCGGCAACACACGGCTCTACTCCGACGCCGACGTCGCCCGGCTGCAGCTGATCCAGCAGCTGACGAGCGAGGTCGGCCTGAACCTGGCCGGCGTCGAGCGCGTCCTGCACCTGCAGGACGAGCTCGAACGCATGCGACGGCGGCTCGAGCGGATGGAGCGCGAGATGCGCAGCGCGATCGACGAGGTGCACCGCTCCTATCGCCGCGACCTCGTGCTGTACCGGCCGCCGCAGCCGCCCGCGGCCCGAACCTGACGATTCGAGAGGACGAGATGGACTTCAACAAGCTGACGATCCGGAGCCAGGAGGCGGTCGCCGCCGCGCAGGAGCTGGCGCGCCGCCGCGGCAACCCGGAGATCACCCCGGACCACCTGCTGCTCGCGCTGCTCGACCAGGAGCTCTTCGCCGACTGGCAGGGCCTGCGCGCGGAGGCCGAGCAGAAGCTCGCCTCGCTGCCGTCCGTGCAGGGCGGCGCGCAGCAGCCGCGTCCGTCGACGTCGTTCGGGCGCACGCTCGACCGTGCGGACGAGGAGCGGCAGCGCATGGGCGACGACTACGTCTCGACAGAGCATCTGTTCCTGGCGCTCGAGCCGGTGCCGCGCGACGAGATCGTCGCGTGGATCGAGCGCGTACGCGGCGGCCAGCGCGTGACGTCGCAGGACCCGGAGGGCACGTACCGCGCGCTCGAGAAGTTCGGCCGCGACCTCACCGAGGCGGCCGAGCAGGGGAAGCTCGACCCCGTGATCGGGCGCGACGACGAGATCCGCCGCGTCATCCAGGTGCTCTCGAGGCGCACGAAGAACAACCCGGTGCTGATCGGCGACCCGGGCGTCGGCAAGACCGCGATCGTCGAGGGTCTCGCGCAGCGCATCGTCGACCGCGACGTCCCCGAATCGTTGAAGGACAAGCGCGTGTGGGCGCTCGACGTCGGCGCGCTGCTCGCGGGCTCGAAGTACCGGGGCGAGTTCGAGGAGCGGCTGAAGGCGGTGCTGAACGAGATCCGCTCGAGCGACGGCCGCATCGTCCTGTTCATCGACGAGCTGCACACGATCGTCGGCGCGGGGGCCGCCGAGGGCGCAGTCGACGCCGCGAACCTGCTGAAGCCGATGCTGGCGCGCGGCGAGCTGCGCTGCGTCGGCGCGACGACGCTCGACGAGTACCGCAAGCACGTGGAGAAGGACGCCGCGCTCGAGCGGCGGTTCGCTCCCGTCTTCGTCGGCCAGCCGTCGGTCGGTGACACGATCGCGATCCTGCGCGGCCTGAAGGAGAAGTACGAGTCGCACCACCGTGTACGAATCCGCGACGCCGCGCTCGTCGCCGCGGCGGTGCTCTCCGACCGCTACATCTCCGACCGGCAGCTGCCCGACAAGGCGATCGACCTGGTCGACGAGGCCGCCTCGCGGCTGAAGATGGAGATCGAGTCGTCGCCGGTCGAGCTCGACGAGGCGAACCGGCGCGTGACGCAGCTCGAGATCGAGCTGGCGGCGATGAGCGGCGAGTCGGACGAGGTGCGCGCGCCGGTCGAGGCTGAGCTCGCCGACGCGAAGGAGCGGCGCGACGAGCTCGCGGCGCGCTGGGCGCGCGAGAAGGAGGCGCTCGACCGCGTCGGCGAGATCACCACTCGCATCGACGAGCTGAAGATGGAGGCCGAGCGTGAGGAGCGCGTCGGCAACCTGCAACGCGTCGCCGAGATCCGCTACGGCGAGCTGCCCGCGCTCGAGCACGAGCTGACCGAGCGCGACTCCGAGACGACCGAGTCGATGGTCAAGGAAGAGGTCGACGAGGACGACGTCGCCGCGGTGGTCGCGCGCTGGACGGGTATCCCCGTCGACCGGCTGCTCGAAGGCGAGACCGAGAAGCTCGTGCACATGGAGGAGCGGCTGCACCAGCGCGTCGTCGGCCAGGACGAGGCGGTGTCGGCGGTCGCTAATGCGCTCCGCCGTGCGCGCACCGGCCTGCAGGACCCGAACCGCCCGATCGGCTCGTTCGTCTTCCTCGGCCCGACCGGCGTGGGCAAGACGGAGCTCGCGCGTGCGCTCGCCGAGTTCATGTTCGACGACGAGCGCGCGATGGTGCGGCTCGACATGAGCGAGTACCAGGAGCGGCACACGGTCGCCCGCCTCATCGGCGCGCCGCCCGGCTACATCGGCTACGACGAGGGCGGACAGCTCACCGAGGCGGTGCGGCGGCGTCCGTACTGCGTCGTCCTGCTCGACGAGATCGAGAAGGCGCACGCCGAGGTGTTCGACGTGCTGCTGCAGGTGCTCGACGACGGCCGCCTCACCGACGGGCAAGGTCGCACGGTCGACTTCCGCAACGCGGTGCTGATCATGACGTCGAACCTGCGCAGCGCCGACGCCATGCGGGACTTCTTCCGGCCCGAGTTCCTGAACCGGATCGACGAGATCGTCGAGTTCCAGCCGCTGCGGCGCGAGCAGCTCGCCGAGATCGTCGACCTCCAGCTGGAGCGGCTGCGGGCGCGGCTCGCCGAGCGGGGGCTGACGCTGGAGCTGACGGACGCGGCCAAGGAGGCGCTCGCCGAGGCCGGCTGGGATCCCGCCTACGGCGCGCGGCCGCTGAAGCGCGCGATCCAGCGCCTGGTCGAGAACCCGCTCGCGCTGCGGCTCCTCGAAGGGGACTTCGTCGACGGCGACACGATCCGCGTCGACGCCCAGGACGGCGAGCTGCTGTTCACCCGTGGTGACACACCCGAACCTAGTTCGTCGCTTCGCGACGAACTAGGTTCGCGAGTTTGACGCCGGCGGCAGCTCGACCTCGTCGAAGAAGTCGGCGCCTGCCTGCTCGGGCGGCGCGCCGTAGACGAAGAGGACGAGCTCCTCGTCGCCCTCGTTGCGCGCCTGGAGGGGCGTGCCGGGCTCCACCGCGACGACGCCGCCCGGACCGACGTCGACACGTTCGGGCGAGTCGCCGAGCAGCATCGTCAGCCTCCCGGCCACGACGACGAACACCTCTTCCTGCGCCCGGTCGGCGTGCCGGCGGCCGGTCGTGTGCGGCGGATAGCGCCACAGCCGCGCCCGCGACTGCTTCAGCTCGAGCGCGCTGGTCAGGTCGGCGGCGAGGCGGCCCTGCGCCTCGCCCGGCCGCGGCTCCCGCTCGTCGAACGCCAACGAGACCGGATTCGCGATGTGGTAGCCCACGCCCGCGATCCTAGTCGGGGCCGGATACCGTGGCGCCGTGATCCTGGTCGTCGCCGCAACGGAACGCGAGCTCGAGCGCGTCTCCGGCGCCGACACGCTCTGCTGCGGCATCGGGCCGGTCGAGGCGGCGCTGCAGACGGCGCGCGCGCTCGCGGAACGGCAGCCGCACGCAGTCCTGCACGTCGGCATCGCCGGCGCGCGCGAGCTCGCGCCGCTGTCGACCGTGCTCGGCGCGGAGGCCGTGTACTGCGACGTCGTCGACCCGTCGAGCTCGCTGCCGCGGATCGAACGGGCCGAGCCAAGCGGCCAGCTGCTGGCCACCGCGCGCGCGGCGCTGCCGGACGCGCACGTGCTGCCGATCGGCACCTGCGGCCGCGTCGGCGGCGGCGACGGTTGCGAGGTGGAGGCGATGGAGGGCTTCGGCGTCCTGCGCGCCGCCGCGCTCGCGGGTGTGCCCGCCGTCGAGCTGCGCGTGGTCTCGAATGCGGTGGACGAGGCCGACCGCGGACGCTGGCGGATCGAGGAGGCGCTGGACGTGCTCGGCGACGCCGTGCAGCGGCTGATCGCGGAGCTGAACGGTGCCTGAGCTGCCGCCGCCGCTCCCGCCCGGCGAGCGCACGGTGGGGCAGCTCGTGGCGGAGACGATCCGCGCCTACGGGGCGCGGTTCTGGCGCGCGCTGCCGCTCGGCCTGCCGCTGGCGGCGGCCGACCAGCTGAGCGTCCACCAGACGCTCGCCGTGCAGGTGCTCGTGTTCTGGGTCGCGACACCGCTCTTCGTCGCGGGCTACCTCTGGGCGTGCCGGCTCGTCCTCGGCGGGACGGTGACGCGCACGGCCGTCGCGGTCGCCGTGCTCGTCTACCTGCCGTTCCCCGCGCTGCGGGCGGTCTACATCCTGCCGGCCATCGCCTGGTTCGCCCTGATCGGGCTGTCCGTGCCCGCGGCGACGGTCGAGGGTCTCGGCTTTCGCGACGCACTCGTCCGCGGCAGACGGCTCGGGGTCGCCGACTACGTGCACGCGCTCGGGTCGCTCGCGGCGCTCGTCGTCGTCGTCGGCATCGCCGGGAACGTCCTCAGCGCGCTGCTCCACTCACAGGGGTCGAGCGGCCAGCGGGTCGCGCTGTTCCTCTCGGATCTGGTGCTCGGCCCGCTGCTCTTCCTCGGCGGCGCCTTGCTCTACGGAGACCAGGCGGCGAGAGTAGGGTCCCGTCGACCACGAACGAGGAGCCGCCGCGATGCCGACCTTCATCCTCCTGTCGACGCTGACCCAGCAGGGCGTGCAGACGCTCAAGTCGAACCCTGAGCGGCTGCAACAGGTCAACCAGGACGTCGAGGAGCTGGGCTGCAAGGTGCTGCACCAGTGGGCGACGCTCGGCGAGTTCGACTTCGTGAACGTCGTCGAGGCGCCGGACCTCGAGACGGTCGCGCGGGTCTCGGTCGCGCTCTCGGCGCGCGGGTCGACGCGGATCGAGACGCTGCCGGCGCTCGAGGTGAACGACTTCCTGCGGGCGCTCGAGTGATCGTCACGCTGTGGCGAGCGCGACGGCGACCTCGCCCGCCAGCCGCGCGTTGCCGACCACGAGCTCGCGATTCGCGCGCAGCGTGCGGCCGCCGCTCGTGGCGTGGAGGCGGTCGAGCACGAACGGCGTCATCGCCGGGCCGTGGACGCCGGCGGCGTCCGCCTCGTCGAGCGCCGTCTCGATCAGCGGCTCGACGTCGTCCAGGCTCTCGTCCGGCGGTCTGCCGAGCAGCAGCCCGCCGCCACCGAGCCGCCAGTGCGTTGCGGCGATTCGCGCGGCCTCGGCGGCCGAATCGACGCGGGCCGACACCGGCGGCCCGCCGCGTGCCGCATAGAAGAGCGGCAGCTCCTCCGTCCGCCAGCCGAGCACGGGCACGCCGAGCGTCTCCAGCAGCTCCGCCGTCGCCGGCACGTCGAGCAGGGACTTCACGCCCGACGAGACGACGATCGCCGGCGTCCGCGCCAGCGTCGGCAGGTCCGAGGAGACGTCGGGGGGCTGCGGCCAGCCGCGATGCACGCCGCCGAGCCCGCCCGTCGCGAGCACGCGGATTCCCGCGGCGGCGCCGGCTGCGAGCGTGCCGCCGACGGTCGTCGCGCCGACGACACCCTGCACCGTCGCGGCCGCGAGGTCGCGCGAGCCCAGCTTGCGCGCGGAGGCGTCGAAGCGGCCGAGCTCCTCCTCGGTCAGCCCGACGACGAGCTCGCCGTCGAGGACGCCGATCGTCGCCGGCACCGCGCCGCTCTCGCGCACCGCAGCCTCGGAGGCGCGGCCGACCACGACGCCCTCGCCGGGCGGGAAGCCGTGCGCGATCAAGGTCGTCTCGAGCGCCACGACCGCGCCGCCGTCTCGCAGCGCCTCCGCGACCTCGGCCGCGACACGGATCACGGCTGCGCACCGACCCGGGCGCAGCAGCGTGCGGCCGCCTCGAGCCCGAGCTCGGGGCCGCCGAGCAGGAAGCCGGCGGCGAGGGCGTCGCCCGCGCCGGTCGTGTCGACGACCTCGGTGGGCGCCGCGGTCCAGTCTTCTCCGTCGACCGTGATGCCCGCACGGCCGCGCTTCACGATCCAACGCGCGTCGAGCGGGCCGAGCGCGTCGCGCTCGCGCTCGGTCGCGAACACGAGGTCGGCGCCGAGCGCTCGTGCGCGGCGTCGGAAGTCGTCGCCGGCGAGCGCGGCCGCACTGAGATCGAGCGAGACGAGCGCTCCGCGCCTGCGGGCCGTTTCGACGGCGGCGGCAGCGGCGGAGGCCATCGGCTCGACCGCCAGCGCATAGCCCGAGACATGCAGCACGTCGCAATCGAACCACGACTCCTCGAGGTCCTGCGCGGTCAGGTCCGGACCGGCGCCGCGGTCGGATGCCATCGTCCGCTCACCCGCCGCGGCGAGCGAGACGACGACGCCCGTTCGGCCGCCCACCGGCCCGGCGACCTCCACGCCGCGGGCGCGGAGAGCCCGAGACACGAGCCGGCCGGCGTCGTCGTCGCCCCGCCTGGCGACGAGACGCGCCGCGCCCGCCGAGCTCGGAAGCCCACGCGGCCACGTTCGCGGCCTGCCCTCCGGGCGCGACGACGGTCCGGGCGGGCGTGTCGTCGCCGAGAGCGGGCGGGCGGTCGAGACGGACGATCACGTCGAGCAGGAGGTCGCCGAACGTGGTCAGCCGCACGAGTAGGATCGTGTCATGGACGGCGACGGGCGCGGCAGGCTCCGCTCCTTCGCCCTCGGCGGTCTCGTCGGCGCGGCGGGCGCGATCGCGACGCTGCGGCGCGTGTCCCCGCGCCCGCGGCGCACCGTGGGCGGACTCGCCGCGTTCGAGGACGCGCCGTGCTTCCTCGAGATCGTCGGCGAGGAGGCGCAGCGCTACCGCGAGGGCGGCGAGACCTCGAGCGGCACGTCGAACCCCGAGTAGCGGTCGAGCATGAAGTGCGCGGCCGCCGTCATGTGGAGGAGGCGCGGCCGTTTGCGCGCGTCGAGCGTCAGCCGGAACCACGCAGGGATCGACCGGTCGAGGAAGGTGAGCGTGCGCCGGCCGACGAGGTGCGCGTTCGTGGCCGAGCTCCAGTACGGCCGGGTCGTCTGGAGCGGGGTCTGCTGCGACTCGAGCCAGTGGCCGCGCGTGGCCGGTCGATCCCACCGGCGTGCGCCGATCACGACCGCCTGCGGCCCGCCGCGGATCCGGTAGGCGAGCCGGTCGGGCGCCTGGATCTCGAAGCGCGTCTGCTCGCCCGCGCCGGCGCCCGAGCGCAGCGACTCGTCGAAGACGATCGTGCTGGACGCGCGGTAGGCGCGCGTCACTCGCGCGAGCAGCACGGTTGCGTCGGGCGCGTTCGGCGCGACGTCGAAGCGGACCGTGCGTCGGTCGACCGTGACGGTGAGCGGCCCGGGCCGCGCAGCAGCGCGGTAGCAGCCCGGCCCGCACGCGGTCGCCCGCCGCCCGTCGACCAGCACGTGCCGCCCGCTCACACCCGCACCGCTCTGTCCGAGCAGCGTGACCATGGCCGTGTGCGGGGTGCGCGCGACGGCGACGGCGAGAGTGCCCAGCTCCTTCGCGTCGACCACCGCGCCCCGCGGCGGGAGCACGTACGGCGCCTGCGCCTGTGGCGTCGCCTCCCGGCGCGAGCGGGTCGGGGCCGCGCGTCCGGGCCGGAGCTGCACGAGCACGCTCACGACCGCCACCACGCCCGCCAGCAGGAGGATCTCGAATCGCACCGATCGACGCAGCGCGGAGAAGACCGCGAGCAGGCGCGTCCGGTTCAGCCAGCCCAGGCCGAGCAGGGGGACGAACAGGCCCGTCTTCACGATCAGTGCGCGGCCGTACGTGGTCGACCAGAGCTGGTGCACGGCGCGGAGCTCCGTGAGCGCGCGGAGGATGCCGCTCGCGCCGAGCGCTCCGACCGCGAGCAGCGCGGTCGTCGAGAACCGCCGGACGATGAGCACTCGAGCCTCCGGCGTCAGCTCCGAGCGCGGCACGACCGCGAGCAGCGAGACCAGCCCGCCGAGCCACACCGCCGCCGCCGCGATGTGGACGAGGTCCGCGGGGACCGAGAGCGCCCAGGGTTGGTCGCTGTCGAGCGCGTGCCCGGCGAAGGTCGGGGTCGCGGCGAGCGCGAGCGAGCAGGCGCCGGCGAGCGGGAGGAGGGGACGGGCGAGGGGGGCCAGCGCTGCCGCGGCCGCTCCTGCGGCGGCGATTCCGAGCGCGATCTCGAGCACGAGGTCGTTTCGCGTGCCCGAGGAGGCGCCGTGCACGAGGCCGCTGCAGCCGACGAAGGCCAGCAGGAGCGCGAAGAAGAGGAGGTGGGAGAGCCGCCGACGGAGGACGGCCTCGAAGCTCCGCATCACCAGCCCGAAGACCGTGGCGCCCGCGGCGACGAGCAGGCCGAAATAGAACAGTGCGTGGAAGACGACGCCGGCGACGCCGAGCGGAACCGCCGCGGTGAGGACGGCTTCAGGGGCCGGTCGTCCGGTGCCGACCGCGAAGGCGAAGACGCCGCGCTCGTCGTGCCCGTCGTCGGAGACGATGCTCCAGCGGACGCTGTAGTCGCCGTCGCCGAGGCCGGGGCGGAGCGGGATGACGAGCACGTGTCCGTGCGCCTGCGGCGGGCCCCCCTCGACGGAAGCCTCGGTCGCGTTCGCGACGGCCGCGTTCCCGGAGCCGACCGTGACGGTGTCGTCGAAGACGACGCGCACCTGCCGCGGCGCCCGCTCGACGGCGGCACCGGATGCCGGGACGGTGCGGAGGAGGGTCGCGTGCGCGGAAGCCGCGGCGGGCACTGCCAGCGCGACGAGCGCGAGCAGCGGAAGGAGCCGACCTGCGCGTCTCAAGGCGACCCACGCTAGACGGTGGGTCGGCGTCGGCCGGGTTCGCGGGGCCGGGCGGCGAGGGACGTGTCTGGAGAGGCCCCTGGTAGCCTTGCCGCTCCCATGCCGATCTACGAGTACAAGTGTCCGAACGGGCATCTGTTCGAGGTGTTCCACGGCATGAGCGAGTCGGGGCCGGAGGCGTGCGAGGTGTGCGGCGCCTCGCCGTTGCAGCGCGTGCTGCACCCGGTCGCCGTCCACTACAAGGGGTCAGGGTTCTACTCGACCGACTACGGCCGCAAGTCGAAATCGGTTGGGCGCGACGGCGCAGGCGCTGATTCCGCCGGCGGGAGCTCATCCGAGTCGGGCGACGGCGGCAAGCCGGCGAGCGACACCGGCTCGGAGAAGAAGAAGGCCGCCGAGGCGTAGTCGCCGGACGCCGGCGTGGGGTGGGCGCCGGCCATCGCGGCGGCCGCCGGGGCGGACGTCGGCCATCGGGGCGGGCGTCGGCCATCAGGACGGCGGCGAACTCTGACGGGGCCGTCGCTCGCCGCGTCGCTCGCGGGTCACGGCGGCGGCGGCCTGTGGGCGAATCGGCGCCGAATCGGCACAGGACCGTTACACCTGCGTGCGCGCCGGCCCGCCACAATGCGTGGCCCCGGGGTGGGTGGGGGTTCGGGATGGGACCAGAGTCGCTGCCCCTGCGCGTCCGTCTTCGTGTGTGGCCTGTCGCCGTCCCGCGACGGCGTCGCTCACCAGGGGCGGCGGAAGCGGCGGCGGCCGGCGATCGCTTCGAGCGCGAGCAGCAGCACGACGGCGCCCGCGACCGAGAGCAGGAAGGGCCCCAGGTGCCAGCCGAAGCGCACGCGATGTCCGAGCACGGCGTCGCCGATCAGGCCGCCGAGGAACGCGCCGACGACGCCGACCGCGATCGTCGGCAGCATCCGATCGCCTGCCGGCCCGGCGTGACCAGCCGCGCCACCAGGCCTGCGAGCAGGCCGAGCAGCAGGAACGAGACGATGCCCACCCGAGCGCGAACCTACTGCAGCGGATGCCCGACGACGCAGCCGGGCCCGAACGCGTCGGTCGGCGCCTGTGGCGCCGACTTGCCGAGGAACATCGCGAGCGTCGCGGGGTTGTCCTCGCTCGGGCTCCCAGAGCCGCCCGCACCGAGGTCGCCTCCGAGGCGGCAGTGCACCGAGCTGCCGCTCGACGCCCGGAACCGCACCCAGCCGAGCTGCGCGAGCTGCCAGGCGGAAAGGTCGGTCGTGAGCGGCTTGCCGAGCTTCGACCCGTCCCAGGGCAGCGAGACGAGCGTCCCGAACGAGGTGAGCTTCGCGAGCGTGGCGTCCATCACCGCCTGCTGCCTCGCCCCGCGTGTCACGTCGTTCTCCGCCGGATCGAGCTGATTCTCCCGGATACGCGAGTAGATGAGCGCGCGCTGCCCGTTCATGTGCTGCTCCCCCTTCGCGAAACGCCACCCGGGCCAGCGGTCGCAGCGCGCCTGCGTCGAGTACGGGCAGTCGAAGCGGTTGGAGCGGATCGGCCTCGGGACGTTGACGTCGATCCCGCCGACCGCGTCGATCAGGTCCTTGAAGTCGGCGAAGTTGACGACGACGACGTGGTCGATCGGCAGCCCGGTGAAGTCGTGGATGGTCCGGATCGCGAGCGCAGGGCCGCCGATCTGCATCGCCGCGTTGATCTTCTGCGCCGAATAGCCGGGAATCGGCACGACGATGTCCCGCGGGATCGACAGGTAGTAGATCCGATGGTGCGACGGATCGGTGCGCATCAGCATGATCGAGTCCGAATGACGGTCGCCGGCCCGCCCGGCCTCGCCGTTGTCCGTTCCGAGCAGCAAGACCGTGGTCGAATGCGAGAGAAGGAGCCCGCTCTGCTTCGTCAGGGCGAGCTTCGCGTTCGGGTCGAGACGCTTGTTCGCATCCGAGACGCCGCTCGAGAACGACAGCCAGCTCGTGACGCCCCAGAGCACGAACAGCAGGATCAGGACCCCGAGCGCGAGTGCGACCAGCCGGCCCCAATGGCGACGCTTCGGCCGTGGCAGGGCCGCGCCGGGGCCCCGGTAGTCGACCCGGGAGCCGCCACGGTCGTCGCCGGTCGCGGGAGCCGAAGCGCCGCGCCGCACGCGCGGCGGGCGATCGGCGACGGACGGCACCTTCCCCTTGGCGCGACCTCCCCGGTAGACGCGATAGGGCTTCTCTTCCCGCGCCATCCGGCGGGTTACGTTACCCGCCGGGCATGAGGGCCAATCGGGTCATCGGAGTCGATCTGGGCGGGACGAAGATCCTCGCCGGTGTCGTCGACGGCGACGGAAACGTGCACCAGACCGTCGAGCACCCGACGCCCACGACCTCGCAGGCCGCCCTGCTGGACGCGCTGGTCGACGCCGTACACGAGCTTCCCGACGACGTCGCCGCCGTCGGCTTCGGCATTCCCTCCCGAATCGACCAGCGTCGCGGGATCGCGCTCGGCGCGGTCAACATCCCCCTCCGGGACACCCCCTTCCGCTCCGAGATGGAGCGTCGCCTGCGGTTGCCGATCGCGATCGAGAACGACGCGAGCTGCGCCGCCTACGCCGAGTACGTCTACGGCGCCGGACGCGGCACCGCCCACTTCGTGATGCTCACGTTGGGAACCGGCGTGGGCGGGGGCGTCGTCGCCGACGGCGCGCTCTTCCGCGGCTGGGCAGAGCTCGGGCACATGGTGATCGTCGAGGACGGTGAGCCCTGTCAGGGAGCCTGCTCCGGGCGGGGGCACGTCGAGTCCTACTGCTCGGGAACGGCCGCCGATCGCCTCGCGGAGGCCGTGCTCGGCGAGGGCTCGACCGCGTACGACCTGGTGGAGCAGCGACATCCGGCGCTCGGACGGATCGGCCACCATCTGGGGGTGGCGATCGGCTCGCTCGTGAACGTGTTCGGCGCCGAACGAGTGGCGATCGGAGGCGGCTTCGGGGTCGCGGCCTTCGACCAGCTCCTTCCCGCCGCGCGCACGGCCGTCCTCACCGAGGCGCTCGCGCCCGCCGGCCAGGAGCTGCAGATCGAGCGGGCGGAGCTCGGCGCCGAGTCCGGTTTGATCGGCGCTGCGCTGGTCGCGTTCGAGGCGGTGTAGGCGGCACCCTCGTGCTGGCCGTCTGCGCCACGCCGATCGGGAACGTCGAGGACGTGACGCTGCGGGTGCTCGCGGAGCTCCGCGCGGCGGACGTCGTGCTCGCGGAGGACACGCGGCGCACGCGGACGTTGCTCGATCGGCACGCGATCGATGTCCCGCTCCTCTCGTACCACGAGCACAACGAGGCGGCACGCGTGGCCGAGCTCGTGCCGCGGCTCGTCGAGGGGGACCGGATGGCGCTCGTGTCCGACGCCGGCCTGCCGGGTATCTCGGACCCGGGCGTGCGTCTCGTTCGCGCGGCGCGGGACGCGGGTGTCGAGGTCACCGTGCTCCCGGGGGCCTCGGCGGTCGAGACTGCCCTCGTCGCGAGCGGCCTCGTGGCCCAGCGCTACCTGTTCGTCGGCTTCCTGCCGCGCCGGCAGGCCGAGCTCGCGGCGCTCTGGCGCGAGCTCGCGCAGTGGTCGTGGCCCGTCGTGGCGTTCGAGTCGCCGCGGCGGCTCCCCGCGTCGCTCGCGTCGCTCGCTGCCGTCGATCCGTCCCGGACGGTCGCCGTCTGCCGTGAGCTGACGAAGCGCTTCGAGGAGATCCGCGTCGGGCCGGCGACGGAGCTCGCGCATGCGCTGCGAGAGCCCGTCAAGGGCGAGGTCACGCTGGTGCTCGGCCCGCCCTCGGCTCCCGACGGGGAGGAGGAGGCCCGCCGCGCGACGGCCGAGCTGGTCGCGGACGGGACGTCACGCCGCCTCGCCGCCGACGTCGTCTCCCGCCTCACCGGCGTGCCCCGCAACGTCCTCTACCGATCGACTCTGTAACAACTGTGTAACCTTTTTTGACAACGGAGCGACGCCGCCCCTACCGTGGAAGTCTCGTTTCTCCAAGACAACAGAGGTGGTGGCGATGCGGCGCGTTCTCCTTGCGACGCTCGTCGCGGCGCTGGTCTGGGTGCCTGCCGCAGGCGCCTGGTCGTGGCCCGCCGGCGGGGTCGTGCTTCAGCACTTCAACTTCGATCCGAATCATCCGTACGCCGCGGGAGAGCACCGGGGCATCGACGTCGCGGGGACGCCCGGTGAGGCCGTGCTCGCACCTCGCTCGGGCACGGTCACGTTCGCGGGCACCGTCCCGGGCTCCGGAAAAGCAGTGACGATCGCGACCGACGACGGCTTCTCGATCTCGCTCACGCATCTCGGCTCGATCGACGTCGCCGAGCACGCGAGCGTCGACGAAGGCTCGGCGATCGGTTCGATCGGCCCGGGCGGCGAAGGCGAGCATCCGGAGCCGTACGTGCATCTCGGTGTGCGCGAGACGGCGAAGGACCAGGGCTACCTCGATCCGGAGTCGTTCCTGCCCGCCCGCGCCTCGTCGCCGGCTCCGCCCGCCTCCGCGCCGCCGTCCGCCGCGCCACCGCAGCCGGCGGAGACGACAACCACTGCCGCGCCGCCGGCTACCGCGCCGTCAGCCGGATCCGCCTCGGCGCCTTCGGCACAGCCCGCTTCCGCGTCGCCCGCCGCCGCGAGCCCCGCGACCGGAACCGCACCGAGCCAGGGGCAGACCCAGCAGCCTGCGACGCCGGCGCAGCCCGCCGCAGCGTCCGCCGGAGCAAGCGCACCGGCGCCTGTCGTGGCGACGGACGACGCCTCGGCTCCGGACGCGCTGACGGTCCTCCCGCACAGGGCCGCCCGGTCGTCGAAGACGCTTGGCAGTCGCGGCGGGAACGCTTCCGCCAGCGCGGTCAGCGTGCTGCCGCGCGCCTCGTCCCACACGCGCCCGCTCGTCTCGGTCCGGGCCACCCCGTCGGCGAACGATGCGGTCGCTCCGCCCGTCCGCGGACGCCGCGCAGCGGCTCCGACCGCCGTTGCCATCACCGGCGCGGCCGTCGCGGCAACCGGACGGGCGGTGCTCCGGCCCCGGTCGCACCGTCACCGGGCGTCGACGAAGCCGCCGGTCGCGGCGCCGGTCAGCCGGTCCCACGCCACAACTCTCCGGCAGAGAGCCTCGACCGCCGGCGGTGTCGGTACGCGTCTCCGCGCGGCTCCGCCGACGCCGATCGCACACGACCGCACCCCGCTCGTGCTGCTGGCGGCGGAGTCGGGGATGCTCCTCGCCGCTCTGGCTGCCGTGCTGAGCCTCCTCCTGCGCGCACGGGCCCGGAAGGAGGACGTCCATATCATTGCCGCCGGTGTCGACGACACGACGCAAGATCCTGGTGGCGCCGGCCTGGCCGTACGCGGCGGGGCACCGGCACCTTGGCCACATCGCCGGCTTCGGCGTCCCGGCCGACGTGTTCGCGCGCTATCACCGGCTGCGCGGCAACGACGTGCTGATGGTCAGCGGCACGGACGAGCATGGGACGCCGACCATGGTGGCCGCCGATCGGGAGGGGAAGTCGTACGGTGAGATCGGCGACTACTACAACGCAGCCTTCCGCGACGACTTCCGTCGCCTCGGCCTCACGTACGACCTCTTCTCGCGCACCACCACGGCCAACCACGCGCGCGTCACGCAGGACTTCTTCCGGACGCTGTACGAGAAGGGCGCGATCGTCGAAGGGCCGATGCTCGTCTCGTTCTCGCGAACGACCGGCCATACGCTCCCCGACCGCTACATCGAGGGCGAGTGCCCGATCTGCCACTTCCCCGAGGCGCGCGGCGACCAGTGCGACAACTGCGGCAACCAGCTCGATCCGACGGATCTGATCAACCCGCGCTCCAAGATCGACGGCACGACGCCGGAGTTCCGGGAGACGAACCACCTGTTCCTGGACCTGCCCGCGTTCGCCGATCGGTTGCGCGAGTGGATCTCCGCTCATCGAAACTGGCGCCCCAACGTCCGTAACTTCTCCCTGCGGCTGCTCGACGAGATCCGGCCGAGGCCGATCACGCGCGACCTCGACTGGGGCGTCCGCATCCCGGTGCCCGGGTACGCCGAGGACGCGAACAAGCGCATCTACGTCTGGTTCGACGCCGTGATCGGCTACCTGTCCGCCAGTATCGAGTGGGCGGCGCTGCAGGGTGAGCCCGAGGCGTGGCGCGACTGGTGGCAGAGCGCCGACGCCGAGCACGTCTACTTCCAGGGCAAGGACAACGTCGTCTTCCACACGGTGATCTGGCCGGCGATGCTGCTCGGCTACGGCGAGGGGGGCGACTACGGCGCGGGGAGCCCGCTGCACCTGCCCGACAACGTCGTCGCCAGCGAGTACCTGACCATGGAAGGGCGGCAGTTCTCCACCAGCAGGCGCCATTCGATCTACCTCCGCGACGTCCTCGACCGGTACGACCCGGATCCGCTCCGCTACTACCTCGTCGCGGCCGGTCCCGAGACGCAGGACACCGACTTCACCTGGTCGGAGTTCGTGCGCCGCAACAACGACGAGCTGCTCGCGACGTGGGGCAACCTCGTCAACCGTACGCTCACGAGCGCGCACCGCACGTTCGGCGCCGTCCCGGAGCCGGGCGAGCCGACGGCCGGGGACCGCGCGCTGCTCGACGGCGTCGCGGCCGGCTTCGACACGGTCGGCACGCACATCGAGGCAGCCCGCTTCCGTGCCGCCCTCGGCGAGGCCATGCGGCTCGCCTCGACCGTCAACCAGTACGTCAGCGACCAGGCGCCGTGGGCGCTCGCCAAGTCGGACCTACCCCGGGCCGGCACCGTCCTCTACACGGCGCTGCGCGCGGTCGACGACCTGAAGATCCTGTTCACGCCGTTCCTGCCGCATACCTCCCAGACCCTCCACGAGCTGCTCGGCCACGAGGGCCTCATCTCCGGGCCACTCGAGTTCCGCGAGGTGACGGAGGAGGACGGCCGCTCGCACGAGGTCCTGACCGGCGACTACGGCGCGTGGGTCGGCCGCTGGGAGCCGGGCGAGCTGCCGCCGGGCAGACCGCTGCCGGAGCCGCCGCGGCCGCTCTTCCGCAAGCTCGACGCGTCCGTGGTCGAGGAGGAGCTGGCGCGCATGCGCGCGGACGCCGCGCCGGCGTGATCGACACGCACGCGCACCTCGCCGCGGAGGCCGACGAGGTGCTCGCACGGGCGAGCGCGGCAGGCGTCGACCGGGTGATCGGCGTCGCGACGACCGTCGAGGAAGCGGCGGCGATCCTCGAGCTCGCGGAGCGCCACGAGGGCGTCTACGCCTGCCTCGGCATCCATCCGCACGAAGCGGGCGGCGCCGAGGCCGACCGCGTCCTGGAGCTCCGCGACCTGCTCCGGCATCCGAAGGCCGTGGCGGTGGGAGAGACAGGGCTCGACTACTTCCGCGACTACGCGCCGCACGACGCCCAGCGGCGGCTGTTCGAGCAGCAACGCGACCTCGCCCTCGAGCTCGGGCTCTCGATTGTCATCCACACGCGCGACGCGGACGACGACACCGCCGCCGCGCTGCTCGCGCACGTTGGGCCGGTCGTGCTGCACTGCTTCTCCTCGCCGGGGCTGCTCGACGCCGCGCTCGAGCGCGGCTGGTACGTGTCGTTCGCCGGCAACGTCACCTATCCGAGCGCCGGTGACCTGCGCGACGCGGCGCGCCGCGTCGCCGCCGATCGGCTGCTGGCGGAGACTGACAGCCCGTTTCTCGCGCCGCAACCCGTCAGGGGACGGCGGAACGAACCGGCGCACGTCGTGCACGTCGTCGACGCGCTCGCTGCAGCACGCGACACGGACCCACTCGCACTCGCCGCGCAGATCGACGCGAACGCCGCCGCCGCCTTCGGCCTGCCGTGAGCGTAGACTCGGCGGAGCTCACCAAAGAGCGCAGCTGCCGGCTTTGCCGGCAGCGGAGCGGAAAATTCATAGGGCAACCGAAGGTTTCCCTATGAGCGTGCTGCCGCGCAAGGCGCTGGGTCAGCACTTCCTCGTCGACGTCAACGTCCTGCGCGTGATCGAGAGGCTGGCGGAGCTGTCGCGCGACGACGTCGTGCTCGAGGTGGGGCCGGGGCTGGGCGCGCTGACGCGTTTCCTCGCCGAGCGCGTCGCCTGCGTGCACGCTGTCGAGGTCGACCGCCGCCTCGAGCCGCACCTCGCGGCGATCGAGCGCGTGCAGCTGCACTGGCAGGACGCGCTGACGCTCGACGTCGCCGCTCTCGCCCCGCCGCCGCGCAAGCTCGTCGCGAACCTGCCGTACAACATCGCGACGCCGCTCGTCGCCGAGAGCCTTCGAGTCGACGAGCTCGCGCTGTGGTGCGTGATGGTGCAGCGCGAGGTCGCGGACCGCTTCTTCGCGCAGCCCTCGACGAAGGCGTACGGCGCGGTCTCGGTGCTGGTGCAGCTCGCGGCCGAGCGCACCGGCTTCCATCCCGTCTCCCGCAACGCGTTCCGGCCGCGCCCGAACGTCGACTCGGCGCTCGTCGCGTTCCGTCGGACCGCGCCCGCGGCGAGCGCCGCAGTCCGACGTGTCGTCGAAGCCGCCTTCGCGCACCGCCGCAAGACCCTCGCCAACTCGCTGGCGCTCAGCGGTCTCGCGAGCCGCGAGCGCGCGACGGCGGCGCTCACGCAAGCTGGCAAGCGCCCGACGGTGCGCGCGGAGGAGCTCGTGCCGGCGGAGTTCGTCGCGCTCGCGGAGGCGCTGTGATCGCGCCGGCGTCGGCGAAGATCAACCTTGCGCTGATCGTCGGACCGCGGCGTCCGGACGGGAAGCACGAGCTCGTGACCGTCTACCAGCGGCTCGACCTCGGTGACCGGCTCAGCGTCGAACCGGCGACGTCGACCGTGATCGAGGGCTATCCGGAGGACACGATCGTGCGCGCGGCCCTCGACGCGCTCGCCGCCCCGCACGGCTGGTCGGTGCGGATCCGCAAGCAGATTCCGGTGGCGGCGGGTCTGGGCGGCGGCTCGAGCGACGCGGCCACCGCGCTGCGCCTCGCGAACGCGCAGCTCGCCGAGCCGCTGCCGCCGGAACGGCTGCACGAGCTGGCGGCGAGCGTCGGCGCGGACGTTCCGTTCTTCCTGCACGACGGGCCGCAGCTCGGCACGGGCGACGGGACGGCGCTCGAGCCGCTCGACCTGCCCCAGGACTACGTCGTGCTCCTGCTGCTGCCGCACGGCGAGCACAAGCCCTCGACGGCGGACGTCTACGCCGCGTTCGACGCCCGCAGCGGCGACAGCGGGTTCGACGAGCGCGTCGAGGCGCTGCGACAGGCGCTCGTCGCCGTCAGCAGGCCGCGCGACCTCGCAGCCCTGCCGCCGAACGACCTCGTCTCGTCGCCCCACGCCGAGACGCTGCTCGCGCAGGGTGCGTTCCGCGCAGACGTCGCCGGTGCCGGTCCCACCGTCTACGGGCTGTTCCACCGCCGCCGCGACGCAACCCGGGCGGCCCGCGCGGTGCGGGCTCTCGGGCGGACCTGGGTCACGGTACCCGCGTGGTACGGTTGATCGCGATGAGCACGCACGCGATCGAGCATCGCTCGAGCCGCGCGTCACGCTGGTTGCGCCAGCGCAGGCTGC
>Ga0209810_1001803_pt1 | contig 29538 bp, 35 predicted proteins | sample Coa_R1_7_FD_187159 | JGI IMG/M metagenome (GOLD analysis project Ga0209810, IMG submission 187159) | Surface soil microbial communities from Centralia Pennsylvania, which are recovering from an underground coalmine fire - Coalmine... | ecosystem: Environmental > Terrestrial > Soil > Unclassified... | reverse complement strand
CAGGTCACGCCAACTGCACAGCGTCGTTCCTACGGCTTCCTAACGCGAAATTTCTTGACCATCCCGATCACTTCCGCCACAATCATCCCCCCAGCGTCGCTGCGCTCCGATTACCTGATCGGAATCCGCAGGAATGCTGATCGCCTTCCCTCAGGAACCCTGATCGACTTCCCAAGAATCCGCAGCTTCCTTCAAACCTTCCCGCGTAACATCAATTCGGCCAGGCCAATCATCTCCAGAGGACTGTGCGATTTGCCTGTCGATTTCATGCACGAATAATCCCTGCGGGAACCGGCGCTGATGCTCACCGCTCTGACGCCGTGTCATGCCGAATGGCTCACCGCTGTGCTCGACATCATTTCGCGCTAGGTTCACTTCTTCAAGCTCTTCGAGCGGCAAAGGTCCATGCACCCAATCAATCCCGTAGGCGTCGGCGAAGTGCTTCTTATATCGCTCCAGCCAACTCCTTCCGCTCGCAGTAGGTTGAACTCCGCTCAGTTTCACGAACCAACTCAAGTAGTCCCGAAAAGCACACTGTACAAGCTGCAATGCGGCTTGGCCGACGAGATTTAGCGATTCATCGGCTTCCTGCCACTCTTCCAAGAATGGAGGGTCGAAGTCTGTGGCCGTCTCCGGGTCGAACGGTGGAGGCTCGAATGGAGCCTCGCCGACTTCAATTTTCCGCTTGGTCTCACGAAATGGCTCGGAGGCCGATTCGTAGTGCCGTTCCACGAATCGCAGCTTGTCCCGGAGACCGGCAAGGATGTCCACGGTTATACTTCGGGCGGGCGAAAATTCATCCCGAGGTATTCCAGTTCGCTGCGCCGAAAGACCCGACTAGCAGTGTAGCCACCGACTTCCAGCTCTCTGCCTTCGCGCACCGTCCTCCGAATGGCTTCAAGTTGCGATTGTGGCAGTCCGAGCCGCGCGGCAAGTAGCTGGGTCAGAACCTCCCCTTTTTCACAAAAGCCATACATGTTTTGTATCTCGGAAGGCGAGGTCACCCACAAATTCAATGCGGGGAAAGCGACAAGTCGAACGCCGCCATCTTGTTGAGGAATAGCATGGAGCCGGAATGTCTCTTCCGCGTGTCGAGCACCAGAGGCAAAAAATGGAGAGGCCGTGGTCGCGTAGACTTCGGTGTCAATACCGCAGTGGATGTGAGGATTGCCTGCGAGGGAAAAGCTCACGCCGGATTCAACCGATGGTTCCTTCAGCGCAATCAAGTGAGGCTGCTCGTATTCGATGACCTCCGCCCCCCCAAGGGAAACAACCAATAGCCCAGCCAGATAGGATTTCTTCTTCATGTGCTCGGACTCCCCTGGACCATTTTACTCCTTTTGCTGTGGTGGACTGATCGGAGCGGGAAAGCACCTGAGCGGGGCTAAGTCTTGGTGGGACGTTCTCCCCCTCAGGAATGCAAGAGGGGGCTGTAAGCCTCAATCTGCCACTGTTCGTCATACCGCATGTTGGGCGCGATGCCGGGTATTTCCAACTCGCCAATCTTGGATATTTGCAGCAAACATCTGTGGATATGAGCACGCAGCATCTCAAGACCCGCAAAATAGAGTTCCCTATTTTCGTGCCGTCTTTGGCTTAGGCGCTGCTCAAATGTGAGGAACTGCCGAATGCTCTCACGGATTGAATCCAGAAGCAGGTACAAGGCTCCGTCCATTTTGGATGAAAGCTCAACCTGCTTGTTCACGACGATTGTACGTATCTCCTGAAGGGATTTCAGTGCATTTTCTATGCAGCTATCGCAGCACTCAAAAGCGTTGAGCACCCGGCGGTCAGCAAGGCGTATGACTATTTCTCTCGCCACGTTGCGTTCGGTGTCATCCGGCTTCACAGTCATCTCCACGAAAGGCAGCGTAATCGTGATGCCTTCCACAGAAACCGGCAGATTGCGGAAGCGTCTGACTATGTCGCTAAGGTCAAATCTGAAGGGTAGTGTCAAGTTTCGTGACATGGGAAATTGTCCCACAAACGTAGAACGGTCGTCACTGGCGATCCTCTCAAATGGCTAAAGCGCGCTTTTGTTATTGCTTCGCCAGATTGAGGGGCCCACTGTTTGTCACAGTTCCGAACAGACCTCTCGAAGTCATATCTGTTGTTCCAGACAACGAAGTTCCGCTCACCGTGCCGTGGAATGTAACTTCGATGGAGCCGCCTAGCGGAAACTGACTTTGGCCGGAGAATGTCACTGCATTCTTCGAAACAACGCCCGAGGTGATCGGTACCTGGACGCGCCCGGCCTGCGGATGTGTAAAGACTAGAGTCCCGGTGAGCGCGTCGCCGTTTTGATTTAACGTCAGCTCCGCAGGTCCTTGCCAGTTGCCTTTTCCGCCCGCAGCACTCGCCTGAATCGTTCCCTTCCACGCACCGGAGATGTCTTGCCGCGACACGCAGCCACTGAGTGAAAAAATAGCGAAAGCGAGGGCAATTAGAAAAAACGACAATGGCCTATTGCACATTTTTATTCCCCCGTCATTCCGAACTTGATGCAGAATATAGCCGCCCAGACGAACAGGCTTTGTGCTCAGCGCTCTTTCCGGCTGAACGCAATGCCATGGCCAGCATCTTACTCCGAAAAGCCGGCAACAGTTCTCGCCGACTAAGAGCTGTCCCGCCCCAGCCCACTAGTTAAAGCGCAGACATGAAAACCGTCTGCGGCGTCGCCTGAGGTCGTCAGCAACCTCGCATCACGGTTTTCCTCCGGTGTCCACAAACGACGACCCACAAAGTGAGCCTGCGATTTTTCACCGGCTCCGGGACGAACCACAATGGCTAGCGGCGCAGCTCCGAGTTCTTTTCGGCTCAATTCTGTTGATCGACACGGCAGACAGATCGATCCAGCCGTGCTTGCGGCGGCTGAGACTGTCTTTGCGAGGGCACTTGAGTACGGCACGAATTTGCTCGGCGACACGGCCGTTGTCACAAATGCGCTTGAGGAGATTGCGGCGACCGTATCACAACTGATAGCGCGCCGGGACCCGCCAGGTGCCCCCGAACCCATACGAAATCTGCCGGGCTATATATTCCGCGCGTTCGTGCGGGAGGTGAACCGGCTGAAGAACAAAGAACTCGCGGTACTGGACGCTGCCATCGCAGGGCACACGCTGGCGCAAAGATTGGCTGACCCGGCGCGCCAGTTGGAAATGAGACTTCTGGTGGACGAGTGCTTGGCCGAATTCAATTTCGTGGAGAGAGACATGTGCTGGCGACGGCTGGAAGGGTTCACCTGGGACGAAATCGGACCAGTTCACGGACTCTCCGGCCATGCGGCGGAGGTCAGGTTCCGTAATGCCGTGCGCGCCGTCAAGGCAAAGCTAGCGCGATCAAGAAAGCCATTGCCACCTGGTGCCCAAACCGCTCAAAATGAGCAGTTGATGCCAGCAATGGAGGCCGATGACGACAAAAGAAAAACCTGAATTTAATGACGAGTTTAACGAAGCCGAGTTTTTTGGCTTTGCCAAATCCTACCTCTCAGAAGCGTTTCCCAACCCACAACGTGTTGGCTGTCCACCGGATTCGGACCTGCAGCGGATGGCTGAACAACCCGTTGAGGCTCGCGACACCGCAGCCAGCGAACACCTAACCTGTTGCTCGCCGTGCTTCAATCGCTACATGGAAATTTTAGCGAACCTAAGACGTGGAAAAGCAGCTGGACAATAGTCGTGCACCGAATCGTCCAGCTTGGATTCCAGGTACTGGGTCAGTTTCCGAGTTGCCGAACTGGATACGATTTGCGGACGCGCCGATTCGGCGCTATCGAACGGCCAGTGCGGCACAGTTGTGCTCCTCGCGATGGCTGAGGGGCCTTATCCCAGATGCCGGCTATCTTGCATTGCGGGTTCAGGTTGACGTTGCAGGAGAATTCGGAAAGCGAGTCCGTGCGTAATCAGCAGTAGGGGCACGATGAAGGTCGGAATGAAATAGGTGGCACCCAACTGCCCCGCTGAGAGCCCAGCATGATTGGCCTGGTAGAAAGCGTTTAGGAGATCGGCTGAGCCCCAGAGATTGAAGACCCATGCGATGACCACCCCCACGCCACGACGCAGTGATAGCAGTGAAAGCAGCGCGAGTGTCGCCGCAATGATGTCCCCATAGGCCGCGGAATGGGCGAAGACAGATGGCAGATCGGGCGACACGACGCCTGGGACCAGGAATGCCAACCCGATGAAACGGAAGCTGTGCAGGATGAGCAGAGGCTGCAACGCCTCCGCCTGTTGCCGGAGGCGGAGTTCGGGCCAGATGTATCGGGCGGCAACGATCCCCCAGGCGATGAAGCTGAATGTGATGCTCAAGAAAAACCAGAGTTGCAGCAGCATGAGTGTCTCCTTATCAGAATTCCAGCCTTTGCCCGCGGCTGGTGGCGGCGATAGGGGCCTGCTCGTGTCCGGGCGCCACGGACTTAAAGGTGTCGGCGATGGCGTGCTCGCGCCGCCACACATTAGAGTCGGGGGCGAACTGTGGCTCTGACGGGAACGGGCGACGCAGTTCGCGGTCGTAGCGGTCCAAATTGAAACCAGGGCTGAACGGAGCGAGCATGAACTGCACGAACTCGCGAAACCAATTGCCGAAGGTCCGCTGGTTGCGGGACAGCGCCGCGTAACGACGAGCGATCGTCTCAAAGTCTTCGGCGGGACGGCCGGTCACATCGAGCACGTCGGTGGTTGGTGCGCCCAGCTCGAAGGCGCCGCGCTTGTGATCGTCGATGTAGTAGCGAACGCCACTGAACACATCGATCGGGTAGCCGCTCATCCGTGCGGCCTTCATGAACAGCCAGGCCGGCGTCGGGACCACCCTGACCGATCGCCCAACAGCTCGGCCGATGGCCTTGGCCATGTCCTCCGCACCGAGGAGTGCCGGTCCAGTGGGGCGATAGCTCTTTGCGGCGTGCCGCGCAGGATCTATCAGTGCCGCGACAGCAACTCGGGCGATATCTTCGTTGGAAGGTGGAGCGTTGCGGCTATTGCCCAAGAACCAGGGAAAGATGCCGAGATTCGCGGACAACCCAATCGTCACCAGGTAAGCATCCGCGAAGAAGCCTGGGTTGACGATTGTATGCGCGACTCCGGGCGTCATCGAGAACAGCCGATCGACGAGCCAGTGGTGGCGGGTCATGAGCGAGGGATGCGAAGGGCTCGCTAGCCACTGGCTGACGCCAACGATGTGTTCTAGCCGGGCTTCCTTGGCTGCAACCGCGAAGGCGACCGCGCCTTGAATCATGTACGGATCGTAAGGCGGACAATAATAGGCACGCTGGACGTCCTTCAGCGCGTCGGCGATGCGCTCGACATCGCTCAGGTCGGCCACTGCGATCTCGGCCCCCTGCGCCTTCAGCCGAGCGCTGCGGCCGTCTTCCCGATGCACCAAGGCGCGCACCGGATAGCCGGTCTTCAGGAGTTCAGTAACGACGACGCTGCCGGTCTTCCCGGTCGCGCCAGTAACGATGATCCTTGGCTTAGTCATAATCGTCTCCTTCTAAGGGTTCCTTTCCTGCAGCGCTCACTGCAGCGCTCCCGGGTTCAATGCTCTCAGCGGCATCAAGGGTCCGACGGGAATGTACTGGTGATCCATCAAGTGTTCCTTCGCGAGCGGCAGCGTTTCCATAATGGCGCGTGCCTCGTCCTCCGTCTTCGCGTCGACTAGGAAGACAACGCCTTTGCCATCGCCGCGCGAATACCACTGGCGGATTTTCCCGTCGAGGTAAAGCTTCACAGTCGCCCGAATTTCTTCCGATATGACGGCCATGATTTGTTGAGGAATTACGCCCTGCTTGGGAGTCTCAATAACCAGCACTTCGGTGGTTTTAGGTATAGCAACGCTGGGCACGCCTGAGGGGCCCCCGGACTGTGATTGCGCCTCGGACGCTGCGGGAAGCACTGCCGTTTCTTGTGTTTCTTTCATCGGGTTATCCTTTCGATTGAAGTCTGGTGTCGTTCAATCCTAAGAAGAGTGTGATCGCACTCTTTCTTTTCTGGTACCACTGGGTACCACATGCTAAACTTATATGCGGCATCTTACCGATGGTTGCAAAGAAAGTCAGTCTGGTCATGCGAGCCCCGACTGCGTTGGTACCCGTAGGTACCACCAGTCCGTGCTGGTACTATCCCGTACCAGCGTCGTCAAGGAGAGGTCATGGGTAGGTTAAAGATGTCAAAACGCAGCAAGGAAAGCGGCGGCGAAACCGCGGTGCGCAAGCGCATCCTTGAGGCAGCCTTTACAGCCTTCATGAAGAGCGGATACGCAGCAGCCAGCACGCTTGAGATCGCCACACGCGCGCGTGTTTCGAAGCGAGAGCTCTACGCGCTAGTTGGCAACAAACAGAAAATGTTGATCGCCTGCATCAGGGAGCGTGCAAAGCGGCTGGAAGTGCCCGCTGACCTGCCCGTCCCGCGCGACCGCGAGACCCTGATGCAGCTGTTGGCTTCTTTCGGGGCGAAGCTCATCCGCGAGGTAAGCGATCCCACCGTCATCGCGGTATTCCGGCTGGCGATCGCAGAGGCGGTCCAGGCCCCCGAAGTGGGGCGTGCCCTCGACTCTACAGGACGGGAGGCAAGCCGCGCCGCCTTGCGCAAAATCATGGCCCAGGGCCAAACGTCCGGAGTGCTCACAGGCTGTCCTGCCGAACTTGCCGAGCAGTTCGCCGGCCTGCTCTGGCGCGATTTAATGGTCAGCCTGCTGCTCGGCGTCGCCAAGCGACCGACCCGCCGCGAAATCGCGGGACGTGCCCGCGACGCCGCAGCCGCCTTCCTGCAACTTCATCCGCTACCGAATGGCTAGACGATCCGCGAGCCTCGCCTCCGTTCGGCAGTCCGAGGACCCTTCCCTCGATCCTCATTCAGGTCGATGTTGAGGAAGTTCTCGCAGCGCAGCAGACCCGTGCGCTTCTCGATGTCGCCCCGTGAGAGCTTCTTCTCTTCGCGTAACGTGCGGAGGCGCTCGCAGATCACGATGTCATTTGAACCTTACTGCTTTGCGTAACCTTCACCACCCAGGAAATGCAACGAGACGTAGGGCTCATTCCCCACGACCCAGCTATCGTGGCCCGGAGGTCCAGGCGGAATGTAGAAAAGCGTTCCGGCCCGCAATTCGTGGATCGTTCCGTCTTCCATGGCTGCCGTTGCGCACCCCGAAAGCACCATTCCCACATGCTCCACGTTGCACCGCGTCGCGCCGACGCTAGGCCCGACGTGAACCGACCATCTCCATCCTGGCTCGTAGGTGGCCCGGCCAATGGTCATGCCACCCAAGCGGACAATTTCGAATTGTCCCTTTTCAAACGTCCGCACCTCATCCGGCTTTTCGAATCTCTTGAGAATCGTCGCCTCCATGTTCTCTCCCTTGGTCAATGCCATTCGAAGCTCACATTCAACCATGACGCGCTGGCGAAGGGAAACTTTTCGCTTCTTCTACCTCCGCTCTGGCGTAGGTGCGGCATCACCTCTTCCGGCCCGCGCAGTTAATCGTGGCGGCCCATGTCGGGGACCCAAAACTTTTCTGAAAATTGTTTGTGAGTTTTTCCCGAAATTTTGCCTCATAGATAGTGAGGGGGGGAAATTCGAAATGGCTGGTCGGGACGACAGTCGAACGGCGAAGCTGAGACGTGCGACCTGCATCGGTGTCGGTCCGGCTGCCCGCGATCCCTCTTCAGGAGATAAGTCCCCATGCAAAAGGAGAACAATTGCGGATGTGTCGTCTGTCAGGTTGAGCGAAGTCTGCTCAATTCGCTAAGCACACAAACAGCCCGAACCCACTTCCAAGCACTTGCCCGCAACCACTCAATTCTGAACCACTTCGATTCGCCCGCTGATGTGATCGTGCAGTTGCACGAGCACGAGCGGACGGAAGCCGTGAATCACAAAGCTTGGAACGGAATCCTGCATGCGCTGGTTGACTCCATCGCGGACAGGACTTTCGAAGAAATCGGGCAGCAATTGCTCCTCCTGGCGTATATGCCCGCTATCCACAAGGTTTATCGGGAGGCTTGCCAAAAATTTCCTGGGCTGTGTCCCGAGGACATCGCGCAACAGGCGGCCGTGTGCTTCCTGGAGACGGCGAGATCACCCGAGATGCAGACCCTCAATGGCCACTTGCCTGCCGCATTGGCGAGAAGGTTTCGCCAGAGCCTTTTTCGGTGGGCGATGGGCGAACTGCGGCAGTCCCTTGCGCTACAGGAGGGCACTGCCGAGCCACAAGAACCGGCAACCTTCGAGCAAGCAATCACATTGGAGAGGATTCTCCGGCAAGCGATACAGGATGGCCTGCTATCGGAAGACGAGTGCGAACTCCTTCTGAAGCTCAAGTACGAGGGGTTTCAGGCGAAGGAGCTGGCAGAGGCGCTCGGGACAGACCGGTTGAACAGCCGCCGTCTGCATCGAAAATTGCAGACCATCCTCAGCCGGTTGCAGCGCGCAGCGCGGGCCGGTGGGGCGCTATCCAGAATTCCTGATCGGTCTAACCCGCCAACCCAAACCGAGAAAGACAAAAAAATTTTCAAAGAGGCGGTGAATTTCTCCGAGTCGGTGTGCATTAGGAAGAGTGAGAAGGGAAACTCACCGGAGCCAAGCCACAGTGGGCCGCAGATTGAATCCGAGGTTCCGCCGATTGCGGCGTGACTCGGGGACGACCTGTGAGCCTCGGAGATAGACCGCCAATGTGACCGACCGGGAGCAGGATTCTCAGCCGAAAGCCTCCCGCCTGCTGCTGATCCTGCTCCCGACTCCCTTCGCTCCGGTGGACTCCCAGTTTGCTGTGCCACAGGAGGAGTGTCGATGTTTGGGACCATCAGACGAAAGTGGCGAATTGAATCGCGGCGTTTTGTCCGCGCAGTGGGAACAGGCGCCGCAACGCTGTTGCTTGCCTCGCCGGCGTTCGCCCAAATTGGCGGCGACCGCGTCAGCTCGTTTCTCTCGAATGCCCTCAGTTATGCCCAGGGCCTCGGCATTTTCGGCGCTGGGTTCCTCGTCATCTGGGCAGTGGCAAACATCGCCCGCGAGCGGCCCAGCGGAAAGCAATGGGCTGGCGCTGGCGGCGCGCTGCTGCTGTCTTCGGTTCTGCAACTTCTTCGCACCTTTGCAGGCTGAACCGTGCCGCTTCGACTGAAACCCGTTGCGCGATCGCTTTCCGTTCGAGCGGAGTTCCTGGGCCTCGAACTGGAGGATTGGGGATTCGTGATCGCCTGGGCCATCGTGATGCGACTGATTGGAGATCACATCCATCGCGTATTCCTTGGCTTCGTTCCTGTATCGGCGGTGATGACCTACGGTTCGGCTGCCTTCCTGATTGTGCTAATTCGCTGGGCGAAACACGGCAAGCCGCGCGGCTATCTCGTTGCTTGGATTCAGCACTATTTCCGCCCGAAGGCACACTGCGCCCGGTGCGGCGACCCGGATGCGCCTTACCTGATCGAGGACGAGCCATGATCGAGGCTTCAACCGTCCATCTCGTTGCGTTCGTGGTCGGCGCTCTAGCCCTCGTGACATTCGCTCTCGCCGTCTTCCTGCCACAAATCGCCGGTTCAGGACGTTATCGCTTCGAGGCACAAGATGACTCGAAGCTCTCGTCGCTCGCCGCGCGGATCCCGATCTCTGAAATCCGCGATGGCTTGATCGTTCGCAGGGATGGCTCGTTCTGTGCCGGATGGGAGTGCTCAGGAGTCGCCACACAGTTTGCCGGCGCCGAGCGTCTGGAAGCATTGAGCTGCGCACTCGACGCGTTCATTAAAGGCATTCGTCACCCGGAAATTGAACTCCAGTTCCGCTACTTGATTGACTACGAGACGCCACGAATTCTGGAAGAGCGTCGAGCACTGGGCAATTGCCTGAACTCGCCAGCCGCCTGGCTTGAGGAGAATCGCCTCTCATTCTGGCGCTCGGCGGTGGATGCGGGTCAGATGCGTTCGATCAGGCTTCTCGCGCTGCTTTCCTGGAAGCCGAAGCACACGTGGGACACACGGTCTGCCGCGTCACGTTTTGGCTCGGCACTCTGGCAAGGGCTCGTACAGGACGGATTCGGAAAGCTGCCCGATATTTTGCGATCTGCGCTGCGGGAAGCGCGCACGCGGGGACTCGTCCAGCGCAATCGGGAAGAGCACAAACGCCTGGTCGCCCAGTTCAATCAGATTCTTGAAACCTATCGGATCGGCCTGGAAGCAATAACACCTGTCCGCCGTCTCAGCGAGCCGGAATTGGTCGAACTCGTCTATCGCGCCCTGAATCCTGCAGATCGGCAGGCGCTGAAAATCAAGAAGCCATGCACATCCCTGATGAACACAGACTGGTTCGAGGGGGTCCGCTTCCTTGATCTCGGCGGAATCCTGAAGGCGGTCGTCACGCTGTCGGAGTTGCCCGAAGCTACGTTTGCCTCGCTCCTCCGTCCGCTGATGGCGCTCGACTTCTCATCCGAGGTCGTTTTGAACGTGCGCGTTCCCGATCAGGCCGCGAAGGTTCGCAAACTCCGAGTGCTGCTCAAGAAGAGCTTGGCTTTTCAACTTCGCAAAGATGGCAGCCGCCGCCGCGATTTTCAGGCAGCGGCACTTGAGAAAGACACCGTCGATACGCTGGCTACCGCGATCACCTCGTCGCAACGTATTGTCGAGATCGAACTGGCGGTGGTTGTCTCCACTCCGAGGGTGACGCGGAGTTCGGCCGAACGGGAGAAAGCAGAACAAGAGCTGGCACAACGGGTCGAATCTGTCCTACAGGCGTTCGGGCAGATCAACGGCGCTCGTGGCTATCGCGAAGAAACAGCCCTGCTCCCAACATTCATCGCCTTCCTGCCCGGCGTCCACGGTGTCCGCAAGACCAACCGCGAGTTCACGATACTTTCCGGTCAGGCTGCCGATTTCGTTCCGATTGAAACTCCTTGGACCGGCACTCATGACGGGAAGCCGGCGTTCTTGACCCGGACGCGCGAAGGGACTTTTCTCCGCTTCGACCCATTCAGTCCTGCGTTGCCGAACGGCAACATCCTCGTCACCGGCAAGACTGGATCAGGCAAATCGTTCCTTATAAAGCAGCTCCTCCTGCAATTGCAGGTTCTGAATCCGCGAATCGCTATCGTCACCAAGGGTGCAGATTACCGCACTCTCGTCGAGTTGCTTGGCGGGCAGTACCGCGAAATCAGCCTTCGAACGAACCTAGTGAAGAACCCCTGGGATCTTCAGGCGAACAGCGGAGAGCCTGATTCGGCCCAGATCGCAGGCGTCGCCTCACTTGCGGCTCACATGGCAGGCAAGACCGGCTCAGACGATTCCGTCACGCTGAACTTCCTGGAGAAAGCCGTTCGGATGACGTACGAGCGCCTTCTCGCCATCGGGAAGACACCGCGCTTCTCCGATCTGAAATGGACATTGGAGCATTACCCGTGCGAGAACGCAGTGATCGAGCAACTGGCGCAGCTCGTAGCTCTGAAGCTCAATCGCTGGACGGGCGAGGGTGTCTACGCGGAACTGTTCGACCGCGAAACGAGTCCCGAATTCGAAAAGGCCGAAGACATCATCTGCTACGACATCGACGGGCTCAAGGAGTCTCCAGAATTGCAGACCGCCGTCGCGTTCACTATCGCGAGAGCCATCGACCAGCAGATCGGACGCAAAGATGCTGGCGGGAATCTCCGCCCAACGATAGCGGTATTCGATGAAGTCTGGGCAATGTTGGCTGATCCGGTGCTGGGAGCGCAAATCCTCAACGCCTTCCGCACCGCCAGGAAGAGGTATGGCTCAATTATTGCCGCCAGCCAAGGAATCGAAGACTTCGTGGGCACAGCCGAGTCGCCGCATACGGTTGGGCTGGCAATCCTGCAAAACACCGAGGCCAAGTTCATCTGCGCCCAGTTGGGAGAGCTCTCGCGCCTGCGCGACGTGCTGCATCTTTCTGAGCCTGCTGCGGAGGCGGTCAAAGAGCTGCGCAACGTGCCGGGACATTTCGCGGAGAGCTACATGCTCGTCGGCAACCAGCCTGAATCGAGCACGGTGATTCAACTCACGGCTACGCCGTTTGATTATTGGGCGAGCACTAGCCATCCGCTTGAAACCGAATTTCGCCAGAAATTTGCGAAGGAGCATCCCGAACTCTCCGCGCTCGAAGTCATCTACCGGCTCGGAATGGCCCACCCGAAGGGCTTGGGATCGCCATCTTCAAAGAATCGAAAGGAAACTTATGCGGCAGCTTCGTAAAAAGCCGGTCATTTTCGTTTTGGCGGCGATGCTTGCGCTGCTTGTGCCGGTCACCGCGCGCGCCTTCATCGGCACGATGCCAGTCATTGACTGGACGGCCGTGGCTCGCATCGGCCGTCAAATTGGCATCTCCCAGGAGACGCTGAACACGCTGGGCCTGTACGTTCAGCAATACAACCGAGTCAATGCGGGCGTTCAGGAAGGCGTCCGGCTGGTGCGTGGGCGGCAGCTTCGCGGAGTTTTGGATCAGGTCGTCGGCAGCGAGTTCCCTCAATTTGCCCAACTCCAGCGCGATTTCAACAGCGTGTTAGTTGATCCGAGCGTGCTGCGCGGCGATTTGGAACTGACCTACGGTGCGACTCCAAATACGGACTTCCCGATTGAGCGCAAGAGGAGGTTCGACGCCGCCGATGCGACGGCGACGCTTGGCCTGCTCGAAGCCTCTCGCGCGGAGCTGGTCTCGGAACAAGAGGAATCGGACGCGGACGACATCGAGTCGCGCGCAGCGGTAGCCAGTCCTGGCGGTGCCGCAAAGCTCTCCGCGGCGGCCAATGGCGCAATGCTTCGGTCGCAGGCCTACGACCAACGGCTCCTCGGGGAACTGATGAAGCTCCAAGCACTGAACATTGCCCGCGAAAACTCCATTGAAAAAGAGCAAGAGCAAATACGGGAGGGTCAGGTCACCGCGGTCTCGGACCTCGTCGGCAGCATGCGCTTGTCGTATGGCATTGGCGATTTGAGGGGGCAGTGATGGATTTGGGAAGCATCGCTCGTTTTCTAGCGGGCCTGGGCGGGCTGTGGACGCGCGCTGAGCAATACCTGCCGCTCATACTCGGCATCGCTCTCCCCCTTGCAGCGGTGGTCTTCACCTTCAGCATGCTGCTGTCGTTCTTTCAGGACGGGCCTGAAGAAGATTATTTCCGCATCATGGCCCGCTTCGGAATCACGCTCTGCATCCTCGGTGATTACCGAAATCTCTTCGATCAGTTCAACCAGTTGAGTTCCGACCTGGCCCGCCGCTTTGGGGATCCAAATAGCTTCCAAGCCTTCTTCCAGCAGATTCAATCGCAGTTTTCGAGCCTTGGCACCGTGCTGGCGTTCGCTGCAAACATGTCGGGAAGCATCGTCACGCTGTTGACGCTTCTCGCCGCGATCATCCTTGTCCTCGCGTATTTGGGCTTGGTCGTAGCGCAAGCCCTCGCAGTCATTCTCCTTTACATTTTCGGTCCGCTGTTGATTGCAGTTCTCCCGAGTCGGCAGCTCACCACGATCACTTACACGTACATCAAAGCGCTGCTTCAGGTGCTCCTGTGGCCAGCGATTTGGAGCATCGTCTTTGCATTGTTCACAGGCGCGCTATTGCAGGTCTTTCTTGCTGGACCCGTGGTGAACCTCGTGCCAGCAATTCTGCTCGTGCTGCTTGCGATCTTGCTAACGCAAATTCCGCGTTTGACCGGGTACATAACCAGGGGCGCTTTGAACGCGGCAGGCAGCGCACTTTCTGAGTTGGTGACGGCTGGCTTGGCTTACGTCACGTACCGGACGGCTGAGACCGGTGCTTCAGCGGCAATCGCTTATGCCACAGGCGGCGCGGCGGTAACGGTTCCGCAAGCGGTTGGATATTTCGCGAGGAGCCGGAGCGGGGAGACAACATCTGTTCCGCCAACAACAAATTTCCGGGCGCTTCCACCGCCGGAGACGGCATGACTGGGGTGCGGGATGACGACGACTACCTTGACGCTCGATGAGACTCAGAAGGCCAAGTCCGAGCTAGGGGACTACACCGAATTTTACAGCCATTTGGCGATCCAAGCCCGCCGTGCCTCGCGGGTCGCCCTGGTCGCCTGCGGCGTGGCGCTGATTGCCATTGTCTCAGCGATTCTCGCGCAGTTGCGTCCGCCGATTCTTCTCCGAGTCCAAGACGGCAAGGTCTCTTCATTAGAAGGGTCAGGCGTTCAGGTCGCGGAAAACGCCGCGCAGCAGCCGGATAGTGCTGAGAAGCTGGAGTTCGTGACCGCGTTTCTGAACCGGTTCGTGAACATCGATCCGCTAACGGTCAAGCGTGATACGACTTTGGCGCTCAACCAAATGACCTATAGCCTTCGCCAGCAGATCCTGACGCAGCTCAATCAAGAGAACTTCGTTGATACCGTGCGAGAGAACAATCTCACCTCCACCCTTTCGATCAAATCGGCGGAACTCGTTTCGGGCGACCCGTACACTGCCATTGTCTTTGGACGGAAGCGGATGACGACGCTCGTCAACGGCCAGGAGAGCGAAAAGAATCTGCTCGTGAAATACACCATCCGGCTGGCGCCTGTGCCTCGCGCCGCCGCTAATGGATGGACCGGCCTGGAGATCGCCGACTACAAAGAAGAGGTTCTGCAATGAGAAATCTTGCTCGAATCGCTGGGCTCGTCGCAGTCATTTTTATCGGCTGTTTTAGCTGCCTCGCTCAGTCGCACGCGATAACTGCTGCCACTCGGCCGACCAACTCAAAACCCGCCGCCTACGATAGCGGAGTTGCGCCGCTGAGCTACCCGTATTCCATTTCGACGGAGCCTCATTTTGCGATCTTCGTCGAATTTCCGAAGGCGGACTCCATACGACGAATCGCATTGGGCGACAGCAATTACTTTCTCGCCGAGGCCGACAAGGCAGACCCGCACTACGCCATCATCAAGCAAATCGAAGCGCCGCCAAAGGGCAAAACACCGATTGAAACCAACATGCTGGTGTATATGGCTTCCGGCCGAGTAGTGAATATCACGCTGAAAGCCGGGAAGCTGGAAGACACGGCCTATTCGATTGATTATCCAGTTCCGACAGTTCAGCCCAAAGACGATCCGCCGCCGGTTCCGCCGGAAGAATTGGCGAAGAGGCGCAGCGACGAAGAGCGATTCGAGCTTGCCGAGAAAATGATCGCCGACGTCCAAAAAGCTCCGAAGTCTGAAGCAGGCGTGGTTTCAGGGGGACTGGACCTTCGCTTCTATACCCTCAAGCGTTTCGGCGCGCTGGCACTCGTTTCATTCGATGTCGAGAACACATCGTCGGAGATCATTGATTTGGAAGACCCGCGGATCAATCTCGTCACGGGCGGCGAAAATCCGAAAGACCGCAAGAAGGCACCCGCAAAAGTCGAGCCGGTCGCATTGATTCAGTCGATTGTCTCTGCCAAACAGCTCGCGCCCGGCGCTCGCGCCGTTTGCCTGGTCGAGTTCAACCCTCCCGTTCACGACTCCGATCAGCAGGTCGTGCTCTCGATTACAAATCGCGCGATGGCCGATAAGCCCGCAACGTACCGCCTTGAGTAGAGGATGAGCGGCGATGAACGACGATTACGAAACCAGGTTTGTTGAACCGGCACAGACCGTTGCGGTGGCTGATGTGGACGAAGCGCCGAGCGAAGAACTCGCGGCAAAAGCTTTCGAAGACATTCGCAGCACAGAGCGGCTCAGCGGTTTCGGCAGTTTTGTAACCAAGCTGCAGAGTTGGTTCCAAGCTTCGAAGCCTCAGCAAGCGAAGCAGGGATCCTCGCACCTGAAGCTCGCTCCGATCATGATGTCGGCTGGGCTCCTGCTGCTCTTCGCGACAGGCTTGCTTTTCCTGTTGTCGAAGCCCGAAAGCGCGGTCCCAAGTCATTTTCGCCAGCCTGCAGGACTTGTAGGCGACGATCACCTGAATGCAGCTCCGAATATAGCCGCCGAACCCCAGATCACCGAGGATCAGCTTGGTGGTCAAGACGCGAGCGCCGTCGGTGGAACGGCAAGCAGCACTTCCAAGAAAAATGCGGTTCAAAGCACGCCTTCACATCGGTTTTCCTTTGCGGCAGACGGTCCCTCGAACGCGAATCCGGCAACGCAACCGGTAGTGCAGGGCACAGCGAACGCGCTCGCAACGCCGGCGACGGTTTTCGTCGATGACCCCGCAGCGGCTACAAGCCTCAAGCCGGACATCACCTCGACGACATCGCATCCAACAGGGCCGCAGCTTCCCGTGGGAACGGAAATCGCGGCGCATACGACCAACGCCATCAGCAGCGGACTCGAATCTCCGGTTGTCGCCGTCGTGGATCGAAGCGTCCGGTTGGGCGACGCCATCGTAATCCCGGAGGGTGCGCGCGTCATCGGACAAACAGCCGGCGCGGTGAAAGACCGCGTCAACGTCCGATTCACTTCCATCGTGCCGCCCAATGAACAGCAGATGGCTATTTCCGGCCTTGCGCTAATGAAGGACGGTAGCGCCGGCCTCATGGGCAAAGTTATCGGAAAGCACAATCCCGTCCTTGGCACCGCCGCACGCATTGGAACCGGTGCTGCCGTAGTCGCCACGGAATTTGCGGATCAGGGTTCGCTCGACCAGCCATTTTCCCAAGCCGACTATCTGCGGAACCAGATGGCCGCAGAGGTGGCTTCCCAAGGCAATCAGTTCTCGAACCGTTTGCAGCAGCCGATGAGCATGCCCATTGTCGCGGTGAACGCCAACCAGCCGATCACGATCTTTCTTCTGGAGCCTCTGACGATCTCAGGCAGGGCGATTCGCGGTGTCCCGGCTGCGTGGCAGCTTCCGCAAGCCGCCATCAGCCCAAAGCAAAATCCCTCATCCGACCACGAGTTGATAGAGGCACAGACAGCGTACATTCAGGCCCTGGAGGCTCAACTGGCCGAAATGAAGACGTCGAATGGGAAGAACCCGAATGACCATCAATAGCAAATTCGAACCGCTCGTCTCTTCGCCCACCGAGCTGTACACGCTCCTGACGGAGCACGGCTACATCGCGAAACCGGAAGTTGCGAAAGTGATGTATCTCGCACTCCGCTTGAGGAAGCCGCTGCTGCTCGAAGGCCCTCCGGGCGCGGGCAAGACGCAGGTTGCCAAAGTGCTCTCGGACGCCCTTGGGATGCCGCTGATCCGCTTGCAGTGCTACGAGGGGATTGACGAAGCGAAAGCCCTCTATCAGTGGAATGAGCCGCTGCAGCGAATGGCGCTTGAGTTCATGCACCAGGGTCCAGCCACCGGGCCGCAGGAAGAATGGTCAGAGCTCAAGCGGAGACTATACAGCGCCGATTTTCTGACCCCCGGCCCAATTCTGAAAGCGCTCCAGTCCGAAGCTACTGCGGTCTTGCTGATCGACGAAGTGGACAAGACTGGCGCCGCTTTTGAAGCGTTCCTCTTGGAGATCCTCTCGGACTTTCAAGTTTCGATTCCGCAGTTGGGCACCGTGGCAGCCAATCACCGCCCGGTGGTGGTGTTGACCTCCAACGCCCAAAGGAAATTGACCGAAGCGTTGCGCGGGCGCTGCTTCCTGCTTTGGATGGATTATCCGACTCCCGAAGTTGAAGTTGAAATCATCACCCGCTCGCGGGAGAGCGAATCCTGCCTGAGCTTGCAAGTGGCGCGCTTCACCGCTGCCGTGCGGCGTCTGGGCATGACAAAACCACCAGCGATTCGCGAATCGCTCGACTGGATCGACGCACTGCACATACTCGGAGCACGCGAGTTGAACCTCGAAGTCGTTTCCGACACGTTGCCCGTGCTGCTAAAGACCCGCGAGGACATCGACCGTGCGGCTGGCAATATCCCGTTGCTTCTGCAAAGAGCACGTCAGGAGTCTCATGTCTTCTGAGTTTGCAATTCGGTTGCAGCGATTTCCTTACCTGGTGATCGGGTGGGCGTTGCTGGCCGGCCTGTCGCTGCTCGCCCCTGACCGGCTGTTCCTGACGCATCGGCAGGGGCTTTGGCTTGGACTTGCATTCACCGGAATCGCCCTGATGCGCGGTGCGCGTCAATTGGGACTGGAGCTTCCTGCCGAGATTGGCAGCCTGGCTTTGTCCCGCTTACCACAGCAAAACCAAATGCAATATTTCGGGCACGGCTTTTCCTGGGATTCGCAGCGTGCGAACGAAGTGCTTGCTGCTGAACGTGACAGTAAGGCGCTTGCCGCGCGCAAGCGCAAGCCGGGAGACTCTGGCGGAGTTGCCGCGATTCATGCCGTCGGCTCTCGTGAGGAAGCTCCTGTTTTCCTTCCTCTCAGCGATCTCGAAGGCCACATGTTGGTCTCAGGCGCGACGCGCACCGGCAAGACGTATTACCTGCAACTCGACCTCGTGCAGGCGATTGAGCGCGGCACAGAAGCCGTCATATTCATTGATCCCAAGGGCGACCTGAGTGTTCTCCATCGCGCCTACGATGCCGCCGTTCGCGCCGGCCGCCAGAAGGATTTTCAGTTTTTCTCGCTGGCATTTCCGCATCTCTCCTGCACTTACAATCCCCTGCACAATTTCGTCCTCGGGATGGAAATGCCCGACCGCCTATCGGGCCTGCTTCCTGGCGGCGGCCAATCGGAGCCGTTCAAGGCGTTCGCTTGGGAGGTTATCAATGTAATCGCTCAGTCGATGCTCCTGGCTGGCGAGCGTCCGCTTCTCTCGAAGATCGCGCGATACGCGAAGGTTACACGGAGTCTTGAAGAACTCCTGCCGAGAGTTCCCGACCACACCCCCGAACACGAATATCTGCAGGGACTCATCAAGCATCCGCCGGACCACTACGACAAGATGGTCTCCTCGCTCAAGCCCATGCTATCGAAGCTCGACACGCCCGATTTCAGGAATCTGATGTCGGTCACGACGCCGCAACTGGATTGGGACCGCGCCATCCGGCTGAAGCGCATCGTGTACATGTTCATGGGTTCCATGATCGTCAAGGAAACGGCGTATGCGATTGGCATGCTGGCGCTGCAGGACCTCTTGAACTTCATTGGTCGCGCCTACGCCTACGAGCCAACAAAAACCCCGATCCGGCTAATCGTGGATGAAGTCGGCAGGCTCGCATTCCCCGGATTTGTGGACCTCCTGTCACAAGCGGGTGGCCAAGGTCTCATGGCCGTGCTTGCGTTCCAGAGCGTTGCCGATCTGGTGAGCGTTCTCGGGCCAGCGGGTGCGCAGCAGATTCTCGACAACACAAACACCAAGCTCTGGTTTCGGGCGACGGATCGCGCGACCGCAAAGACTTTCGCGGACATTGCGGGGCAGGGACCTCTGCTTACCAGACGCGAATCGGCTGCGTATCGCCCTGTGCTTCAAGGAAAGCCGGTCCACAGCCGGTTGGCGTTCGACGCCACGTTCGCTCAGCAATCGACCGAAGTTGTCGAGAATCTCGTTCGCGAAGATTGGTTGATGAAGCTGCCTCGTGGACAGGCTTTCCTTTACGCCAGCGGGCAGACCTACAAGACGCGGTTCCCGCTGATGCCTGAACCGAAGAATCGGTTTCCGCTGGAGGCAGCAGCATGAAATTTGTCTGGATTGGCGCACTGCTCCTGATTTTCGCTTCGGTAGCGAATCTGATCTCGAATCGCCAAAGCGGCAGGCTGATTGAGGAGAGCTGGACACCGGCCAGCCATGTCCTGCCCGAGACAAGACTGAGGGAGCTCAAACGAAGCACACCAGCTTACGCGGCGCAGATTTTCGCTCGACTGCCGGAACCAATCCGCGAGAAATTTGCCGCCAAGATCAGGCGGGCCTTGGAGCTGATGATCTTCCGGTCTCTCCTCCTTTGGCACATCACGCCTGCCCTCCTCATTGCCGTGATCGCGGGGTCGCTCGAAGGCCGGTGGGCACGAGCCAATCAGAAAGCATTGGTAAAGATGCACTCACCGATGCGCTTTAGCTTGGCGCTGACGGGCCTGGGATTTATGCCGATCCAGGCGTTGCTGTGGATCACCGCGCCTGTCGCTGTGCCGCCCACGCTGCTCGTTTTCACGGTCGGCGCGGTCGTGGTCATCAGCACCCGCAACCTGGTCGTTCACGCGCCGACACGCTTTTAGCCATGAATCGCCGCTCACAAATTTCCAGTTTTCCGATCCACACCCTCTACTTCATCGGAGCGTGGATATTCGTGAGCATTCGTTTTGCGAAACGGCTTCAGCTATTGGATGAACGAAGCAACGATTTTCTGAAAACGCTGGTGCTTCTCGGCGGCTACTGCACGATCGAGCAGGCGCAGAAGCTCGGTCTCGCGAGCTCGCCAACCCGTGTTGTCGCCCGGCTGGCGGCGCTCAAGCAGCTTGGATTCTTGAGGCAGATCGCCCGTTACCCCGTCATTCATCAGGTCACGGGCTCGGCCACCCGGCTGGTTGGCTCTGACCTGATGGCGCGCCGTGAGCGCACGCCGCTCACGATCCGCTGCAAGCTGCTGGGCGTCAATTTCTACCTGGAGGCGAAAGCGTGGCCAGCCGAATTCATTCTCGATCACGCCAAGAAAATCGCTCTTCTCAATAGCGCCGGCTGTCCCACGGAGGCGCTGCCCCAGGTCGGAGGCCGGCCCTACCTCTGGCAAGAGTTCGTCCTGCGCCGGGCCGATGGAATGATTTGCGTGGCCGCCGTGGACCGAGGCCACGACACGGCCAAGTACCAGACAAGGACGCTGGCACAGCGGTATGCCGGAGTTCTTGAACACCTGCGCTCCCGGTTCCGACTCATTGTGGCGGTTGCTGCCAATCGCCGGGCAGAGCTGTATTGGAAATGGGCGGGCCAAGCCATCGCATCTCCTTTTACCCACGAGACGCTCGAGCCCTATCGGGTGAAAGCGCTGATCCCACAAGTCCAAATTTCGCAGGAGGAGAAAATGGGATGAAGCTGACAGGCACGGTATTGCGGTGTTCCTCTCGGAAGGTCAATTCCAGCGGGAAGGACACCTACGTCACCAACCTGCTGGTGCTGGACCCGGAGAACAGCGGCGGGACGAATTACGCCGTGGAAGTCTGGGACGAAAAGCCCCATCAAGTGACGCTCATGTCGGAGATCGCATTGACGGTCACGGGCGTCTTGAGCAAAAGCGGCGGGGTACCCGCCTTACGAGCAGTCATGGCGGCGCAGCCGCCGAAACCAGCCGGGGCGGAGGCACTGGCTGCGGAAACTCTGGCTGCGGCGTAGGTGGTTACCGCCACCGCAGGCGAAAAGGGGGCGGTGAATCTTCGCCGAGATTCACCGCCGGAGGGCGCTGCGAACTCCCCCTTTTACCATTCGGTTTACGACCCACCCTTGAGGGTGGCTCTTGTGGGTGGGTCTTGAGGGTGGGTGAGCCACCCACGATGAGAGCGTCATGGCAATGCTGCAGTCGAGCACAATCGAGGAACAGATTCTCTACTGGCTCTCGGCGGACCTGCGGGCGCGGGCGCTGGCTGAAAGGCTGCTCGAACGGTTTGCCGTAACCGTGGGCGATCTGCCAGCTAGCGCCGCGCACCACCACGCCGAGCCCGGCGGGCTCTACCGCCATTCCGTCGAGGTGGCACTCAAAGCTTTGGAAGAGTTCGAGGGCAAGATGGAGATGGAGCGGCGGCCCGACGGCAGCGTGGACAGCTTTCGCAGTGCCCACAACCGCTCCCGCTGGCAGTACGCAACGTTCATCGCTGCTCTGTGCCATGACCTGGGCAAGCTGTTCGATCTGGAGGTCAAGGGTAAAGGTCAGACCTGGTGCCCGCTGCATGAGCCTTACGACGCTTTCGGCCGGCGCACGAAGGCACCGATCGCAAGCTGGCGCCGTGATCGCCAACATGGAGCGCACGCCTGGTCCTCCCTCGCGCTTCTCCATCATGTCCTGTCCTGCGACGATGTGGCTTTCCTCGGCGCACCGCGACTCTGGCATCTGTTCGCGTCGCTCGCGGAGGGTCACCGCAAGTTCGATAGCAAAATGCCTGAGACGAAGGGTCCTGCGAGCCAGCTTACGCACGCAGTCAGCCGGGCCGATCAAGCCAGCGTCGAGCAGGCTCAGCCTGCCATCGCTATGCGCTCCGACAGCAAGGCGGGCCACTACCTCCAGGCGCTTCGCGAGCTGATCGCGGACGGTGAGGTGGGGGTCAACGTTCCCGGCGGTCAGGTCTATGTCGAGGGCGGCAAAGCGGCCGTGGTGGTGCCGGTGACGATTGATCTGGCGCGGGATCGTCTGAAAGCGAGAGAGATCAAGCTTCCATCCAACAACGACCTTTACGATATCCTCCGCAACGCCCGCCTCGTGGAGGCCGACCAGACTGGCCGCAGCGTTCGAAAGATCAAGGTGCCGGGGAGACAGGGCAACATGATTCCCCTCAGCGCCCTGATCTTTTCTTCCGCGGACGCGGTCGTACCCAAACTGCTCCAGGCTGATCTGGAGCGCACCCACTTCGAAATCGATACGGAGCCTGCGCCCGAAGCGGCGCCTGTTGTCGAGGGCTGAGGCTCCCGGAGAGAACAAGACATGAACACGCTTATTGCAAATCAATACGGCCGAGTCCAAGGCGAAGCGGGCGGCTGTGGGCTGACGTTATGCGTAACGGTTCAAACCCCGCGCCGGGAATCGGTCGAGCTCCAAACACGGGTTGACTCCATCGAGCAGCAGCTCCATTTCCTCGCCATCCTGCGCGCCGTCGAGCGGCGGATCGAGCAGTTCCAATTGCGCGACGGCAAGGCAGGCGAATCGACTGACCAGCAGAGTCCTTTCGACGAAACCGTTTGCGGCGAGGAGGATCTGTTCCGCTCGAACGGTTCGCCATCGAAGAACAAAATTTATGGGCGCTTTTCTCAGTTCCTCGTGTACGAGCAGGTAGACCAGGGCCGGCTGCGGGTTTTCTTTGCCGTCCGCGATGAAGCGAAGCGCGTGGCCCGGTTCGATCTGCACCCCGGTGAGGTTCAGGCCATGCACAGCCTGGCTAGACGTGCGCTCTTTTCCTGCGAGCAGATTGGCTTGCTGCTTCGTGACGAGCTCTCGGTGAGCGTGACTCTGAGCGCCTCCCGCCACGGGTTGCGCTTCGGCGTGCAGACGCCGTTGTGGCGCTCGGAGTTCGTTATCAGCAAAGCCAACGATCTGGCGACGCTGGCCGTCTTCACGCGCCGCGCCATCAACCAGGAAAAGACGATTCCGATCAAGTTTGGAGGCGAGGCCAACCAGCTTACCCTGCGCAGACGGAATGACGGGCAGGTTCTTGCCGAGTTCGAGCACGATGGCGCGATGGAGCGTATTGCACTCTCAACCTTGCAACTCTACGAACTGGAAATCCTGGCGCAGTACGCCCTGCATCGCGCCTTCGAGCCATCGAGTTTCGCCGCCGGAAATCCCCTGCCACCCGAGACGGCAACGGCGGCCTAAAATCGCGTAACTCACGCTTTCGGTTTTCCTCCCACAAACCCTTTCTCAGTCCCACAAACCCTGAATCAACCACAACCGCATTCACGCGACGAGTCGCGCGGGTGTCGGAATCCACAAAGGAGCTTTGCCTATGAGTGTACTCAACACCAACCAGCTCAAATCGGCGCTCGAAAGGCTCTGCCTGGTCGTGCCGAAGCGAGCAACCTTGCCGGTGCTGGAAAACTTGCGATGGCGCGCTGCACAAGGCCATCTGGAGTTGACCGCCACCGACCTGGACAACCGTCTGCACATCTCGATCCCCTTCGCCGGAGAGGCCATCGACAGCGATGTTGATGCGCTCGTTCCGGCCAAGGAGCTTTGCCAACTCGTCAAAACGGAATCGGCTCCGAGTCTGAAGATCCGAATCCGCAACGGCAAGTGCGAGGTCAGCGCCAACAAGCGCACGGTCGTTCTATCGTGTGCCGACCCGAACAGCTTCCCCGAAACCCCAGACGGGGAGCTGAAGCCGCAAGGCCAAGTCCTTGCGTCGGCGTTCGATGCGGCATTGCGCCGCGCGCTGTTCTGCGTTTCGACGGAATCGGGACGCTACAGCACCAATGCCCTCAAACTTGAACTGCGCGGTTCGGTCTTCCGGGTCGTCGGCACCGATGGGCACCGCCTGTCGGTTGCCGAAGGTGCGGCAAAGACAAACGGAAACCCCGAATCTTCGGCACTTCTGCTTCGCTCCAGCGCAGCCATTCTGAGCCGCTTGGGCTTGGCGGATGAGCCTCGATGGGTCGAGTTCTCCACCTGCGGCTCTGAACAGGAATTCAACCTGTTCGTGCTGCCGGATGGAGCCAGGCTCATCACACGCCGAGGGCAAGGTCAGTTCCCGAATTACGAGAACGTCTTGCCCAAGGCACCGCTCGAAGCCAGAGTGGTCTTCCGGCGCGAAGAACTGCTGGAAGGCCTCGCGCAGCTCTCGCCCACTGCTAGGAAAGCAGAAGTCCCGGCAGTGAAGCTGGAGCTTTCGCATTCACCCGTTTCCATCAAAACCGAAAACGACGGCACGGCAAGCAGCGTCGCCTTGGAGCACACTCGCGTTTCGGGAAAGGCGCGGGACATCGGCTTCAATCTTCACTACTTGACCCAGTATGTGAAGAGCGTCGAAACCGAAACTGTCTCAATGACGCTGTTCCCTCAAACGGTCGCGGAGGTCGTCGTGTTCAATGCTTTCCGCTACCAGCACCTGCTGATGCCGCTGCGTTTCTAGCCGCCAACGAGTTTTACCCACAAACCCCTTAACCCACAAACCTCAATCCACAAGAAGTACGGCGACGCTCCCGCGCCGATCCACACGGCTGGAGTTGAGGGAGAGCCGACCTCGCAACAAGCGAGATTGGCCATTCCAGCCACCAATCCACAAAAGGAGAAAACCACATGTCAGTAGCAGCACAAGTCGTAGATCCACAATCGGCGTCCCTGGCGCTCTCCCTCCTGCAGTCGAAGGCAGGGAATCGCTGGGCCCGGGCAGTGGAAGAGATGAAAACCAATCGCCTGCGCGTAGCGGGCGATTTCCCGGAGTTCATCGTGACCAACAAGAGCGGAACCGCCTACAAGGTGAGACTCGATCCGCACGGCAACGGCTCCTGCACCTGTCCCGATTTCCAAGTGCGCATTGCGCAGGAAGGGCGGATTTGCAAGCACATTGCTGCGGCGGCGATCACCGCGTTGGCACCGCAGAGCAAAGGCTCTTCGCCCGCGAACGGAAACGGGTCCGTGCGGGCGAGCGACATTGCGACTGCGGAAGCGTCTCCGCTCATCTTTCGCATCCGGCGCACCGTCCAGTCCGACGGCCCGTCCAACGCAAAGACGGGCACGGTCGTGGAGGTTCAGGCGCGCGTAACGAACGACGAGGTACAAGACCAGGAAACAGCGTCTTATGCCTGCGAGTTGCTCGAACGCCTGGCTTCTCTTGCCGGCAAGAACGGGGTCCCCGGCGGGCCCGCTGTTGGCCCGTTGGGGTGGAAGAACACCGCACCCTCAGACAACAACGCTCGGGAAGACGGCGCGCACATGGAGTGCGCGCGGCGCGACGGGGTCCCCGCGAGCGGGGCCGGAGCGCCAATAAAAACGTTCCTACCGAGCGCGGCAAAAACAACGCCGACCAAGTCTCACACCACATCCGCCCCGGAAGGGAGTCCTGTTCCTGCGGTCATCACCAAGATTGATCGCATGAAGACTCGTCAGGGCGATTCTCTTTTTCTCAAGGTGGATGTCGGCGGCGAGACGGTGCGCGTGTTCGGCCGTCCCGAAGAACTGGCGGAGCGTCTGGAAGCGAGTGGTTACGACATTCCGGCGAGTGAGATCGAAGCTGGAATGGAACTCCATCTTCCCTGTCTGGTGAAAGTCGGTCAGGGCCACAACGGATACAAGAACATCGAAGAGTTCTTGCCCGAAGCCTGACGCGGGTTTCAGGGTTTGTACTTGCAAACCCTGAGCCCAAGAATGACCGGCTGCCGCATCCACCCACAGTTCCGAGCCAGAGGGACTTTCGTCCCTCTGGCTCGGATTCTTCTGACTGAAGAAAGTGCGACCATGAGCACCCGTGATATGCTTCCGCGCAGCACTTTTGGGTTCTTGGCTATGGAAATCGCGAGCGCGAAGGAGTTGAGCTTTGGGCTGCGGAAAATCGCTCGGAATGTCCGCAGACGGCTCTGGATTGCCTCACCATTCGTAGGTGGATGGTCTGCAGCCAAATGCTTAATCGACACTGTTTGGCAAAGTGATCCGAATGTGGAAATGCGCCTGCTTACCGATATCGAAAACAAGGGCTGGCTAGACCCTACGACTATTCGGGAGATTGCAAACTTTGGAGCAGTCAAGCACCTCCGTGGCATACATGCCAAGATTTTTATTGCAGACGATCATGCGCTGGTAACCTCCGCAAACCTCACGCGCACCGCATTCGCTCAACGGCATGAAATTGGGATTTTTCTGTCCAATAACGAGTCCGCCCCAGTTGTAAGCATTTTCGAAAAATGGTGGGAGAAGGCTGCGAACCCGCCGCGAGGGTGGATCAAGAAGCTTCAAGCCTTGGCACCGCGCGGTGGTCAAAGCGAGGAGCCCAGTGGCACGCCTTTTGAGAAGCTTTATCCGCTACCCAAACCACCCCAAGGCGGAACGCAAAGAAGGACTTCATCCGTGCGTACGCCGCGCAGCGAAGCGGCCCGATCCCTACTCTCACGCAAGCAACTTGATTCCTTATTTGATAACGAGGATGACTTTTTCGTGTGTAATACCGACCGACGACATACGGGGCATGTCGCGGAAAGACTGATGCGGCAACGAGGGTACGCGGCTGCGTGGGAGGACTTCAGCTTCCCCAGCCGCATGCGAGAGGTAGAGTCTGGAAACGCGATCCTGATGTATGCGAACGGTGATGGGATTATCGCGATCGGACGTGCGAAGTCCTCGTGTGAGGTGCTCCAGCCGGGCAGTCCGAAGCGACTGAGGAAAGGGAACACGCGTGAGTGGCGGGTGCCGGTGAATTGGCTGGTGTGGGACGATGCGAATCCCTTTCAGGATTGGACGAGTCCGCCACCAACATTTTTCAAGCTGAGAGGGAAAAAACATCGTCGCCTGCGGGACCGTGTTAGGCGGCATTTTGGGATCTAGGATAACGCCGACTCGACAGGGACGCCGGAAGCTATGAAGTTCTTCGACGACACTCGAAAAATGACCCCAGCTCTCGACTGGCTGAAGAAGTATGAACCGTTCTATTTCCTGGGTGGCCCCGTCTCGCCCAGAACCAATCGGCGCAACCAAAGCAGCCGGTTTGTGGAAGGCAAAGTCTGCGCTCTGCTGGAACAACCGATTCTTCTGTCAAAGCAGGACTTGATCCTGTTAATGGCCTGGAAAATGGGGTTGATTGATCACGGCTCATCAGAGGCACAGCGGAAGATCATTTACAAGCAGAATTTCGATCTGGCCCTCATCAACAGGGGCAGATTTGGCATTCTGGACTTTTCCAAGAGCATTCCATACCTGGCAGACAAGATGCCGGAGATCGCGCAGAGCCTCGCGAAGGAGCCCAAGTATCTCCTTGATAGAGTCTGCGGCCCGCATCCAGAACTGCAAGGCTTCGGCGTCACGTACATTTTGACGGCGCAATTCTTCATCACGCATGGCAGAGATCCTATCTATGACAAATTCGCCCATATGGGCGCGATAGCGATCAACCAAGGGTTGCAACCAGGCGATTCAATAAGGTGGGCACCCGCCCAGAATTGGACTGAATACCAGCATTACGTCGACTTGCTGAAACCGATCAGCGCAAGTTGCGCTCAATCCACCAGCGGCTTGCCGATGACTGTGCCAAGGTCGGCGGACCGAGCCCTGTGGGTCTACGGACACTTCTTTAAGGAAACGAAGGTCGTACGGAAGGTGCCACCGTTCTCGGTGAAGGTAGCTCCATAATCTGGAGCGCCTAATTACGAACCCTTTGCCCAAGCCGGGATAAACCGCAGCGGTACGTCTTAGCCCACAATCCCTTTGAACCCAGAATTGCTGTCCACCGGGGCCATCTCTCCCGTCCCGGTGAAACATCCCCAAGCTTTCTTCTCCCACCTTCTCGGCTCTTAACCCAAAACAAGGAGCAACACCCATGCGAACGAACACGCAGGAGGCGGTTTTGTCTGCCTACATCGTGTCCATCGGAAAGCGCCCGCCGCGCGACGCTGCTCAAGACGCTGCCGAACTTTGCAGACTCGCGAACTCGCTCAATCGCTTGAACGAGATCGCCTGCAACAGCGGCCTCACTGAGCGGCAGGAGCGGCGCAAGCAAAACCTACAAACCCGGATCAAGGCCGTGCTGGAACGCACGGGCTTGGCCCTCAACCACTTCAACAGTGATCCGCGAGGCTACGCCGTGTATCTCGATCTGCCCGATGGCTCCTACAACTCCTTCGGCGGACGGGAATGCGGCTACGGCATCGGGAGGTGAACCATGTACGACCGCGTAGTGACCATCAACAACACGCACTGGCCGGCGTATCGGAAACCGGGTGCGATTCTGGTTGACCTGCGAATGTTCGATCCAGACGACCACAGCCTCAAGCCGCGCCTGGTCTTCCGGCCAGAGAAGCTGCGCGAACTGGGAATACCTGAAGCGCTCATCGAGGCCGCTGCAAAATCTGATCCGCCGGGATTCCTTTTGTTCGACGATCTGCCGGATCAGACGCAGCCAGCAACCGGCCATGCCAACCAACCCACAACTCAAGCTGAATCGGGAGGTGCGTCATGCCCCACGACGTGACCAACTCGCCGAAACTGAAACTGGTGATGCTCTTCAACGCGCGGAATCAGACGTACTGCATCTGCAGTCACAATCTGACGCCGGAGGAAGCATCGCAAGAACTGGACAGGCTTCGGCGCGACCGGCTTCCCGCATTCACCGTTGAACAACGTTCTCGTCACAGAGCGAAAGACGCAGACGGATGCTGGGAGTGTCGTGCGGATGTCGCGCACGCCATCGATCCTGTCCGCAGCCATTCAGGAGCCGAAACCCGCAGTGGGGAACGGCAATTCTGATCGTCGTCTTCCGTCCATTCCGTAAATCACAAGACCAAAGCCAAAAACAGGAGGTTCCCGATGTCGAACGACGGAAACAGCTTCACCCATTACGTCATCGCGAACGAGGCCATTCTCGGCGAGGCCTGCGTCATCGAGAAATGCAACGCGTGGATTTCGCTTGCATTCATCAAGCTCGGGATCGGCCGGCCGGACGCGGTTGCCGACCGCGCTTTCGTCGAGAACCGCGCCCTCGTTCCCAAAACCGCGAACTAACTCCCTCGGACTCCCACCCACAAGCAGTAAAACCCACTAAGTAAATCCTTCCACCTCTGCGCGGTGGGCGGCGTGTGCTCACACCGCCTACCGTGCAGCCCACCCACCAGAGAAAGGAACAAATGGAACAAAAGGAAATTTCCATTTGTTCCGTCTGTTCCATTCGGAGGCGACAACTGTGATCCCGGAGCCGAACTTCCCCGCGAAACCCGATCAATTCGTTGGACGAAAGCCTCAGCTTGAGGCCTTCCGCCAAGCTCTCAGACAAGGCACCGCAACCGGTCGGACACCCTCGTTTGCTGTCCTGGGCGCATGGGGAATCGGAAAAAGCAGCTTGCTCCTGAAATGCTCCGCTGTCTGTGCGGAGCCTCAATTCAACATGCTGCCAGTCCCCTTCTCGGTCTCCAAAG
>Ga0209810_1001802_pt1 | contig 29543 bp, 25 predicted proteins | sample Coa_R1_7_FD_187159 | JGI IMG/M metagenome (GOLD analysis project Ga0209810, IMG submission 187159) | Surface soil microbial communities from Centralia Pennsylvania, which are recovering from an underground coalmine fire - Coalmine... | ecosystem: Environmental > Terrestrial > Soil > Unclassified... | reverse complement strand
TAGGGGAGCCGTCCGCGTATCCCAATGCGTAGACGGTTCCCCCTATAACCATTTCACGGCTAACCATTCTTACCTCCAGGTGCGTCAAGTCTATAAGTACCATTATTTCCTACGGCCTCTCGGTGTCTAGGGGGGTAAAGTGGGTGTACTTTTTAGATGAGGCAACGATCCCGACCGGGTGGAAAGTTTCGTGATGCAATACGGATGCTTGCATAATCGTCCAAATTGGGGTAAACTAAGGAGACAAATTGACACTATTCGGATGCGGGACTAGCCTGCATCCGGGTCGCCGGAGCGTCAATGCGCGGCGACCGTGTCCTTCCCGCTCCGGGGCAGACCGGAGCCAGAGGCGTCCTTCTCGACCGATAGGGTCGAACCGCCGGGGACGCCATTCCGACCGAGGGGAGGTGAAAACCTATGCGCCATTACGAGGCGATGTACATCGTCGACCCCGACACGCCCGATGAGGGCCTGGAGCCGATCATCGACAGATACAAGAAGATCGTCACCGACGGGGGCGGCGAAGTCGGCGAGACCGGCAAGTGGGAAAAAGGGCGGCGCCCACTGGCCTACGAGATCAACAAGAAACGCGAAGGCATCTACGTCCTGATGCAGTTCCAGTCCGACGCGGCTGTGCCCAAGGAGCTGGATCGTATCTTCCGCATCAGCGACGAGATCATGCGGCATCTCATCGTGCGACAGGACCCGGACGAAGAATAGTTCGCGGCGCGGCAGACAGCGTTTTTCCGCTTTGGCCGCGCCCTTTGGAGTAGCTCTTATCGGGCGGCGCAATCGGCGTCGTTATTCACACCACCAAGCATGAGAACCGTTGTCCGCCAACAGAAGGCGGGCATCAGGGGAAGGAGAATCGGAAATGTTAAACCGTGTCGTCTTGATCGGACGTCTCACCCGCGATCCGGAGATGAAGTATACTCCGCAGGGAGTAGCTGTCACGCAGATGGGTATCGCCGTACAGCGTTTCACCAAGAACGAAACCGGCGATTACGACGTCGACTTTTTCAATGTTGTCGCCTGGCGGCGCACCGCCGAGTTCGCCGCCAACTATCTGACCAAGGGCCGCTTGATCTCCGTGGATGGCCGCCTGCAGACCCGTTCCTGGGTAGCGCAGGACGGCAGCAAGCGGAGCGTGGTCGAGATCGTAGCCGATAACATCGATACTCTGGAGCGGCGTCCCGACGGAGAAGGGGCGCCGGAAGGCGAGGCGCATGAGGCAGCGCCGGAGCGCACTCCCGTTGCAGCAGCGGCCGGAGGCAAACGCGCTTCCGCACCCGCGCCGCCTCCGGATGACGACCTGGACGAATCCGATCCCTTCGCGGACGAATAACACGCCGGTTGCCCTCCGCGCATCACGGAAAGGACCCACAGAACCATGACCGGTTCGCCCCGCAAATCAAGCGCGAAGAAATTTCGCAAGCCGCGGCGCAAAGTCTGTATGTTCTGCGTTGAGAAGGCAACCAACATCGACTACAAGCAGATGATCCTGGGACGCTATCGCACCAAGCTCATCTCCGAGCGCGGTAAGATCGTTCCCCGGCGCACGACCGGCACCTGCGCGCATCATCAGCGCATGGTCACCGACGCCATCAAACGAGCGCGCCATCTGGCGATGGTCCCGTTTGTGGCCGAATAAGTGGCGCCCGACCCGAAAGCCGGGTGAGGATGGAAACGTGGCCCAATAACCGGCTCACGCCATTACCCTTCCGAAAAAGGCAAAATGCCGTCCTGCGGCTTTTGCCTTTTTCCTTGCCCTTCTTTTCATGACCGTTCTATTTGCGGGCAGTTAAAACTGCGGCAACCAAGGCCCCAAGTCCCCTCCAGGGACTGCAACTGTCAGGTTGGAGTCTTTCTACTATGACCCTGGATCACCACCCGCTGCTCGATACCCTGCACGATCCGCCGAAACGCCGATCCCTGGACCCTCACAATATGATGGGATTGGTCCTGGCGTTTCCCCAGCAGTGCCGCGAGGCGTACGCCATCGGCCAGCAAGCGTGGAAGGAGCCGGGCGGCCCCGCGGCGATCCGGCAGGTCGTCGTCACCGGCCTGGGCGGCTCCGCCATCGGCGGCGATCTGGCGCGCTGCCTGATGGACGAGTACGGGATCGTGCCGCTGATCGTCAACCGCGACTACTCCCTGCCGCGCTACGTCGGCCCGGAGACTCTGGTCGTGGCGCTCTCCTATTCCGGCAACACGGAGGAGACCCTGACCGCCTACACCGAGGCGAAAGCGGAGGGCGCGCCGCGAGCGGTCATCACCGGTGGCGGAAAACTCGGCGCCCTGGCGGTCGCGGATGGCGTGCCCATCGCCATCGTCCCCGGCGGCCAGCCGCCGCGCTCCGCCACCGGCTATCTCTTTTTCCCGCTGATCGCCTGCCTGGCCCGCTACGGCCTGCTCGACCGCGACTTGAGCGATGAGATTGCGGAGACACTGGCGCACCTGGAGCGGATGGCGGTCACGCTTGGTCCCGACGTGCCGGCGGCGCAGAATCCGGCCAAGCGACTGGCCGTCGCCCTCTATGAAAAGCTGCCCGTCATTTACGGCTCGCAGGGCTATCGCGGCACGGTGGCCTATCGCTGGAAGTCGCAGATCAACGAGAATGCCAAAGAGGCCGCATTCGCCAACGTGCTGCCGGAGCAGAACCACAACGAGATCCTGGCCTGGACGCTGGCGCAGCGGCAGGCGAAGAACTGGTCTGTCGTCTTCCTGCGCGATCCGCAGGAGGCGGCCGTCTCGCCCCGCATCGCGCGCCGCGTGGAGGTGACCAAAGAGCTTATCGCCACCGAAGCCGACGTGCATGAAGTCTGGGCGGAAGGCCGGTCGCTGCTCGCCCGCATGTTCCATCTGATCTACTTCGGCGACTTCGTCAGCGTCTATCTGGCCTACCTCAACGGCATCTGCCCCACCCGAATCGACGGCATCGACCACCTGAAAGCTGAGCTGGCGAAATTACAGTGAAGGACCGCCTGACATGAAGTCCTGGATCATAATCGTCGGACAGAAAAGCTAGCGTGCTAGTCCCCGGAGGGGACTTCGGGCCCTTGTTGCCGCAGTTTTAACTGCCCGCTTCTTCGCCGGGGAGTACACGACCCGTCTGTTGGTCCTTCGGACAACCGCCCGGCAGGGCGTAAAGGCTACGGACGTGCAGTCGAAGCAGAAGCAACCACAGGTCTGGAAATTTCGATGATTTCCATGCAAACGCTGATTTCCATTCTGCTAGTGCTGCTGACTTCCGTCGCGAACGCGCAGACCCGTGTTATTAACATATCACCCTACCGCCTAACAGCGACATGGCGCGGTGACACGGAGATTGTCCGGCTTTACAATCGTCACAGCCATCGACTTGTCTGGCAGCGCACATTCCTGCATGCCTGGCTGGAACGTCCATTCATGGGCTGGTCACGTGACCACCGGGCACTTGCTTTCATTGTGCAGGATAATCGTATCTACATTCAAAGAAGCTCAGGATTTCAGCACATTACGCGAGACCTCTTCCGAATCTTCATCTGGCGGGCTGGAGAGCAGTCGAAGCTGATTGCAAATCAGAACATACTCCAAACTTACGATGGAGCTTTCGATTTCCAGTGGTCACCAGGCAACTCTCGCCTGGCATTCCGTGGCGAGGGCAGCGGCGATCTTGATGTGGATGCCGGTGCCATTTGCTGTCTGGACCCCTCGACAGGTCGCATTCATGCAGGACCTGGCGGCGTCCGGAAAATGCGCTGGATCGGACGCTACCTGCTGCGATATTGGCCGTTACATTGGCGGCTGGTAGGCCCTCAGTCCGTTGTGCCGGTGACTGCCAGACACTCTCGCTTATGGCGATGTCCCTGAATCGGATACATAATACACATGATAAAGCTGATGATTATGCTACTGTTCTTTCTGCTGCCATCCATTGCGAACGCGCAGATAGGGACGGCGGTACGGCGTTTTCCCGACTCGCGCAACGGCATCCTCATCTATGCGGACCAGTTCCCCTCGCAGATGACGGAGGCGCAGATGCGGTTTGCGGCGACCCACTACGTGGGCAGCCAGAAGATGACGCGCACGTGGATACGGCGGATGCGGCGGCTGAACCCGCATTTCCTCATGCTCCACTACCAGTTGGCGGTCGGCGCAGGCCCGGCCGTGTTTCTGGACGGCGACCAGTGGACGAACGATTTCCCGCTGGTGACGCGCCACGAATCCTGGTTTCTGCACGACTCAAGCGGCCATCGGCTCCGGCAGCTCGCCTGGGACTGGTACGTGATGGACATCCGCTTCAACGGAGACTGGCCGCGCACCGGTTTTCCCGACTACTGGCTGCAGACCGCGCTCAAGCGGATGCGCGACAACGAGGATGACGGTTGCTTCGCCGATAGCTATACGCAGGACATCCTGATGAACCAGCTTCAGCCTCCCACCCCTCTGTTTACGGACGTAGACCGCAATAAGCGCGATTGGCTGCCCCAGCTCAACCGGTACGGCGCCTTCTGCGCCGCCGGATTCCATCGCCAGCCGGAGCATTTCTATTATCTACCCAACCTCGGCGGCCTGGTGACTACCTGGGATCACGTGACCGATCTGGCCGTCGGCGACGGCGGCATGAATGAGGGTTTCTGCGCCGCCGGGCCGGGTCGATACTATACCGAAGCCGATTGGAAGCTGCAGATGAGCCGTCTCCTGAAACTGGCAGAGCAGGACAAGATCCTGCTCTGCCAGACGGGAATTGCGGGAGCGAATGCCGATCATCGCTGGTTCGTCGTGGGATCGTTCCTGCTGACGAAGGGCCGGCACTCCTATCTGAATATGTTCCAGAAGAGCAGCCTGGAATGGTATCCGGAATACGAAGTCGCTCTGGGTCCGTACCTGGCAGAGCCGAAGCAGGACGTTGCCGGCTACTGGGACAGCGCCTGGGGCGTATATCGCCGCGACTATGCCGATGGCATGGTGCTGGTCAATCCCGGTACGCAGCCGGTCACCATCCCCAAACTCGGCGGCACGTTCCGCCTCGTCGAGGCGCAGGGCGGTGGCCCGGTAGGCGCGGACGGCCACGTGACCGGTCGCCTGACAACCCGCCCGGTGACTTCGCTGACCCTCCCGGCCCACAGCGCCCGCGTGCTGCTGACCGGATGAGACCCTCTGGACAGAATTCGCATGGCGCTCTTCCTTTTCATTATTCTGGGCCTGATGCCGAACAAAAAGGCGGGCAGAAAGGATATTGCTTTCTGCCCGCCCGTGATCTTATTCAGTTGAGATATCGATATTCGATTGTGCCGGTATGTCATTGTCGTGTCGGCGGAGCCGATAGAGCCGTTATTCAGTTGTGAGCGATATTTCGTTCCGAATTCAAAGAAAGATTATGTGAAAGAGCGTCGATATGGTGTCCTTGAAAAACACCCTAAAGACGCTCCTGGTCTAAACTCCGGAGCGACTCACCTGGCCCCTCCGGCGTACTCTATTCTATTGTGTGCGATAACCCGATCGGGTTATCAGCATCGCTTTCTCGGTATCGGTTGTCTTTACATCTGTAAGACGACGGGGCCGCTTCCAGGGTTCCCTGTTTTCTGCGCACGCAAGGGCCGATGGACCAAAGTCCTTCGTGCAGGCATTCCATCGCGCATTCTATTTCGCTCCGAGAGCTTCGGCATAGGCCACGGCGTTCTCCCAGGCGGTCATTGCCTCCGCCAGGGCTGCCTGGATGCCGCCATGCTCCTGCGAGAGCGCCACGACATTGTCGGTCGGAGCCGGGCGCGAAAGAATCTCCTCGATCTCCCGCAGGCGGGTCTCCAGGGACTCGACTTTCCGCTCCGCCGCCGCCACCTGGTTCTGCGCCCGCTGCCGCTCCTTGGATAACTGGTGGAAGTTCAGGCCGGTGGGCACGGAGACGGCAGGCGTGGGCCGCTGGGAGAGCAGCGTCTCCAGAACGCTCTTCTGCCCGTTGCCGCCCTCCTTCTCCCCGGCCCCGTTCCGGGCCGGTTTCGGGGCGGCGCGCAGTTGACCGGCCAGCTTCTTCGCCCGGTACTCGCCGTAAGGGCCGTCGAAGAAGGTGGCGTGGCCGTCCGCGATCTCCAGCGTGCGGTTCGTCACCTGATCGAGCAGATAGCGGTCGTGCGAGATGAGCAGGAGCGTGCCGTTGTACTCGCGCAGCATAGAAGCCAGCGCCTCCCGCGAGTCCAGATCCAGATGGTTGGTCGGCTCGTCGAGGATGAGCAGGTTCGGACGCAGGTAGGTCAACTGCGCCAGGACGAGCTTGTTCTTCTCGCCGCCGGAGAGCAGGTGTGTCGGGCGGAACACGTCATCGCCGGTAAAGAGGAAGCGGCCCAGGTGCGTGCGCGCCTCCGTGGGCGACATCTCCGCCACGTCCAGCATGTTCTCCAGCACCGTCGCCTCCAGGTCGAGGTCGCTCGTGTCCTGGGCGAAGTAGCCGATGGTCACGCTGGCGCCCAGCCGCGCCATGCCGGCGGTCGGCGTCTCGCGGCCGAGCAGGATCTTGATGAGCGTGGACTTGCCCGCGCCGTTGGGTCCCACGATGCCCACGCGCTCGCCCCGGCGGATCAGCGCCGTCACGTCCTCGAACAGTACGCGGCTGCCGTACTGCTTGCTCACCCCGTCCAGGATGACCACCTCGTTGCCGCTGGTCTGTGTGGGCTTGATCCCCAGTTTGGCGGTCTTGCCGGGCGGCGGCGGCTTCTCCGTTCCCTGCGCCCGGATCCGCTCCGCCCACCGCAGCCGCATGACGGCCTGGGAGCGCTTCGAGGGCGTGTTCTTCCACTTCTCGAAGAACTCGTTCAGGCGCGCGATCTCCCGCTGCTCCCGCTCGTAGAGCTCGGCCTGCCGCTGGCGGTTGGCCTGCTTCTGCGTCCAGAAGGAGGAAAAGTTGCCGTGGTAGAGGGTCAGGCGCGTGTTCTCGATCTCGGCGATAGTGGTCGCGACGCGGTCCAGGAAGTAGCGGTCGTGCGAGACCAGCACGAGGGCGCCGCCGAAATCGCGCAGGAACCCTTCCAGCCACTCGGTCGCCTCGATGTCGAGGTGGTTGGTCGGCTCGTCGAGGAAGAGGATATCGGGTCCGGAGAGCAGCAGGCGCGCGATCGCCAGCCGCGTCTTCTCGCCGCCGGACAGCTTGCCGCACAGCTTATGCAGGTCGCTCGGCCCGAATCCAAGCTTCTTCAAAACTGCCGGAATGTCGCGCAGATTGTCGTAGCCGCCCATCGCCTCGAAGCGGTCGTGCAGGACACCGTACTCCTCCATGATGCGCTCCAGCGCCTCGTCCGTGGAGGCGGCGGCCATCTCGTGCTCGACCTCGCGCAGCCGACGCTCCATCTCCAGGACGTGCGCGAAGGCGGCCTCCGCTTCCTGCAAAACGGTCTTATTAGGATCGACGGCGTCTTCCTGGCGCAGATAGCCGGCGCGGATGCCGCGCGCATACGAAATCGATCCCTTGTCCGGCGTCTGCTGGCCGGTCAGCAGGCGCAGCAGGGTCGTCTTGCCGCTGCCGTTGCGCCCGACCAGTCCCAGCTTCTGCCGCCAGGCCAGGCGGAAGCTGACTCCCGTCAGGATGGTATCGCCACCGAACGATTTTTCCAGATTATTTACTACCAGCAGGCTCATGATCTAAATCTCCCACGGCAGCCCGACCTTACCTCAATCTCCCCCTCTCCTTACGAAGGAGAGGGGTTAGGGGTGAGGTTTTCTCCCCTCTCCTTACGAAGAAGAGGGGGCGGGGGTGAGGTTAGAAGGTCGCGGCTGCCACTGCCATCACATGGAAAAGCCCACCGCGAACCGGCAGAGCGGGTCAGCGGTGGGCCACCATTCGTTTGCAGCGCAGCGTGGAATCATGCCGCGGGAACGCTTGCAATCTATAAGGGCTACGTCTTCCGTTCGAGAATCTGCCAGATGCACGGGGGTAAAAGAGTCACAATACGGCCTATACCAAAGGAGGCACGCCAACACAGCGCTGGGCGTGCCACGTCGGCAGCAGGTCGTATAGAGTTGTCCCCGTGCGAAACGACATGGAAAGAAATTCTCCTCGTTGGGTGACCTCTATATTATACGCGACGCAGGCGCGGCTGTCAATAAAAATCTCGTCTTTGCATAGTAGCGTAGACCGATCATATCAAGCCAGCCACCAAAACTGCCAGGAGCAAGAGAGGACTATTCAAGGCAGGCATCCATTTTCAGCCTCGTGCCCCAGCTATTCCTTAGCACCTGCTCGCTGAAGGAGATCGATGACAGGCTGCTCTGACATCGGCTACGTGCGCCCACGATGCCCAGAGATGACCCATCAGTCAGTGGCTAAATCGTCCTCGGTATCGAAACGATCAGCTATCTTTATAAGCGTTCAATTCTCAAGTAAGGCAGCTCTGCCTGAAGGAGTGCCAGCTGTTTCCTCTACGCATATGGCCTGCCTGTTGCATTAATCCAGGAGGAATTGCCCAGTTAATCTTTAACTATCAGCAGATACCTATCGCTCGTTCCCATCGGCATGAGACTTGCTGTCCATCCCTTGTCGAGTCCATAAATGGAACAACCTGTTTCTGTGGCATCCACCCAATATAGTTTTATCGATCTCTTCTGCGGAGCCGGAGGGCTATCTTTAGGTTTCCAACAAGCCGGCTTCCGTCTCGTTCACGCACTCGACAGTAGCCCCGCAGCAGTCAGTACCCACGCTGCAAACATTGACGGCAATGTGAGCTGCACTTTGATTACACCGGATATCGCTGTGCCTGCCTCAACCATAATCGTTGGGGGTCCACCCTGTCAAGGGTTCTCCTCGGCTGGGCTGCGAAGGAAGGGTGACCATCGGAATAGCCTGGTTGGATGCTTCGCAGAGATAGTTGTCCGCTCTCAACCAACTGCTTTCGTATTCGAAAACGTCGAGGGTTTTCTTACAGCGGAGGGCGGCCGGTACTTGCTCGACCTGTTATCCCCGCTTGTTGAGTCGGGTTATCGAATCCACCTCCGCAAGGTTAATGCTGCCAACTACGGGGTACCTCAACACCGCAAGAGAGTCATTGCGATAGGCGGTCTGGGATGGGAACCCTGCTTCCCGGAACCTTCGCACGCGGCGCATGGAGCACCAGGTGCGTATCGAGTCACAGGCAAGAACCTTACTCGCACGCCTACACTTGCGGACGCATTAGAGGGCCTCCCTCCTGCGACCACAGTTCCACCAGGGGAAGTGCCGGGACACTTCTATAGGCCGCTCGAGGGAATCGATTTGCGAAGAGCCACCGCACTGAAGCAAGGAGAGCGGATGCGGGACCTTCCAGTAGAACTGTGGCACCCCAGTTATCAACGGCGGGCTTTTCGGCGTGTCAAGGATGGTACTCCTACGGAACGAAGAGGTGGCGCACCTTCCGGCATGAGACGGCTTGTTGCCGCTGAACCCTCGAAGGCCATTACAGGGGGTGCTCTGACTGAGTTTATCCATCCAGTGGAAAATCGCAATTTGACCATTCGTGAGTGCGCAAGGATACAGACATTCCCGGACAACTTCACATTCTGTGGGACTATCGCTCAACAGGCAATGCTAATTGGAAATGCCGTGCCCCCGGTTCTCGCGCACCGAATCGCATCGTCGCTTGTTGCCGACTTGCATAAGGCTAACCCCGGAGATCGGATAGGAGCGTTGCTGTCGTTCGTGCCCACCATCGCGGAAGGCGCCAGCCCTGCACTAAGACAGGTGATAGCACTGGTGAGATCGCAATTCAGGCTTGACGTCAATACTGGAGATCAGCAAGCATTATGGCTCTAACTGCTGCACAAAGCACAATCGTAGCCAAGGCTCGCTCGGTTGGAGGGGGAGCCATCGGAGTAGCACTTTCAGAAGAAGTATGCTCCTATCTTGTGGCTGTCATAATTAGGGATTTGGGACTAGAAGGCGAGTTTTCTGACCCTCTTCCCGATGTCCTGCCGTTCTTCTCGACTCACCCCCTCAGCGGGTTGGTGCTGCCAGACACACCGTTCCTTCCCTTGTTTGAAAAACTGGTCAGCCTGGTCCCAGACGCTGCATCATATTTCGGCTGCCTTGCAACACTTCACAAAGCGCGACTGAAGTACGAGGCCATCTTGCGAACACAGCCGATTCCAACGATTGACCAGGTAGGGCCACGCAGTCTACTCCAATACGGAACACTGACACCTAAGGGTCTGGCCGACTTCCTGCTGTGGCGGAAATGGATTTACGACATCGATAACCGTGCGGCGCAGGAAACAGGATACGTCTTCGAGCCCATTATTGCTGCGTCTATCGGAGGTACGCCTGTCAGCGCGTCGAAAAGCCCAATAAAGCGAAGCTCGGACCCCCGCAAAGGAAGGCAGGTGGACTGTATCAGGCCCGACCTGAAGGCGTACGAGGTGAAACTTCGGGTCACGATCGCCGCATCCGGTCAAGGACGATGGAGTGAAGAGCTTGACTTCCCCGGCGACTGCAAAGCCAGCGGGCATATCCCGGTGCTGGTCGTTTTAGATCCCACGCCCAACACAAAACTGTCCGAGTTGAGTCGCGCCTTCCAAGAAAACGGTGGGGAGGTTTACGTCGGCGACGACGCATGGCAACATTTCAACAGCCTTGCTGGTGTTGTCATGAGCCGCTTCCTCGAAACGTACGTCCATGAGCCTATCAACTCGTTGCTGCAGGCTATGCCAGCCAATGGGGACGAATTGCCGGAGTTGGTCCTTAAGATGACCGCGCAGGAGTTGTACGTCGCAGTGGATGGTGAGACGTTGGTAACTGAACGCAGCCTAACTCAAGCCGCCGAGGATGCTAATGACGCCTTGCCCGAAGACGTGGATGAAGTATTGTCCGGCCTATGAGTGCTGGCTCCATATAGTCGCGAGCGTCTTCTGCGATCACATTTGAAGTACGCCGAAGAATGCAGGCCGTCCGGCGAGGAGAAAGCCTGCTCCACTCAGTATTCTCCTGTCACTTTGCGGTTCAGTTCGTTTTTTCTTGCTCTGTTTCTTCATTAAAGATCCATGCTCAAACCTCTTTCATTCTCTCCGGCCCCTTCTCTCTTCCATATTACGGTATCTGCTTCCAAAAGGAAGCGGGTGCCAGATAAAACATAGGAAGGCTCAGGTTGGCCGGTTAGTATGGGTCTGAACGCATTGAGAAAAATTCCCTATTGACAACCACGCAGAACCTCGCTATAATGTTCACGTTCACATGTTCACGTGAAACTACCCGGTAGAGGCGGCGCAAGGCAAATCGATGGCAGCGACGATCATGGATATCGCCAGAAGGCTCAACATCTCGCATACGACCGTATCGCGGGTGTTGAACAACAAGTCCGGCGTTCCCATCGCCGAGAAGACTCGCCAGCGCGTCCTCAACACAGCTCGGGAAATGGGCTACGCTCCCAATCTCGCCGCGCGCAGCCTGCGCCACGCCAGCACACACGTGATCGCGGTTTTCGGCTCCTCCTACGTCGGCATGTGGGGTGGCATCACGCCCGAGCTGATGCGCGGAATCGTGAGCGCGCTCCAGCCGCGCCATTACGGCATCTTCTACGCCATGAGCGATTTCGGCGAACAGAATGCGCCCTCGAACTCCTCGTGGCGCTTCGATGGGGCCATCGTGCTCCAATCGCCCCCGGCGTCGACGCTCCGGCGCCTCGCCAAGAGCGGCCAGCCCTTCGTCTGCGTGAACGAGCATATCGAAGGCCGCTCTGCCGTGCTCTGCGACGAGGCCGCAGGCGTCCGTACGGCGCTCGACCATCTCTGGAAATTAGGGCATCGACGGATCGCGTACGCCAACGCCACGCACCGTCATCTGCAGCACTATAGCGTGGTGGAGCGGCACGACAGCTACTGCGCCACTATGCGCGAACACGGGGTTACGCCGCCTGCCGGGCACGACGTGATCCCGAATGAAGACAACCTTACCGATCGGGTCCGGACTATGATCCTCGATCAGGATGCGACGGCCATCCTTGCCTACGATCATGTGGTCGCCCTCCGCGTCATGGCGGCGGCCCACCAGTTGGGGTTACGGATACCCCAGGACTTCAGCCTGATCTGCTTCAACGATGAATTTCCCGTGGCGGAGGTGGTCCCCACCCTGACGGTCGTCGCGCCGCAGGGAGAGAGGATGGGGCAGCGCGGCGGAGAGCTCCTGCTGGATCTGCTGGAATCTCCGGAGCCGTCCTCGCCCTCCACGATCCGGCTGCCCGAACAGCTCGTCGTGCGCGAATCGACCGCGCCACCGAAACGGAGCTGATCGTTCGTGGCAGCGCGGCGCTCTCGAGAGGAGATAGGAAATTATGACTGGCGTTAAACTGCCTTATTTGCGCTAGTTGCAATACAATCTGCAGCAGATTCGATTTCACAGGCGGATAGGAGGTGAGGCGACTCAACTGTCTTCCAGGAAAGGCGCGCTGCAAAGCAGCCGGCGCCAGGCACTCTCCAGGACTTACCCTGACAGCAATCCAACGAAGTATCCACATCCTTAAGGGAGGAAATCATGATTCACCGCAGAGCGAACGCCAACGCTGCGTTCACCTTGATCGAGCTGCTCGTGGTAATCGCCATTATCGCGATCCTGGCAGCCATTCTCTTCCCCGTCTTCGCCCAGGCCCGTGAAAAGGCCCGCGCCATAAGCTGCCTGTCCAACCAGAAGCAGATCGGACTCGGCATGATGATGTACGTGGAGGACTATGACGAGAGATTCCCGATTGCGGACTATTTCGACGACGGGCCGACCTGCGGCGGTCACCAGCACGAGTGGCCGGATGTCGTGTACCCGTACATTAAGAATGGCCAGCTCGGCGGCAACAACAACTATTATGGCCAGGGCGGCATTTACCACTGCCCTTCGTTTCCCGACAACGAGAGCGGGGAGTACGGCATCAACATGAGCATTTCCAGTGATGGCAACACCTGCTGGAACGCCAACTATAACCCACCCACCACCTCTCTCGCGACCCTACAGACCCCTGCCGATACCGTCCTGCTGGCGGAGAAAGGCCACAACGACGTGGGGTGGGGCTACATCTACTTCGAGTCCGCCGAATGGGCCTGGACGGACTATGTCGCGCCCGTCAACGGCCAGCAAACCCACTTCGGGCCGCATTATGATCTGGACCAGACGGGGAAGAACAATCCCACGGGCGAGCCGCACGACTGCGACTACCCGGTTCAGGGGTTTGCCGGTGGCGCGTGGAACGGCTGCGGCCTCTACCCGCGCTATCGCCATCTTAACACGACCAACATGACCCTCAGTGATGGTCATGCCAAAGCGTTCCCGCATGGCCGCGTCAACTGGTATACCAACATCTTCCCCGGCGTTACCGGCGTGGGACCGGCGACAAGCGCGCCCTACTGATCCCTTCGACCCAGGCGTTGAGAGTGCAGAGATCTGAAAACACAGGCGATCCGCTTTGCACTCTCAACCCGCATCTTTCCGTGCAGGCTTGTTAGGAGGTGCTACCATGTGGAGGCCGGGGTTCAAGCTCCTGCCCATCGCGCTGGGCCTGTCTGTCCTCTTGCTCGGATGCTCCGCCCATACGGACGAAAGCCCGGCGGCGCAAAAGGCAGACAAAGCCGCGGCGCTGGCGAAGGCACTCAAGAGTATCGATGAGAACACGCACATGCCCGAAGAGGCCAAGGCGGCGGCAAAGCAAAGCCTTCTCGCGCATCAGAACGTGGATATGAGCATCCGGCGCTGAGTCACCCGGAGGAGAGATTCACCGATGCCGTTAAACCGGGAGCAGGTTTGCTCCTTTCGAGAAGAAGGCATCCTCGTCGCCGGGGGAATCCGTTGGATCGAGGCGCTGGAAACCTCCCAGAGAATTAAATGTCATCGGGTCTAGCCGCTTCCCTCGCGGTGATCGCGGCGCTCGCGGTGGACGCGCCTTGCGGCACGGTCGATGCCACGCCTCGCAGTGCGGAGGTTCCTCCGCTCAAGTCGGCCTACCGTGGGAAGTTCTTGATCGGCACGGCGCTCGACGTCCCGGCCCTCGAAGGGAGGGCGCCGTTGGACGTGCAGATCGCGACGACCCACTTTGACGCCTTCACCTGCGGCAACAGCATGAAGCCGGACTTCACCCAGCCGGAAGAGGGCCGCTTCACGTTCGCGCAGGGAGATCGGATGGTCGAGATCGCGCAGCGATGCGGCGCCACGCCGATCGGCCATACGCTGGTCTGGCACTCGCAGACGCCGGCCTGGTTCTTCAAGGGTCCCGATGGCCTGCCGCCGAGCCGGGAGTTGGCGCTGGCCCGCATGCGAAGCCATATCGCGGCGGTCGTCGGCCACTTCCGGGGTCGCGTCAAGCAGTGGGACGTGGTCAACGAGGCGATCAGCGACGCGCCGGGCGAATTCCTTCGGCCCACTCCCTGGCTGAAGGCGATCGGCGAGGAGTACATCGCGGATGCGTTCCGGGCGGCCCACGCCGCCGATCCGCATGCCCTCCTCATTTACAACGACTACAACATCAAGCGCGCCTATAAGCGGCCCAAAGCGCTTCGCCTGCTGCGCTCGCTGCTGGAACAGAAGGCGCCGATCGACGCCGTCGGGATCCAGTGCCATTGGCGGCTGGACAGCCCGGACCTGTCCGAAGTCGAGGACTCCATCCAGCAGTTCGCGACGCTCGGCCTGAAAGTGATGGTCACCGAGCTGGATATCGGCGTGCTGCCGACCCGGTACCAGGGAGCGGACGTGGGCTTTCGTCAACTGATGACACCGGAACAGCGCGCCGCGCTGGATCCCTATCCTGCGGGGTTGCCCGAGCCGGTCGCCCTCCGGCAAGCCGAGCGCTACCGGCAGGCTTTCGAGATGTTCCTGCGGCACCGGGACGTGATCGGGCGCGTCACGCTCTGGGGACCCCACGACGGCGACTCCTGGCTCAACAATTTCCCGATATGGGGGCGAACGGACTATCCTTTGCTCTTCGACCGGCAGGGGTGCCCCAAGCCGGCCTTCTTTGCCGTGCTGCAGGCCGGGCGGGCCGCGAGGAGATCGGCGCGGCGATGAGCCGGTTCCCTTTCGGCAGCGCGGCGCTCGCCCTCCTGGTGGTGGCGCTCCTCTCCGGCTTATGGCTCGCCGAGGATCCTGTGGGCGGCCGCAAGGCGACGCTCACCCTCTGGGTATTCAGCAAGGAGCACTATGAAAACTATCAGAACGTGCTGCCTGCCTTTCTCGCGAAGCATCCAGGCGTCACGGTAGACGTGCAGCTCGTCTCCAATAACGGCCTGGCCGCCAGGCTGCAGGCCGCGATGGTCGCCGGAGTAGACGTGCCGGATATGTGCGAGATCGAGATCACCAACGCCGGCACGTTCTTCCGCGGCCCGCTGAAGGAGGTGGGCTTTCTCGACCTTACCGACCGGATCCACCGTTCGGGCCTGTGGGACCAGCTCGTTCGCGCCCGCTTTGCGCCCTACACCAAGCAGGGCCGGATCTTCGGCCTTCCGCACGACGTCCACCCGGTCGCGCTCGCCTACAACCGCGAGGCGTTCGAGAGGCTGGGAATCCAGCCGGACCGTATCCGGACGTGGGACGACTTCATCGCGGTCGGCCGGCGCGTGACCCGGACGACGGGCGCAAATCCCCGTTATCTGATCGAGCTTAGCGATACGTCGGAGGGCCAGTTGGAACTGCTTCTGTTCCAGCGGGGAGGCGGCTTTTTCGACGCGAACGGCCACTGTACGCTGGACAACGAGAAGGCTGTGGAGACCCTGGCCTGGTACGTTCCTCTGGTCGCCGGATCGCGCAGGATCGGCAACGATCTGGGAGGCGGACAGGTGCTCACGCAGGCAGTAGAGCAGGGGTACCTGCTCAGCCTTATTACGCCGGACTGGCGGAGCCGGACCTATGAGAACGACATCGCGCACATGTCCGGCAAGATGGCGCTCATGCCGCTCCCGGCCGTGAGACAAGGCGGCCGGCGCACCTCCACCTGGGGCGGCACCATGATGGGCATCACGAAGCGGTGCGCGCATCCGGATCTCGCGTGGGAGCTGGCGATGCAGCTCTACTACAGCCGCGAGAAGCTCGCGGACCGGTACCAGAAGTCGAACATCCTGCCGCCGAAGCGCGACCTCTGGAACGATCCGGCCATCCAGGCGCCCAAAGCCTACTGGTCCGGGCAGCGGCTCGGACGGATCTATTCGACCCTGGCGCCGCACGTGCTGCCGCAGTATGCGAGTCCCTTTCTGGAGCTGGCGAAGAACAAGCTGAGCGAGGCGCTGGTGGCCTGCGTACAGCAGTACAATGCATCCGGAGACGCGGGCTTCAAAGCGTTCTGCAGGCGGCGCCTCAAGCAGAGCGCCGAGGAAGTGCGCCGCCAGATGGCGAGGAACCCCTATTGACCACGTTTAAGATCGGACGGAGGCGGGCGGACGGAAGCACACCTCTGCCCGGAGGCGCGGCGCGAAGGACCTTCCGATTCCAACAGCGGTTGGCGCCCTACCTCTTCGTATCGCCGTTCCTGATCCTGTTCGCGGTCTTCGGGCTCTACCCGCTCGTCAAGTCGATCCTGCTTTCGCTCTACGTGACCAACGGGCCGCGCGACCATGTCTTCGTCGGGCTGTCGAACTACCGGTTCCTTTTCTCCGATCCCGACTTCGGGGTCGCCGTGCGCAATACGGCGGTCTATACGTTCTGGACCGTCTTTCTGCAGTTGCCTCTGGCGCTCGGGCTGGCTATTCTGCTCAGCCAGAAGTGGCTCAAGGGGCGCAACTGGTTCCGGCTCGCCTTCTTTTCGCCGCAGCTCGTGGGACAGGTGTTTGTCGGCGTCATCTTCATGGTGCTCTACGTGCCCCAGTATGGGCTGGTCAACCACGCGATCCATGCTGTCCACGCGGGCTTCCCGCTGGATACCAAGTGGCTGGGCGACGCGCGGCTGGTGATGCCGGCGCTCGTGCTGGCGTCGCTCTGGATGTACGTCGGCTTTAACATGATCTACTTCCTCGCGGCGCTGCAGGCGGTGGACCGGCAGCTCTACGAGGCAGCGATGGTGGATGGCGCCAATGGCTGGCAGCAGTTCCTCGCCGTGACGCTCCCGGGCATCAAGCCGGTGGCGGTCTACGTGCTGGTGATGGCGACCATCGGGTCCCTCCAACTGTTCGAGCTGCCCTACACGATGCTCCAGCAGTCCGCCGGACCGGACAAATCCGGGCTCACGATCGTGATGTACCTGTATCAGAACGGCTATATCACCGGCGACCTGGGGTATGCCTCGGCGGTGGGCTGGACGCTTGCGCTGGGAATCCTGATCGTCAGCCTGATCCAGATGCGTGTGACCGGCGTGTGGAAAGGCGCGAGCGCGTGATCTGGGAGATCAAGCAGCGGCGACCGCGCCACAGGACGGGGGCGAGACGCCGGTCGGCGGTGATCGCCGGGAGGCTTGCGGTCCTCCTGGCGCTCACGGCCTTTTCGGCGCTCACGCTCGTGCCGCTCGTCTGGCTGGTGGCCGCAGCGCTGAAAAAGCCCGACGACCTCTTCCACTACACCTTCTTCGGGCCGCGTCTATCGGCGCAGAATTTCGTCGATCTGGCTACGAAGGTCCCCGATTTCGGCCGATACGTCATCAACAGTCTCTTCATCTCGTCAAGCATCGTGGTCGTGCAGCTCTTGTTCTCCTCCCTGGCAGGCTTTGCGCTCGCGAAATATGATTTCAGGGGCAAGTCGCTGGTGATGGTCATCATGCTGGCCACGGTCATGATTCCCGGCCAGGTGACGATGGCCCCGCTCTACGAGTTGTTGTGCCGATTGCGCCTCGTCGATAGCTACCTGGGGCTGATCGTGCCGGGCGCGATTTCCGTCTTCGGCATCTTCCTCTTCCGCCAGTCGATGCTCCAGATCCCCGACGACCTGCTGGACGCCGCACGGATCGACGGGTGCTCCGAATTCCGGACCTACCTGAATATCGTGATGCCGATCTCCAGGCCGATGACCGGAGCCTTCTGCCTCATCAGCTTTCTGGGCTCGTGGAACAGCTTCCTCTGGCCGCAGATCCTCCTGCACACGAGCAAGAGGTTCACCCTGCCGATCGCCCTGAACCAGATGGTCGGCATGTACCAGCAGTCCTACGGCATGCTCATGGCCGGCACCCTTTTGAGCATCCTCCCGGTGGTGGTCCTCTTCCTCCTGCTTCAGAAGGAGTTTGTAGCCGGTCTGACAACGGGAGCGGTGAAGGGATAGCTCCGTTGCCGGAATCGGGGGCGGTCAGTGAGTGAAAAAAGCGGAGCCTTGCTTGCCGAACGGCAAGCAAGGCTCCGCTTTTTTCAGGCCAGGCAGGTTCCCGCCTTTAACGTGTAGAAGTAGATCAGCGCGCGGCTTCACGGATTCGGATTCAGAAGAAAGCAGAGGAGATGAGCCAAACGTTACCCACCCAACCATTCGGGCCGGACGGCGTTCCGGTCTCGCGGATCGCGCTCGGCTGCATGGGGCTGGCAGGGACCTGGAACCCGGCGGAGGTCGGCCCGGAGAACCGCCGCCGGGCGATCGCGGCGTTCGAGGCCGCCATAGACGCAGGCATCACGTTCTACGACCATGCCGACATCTACGGCGGAACGGCCTGCGAATCGATCTTCAAAGACTGCCTGGCCGCCGTGCCGGGCAGCCGTGAGCGCATCTTCATCGCCACGAAGGTCGGCATTCGCTCCGGCTATTACGATCACTCCCCGGAGCATATCCGCAAGAGCATTCGCGGCTCGCTCGACCGTATGGGCATCGACTACGTCGATCTCTACCAACTGCACCGTCCGGACCCGCTGAGCCATCCCGCCGAGACCGCCGCCGTGCTGGATGAGCTGGTCGATTCGGGACTGGTGAGGACGATCGGTGTCTCGAACTACTATCCGCATCAGGTGCTGGCGCTTAAGAAGTATCTGAAAGCGCCGATCGTCTCCAACCAGATCTCGCTTTCGCTGCTGCGGCTGGATCCGATCTACGAAGGCGCAGCGGGCGGACGGGCGACCGGCACGCTGGCCGGAGCGGACGCCGGGGATGGGGTCCTGGACCAATGCCTGGAGCTGGGGATCACGCCGCTGGCCTATAGCCCGCTGGCATGGGGATTGCTGACCGGTCGGCGCGATGTCAAGGAGAATGAGGGGGCAAAACGGACCCTGCAAGCCCTGCAGGAGTTAAGCCCGAAATACGGCGGGGCGCTGCCGGGGAAACTGGCGCTGGCCTGGCTCCTGGCGCACCCGGCGAAGATCATTCCCCTGGTCGGCTCCAACAATCCCGAACATATTCGCGAGGCTGCCGCCGCGGCGGACATCTCGCTTTCGCGCGAGGACTGGTACAAGCTCTGGGTCGCGGCGCGGGGCGTTCCTGTGCCTTGATCTATCGGAGGGCCGCTATGACGACGCTTTCTCCCTCATCGGTGAGCGCTCAGGATATCGAGGTGTTTGCGGACGATCTGGACGTGCCGCGCGCCGCCGCTATCTACCAGGAGCACGGCTGTTTGGTCGTGCGCGGCCTGATGCGCTCCTATGTGCCGGATATCTCCCGCGACATCGAGACGTCCGCCGCGCAGGCCATCGCGCTGCTGGACCGGGCAAAGCAGGTAACGGAAGGCTGGGTCACGCCGGACGGTACCCTTTTCCTGCCCGCCCCACCCCACTACGCCCGCGACAAGCAGATCATGGTGTTGGGCATCAGCTACTTCACCAGCGCCGCCTTCTTTCACTCCGCCTTCGATAAAAAGACGGTCGATCTCGTCGAAGCGATCCTCGGACCGAACATCGAGTTGTTCATTAACGGGCAATGTCTTTACAAAGAGCCGGTGGGCGGCCACCCCAAGCACCTACATCAGGATTCTGCCTACTTCGAGCACCGCTTTGAGGGTCCGGTCGGCGTTCTAAATTATGTGGTGGATACGGATTTGACGAACGGCGCGCTCCACGTCGTGCCCGGCTCGCACCGGGCGGGCACGCTGCGGCATATCGACACCTTCTCGCATCTGGGCCTCGATCCCGACGAGTGGCCCTGGGAGCGGGCGCTGCCGATCACCGGTCAGGCAGGCGATTCGATCTTCTTCCACGTGCGGACCATCCACGGCTCGCAGGAGAATCATTCGACGCAGCCGCGCCCGGTCTTTATTCATCGCTACCGCCGCGCCGACGATTTCGTGACCGTCTCGGCGACGACCGCCGCCAACCGCGCGGAGGCCGAGACGCGCGCCGCCGAGGCAAAGAAAGAGAACCAGCGCGGATTGATGGTGCGCGGCTTCCGCGCCTATACGGAGGAACCAGGTCAGTGACTCAATTTAGTAGTGACGAGAATATCCGCCCCTTCCGGGTGGCGGTCGTGCAGATGGACCCCCAGCGCGGCGACCGCGCCGCCAACCGCCGCGTGATTTTAGAGCGGCTGGCCGAGACCGCAGCCGCAGGCGCGGAGCTGACGGTCTTTCCGGAATGCGCCCTCTCCGGCTACGTCTACGAGAGCGCCGAGGAAGCCCTGCCCGCCGCCGAGACGGTGCCCGGCGAAACCAGCGAAGCGGTCATGGAGGCGTGCCGCCGGCACGACACCTATGCCATCGTCGGCCTGCTGGAGCGCGACCCGGCCACCAACGCCATCTACAACAGCGCCTTTGTTGCCGGACCGGGCGGCCTCATCGCCAACTACCGCAAGTGCCACCTGCCGGTGCTCGGTATCGACCGCTTCGTCGCCAGTGGCGACGCGCTGCCGGTCATCCCGCTGCCCTTTGCGCGAATCGGCATTCTCATTTGCTACGATATGCGCTTCCCGGAAGCGGCGCGCTCGCTGGCGCTCGACGGTGCCGACGTGATCGTCGTCCCCACCAACTGGCCGGAAGGCGCAGAGAGCTCGCCGGATTTCCTGACCCGTGCCCGCGCAATGGAGAACCGCGTCTATCTCGCCGCCTGCAACCGCGTCGGCGTCGAGCAGGGCACGCGCTTCATCGGACGCAGCCAGATAGTGGACCCTGGTGGTCGTATCCTACAGGAAGCGGACGGCGTCTCCGAGACGATCCTTTCCGCCGAGATCGACCCGCGCCTCTCCCGCCAGAAGAAGATGGTCTTCTCGCCCGGCGTCTTCGAGCTCGATCCCGTCGGAGGGCGCCGCCCGGAACTGTATGGAAGGTTGAGCATGCCGGGCCGATAAACGCCCCGGCAGGAAACCTCACCCCCTACCCCCTCTCCTTACGAAGGAGAGGGGAATCATAAAGGAGGCTGGGTGCGTCCGTGAGGACGCTCGTTTTTGATGCCGGGTCGTTTATCGGCCCGGTGCATGGAGAATGGTTCGGGTATACTAAAAACAGGTAAAGAAATATAAACCGTAGGAGGCCGTCCCGGATGGCAGTCGCAAGTGAGGAGCAGAAGAACCTGGCGCGCCGGCGCGCAGAGCGTTATGTTGGCCGTGACCTGATAGATATATATGAGAAAGTCCAAACCGGAGAGCGGCTGAGCTACGAGGATGCGGTACGCCTCTACCGAACCCCCGATCTATCCGCTGTCGGCTATCTGGCCAATATCGTGCGGGAACGGATGCACGGCGACCGCGCCTACTACGTCCGCAACCAGCACATCAACTACACCAACATCTGCAACAAGTTCTGCAAGTTCTGCTCCTTCTACGCCAAAAAAGGCGGTCCGGCGCCCTACGAGATGGATATGGAAGAGGTCCGCCGCCGGCTGCTGGCCCACATCGACGTGCCGATCACGGAAGTCCACATGGTCGGGGGCATCAACCCGCGCCTGCCCTACTCCTACTATCTGGACCTGCTGCGCACCGTCAAAGCGGTGCGCCCGAACGTGCATATCAAGGCGTTCACGGCGGTCGAGCTGGTGGAGATCCAGCGGGTCGCCAAAAAGCCGCTGGAGGACGTGCTGCGCGAGCTGATGGCCGCCGGATTAGACTCGCTGCCGGGTGGCGGCATCGAAATTCTTTCAGACCGGGTGCATCAAGAACTGTTCGACCGCAAGATCGACGGCAACGAGTGGATGGAGGTCGCCCGCGCCGCCGCCCGCGTCGGGCTGACCCAGTACGCGACCATGCTCTACGGCCATATTGAGACGATCGAGGAGCGCGCCGACCATCTGATCCAACTGCGCGCGCTGCAGGATGAGACCGGCCATTTCGTCACCATCACGCCGCTCTCGTTCCATCCGGAAGGCACCGATCTGGAGCACATCCCTCATCCCACCGGCTACGACGACCTGCGCAACATCGCCGCCGCCCGCCTGATCCTCGACAACTTCGCCCATATCAAATCGTTCTGGATCATGAACACGCCGCAGATAACCCAACTGGCGCTCTGGTACGGCGCCGACGACGTAGACGGCACGGTTCATGAATACGAGATCACCTACAAGGACGGCGAGCAGGGCAACAAAAGTCAGGTGCTGACGCGCCGCCAGATGGTCAAAATGATCGAGGAAGCGGGCCGCATCCCGATCGAGCGCGACAGTCTCTACCACGAAGTGCCGCCGGAACCGGTTTCCGAGCCGGATCGACGCGAGCGGACCTTCATTCCTCTACCCGTCGTCGCCTGAAATACCCCTCACTCCCTGGCCCCTCTCGCACAAGGAGCGAGGGGGACTTTGGTTTCCAAGCTTTTCCGTCCGCAGGACGGTTGTCCGAAGGACCCCCAGACGGGTAATTCATTGCCCGGCTCAAATGCCAGGCGAGAACGGCCCATCAAAAAGGAGTCCACAAGGTGAAAAAGGCAACCCCCGTCGCGGTTTTGCTGGCGGCGGGCGCCGGGCGCAAGTTCTGGCCGTTCAGCGAAGTCCGCAACAAGTGCGCGTTTCCCATCGCCAACGAGCCGCTGGTCTTACGATTAGCCCGGCAGTTGCGCGAGATCGGTTTTGCGCGCCTGGTCGTGGTCGTCGATGTGGAGGCGAGCTCGGTGCGGGCGGCATTGCGGCCTCTCGGCGAGGAGAATGTGGTCTGGGTGCGTCCGCCCGCCACCGAGGTTGGGACGGCAGCCGCCGCGCGAGCGGCCCTGGAAGTCGTCGGAGCGACCTGGGGAAAGGAGCATGCCTTTGTCGTCTATGGAGACATCGTCGTGGCGACGGAGGATCTGCGTGCCGTCTGGCAACTGCACAGGGACAGTCAGGCCGATGCGGTCGCCCTCTGCACGCCGCTGGAGGGCGATCGCCCGCAGGACTGGATCGGCCTCAGCCCAGGCCATCCACGCGCAGCCGGCGGAAGCGCGCTGTCCGGCGTGGAAGGGCATGGACGCGACGCCTCGCACCGCATGGCGGGCGTCTACGCGCTCGGCCCGGCCGCCTGGCCGTATCTGCGCGCCGCCAACGGTCCCATGACCCATGTGCAGGTTGGCGCGATGCCCGGTCCCGAAGCCGAGTTGGCAGACGTTCTCGCCACGATGGCCGATGAGGGCCAGGACGTGGCAGCCCTGGTGGCAGCCCATCCTTGCGTCGACGTGGATAAGCCCTGGCACGTTCTGGAGGCGACGGAAGCCGTCCTGCAGCAGATGGTCTGCCAATCTGGGAAGACGGACGCCATCGACCCGAGCGCAAAGATTTCGGATGGAGCGGAGATCGAAGGGCCGGTCGTCGTGGGGCCAAATGCCACTATCGGCAAGCGGGTCGTTCTGCACGGTCCGGCCTGGATCGGAGCCGACGCGCGCCTCCTCAACGGCGCTATCCTGAACTCGCCTGTCGTTGTCGGAGAAGGCAGCCGCGTCAGCGACTACTGCCTGGTCGGGGGCGGCTCGGTCATTGGCCGGGAGTGCGTCGTCGGGCACGGCGCTGAGTTCGACGGCGTCATGCTGGACCGCTCCTATATCTATCACTACTCGGAGATTTCCGGCGTGCTCGGCCTGGCGGTGGACATCGGCGCGGCGACCGTCTGCGGCACCCTCCGCTTCGACGATGCCGCGACCATCCATCGCATCGGCGGACGGCGCGAGATGCCCCGCATGGGGGCGAACGCCACCTATTTCGGCGACTACTCCCGCACCGGCGTCAACGTCATTACCCAGCCGGGCGTCAAGATCGGGGCTTATAGCTGTGTCGGACCCGGAATCGTTCTGTATGAAGATGTGCCCAGCCGCAAACTGATCCTCTTAAAGCAGGAGACCATCCAGCGGGATTGGGGACCCGAACGCTACGGATGGTGATCGCCTTTCCTATCCTGACGGACGACGCGCCTGCCGCCGCGAAGGCGCCCGCTACCCTGGCGGCTCCCACATCGCAACTTCGATCGCCCGTTCTATCGGCATCGCCTCGCCCTCCGCCCATGCCGTCGCAAAAGCGTCCGTATCGAGGGCCGCACGCGCAGCCGCTTCGTAGCGACCACACTCTTCCAGTTCCACAGGCGTCATGACCATGTGAAACCCCTCGCGGGCCGTTTTGGCCGCTCCCCACAGCCGGACCGCCCGCTCCGGACGGTTCTCCCGCATCTCCAGACGCCCAAAAGCGACCAGCGTTTTCGCCATCTCCCGCGTGGCCCAGATCTCCCGATAGAGCGCCATGCTCTCCTGACGCAGCCTCCGGGCGGCTCGAAGATCGCCCAGGTCTTCTACAAGGTTGCTCAGACAGCCAAGCGAATAGGCGGTCCCCCATCGGTCTCCGTACTTCCGTCGCAGAGCCAGACTCTCTTCATACAATGTCCTGGCTGTCTTCAGATCTCCCCGTTTATGGGCGATCAGGCCGAGACTACTGATCGCGCCGGCGACCCCATACTTCTGCCCTAGCTCCCGCTTGAGCGCCAGACACTCCTCGAAGAGCGGCCGGGAGGTTTCAAAGTCGCCCTGCTCGCAGAAGGTGATTCCCAGGTTATTGAGCGCTGCGGCAATGCCCCGTTTATCCCCCATCTCTCTTCGGATCGCCAGGCTCCTCTCCTGAAACCTCCTCGCGGCGGCATAGTCCCCTTGTATATAGGCGACGTTGCCCAGCGTGCCGAGCGCCGTGGCGATGCCATACGTATTCTCCAGTTCCTGATGCAGAGCCAGACTCTCCTCGTACAGCCCCCTGGCCGTCTTATAGTCTCGCAGCGCATACGCGGCCAGACCCGCATTGAGCAGTGCTGTGGCGATACTCCACGCGTCCCCCAGCTTGCGGCTCAACGTCAGGCACTCCTCAAAGCAGGCCCGCGCCGCTTCGGCATCGTCCAAAACGATAAAAACGGCTCCCAGACAGCCAAGCGAGTCGACAAGGCTCTTCTCGTCCCCCAAAGCGCGGCTGACGGCCAGACTCTGTTCGCAGAGCGTTCGGGCGGCTTCATAGTCGCTCTGGTCCTGCGCGAGCGATCCGGCCCCTCCCAATGCCCGGGCGCGCGCCCATGTCGGCTCGGCGGCTCCCCCCTGCTCCAGCGCGCGCTGCAGTTGGGACCGGCCTTCATGGATATGGCCGCGCATCTCCCAGAAACGCCATAAGGCGCCGGCTAACTGGACGTTTTTCTCTGCCAGGTCCGCTTCGCTCCGGCTCCATTCCAGCGCGGCTCGCAGGTTATCGTGTTCGGCCTCCAGCCGATCCAGCCATTCGAGCTGTGCTGCGCCTTTCAAGCCGTTCGTGGCCTCTTCCGCCAGATTCGAATAGAACTCCAGATGCCGGTCGCGCCACGGCTTCTCCTCCCCGGCTTGCTGCAGCTTTTCCTTCGCGTACTCTCGTATGGTCTCCAGCAAGCGATAGCGGCTCTTGCCCTCCCGCTCCTCGGCGAGCACAAGAGATTTCTCCACCAGAGAGGTCAGCAGGTCCAGCCTATCCAGCCCTGTCACCTGTTCCGCCGCTTCCAGGGTCCACCCACCGGCAAACACGCTAAGCCTTCCTAGCAGCCACCGCTCCGGTTCTGTCAGTAAGTCATAGCTCCAGTCCAGAGCGGCTTGCAAGGTCTGGTGCCGTGGCAAGGCCGTGCGGCTGCCGCCGATCAACAGACGGAAACGATGGTCCAGACGGGAATGAATCTCCTGGACGGAAAGGGGGCCGATCCGCGCGGCGGCCAGCTCGAGGGCCAGCGGTATCCCGTCCAGGCGATGGCATACGGACGCCACGACAGGCGCATTGCGAGTCGTCAGCGCGAAATCGGGCTTTTGGAGTTGGGCCCGCTCCAGGAAGAGGCGACAGGCATCGTATTCCAGCAGGATCGCCGCCAGATCTTTTTCTTCGCCGGGCAGATGCGCCGGATCGGGCGCCATCAAGGAGGGTACACGGTAGACCTGCTCGCCCGCCAGCCGCAGAGCCTCGCGACTGGTCGCCAGGAGGCAAAGATCCGGGCAGGCGCGCAGGAGTGTCTCTGCCAACTCCGCGCAAGCAGCGAGCAGATGCTCGCAGTTGTCCAGCAGCAACAGCAACCGCCTGGAATACAGATAGTCGCAGAGCGTCTCGAGCAGCGCCTTGCCAGGTTCTTCCCGCAGCCCCAACGCCGAGGCCGTCGCCTGTGCCACCAGCGCCGGATCCGCGAGGGAAGCCAGTTCCACCAGCCGGACGCCCTCCGTATACTGCTCTCCCAGCTCTGCCGCGACCTGCAAGGCCAGACGGGTCTTGCCACAGCCTCCGGCGCCGATCAACGTCAGCAGGCGCGTCCGCTGCAGCAGGCTCCGGACCTCCTCCATCTCTTGCTCTCTTCCGATGAAGGAGGTCCGCTGCACCGGCAGGTTGGCCGCAGAAGCCTGCAAGGAGCGAAGGGGAGGAAAGTCGGCGGGCAGGCCCGGCAAAAGGAGTTGCCAGATGTGTTCCGGCTGCTGAAGGTCCTTGAGCCGATGAAGCCCTAAATCCTTAAAGCCGGCTCCCGCGGGCAGTTGGTCCACCCCCACACGATAGGCCGCGTCGGAAACGAGCACCTGCCCTCCATATCCGATGGCCAGCAGACGCGCCACCCGATGGAGCGGTAATCCGTAATAGTCTCCATTGCGCTCGCGGGCAACCCCCGTATGCAGTGCCATCCGTACCCGAATGGCTTCCATCCCCGCCCATGTCTGCGCCTGAAGCGCCTGCTGGGCTTTCACGCTGGCAGCCAGCGCATCCTCCATCGCCTGGAAGACCGCGCAGCAGGCATCGCCCATGGTCTTGAACACCACGCCGTTATGGGTTTCGATAGCGCCTTTCAGCACGGCATCATGGCGGGCGAGGGCCGCATGCATCTGCTCCGGATAGAGTTCCCAGAGCCGGGTACTGCCCTCAATATCCGTGAAAAGGAACGTGAGCGGCGCTGTTGCCTCGGAAGCGGCAGATACATGCGGAGATAGATTCTCTCTAGATGGTTTCACCATCAGCCTCTCGAAAAGGAGGTCGGGAGCGATATTGCGCTCTAAGCTGCCGGCAGAAAGCAAGCTGTTCGTATTTTATCAGATTTCGCTGCGGTTGAAAAGCTGTTTTTGCCGGGCTGCCTTCAGGAGCGCCGCGTGTTCTTCCGAGGAAGCGTCCCCCTCCTGCCTTCGGAGGCCCTTCTGGTTCGACAATGCGGGTACCATATAGGGGTATTTCAGGAGGGAATATGCGCAAACCATCTCCGCTCTATCCGGGCGACGGCATCGGTATCGTCGCGCCGTCCAGTCCGGTCCCGGCGGATGAGCTGCAGAAGGGAATCGCCGTGCTGGAGGAGCGCGGCTACCGCGTCGTCGTGGGGGAGAGCGTCCTGGCGACCACCCCTAAAAACGACTATCTGGCCGGCACTGACGAGGAGCGTGCCGCCGACATCGAGACCCTGTTCGCACGCGAGGACATCGCTGCCGTGATCTGCGCGCGGGGCGGCTACGGCTCGATGCGACTGCTTTCCCGGCTAAACTGGGACCAGATCGCTTCCCACCCCAAGCTCTTCCTCGGCTACAGCGACATCACCAGCCTGCACGCCGGGCTGGCGCGCAAAGCCGGCCTGGTGACGCTTTATGGCCCTAACGTGACCAGCCTGCCCAAGCTCGACGAAATCTCTTCCCGCCTGCTCTGGCGAATGCTGGAAGACCCCGTTCCGCTCGGCACGCTTCCCACGGAAGGCGCGGCCTTACAGACGGTCGTGCCGGGTCAGGTAGAAGGGGAGACGGCAGGCGGCTGCCTCAGCCTGCTGGCGCACGCCTGCGGGTCCGATTTTGCGCCGGACTTTCGCGACAAGATCGTCCTGATCGAAGACATTAACGAGGCCATTTACCGCGCCGATCGCGACCTGATCCAGCTCCGTAACGCCGGCCTGCTCGACGAAGCGGCGGGTTTCGTCATCGGGACCATTACCCACTGGCAGAAGAAGGAGGCCGATCCCCCGCGCAATACCCCCGAAACCCTCTGGAAGGAGATATTCGGCCCGCTGGGCAAGCCAACGCTCGCCGGCTTCCCCTTCGGCCACGAGCCAAATCCCCTCACGCTCCCTCTCGGCGTCCGCGCCCGCCTGGACGCCGGCGCGCAGACCCTCACCCTGCTGGAATCCGCTACCGAACGCGAGCGCCCGTCCCGCATATGATCCGTGCCATCTCGCCGCACGGGTATTTTATATCCATTCCCTCAAGGTGAGCCATGCAAGCACGATCGCTAGGTGAGGTACGTACTTGCCAGCATAAAAAGACAAGGACTCTGCTTTAAGCGGCCAATCTCTCCCGGATTATTTTTGCAAAGCGCTCGAACTCTTTGGGCTTCACCGGCTTGGTAAGACACAGATCGAACCCCGACGCCCAGGCGGATAGGACCCTGGCGCGGCTGTCCTGCTCCTCGGCTGGATCGAGCAGAATGCAGGCAGCCATCTCTTTGCCTTCGGCAGCAGCGCGGAGGATCGGAAAAAGCTCGAAGGCGGAATGGCCTCCGATCCTCTCGTCCAGAACGATCAAGCGAGTCGCTCTCAACGGGCCCGGCAGATGGAACTCTTTTGCGTCTCCCTCGCCTGTCTCTTCCAGGCGAGCAAGCTCCAGGTATTTAGAGAGGTGATTTACCTGGCTGTATCCTGCGGATCGAAGCGCATCGGACAGGGCCCGCAGCGCAGCCGGTTCCAAGTCCGTGCTGACGAGTGCGGCGGTCCATTCGGTCGGTTGCATAGGGGCATACTCCTTTAAGTCGATAGCGAGCTGCCGGCGGCCGGAAAGCAGCCAGGACTTGATGGTCCCTTCGGGACGGCCGGTACGTCGGGCGATCTCGCGGATCGAGATGCCGCCCAGATAGAACAGGGCGATGGCATGGGATTGGTCGCAGGGCAGGCGACGCAGCGCCTGCTCGACATCCAGCCGCAGAAGTGACATTTCCGCTGAAGCCGGCCCATCCGGCTGTTCGTAAAAGCGGTCCTGGACGCTTGCTCGTATACGACCGCATAAGCCCTCATCTTCTGAACTCCAGTCCTGCATCTCGAAACACCCGCTACGAATTCGGAAGAAACTCAAGCGGCGCGTCGATGTCGTCGGCGGGATCGGGTTGATAGCCTGGCGGTGTGATGGCGCCATAGATAGCATGGGGGCTTGAGGAACGATACGCCCAACCCTGATCGCCGTAGCTCCAGTGCCAGAACTCGCTTGGGTAGTTGGTCAGCCCGGCGGAGAGCAGCGATTCGGCCAGAATGTCGCGGTGGCTGCGGGCGGTCTCGGAAAGGCCCGGCGCGTCGAAAGGGTAGCTGCGGGCGTCGAACGCATCGTAGGGGCTGCTGAGGTCCAAAACCTTCCCGGTGGTATCGGCCAGCATGAGATCGACCGCGCCGCCGGTGG
>Ga0209810_1001800_pt1 | contig 29606 bp, 29 predicted proteins | sample Coa_R1_7_FD_187159 | JGI IMG/M metagenome (GOLD analysis project Ga0209810, IMG submission 187159) | Surface soil microbial communities from Centralia Pennsylvania, which are recovering from an underground coalmine fire - Coalmine... | ecosystem: Environmental > Terrestrial > Soil > Unclassified... | reverse complement strand
CGACGCGGCGGCGGAGTCCTTGCCGCCAGCGGAGGGGGCGGCGCAGCAGCTACCGGACTAGCCGTCGATGCCTTCGCCGCGGCCGCGATGACCTTCGAGACGGTCTTCGTCACCTGCGCCTCGGCGCTCGCCACACTCGCGGGAACCGACGCTTGTGCACTCATAGGCGCCGCGGTGGCCGCGCGCGAGGCGGCCGCGACCGCCTGCGAAGCCAGCGTCTGCGCCTCGGCCCCGGCGGCCCCGGCCTGCTGGAGCAACTTCTGGGCGGTGGTCGGACCGGGATCCGAGCGCGCTATCGCCGGAGCGGCGAGGACGCCGAGCGCGACCGCAGCGACGAGGACGCAGATGCGCACACAGCCATGATCGGTCCGCCCCACGCCCGCCGCCACCGGCCACCCGGGGGATCCTCGTCCCCCCGGCCGGGGGGTTCTCAGAGGGTCTTTCCCGCCAGCGGCGCTTCCAGGAGCCCGCGCCGCCCGGCTTCGACGGCGGCCTCGACCCGGCTGCCAACCTCGAGCTTGCGCATTGCGTTGCTGAGGTACTCCTTGACCGTATGCCGGCTTAGGTAGAGCCGCTTGCCGATCTCGCGATTCGTACAGCCCTCTGCGGCAAGCCGCACGATCTTCAGCTCCTGCTCGGTCAGCGGCGGTCGCACGCTTTGCTGCTGGGCGCGGAACAGCGCCGCTGCCGCAGCCGCGTCTACTACCTGCTCTCCGGCGGCAACCCGCCGCAGAACATCGGGCAGATTGGCGTCGACCGTCTCCTTGAGCAGGAAGGCGCGCGCACCGGCGAGGGCCGCGTCGAGGACCTCTTCATCGTCGACGGCGTCGGCCAGGACGACCGTGGCGGTTCCGGGCGACCGGTCCGCGATCGCGCCGCAGGCGGCGGCGAGGGCGTGCTCGGCTGCCGAGGCACCCAGGATCGCGATTTCCGGACGCAGCCGCTCAGCCTCGGCCACCGCCTCTGCAGCGTCGCCCACTTCTGCCACCACGTCGAAATCGTCCGCCCGCAGCCACGACCGCAGCCCTGCGCGAACGACGGGCTGCCGGTCGGCGACAAGCGCTGAAATCGGCGCGTGATTCGTCCACTCGGGCGAGGTCTTTCGTCCAGAAGTCATCGCGGCGGACGCCGGGATGGGACCTGGCGGGGCACCATGGCCCGACGGACGAGAGCGAAGGCCGCCATGGCGGCGGCGAGCACCAGCAACGTGAGCAGGACCGGGCGCGAGACGTCTGCCGCCCCGGCTGCGTTTGCAGCAGGAGGCGCTTGCGGCAAGATCGGCGACAGCGCCTGCACTGCGCCCCGTGCGATCCTGCTCAGCGTCGACTGGTGGTGCGTGTGGGCGCGGGCCGGCGTCCCGGCCGGGTGCCGGTGGGCCGGCCGCATCCCCACCGGGTCGAGAGTCCGCGCTGCCGAGTCGACTTCGGCCGTCGCGAAGGGCTGCCGATCCACGCGGGAATGCTGCGGTGAACGTGCCGCGCCCGCACGGCGTGCCTGCGGCTGCACAGCCGGTTTGGGCGCGGCCACCTGTTGAGCGGTATTGCTCGTGTTCGTTCCGCTCGAGGCTCCGAGGACTCCGTTCGTCTGAGACACCGCTCCGTTTGAGCCCGCGCTGTCGACTCGGACGGTGATCACGTAGTTTCCGGCGGCGTCCTGAGTGGCGGTCGCCGTAGGGGTTGCCTGCTGCGAGGTCGACGCCGCGGCGGAACCGCCGCTTTGCGCCGTCGACGCGTCGTTCGCCGCGATCGACGGCGCGACGGCGACGTTCTGCTGCGTGATCGGCCCGTTGTTGCCTGGGCTGTTCACGCGCACGATCACGACCAGGTTCACCGGCTGCTGCTGCGTCGCGGTCGCTGTCGAGGCGGCGCTCTGAGCTGTCGTCGCCGTGGCGACAGGTTCCGCCGCAGGGATCTCTGCGGAAGCTGCCGGAGCCCCCGTGGAAGTCGGCGCGTCGAACGAGGATGCCGAGGCGACCGGCGCGTTCGCGGCAGCCGGCGCGGGCCCTGCGAGGGCCGTTGGCGCCAGGAAGCCACACCCGGCCACTGCGACGAGGCCAGCCGCTGCGCGCTGCCAGGCGGATCCTCCAAGCGAAAATACGCGGCTCGAGCTCGACGTCAAAGCGGAATCACCGTAACATATAGACATGCGTTCTGCAACCGACTATTTCTCACAACTATCACTTCTCAATGTCGGCTCAGATGCGCTGGCTGTGCTCCGGTCTTTTTCTGTTCCATTTCCTCGACCAATTACAGTGGACGTTACGCGGTTCCCAGTGGACGATTCGCCGAAGGCGGCGCCGCACGTGCGGCTCCGCTTCCACCCCACGTGCAAACCGGCGCTTGCAGGGCGCGTGAAAAGGCGTCGTAGGCTCCGGGGGCTGTTCGATTTGCGTTTCCTGCGCTATCGTCAGTGGACACGTGCCGTCGCGGGGAGGATGGTCGTGCCACAACGCGTCACGAGCGGGAAACCGCAGTTGAAATCGGCTCAAAGGCGAGCGCTTCTCGCACTCGAGTCGGAGCCTGGCGCGTCCCTGACGAGAAGCGAGTACGAGCGCCTGACAGGCGTCGGGCGCTCCCAAGCGGCGTACGACCTGTCGGAGCTGGTCTCGGCGGGCCTGTTCGTACGGGTCGGCGGCGGGCGGTCAACCCGCTATGTCCTCGCTCACGAGCCCGCCTCCAAACGGCACTGGACTCCCGATCGCATTCGTCGCGAGCTCGAGACCTTTTGCGCTCACAGGAGCGCCTGGCCGACGGCCAACGAGTTCAAGTCCGCGGGACGCGGCGACCTCTACGTGGCCGCAAGCCGCTATGGGGGCATCGCCCACTGGGCCGAAGAGCTCGGGCTCCCCCGCCTCGACCGTTCGCACACGGCTCTGACGACCCGCGCGCCACTCCGCAACCGCCTCGCATGGGGCTTCGCCGGCGCCTTGGCTGCGGGCTCCCTCGCCGCCGCGGCCCTCGCGGGCGTCGTTGCGATCCACCACTTCGGAACAAGCCCGAAGGCCGGCGCGGAGGCAGCGGCGGGCCTGCAGTCATCCTCCTGGATCGTCCACCCCTGGCTCGATGCCCCGCGCGGCGGCGCGACCCGAGCTTCGGCCTCGGCCCGACACTCCCACGCCGTGACGCGAAGGCACGTCACGACGCACGTCACAACGCCCCGTCAGACCTTCGTCTCCGAGCCCACGCAGGCCGTCTCGTCGGCGCACCCGCCGGCGGCGACCAGCGGGACACCTGCCGCCACGGCGGCGCAAGGCAACGGTCCTGCCCCACTTCCGGCCCCGACCGGTGGCTCGGCTCCGGGCCCGTTGAAGGCACCGGGGCGATGACGCGTCGCGCTTCGATTGCCGCCGTCGGACTCGCGTGCTTCCTACTGTTCGCGGCGTCTGCAGCAGCATCGCTTCCGACGATCACCTACACGATCGACGGGATCTCCGGCACCAACGGCTGGTATCGCGGAAGCGTCAACGGCAACAATGTGGCTCTTCACTGGTCGGTGTCGAGCGATGCCACCCAGACCACCTGCTTGGCGGTCGTCAATATCCCCGGACCGACGACCGGCACGACCGAGAGCTGCTCCGCGACGAACAACTCCGGCACCGCGACGGTGGTGACGCCTCCGATCAAGGTGGATGCCACGCCGCCGACCGGAGTCGCGGCCAGCTTCTCGCGCAAACCGGACTTCCATGGTTGGTACAACCACCCAGTCGCGATCAGCTGGAGCGGTACGGACGCCACGTCGGGCATCGCGAGCTGCTCTTCGATGACCTACAGCGGCCCCGAGAACGGAGCCGCGACGGTCGACGGAGGCTGCACAGACATGGCGGGCAATACCGCCGATGACCCGGTCCAGCTCGCATACGACGGAACCCCGCCGGTGTTGAGTGCGGTCAGCGAGCGGAGCACCGCAGGCGCCAACGTCCTGCACTGGACCTCGTCGAGCGCCTCCGACCGCGTCGTCGTCCGTCGGACGAGCCGTGGCAGCAAGTCGCATCCGAGGGTCTTCGACGGCCACGGCGACGGGTTCGCCGACAAGAAGATCCGTCCCGGCGCACAGTACGTGTACTTGGTGCACTCGGTCGACCAGGCGGGGAACTCCTCGAGCGTCGTCACCGTGACCGGTCTGCCGAAGGTCCTGACGTTGCAAGAGACGGGCTACGTGCCGCGCGCGGCCCCGAACCCGATCCTCCGCTGGGGACGCTTCCGCGGTGCCGCCTACTACAACGTGCAGCTGTTCCGTGGGTCCAGGCGAATCTACGCAGCGTGGCCGACCGCACATCAGGTGGGTTTGCGGACCACCTGGAAGTGGGCCGGGCGCCGCTTCCGCCTGACGCCGGGGCGATACCGCTGGTACGTATGGGCCGGCCTGGGGCCGCGCACGCTGGCGCGCTACCGCGCCGTCGGCAGCGCGACCTTCATCGTGCCGCGCCACTGATCGGGGGCCTTCTTACTCGGGCCCGGCGTCCCTCGGCCGCCGACCCCGCCCCAGTCAGGAGTGTCGTCCCAGGCGTTCGACGTCAGACAGCCTGGATCGGCGAGTCGGCTGTCGCGGGCCGGTCTACGTGATTCGCGACGTGGTTCTTCGCGACGTCGACCGACCGGCTCTCGCGGATGACCGTCACCTTCACCTGGCCCGGGTACTCGAGGCGGTCCTCGATCTCGCGCGCGATCTCGTGGGCGAGGAGCGCCGCCTCGTCGTCGTCGACGTCGCCCGGGCTGACGATGACCCTGATCTCGCGGCCGGCCTGAAGCGCATAGACCTTCTCGACGCCCGGCTTCGAGGCGGCGAGCTCCTCGAGTGCCTCCAGCCGCTTGATGTACTGCCCGAGGCTCTCGCCGCGCGCCCCCGGCCGGCTCGCCGAGACGGCGTCCGCCGCGATCAGAAGCACCGCTTCCACCGTTTGCGGCTGCACCTCGTAGTGGTGTGCCTCGATGGCGTGCACCACGCCCTGCGGCTCGCCGTACCGCCGCGCGAGCTGGGCGGAGATGAGCGCATGCGAGCCCTCCACCTCGTGCGTCATAGCCTTGCCGATGTCGTGGAGCATGGCCGCGCGCTTTGCCGTCTGGACGCTCGCGCCGAGCTCGGTCGCCATGATTCCCGCGAGGTGCACGACCTCGAGCGTGTGCTTGAGGACGTTCTGGCCGTAGCTCGTCCGGAACCGGAGCCGACCGAGGATGTGGACGATCTCGTCCGGGAACGGGCCGCAGTTGGCCTCGAAGACCGCCTGCTCCCCGGCTTGGCGGACGACCTCCTCCACCTCGGCCTTCGACTCGTAGTACGTCTCCTCGATCCGCGCCGGGTGGATCCTCCCGTCTTCGAGGAGCTTCGTGACCGTCAGGCGCGCCACCTCGCGCCGGAGTCCGTCGAACGACGAGAGCACGACGGCATGAGGCGTGTCGTCGACGATGAAGTCGACCCCCGTGAGGTGCTCGAGCGCACGGATGTTGCGGCCCTCCCGCCCGATGATCCTTCCCTTCATGTCGTCGGACGGCAGCTCGACCACGGTCACGGTCGTCTCGGCGGTGTGAGTCGCGGCGACTCGCTGAAGCGCGTCGGCCACGAGGTTCCGCGCGCGGCGCTTCGACTCTGCCCGGGCCTCTTCCTCGAGAGACCTGACGCGACGCGCAAGCTCGTGTCGTGTCTGCTCCTCGCCCCGGTCGAGCAGCACTGCCCTTGCCTCGGCCTGCGTCAGGCCCGCCAGCCGTTCGAGCTCGGCGAGCTGTGCGTTCTTCGTCTCCTTCAACTCGTCCTGGAGCCGGCGGATGTGCTCTTCCCGGTCGGCGAGCCCCTGGTCGCGGCGTGTGAGCTCCTCGAGCTTCTTCTCGACCTCGAGCTCCTTCGCGAGGACGCGTTCCTCGATCTTCAGGACCTGTGCCCGCCGGTCCGTGAGCTCCGCGTCGATCTCGCTTCGCAGCCTTACGGCCTGCTCGCGAGCCTCGACGTGCGCCTCCCGCCGCACTGCCTCGCTCTCACGCCGCGCGTCGTCGAGCAGCTGATCGCGGATCCGGCGAGCCTTGGCTACTCCGGTCGTGCCGAAGACCGAGACCGCGAGCAGGGCGAGCGCCACCCCTCCGGCAATCCCGATGGCGATTCCGATCCCGATCAGCACGTGCTCGGCTCCTCGGTCGGGGTTCCAGCCGCCTGGGGCGGCACGTCCCATCCGGCGCCGCGCCTACGCGGCAGCTATCCGAGAGCCTTCTCCGGCAGGCTGAGCCCGCCGAACGTCGCTGCGCTAGCTCGCGCGCGGCCTCCGAGTCGTCGGACGTGAGCGGTCGATCATCGGATTCGGTTTCGGAAAAGCTGCTTTTGCAGGGAAAACATCGAATGGAATGCCTTGGCATCCTATCGCGTTTCACGCCTCCTGTGCAAACGCCGATGCGACCTCGTTCAGCGTGTCGCGTGAGAAGCCGCGCGAGGCAAGGCGCCGTAGAAGCGGCGGGGTGACTTGCTTGCCGGCGAGCAGGCGGCGGACGCGAATGTCCTCGGGCTCGAGAGCAGTCACGGCATCGGCGGCCGCCTCCGCTCCGATCAGGCGCCGCCGCAAGTCGGCGCGGATCGCGGCATCGCCGTACCCGCGGCGAGCGAGCAGCTCTGCCCGACGTTCCGCGAGACGTGCGTCGTCGACGAGGCCCGCCCGGTCGAGGGTGGCGAGGGCCTCTTCGCGGGCCACGCCGGAATGCCCGGCACGGGCCAGCCGCTGCTCGAGCTCGCCTCGGGATCGCCCGCTCGTGGCGAGCGTCCGCGTCGCCTGGGCCAGGGCTCGCGCACGGCGAACCTCGCGCGCAAGCTCTCGGGCCGTGTGGCGATCCAACCCGCGCCCGACCGAAAGTCCCGCCCGCACGACGGCCTCTGCCGGCAGCACACGCCACGGCCGGCCGTCGAGCTCGATCGCCACGCGGCCGCGCTTCCGCTCGCCCAGGCCGGTGACGGTCGGCGTCACACGTCTGCTTCGGCCGCCGCGAGGGCCTCCGCCGCCACCTCCGCCTTGCCGTTCGAGGCCGCCGACTCCTCGGCGGCGATCGGCAGAAGCCGCGCGGACGCGACCTGGTCGGTACCGAGCTCCACCTGGATCTGCTGCAGGATCTGCTGCGTCACGTCCGGGTGCTCACGCAAGAAGGCCGTCGCGTTCTGGCGCCCCTGGCCGAGCCGCTCGTCGCCGAAGCTGAAGTACGAACCCGACTTCGTGAGGATCTTCCGGTCGAGCGCCGAGTCGAGCACCGTGCCCTCCCACGAGATGCCGGAGCCGTAGATGATGTCGAACTCCGCCTGCTTGAAGGGCGGCGCGACCTTGTTCTTCACGACCTTGACGCGAACGCGGTTGCCGAACGCCTCGACGCCCTCCTTCAGCGTCTCGATCCTGCGGATGTCGAGCCGCACCGACGAGTAGAACTTCAGCGCGCGACCGCCCGGCGTCGTCTCGGGGTTCCCGAACATGACGCCGATCTTCTCGCGCAGCTGGTTCGTGAAGATGCAGATCGTGTCGGTGCGGTTGAGCGTGCCGGCGAGCTTGCGTAGCGCCTGGCTCATGAGCCGCGCCTGGAGGCCGACGTGGGAGTCGCCCATCTCGCCCTCGATCTCGGCCTTCGGCGTCAGGGCCGCGACCGAGTCGACCGCGACGATGTCGAGAGCGCCCGAGCGGATGAGCAGCTCGGCGATCTCGAGCGCCTGTTCGCCCGTGTCGGGCTGCGAGACGAGAAGGTTGTCGATGTCGACGCCGATCCGCTTCGCGTACGCCGGATCCATCGCGTGCTCGGCATCGATGAAGGCGCAGATGCCGCCTCGTCGCTGCGCCTCGGCGATCACGTGGTAGACGAGGGTCGTCTTGCCGGAGGACTCGGGCCCGAAGATCTCGACGATCCGCCCGCGCGGCAGGCCGCCGATGCCCAGTGCGAGGTCGAGCGCGAGCGAACCCGTGGAGACGGCGCCGACCGAGACCGCGGCGCGGTCGCTCATCTTCATGACCGAGCCCTTGCCGAACTGCCGCTCGATCTGGCCGAGCGCCACGTCGAGTGCTTCGTGCTTGTCCACCTCTCAGCCTCCTAGAGCGACAGATTCCAAGACTTCGTACCGCGCCCCGCCGGGGTGCAGCCGGGATAGGTAAGCAGCCGCGTCGGACGGAACGAATGTTCGTGCCGGCGGCGGCTCGATCCGCAGCCGGGGCCGTCGAAGGCCCCGCTCCGACGCCGGCGGAGCCGGCGCCTCCGCTCCTCGACGTGCTCGGTCGAGCCTCCGCACGTTCCACCGCGCCACCGTGAGATGCGGCAGCCAGGGACGGCCCTCGCGGCGGTAGACGCCCAGGCGCTCCAACCGCTCCTGGACGTCTCCGGCGAGCATGGCCGCCCTGCCTTCGTCGTCGTCGAGGACGAGCATGCCGACGCTCCGCGTCTCGCGATAGCGAAGAGGCGTGAGGCGGATCTCCCCCGCTTCGGCGGCCCCGCCGCGCAGCGCCCCGACCACCGCCTCGAGCTCGCCCGCGGGCCGATGGCCGAGGAACGCCAGCGTGACGTGCAGGTGCTCTCGCGGGACGATCCGCACGCCCACGAGCTCCTCACGCTGCCAGCGCTCGATCTCGTCGAGGACGTCGTCGGGAATGCGCAGCGCGAGAAAGAGGCGAAGCCGTTCATCGCCGCTCACGCTAGCGCTCGAGGTCATACGTCTTCGTCTCGACTTCCTGTCAGAAGGCCGCGCAGAAGGTGGAGGGCCGTCACGGTTGCCCGGACCCGTATCTGCTCACGCTCGCCGGGGAGGTCGAGCATGCGGGCAAGCGAGCCGTCCGGGCCGGCGGCGTGGAGATAGACACGGCCCACGGGCTTCGCGGGCGTGCCGCCGCCGGGACCGGCGACGCCCGTCACGGCCACGGCCAGGTCGGCACCCAGGCGGCGCCGTGCTCCCTCCGCCATCGCCGCAGCGACCTCCGCCGACACCGCGCCGTGCTCTGCGAGCAGCGATTCTGGAACCTCGAGCTCCGAGCGCTTCACCTCGTCCGCATACGCGACGATGCCGCCGACGAAGCTGGCGCTCGAGCCCGGCACGTCGGTGATCCGCGCCGCGACCATGCCTCCCGTGCAGGACTCGGCGGTCGCGAGCCGCCACCCGCGCGCGCCCGCCAGCGAGAGCACGAGCTCTTCGACGCGCCGTTGATCGCGCCCGAAGAGCCAGGGCTCGAGGCGCTCGGCGAGCGCCGTCTCCAGCGTGTCCGCGCGAGCCTCCGCCCCGGGCTCGACGACGAGGTCGATGTGGATCTCGAACTCGCGCGCGCAGATCGTCGCCTCGACGCCGTCGCCGTCGCCTCCTGCCTCGGCCAATGTTCGCGCGACGGCCGACTCGCTGACGCCGAACAGCCGCAGCACGCGCCGTCCCGGCGGTCTGGCTTGCTGCAGCAGCTCGCGCATCTGGTCGCTCGCAAGGGCCTGCGGCCAGAGCCGCCGCAGCTCGCCGGGGGGCCCCGGCAGGACGACGACGACGCAGCCCGTGGGAGCGCGAAGAACGAGCCCCGGCGCCGTCCCCGCCAGCCCGATCGAGACCGCCGGCGCCGGTCGCGTCGCCTGCTTCGTCACCCCAGCGGAGAAGTCGGCGTACGGCCGCCCGAGGCGGTCGGCGACCGCGCGGGAGATCGACTCGATCTCACGCTCCAGCGCCTCGTCCACGACGAGCTGGAGCCCCGCCGCGCGCGCGAGCAGCTCCACGGTGCGGTCGTCATGCGTCGGGCCGAGTCCGCCCGAGACGAGACACGCGTCCGCCTCCAGTCCCTCGCGCAGCGCAGCCTCGAGCTCGGCGGGGCTGTCCCCGACGATCGTGATCCGGGCCGGCTCGAAGCCGTGGCGCAGGGCTTCAGCGGCGAGGAACGGGCCGTTCCGGTCGGTGCGGTCGCCTCGGACGAGCTCGCTGCCGGTGACGACGACGACCGCGCGCGGCCGCCGGCTCACCCGTGGAGGCGTGTCGTCCGCTGGGGTGTGACGAGGACGCGGAGGTTGTGGACGGCCGGCAGCGCGACGGCACGGCCGTCGAGCTTGACGCGAATGCCGGCCGGCTTGCGCACCTGGAGGTAGAAGCGCTTGCCCCCTCCGAAGACGATCTCGTCCTCCCCCACGCCGACGGTGCCGGAAAAGACGAGCCTGCCGGAGGGGCTGTTCAGACGCGCCACGACGTACGTGCCGCGGCCCACGCCGTGCAGGACGAGACTCGCCGTCCGGTGGTGCCGCTGCTTCGTCCCGGTTGCGGGCGCCGGCTTCGACGACCCGGGGATGCGGAAGGCTACGAAGACGAGCACCGTCACCACGACGATGCCGGCGAGCACGAGCAGGACGGCGCGCCGCTCGATCGGGCGCTCGCGCGTCCGGATCCTGCGCCGCTCCCGCCGCGGCGGCAGGTCGTCGCGCCAGCTCGTGATGAAGCGCGACGCGTACTCGTCGACGTAGACGTCGCCGTCGAGCCCCAGGTAGTCCGCATACGTTCGCAGGAAGCCGCGGATGTAGGCATCGCCCGGGATGGAGGTGAAGTTCTCCTCCTCGAGCGCGCGGATGTACTTCGCGCGGATCTTCGTCGCGAGCTCGATCTCGGGATAGCCCAGCCCCTGCCGCTCGCGGGCCTCGCGCAGGCTGTTGCCGATCTCGAACACGCAGGGAGTCTAAGGCTCAGTGCTCGAGGCGCAAGAGGAGCTCGTAGAGCCCGACCGCGATCGAGGCCGAGAGCGTAAGGCAGATTCCCGCCACGGCGAGGATGCGGCCCAGCCGGATCCACGTCGCGCCGCCGGCGCGTTCGAGCGTGCGGGCAATCGCGCCGTGTGCGCCCCGCGCGAAGAGGAGCGACACGGTCGCTGCGACGGCCGCGACGGGAATGGCCCAGACTGCATCGAGGAGCGCCGCGCCGGGAATCTTCCGCGTCAGTTCGATCGCCACCGGGATGACTCCCGCCGCCACGACGCCGAAGAGGAAGGCGAGCCAGGCGCGGTAGTTGGGCTGCCGTCTCGGCTGCATGAATGTCTGGGTGCGGACGGCCACCTAGGAAGCCATTGTAGGCGGCCGCAGGACGGCGAACTGATCGGTGATCTCCAACTGCGGGGTGCGGAAGCGGTAGATCGTCGCCGGCCGGCCGCCGCCGCTGCCGTAATGCCTCCGCTCCCCCGTGTCCTCGAGCAACCGCCGCCGCAGGAGGACGCGCTGCAGGTTCGTGGCGGTCACCTGGTGCCCAAGCGCTGCGGCATAGAGATCGCGAAGCTCGGCGAGCGTGAAGCTCGGAGGTGCGAGCGCGAAGCCGAGATTCGTGTAGGACAGCTTCGCGCGGAGACGCTCGCGTGCGCTGAGCAGGATCTCCTCGTGGTCGTACGCCAGTTCCGGAAGCTCGTCGACCGCATGCCAGCGCGTGTCTGCGGGCACCTTGGGATCGAGCCCGCTCGGCACGAGCCCGAGATATGCAGTGGCGAGCTCGCGGCGGGTCGGGTTGCGGGACGGATCGCTCCGGGTCTCGAGCTGCTCGAGGTGCGCCACCTCCCGCACGTCGACCTTCTCCGCCAGGTGCCGACGCATCGACTCCTCGAGCGTCTCCTCGGCCGCGAGCGCCCCGCCCGGCAGCGCCCAGCACGCAGCGAACGGCTCGCGGGCGCGTTGCCAGAGCAGCGCCTGCAGCCGACGCTCCCGCACCTGGAGGACGGCCGCCAGCACGGCATGGGCTGAAGTTTTCGCCTGAGAGTCGTCAACCATGTAGACTCGTGATCGAGGTTATCGATTGTGAGGCAAAAACGCCACACGCCCGACGTAGTCGTCGTCGGGGCCGGCGTCGCCGGGCTCTCTGCGGCTCTCGCAGCCGCCGACGCAGGTGCCTCGACTCTGGTGCTCGCGAAGGCTTCCCACACGAGTTCGAACAGCTACGCCGCTCAGGGAGGCGTCGCCGCAGCGGTCGGGCCCGACGACGACGCCGCGCTGCATGCCGACGACACGCTCGCCGCCGGCCGCGGCCTTTGCCGGCCGACCGCCGTCCGGCTCCTGACGGAGGAGGCTCCGGCGAGGATCGCGGAGCTGCGCCGGCTGGGCGTCCGGTTCGACGACGGGCTCGGCCGGGAGGGCGGCCACTCGCGCGCACGGGTCGTGCATGCCGGCGGTGCCGACACCGGGCGCCACATCGCGGATGTTCTCACGGCCCGGGCGCGCGAGCACCCAGGCATCCGGCTGGCCCACGGCGAGCGCGTCACGACGCTCGGGACGCTCCGCGGCTCGGCGGTCGTGCTCGCGACGGGCGGCTATGCAGCGCTCTGGTCGCGCACCACGAATCCCCGCGGTGCGAGCGGGGACGGCCTCCTCCTCGCCCATGCCGCGGGTGCCGCGCTCGCGGATCTCGAGCTCGTCCAGTTCCACCCCACGGCGCTGCGCGACGACAACGGCCACGACGGATTCCTGCTCTCGGAAGCGCTTCGCGGGGCGGGCGCGACGCTGCTCGACGACGGCGGCGAGCGGTTCGTCGACGAGCTCGCGCCGCGAGACGTCGTCGCGCGCGCAGTCGCGGCCCACGCAGGAGCGCGCCTCGACCTGCGCCCGGTCGAGCGCGACCGGTACCCGACCTTGATGGCGACGCTCGAGCGGGCCGGCTACGACCCGGCGGACGAGCCGGTGCCCGTCTTCCCCGCCGCGCACTACGCGATCGGTGGCATCGTCACCGATCTCGACGCGCGCACCTCGGTGCCGGGGCTGTATGCGGCCGGAGAGTGCGCCTGCACCGGGGTCCACGGCGCGAACCGGCTCGCCTCGAACTCGCTGCTCGAGTGCCTCGTCTTCGGCCGCCGCGCAGGGCTGGCGGCGCTCGAAGGGCCGCGCTTCGACGCCGACGTGGATCCGATCGCTCCCACCGCCGATCAGGGCCCTGCGCTCTGGCGCGACGCGGGGCTGATCCGCAGACGCGACGGCCTTTCGCGGCTCCTCGACTGCACGCATCCGCTCGTCCGCGGGATCGCCGCGTGCGGCCTCGTGCGCGAGGAGAGCCGCGGCGTCCACTTCCGCGAGGACTTTCCGGTCGAGAGCGAGACGCTGGCGGGCCACCTCGTCGTCTACCCCGGCCAGGCCCCGGAGCTCCAACGGTGGAACTGAAGCACGAAGACATCGAGCGCGTCGTCGACGCAGCGCTGGCGGAGGACGTCGGCTCGGGCGACGCGACGACGCTCGCGCTCGTTCCGGAGGACGCGCGCTGCCGTGCGGAGCTGCTGCTCGAGGAGCCGGGCGTCGTCTGCGGCGTCCCGGTAGCGGCGGCCGTCTTTCGCGCGCTCGACCCGGGCGTCCAGGTCGAGCCGCGGCTGGAAGACGGGACTGCGGTCTCGGACGTCCCGGCCGTCCTCGCGACGGTCGAAGGACCGGCCCGCGCGATCCTCAGCGGCGAGCGTGTCGCGCTGAACCTGCTCGGCAGGCTGTGCGGCATCGCCTCGCTCACGCGCCGCTTCGTCGAGCTCACCCAGGGGACTCGCACCACCGTCCTCGACACGCGCAAGACCACCCCCGGCCTGCGGGCGCTCGAGAAGTACGCCGTCCGCTGCGGCGGTGGCCGCAACCACCGCGCCGGCCTCTACGACGGCGTGCTCGTCAAGGAGAACCACCTCCGTGTCGCCGGCGGCGTCGCCGCCGCGCTGGCGGCCCTCGACGGCCGGGTCGACGGACTCCCGGTCGAGGTCGAGGCCGAGACGCTGCCGCAAGTGCGCGAGGCGCTCGAAGGCGGCGCGCCGCGGATCCTCCTCGACAACATGAGCCCCGAAGAGGTGCGCGAGGCGGTCGAGCTGACCGCCGGCCGCGCCGAGCTCGAGGCTTCCGGCGGCGTCTCTCTCGCCACCGTTCGCGCCTATGCCGAGACCGGGGTCGACTTCGTCTCGGTCGGCGCCCTCACCCACTCCGCCCGCTCGCTTCACGTCTCCCTGGAGGTCCGATGACCATCGCCCCGTCCCCCACGTCGCTCCACGACGAGGTCCGCGCGCTCGCGGCCGAGAAGCACGCCGTGATCCTCGCGCACAACTATCAGCGGCCCGAGGTGCAGGACGTGGCGGACTACGTCGGCGACTCGCTCGGCCTTTCGCGCCAGGCCGCCGCGACCGATGCGGAGACGATCGTGTTCTGCGGCGTTCACTTCATGGCCGAGACGGCGGCGATCCTCAGCCCCGAGAAGACGGTCCTCCTCCCCGATCTCGGCGCCGGCTGCTCGCTCGCGGCCTCGATCGACGCGGACCAGCTACGGGAGTGGAAGGCGCAGCATCCCGGCGCGGTCGTCGTCTCCTACGTGAACACGACGGCCGAGGTGAAGGCGGAGAGCGACTACTGCTGCACCTCGGGCAACGCGAAAGCCGTGATCGAGGCGATCCCGCCCGAGCAGGAGGTCCTCTTCCTGCCGGACATGTACCTCGGTCTCTGGCTCGAGAGGGTGACCGGGCGCAAGCTGACGATCTGGCTCGGCGAGTGCCACGTCCACGCCGGCATCCGTCCGGCCGACATCGAGCGCTGGCAGGCCGAGGCTCCCGACGCCGACCTGCTCGTCCATCCCGAGTGCGGCTGCGCGAGCCAGGCGATGGCATTCGGGAACGAGCGGACGCAGATCCTCTCGACCGAGAAGATGATCGACTACGCGAAGCGCTCGCCGAAGCAGCGCTTTCTCGTCGCGACCGAGACGGGGATCATCCACCGCCTCGAGCGCGAGGCGCCCGGGAAGCGGTTCGAAGCCGTGCGCGACGACGCCGAGTGCCGGTACATGAAGGTGACGACGCTCGAGAAGGTGCGCGACTCGTTGCGCGACGGCAAGCACCGCATCACGGTCGAGCCGGAGCTCGCCGAGCGCGCCCGCCTCGCCATCGAGCGCATGGTCTCGATCACGTAGCGCGCGCTACTGCCTGACGTAGGGCTTGCCGTCAGCCGCGGGCGGGATCGAGCGACCGATCAGCCCGGCCACCGCGATCAGCGTCAGCAGGTACGGCAGCGCCTCGAACAGCGTGCCGTAGGTCGCCCATGACTGGACGAACTGGAACTGAGGCGCGAGCGCACTGGCAAACCCGAACAGCAGGCACGCTCCGAACGCACCAAAGGGGCGCCACTTCCCGAAGATGAGCGCCGCGAGCGCGATGAAGCCGCGGCCCGCGGTCATGTTCTCGGTGAAGGAGTTCACGAAGCCGAGCGAGAGGAAGACGCCTCCCATCGCTGCAAGCCCTCCCGAAGTGACGACCGAGCCGTAACGGGTCGCATAGACGGAGATTCCGACCGTATCGGCGGCACGAGGGTGCTCGCCCACGGAGCGGATGCGCAGGCCGAGCGCGGTTCTGAAGAGCACGAGCCACGAGACGATCAGGACGACATAGCTGACCCAGATCATCAGGTTGAGATTGCCGAACACGTTCTCGAGGAACTTGCCGAGGCCGCTCGGCGGGATCGACGAGAGAAATGCGAGATGCACGTTCGGGATCGCGGGCAGGTTGTTCGGAGTCCCGTTGTTCCCGTAGATGTCGTTGTAGAGGTAGCCCGTGATCCCCAGCGCGAGGAAGTTGATCGCGGTACCGCCGACGATCTGGTCGGCCCGAAGATGGATCGCGAAGAATGCGTGAACGAGGCCGAGCGCGCAGCCCGAGGCGATCCCGATCACGATGCCGAGCGCCCACGACCCGGTCTTGTCCGCCCCGTACGCCCCGAAGAACGCGCCCATCAGCATCATCCCCTCGAGGCCGATGTTCACCACGCCGCTTCGTTCGGAGAACATCCCCCCGAGCGCGGCGTAGGTGAGCGGCGTCGCGTAGACGAGCGTGGCGGCGAAAATCGTCGACCAGATGATCACCGAGTCCAGGTTTCCGACGCTGGCATGCGTCACGAAAAAGGCTGCGACTATGCCGATCGCCCCGGAGACGACTGCGCCCCAACCGAGCCGCTTCCGCCCCTGCGCGATGGTCAGCGCACCGCACGCTGCTCCGGCCGCGCCGAGGGTCACGGGTACAGCGACGTTTCGTAACGTCTCGGGCGGTACCACGAGCCAGACGGCGACAACCCCGAGCACGACGCCGACGATCCCGACCGCACGCGGGTCGCGCACCTCCTCGAAGCGGGCGGCGATGGCGCTCAATCGGCCACCGGGGCGGCAGTCGGGACGGCGCGTCGGCGCTTGACCTTCCGACGCAGGTTCCAGAGGTACAGGATCAGGAGGTCGGCGCCGACGAAGAGGACGACCAGCCCCTGGATGATCCGGGTCAGGTTGCCTGCCAGCTCCGGCGGAAAGACGGTCGGGTCGAGATTCCGGCTCGCGGTGCCGTTCACGAGTCCCGCGAACAGCACGGCCGCGAAGAACGTCCCGATTGCCGTGTTGCGGCCGAGCAGGGCGACGGCGATCCCCGTGAAGGCGATCTGGGACGCGGTCGTGATCGTCGTCACGTCCAGCCTGAACTGCCAGCCGAGGATGTCGAGCGCTCCCGCCATGCCCGCGAACCCGCCGGAGATCGCCATGGCGACGAAGTAGTTCCGGGCGACGCCGATCCCCGCGCCTCGAGCGGCGTCAGGATTCAGGCCCACCGCTCGCACCTCGAAGCCCAGGGTCGTCCGCCGCAGGACGATCCAGTACAAGACGATCATCGCTAGGGCGATGAAGAACCCGATGTCGAGCCCTTGCAGGAGCGGGTTGCCCCAGAAGACGTGGAGATGGGCATTCGGAGCAATCTGGCGCGAGACCGGCACGCCGGGCTGGCTCGGGTCCTGGAACGGGCCGCCGAAACCGATCAGGTAGCTGCCGACCCAGATCGCGATCCAGTTGAGCATGATCGTCGAGATCACCTCGTGGGCGCCGACCGTCGCGCGGAGAAGTCCCGCGATCCCACTCCAGACCGCTCCCGCGATGCTGGCCGCGACGATCGCGACGGCGACGTGCAGCGGGCCTGGGAGCGAGGCGAACCACACGCCCATCTGCGTGCCGGTGACGATCCCGACGATGTACTGGCCCTGGCCTCCGATGTTGAAGAGGCCGCAGCGGAAGGCGAACGCGACGGCAAGCCCCGTGAGCGCGAGAGGGATGAAGAGCAAGCCGGTCTCCTGCAGGTTGAACGCGGCCGTCTGGCGAGCGACGCCGTGCACCCACGGAAACAGCCAGTTCAGGCCTGCACCGTTGAAGATCGCGCGGTAGGTCTGGAGTGGATCGTGACCCGTCGCGAGGACGACGAGGCCCGCGACGAGGAACGCGAAGACGGCCGTCACCACGGGCGTGACGATCCCACCCGCTCTCTGCCAAAGAGCGAAGCGTGCGGCGAACCCCGGGTCCGGAGGCACCGGGGACTCCGGCTTCGGCGGCTCCGCCTGCGGCGCTTGCTCGGTCACGCGCGGACCGCCGCCTGGCTCGCTCCGCCCGTCATCGCCAGGCCGAGTTCCTCCTCGCTCGCCTGCGGGCCGTACTCACCGACGAGCCTGCCTTCATAGATGACGAGAATCCGGTCGGAAAGGGAGCGGATCTCGTCCAGCTCGAGCGAGATGAGAAGAACCGCCTTCCCAGCATCACGCTCCTCGACGAGCCGGCGATGGACGTATTCGATCGCCCCGACATCGAGGCCGCGGGTCGGCTGCGCCGCGACGAGCACCCGTGGGTCGGTGCTGATCTCGCGTGCGACGACAACCTTCTGCTGGTTTCCCCCGGACAGGGATCCCGCCAATGTCTGCGGTCCCCCACCGCGGATGTCGAACTCAAGGATCAGCTTGCGCGCGCGCGCAACGATTCGGTGCGGCCACAGCCAGCCGAAACGCGACTCGGGTGGCTCACGGTAGGCGTGCAGGGACAGGTTTTCGCCGATGCTGAAGTCGAGCACGAGCCCGCGCCGGTGCCGATCCTCGGGGATGTGACCGACCCCGGCTTCGATGAGATCTCTTGGTCCGTCATGGGTTACGTCTTGACCCCCGACGACGATGCGGCCCTCGGTCGGGCGGCGTAAACCGACGAGCGCCTCGATGAGCTCCGTCTGTCCGTTGCCGTCGATGCCTGCGATGCCGACGATCTCTCCGGCTCGGACCTCGAACGACATTTCGTGCACGGTCTCCAGGTCGCGGTCGTCCCGGACCTGCAGATCCTCTACGGCCAGGAGGGTTTCGCCGGGATCGGGCGGGCGCTTCTCGACGCGGAGCAGAACGTCCCGACCGACCATCGCACGGGCGAGCGATTGCTGCGTCGCGTCCGCCGCCGCCACCGTCTCCTCGACCTTCCCCCGCCGTAGCACGGTGATCCGGTCGGCGATCTCGAGGGCCTCGTTCAGCTTGTGGCTGATGAAGATGATCGAAATCCCCTCGCGCCGCAGCGTGCGCAGGATCTCGAACAGGTCCGATGCCTCCTGCGGGGTGAGGACCGCCGTCGGCTCGTCGAGGATGAGGATGCCGGCGTTGCGATAGAGGGCCTTCATGATCTCGACTCGCTGTTGCTGGCCGACCGTGATCTCCTCGACCCGGGCGTCCGGATTGACCGTGAACTTGAAGGTCCGCGCGACCTCCTCGACACGTCGCCGCGCCGCGCTCTCGTCGAGGAACACGCCGTTCCGGACGGGTTCATGACCGAGCACGATGTTCTCCGCAACGGTCATGACCGGGATCAGCATGAAGTGCTGGTGCACCATCCCGATCCCCGCCTCGATCGCCTCCTTGGCCGACGAGAACGAGACGTGGCGGCCTCCGAGCAGGATCTCCCCTTCGTCCGGCCGGTAGAGGCCGTAGAGGATGTTCATCAGCGTCGACTTGCCCGCGCCGTTCTCGCCCAGCAGCGCGTGGATCTCGCCGCGACGCAGGTCGAAGTCGACCGAGTCGTTCGCAAGCACGCCCGGGAACCGCTTCGTGATGCCGCGCAGCTCGAGGACGGGTGTCGCGTCTTCCATCGGGTGCGGTAGGGGGCGGGCGCAGTGCCCGCCCCCTAGCCGATTAGGCCCCTGGGTACGTCGTCGGCACCTTGATCTTGCCCTTCGCGATCAGCTTCGCGATCGCGTTGACCTTCCCCGTGATGAAGGCCCGGTCCTTCTTCGAGACCTTCTTGCTCAGCGGTGCGTAGCCGACGCCGCCATTCTTCACCGTGAACGTCGTGTCGGCGTTGCCCTTGATGCTGCTGGGGCTCTGCTTGAACTCCTTGATGATGTCGTAGACGCCCGTGTCGACCTTCTTCAGCGCCGAGGTGAGCATGAAGGAGCCGAGGAACCCTTGGTTCGCATCGACGCCGATGCCCCAGATGTGGGCCTGCTTCGCGGCGCTGAGGCCGCCGAGGCCACAGCCGCCTGCCGCCTCGAAGACGATGCCGGAGCCGCGCGAGATCTGGTTCTGCGTCGTGACCTTGCACTTCGTCTGGTCGTTGAACGTCGGGTCGTTCGCCATGTTCAGGAACACCTTCACGTGCTTGTTCGCCTTCATGGCACCCGCCCGGAAGCCGGCGAGGTAATGCACGATCGCCGGCACGGGGTTCGCGCCCACGGCGCTGACGATCTGCTTGCCCTTGTGCGGGTGGAGGTGGATCATCAGGCCCGCGACGTACCCGACGAGGTAGCCCGCCTCCTGCTCCCTGAAGATGATGCCGTGGTAGTTCTTCTGCCCTGCGCACGTGTTGCCCGATGCGCAGATGGACCCGTGGTCGATGTCGACGCCTGCGAAATGCGTGCTCGGGAAGGACGGATCGACTTGCCCGAAGTCCTGGAAGAAGTTGAAGCCGACGCCGATCACGAGGCCGTATCCGGCCTTCGCCGCGGCCTCGAGGTTCGCGAGGCGCTCATCCGAGGTGTTCGTGATGAAGACGCGGCCCTTGATGCCGAGCTTGCTCTGAGCCCGCTTGAAGCCGAGATAGGCGAGATGGTTGAAGCCCTTGTCGTTGAGACCCCCGATGTCGGTCACCACCGCAACCTGGGAGGCGCTGACCGTCTGCGCCTTAGGCGCCGTCCGACCGCCGAGCGCGGTGCCGACCGCGATCGCCGCAGCAAGCGCAGCAACACCTGCCGCAAGTACCCAGCGTGAAACCCTCACGTGCCCTCCTCGATTCGTCGTAAGCCCCGGTCGGGCCGATCCTAGTCCCATATCCGACGTATCGAAAGAGCAGCGGTTAGTCGGCGGCGGCGTACGTGTGGTACTGGCTCTCGTCGACGAGCACCCTGCGCGGCTTCGAGCCCTCGTAGCCGGAGACGATTCCGCGCCGCTCGAGCATGTCGATCAGCCGGCCCGCGCGCGTGTAGCCGACGCGCAAGCGCCGTTGCAGGAGCGAGACGGACGCAGTCTGCGTCTGCACGACGATCTCGATCGCCTTGTCGAGGAGCGGGTCGTCGTCAGGGTCGAACTCGCCGTCCTCGGCGTCGTCGCCGGGCTCGGCAAAGACCTCCGGGAGTTCCAGATAGCTCTCGTCGAGCTCCTGCTCGCGCTGCCGCGTCTGCTCGACGACGAGCGCGATCTCTTCCTCCGAGACGTACGCGCCCTGCACGCGCTGCAGGCGCGAGGTGCCGAGCGGCTTGAAGAGCATGTCGCCCTGGCCGAGCAGCGACTCGGCGCCTCCCGAGTCGAGGATCACGCGCGAGTCGGTCTGCGACGAGACGGCGAATGCGATGCGCGAGGGGACGTTCGCCTTGATCATCCCGGTGATCACGTCGACCGACGGGCGCTGGGTGGCGAGGACGAGATGGATCCCGACCGCGCGCGACTTCTGAGCGAGCCGGATCACGGCATCCTCGACCGCCTGCGGCGCGACCATCATCAGGTCGGCGAGCTCGTCGATCACGACGAGGACGTACGGGAGCGTCGGCTCGCCGCGCTGGCGGAACGCCCGGTTCGCCTCGTTGATGTTGCGCGCGCGCACCGAAGAAAGACGCTCGTAGCGGCGCTCCATCTCGGCGAGGCAGTTGGCGAGGACGGCGCTCGCCTCCTTCGGGCTCGAGACGACGGGAGTGAGGAGGTGCGGCACCGACTCGAAGTGGCTGAGCTCGATCCGCTTCGGATCGATGAGGATGAGCCGGACGTCGTCGGGCGTCGCGCGCAACAGGACCGACGTGAGCAGCGTGTTGAGGCAGCCCGACTTGCCCGAGCCCGTCGTGCCCGCGATCAGCAGATGCGGCATTCGCGCGAGGTCGGTCCACACCGCCGCCCCCGAGATGTCCTTGCCGAGCCAGACCGCGACCGGGCTGGCAGTCGGAGGTAGCGGCTCGAAGATGTCGCCGAGGGTGACGAGGTTCGGGGACAGGTTCGGCAGCTCGACGCCGACGGCCTGCTTGCCCGGAATCGGGGCGAGGATCCGGATCTCGGTCGTCGCGAGCGCATAGGAGAGATCGTCCTTCAGCGCCGCGACCTTGGCGACCTTCGTCCCGGGCGCAAGCTGGAGCTCGTAGCGCGTAACCCTCGGGCCGGAGATCTGGCCGATCACCGTCGCCTCGACGCCGAAATGCGCGAGGGTCTGCACGAGCAGGTCGGCGACGCGCGCCGCCGTCTCCCCCGACTCCTCGCCGTGCTCCGGCGAGATGCGCAGGACGCCCGCGTCGGGCAGCCGGTACTCCGCATGCTCCGCCGTCACCTCGTCGAAGAGCGTCGGAGGATCCTCGAGCAGCGCGGGCGGCTCGGTCTGGAGCGGAGCGGGCTGCGTGCCGGCGTACGGCGGCGGGACGGTCTGGCCCACGACATCCGGGTAGGCGGAGACGGCGTCCACCGGCGGCGTGAGCGACGGCGCAGGCCGCACGGCCGACCGGGGCGGCGTGACGCTTTCGTGACGGTACCTGTTACCGGTGCGTCTTTCTCGCGCCTTCCTCGCGGCTCCGTGAAGGCCGCGACCTGAGCCGCGGAGGATCGCGCCGAGTGACGCTCCCGAAAGCAGCAACGAGCCGACGAGCATCAGGAAGACGCCGAGCAGCAGCGAGCCTGTGGCTCCGATCGCGATCCCGACCGCCCCGCCGAGCACCTGCCCGAGATAGCCGCCCTGGTCCTTGCCGAGCGAGACCATGAGGCCGCACCCGAGCACGGCGAGACCTGTGCGGAACGGCCGGACGTCCACGAGCGCGTTGCGCGTCACAACGAGCGAGCCGAGGCCCGCGAGTGCGAGCGGGACGACGTATCTCGCGTCCCCGACGAGGCGATCGAGCCCCTCTCCGAGCCAGCCGCCGACGTAGCCGCCGTTCCAGCCGAAGTAGAGAACGGCGCCGAGGAACAACCCGAGCGCGACCGAGCCGAGGCCCCAGAGCTCGGGGTGTTGCGCGTGCGAGCGGGCGCCTCGCTTCGTCCGCGTCTTGCGGACGCGGCTCGGGAGCGTCGGGCGCAGCTTCGACTTCCGCTTGCGGCGCGGCACGGCTTGGTTTTCGCGCGCAGCCGGGCCTATCCTCCAACGATGCCCCAGACGCGGTACACGCGGAACGGCGAGGTGAGCATCGCGTACCAGGTCTTCGGCGAGGGGCCATTGGACATCGTGCTGCTCCTCCCCTGGGGAAGCCACGTCGAGCTCGCGTGGGACGTGCCGGTGATGCGCGCGCTCTTCGAGCGGCTGAGCTCGTTCTCGCGCGTCATCAACTTGGACAAGCGCGGGGTCGGCCTCTCCGACAAGGCAATGGGCTTCGCTTCTCCGGAAACCCGCATGGACGACATCCGCGCGGTGATGGACGCGGCCGGGTCGGAGCGCGCGGCGATCGTCGGCTGGTCCGAGGGAGTGCAGCTGGCGCTCCTCTTCGCGGCCAGCTACCCGGACCGCGTGTGGGCGCTCGTCGCGTGCGGCGGTGGGGTGCGGCCCGGCAATGAGCGCCGCCCGAAGGAGGAAATCGTCCATGCATACGCGGAGCAGCGCACGCAGCGGGAGCGGGACGCAGCCGGGTTCGCGATGGAGGAGGCGCGACGGCTGCTCACCGGCGGCGACGGACGAAGGAGCTCGAGGCGTTCGCACGAATGCTCCGCTACGCAATGAGCCCCGGCGACGAGTTCGCGTACGGGCGGATGAGCGCGGAGGTCGACGTCCGACCGATCCTTTCGGCCATCGCTCCTCCGACGCTCGTGCTCAATCACACCGACGACCACTGGGTGCCGGTCGGGCACGGACGTGAGCTCGCAGCCCGGATTCCGACCTCGACCTTCGTCGAGATCCCGCTCGAGGGTCATGTACCGGCTGCGTCCGAGATGGCGATCTTCCTCGACCCGATCGAGCAGTTCGTCAAGGACGCCTGGGCGACGGACGCCACGCGCGAGCCGGATCGCGTCCTCGCCACGGTCCTCATCATGCCTCCACACCGGAGAGTGCGAGCTCGTCGACGGCAAAATCTCCGGCATCGCCGTGCACACAGGAGCGCGAGTCGCAGCCCACGCCGGTCCCGGCGAGGTGCTTGTCTCGAGCACCGTCAAGGATCTCGTCGCCGGTTCGGGGCTCGAGTTCGAGGACCGCGGCGTCCACGAGCTCAAGGGGATCCCCGGGGAGTGGCGGCTCTACGCCGCCGTCTGAGTCTCCACCTCGGCCACGAGCATCCCGTAGTACGTCGGGGCCGCATACGCGAGCACGTCCACCTGCGCCGCTTCGTCGACGGCACCCTGCAGGACCAGTAGCTGCCAGAGCGAGTCCGCCTTCGCCGGTTCCACGAGCTCTGCGAGCGGCAGGAAGTCGAGACTCTCGGAGGCCAGGATCTCCTGCACGCGTGCGTCGTAGTCGGCTGCGGCCCGATCGAAGCCGTACGGCCCCTCCGGATCGTGCGCGTGGCCGTGGTCGGCGCTCGCGATGAGGGCCACCCGCCCCGGCAGAGCTGCGATCGCCCGTCCCAGCTCGAGGTGCTCCTCGAACGGCCGGTCGCGCGCCGGAGAGACGACGACGACCTTTGGGGCCTGGATGAAGTTGAGCGGGATCTCGGCGCCCCAGTCGATGGGAAACTCCGCCGTCGCGGGGTCGTTGCCGCCGTACGAGACGCCGAGGATCGGCAGCGGCGTCGCGAGGAGCCCTTCTGCGGTTGCGCGGTCGGTCTCGTGCTCTCCCACCGATCCCGACGTGACGACGGCGTAGTGGCCGTCGACGTGGACCGAGTGCGGCGTCACGACGACCGCCACGTCCGGCTCCCTTGCGGCGGCGCGACGTCCGAGCTCCTCCATCGCCGAGCGCAGCTCGGGCGCGAGGTCGACGTCCCCGTGCGGGGCGATGCACGCGAAGACGAGGCTCACGGCAGAGACGCTAGCCGCGAGACGAGGAGCGCGAGAAAGCGCTCCGCGTCGACGTCGACCCCGACCTCGGCATTCGCCTCGCGCCCGGTGACGCCCCGCAGGTCGACGACCGTGCGGCCGTCGCAGTACTCCGAGCTCGTCTCGACGGCGACGTTCGCGGGGCGTGTAGTCAGGAGCGTCGGGTCGATGACGTGCGCGACAGCCATTGCGTCGTGGATCGGCGAGCCGTCGAACCCGTAGGAACGCTCGTGGAACTGCTGGAAGAAGTCCGACAGCTCCGCGACGAACCGCCCGGCGCGGCCGGCCTCCCGCAGCCGCTCGGCATGCTCGCGCGTGAACAGCGCCTTGTGGGTCACGTCGAGCCCGACCATCGTCAGCGGGATCCCACTCGCGAAGACGGCGGCCGCCGCCTCGGGGTCGACGAAGGCGTTGAACTCGGCGGCGGGCGTGACGTTGCCCACGCCGATCGCGCCTCCCATCCAGACGATTCGATCGGGGCGCGTGCCGGATTCGAGCCAGCGCGCCACGTTCGTCAGCGGCGCCGTCGCCACGAGTACGACGCCCGGCTCGAGCCACTCCCGCGGATCCGTGCCCACCGCACCGGCAGCCGGCACCGGGAGCTCGGGCCCGTCGAGGCCGGTCTCGCCGTGCACGTGCGGCGCGGTGCGGAGCGCGCGCCGCAGCGGGGCGTCCGCTCCCGCCACGACCGGGATGTCCGCGCGGCCGGCGATCTCGAGCGTGACGAGGGCATTCCGAGTCGTCTTGTCGAGCGTCTGGTTGCCTGCCACGGTCGTGACCCCGATCAGCTCGACCTCCGGCGAGGCGAGCGCCAGGAGGATCGCCATCGCGTCGTCGTGGCCCGGATCGCAGTCCAGCACGATCTTCGTGCTCACAGGAGCGCGTCCACCTCCTCCGCGGTCGGCAGCGAGCTCTGAGCGCCGGGGCGCGAAGCCGCGAGCGCGCCGGCCGCGCACGCCCGGCGGAGCGCTTCCTCGCGCGGCCGCCCCTCGAGCAGCGAGACGACGAGACAAGCCGTGAAGGCGTCGCCGGCGGCTGTCCCGTCGACCGCTTCGACCGCGGGCGGCTCGGCCCGAGCGACCTCGATGCCCTCCTCGAGCAGGACCGCCCCCTCGGCGCCGAGCGTGACGCAGACGAGCGCGGCACGCTCGCCGAGCGCCTCGAGCTCGAGGCGGTTCACGATCGTGACCTCGGCGTCGGGGGCTCTCGCGCGCGCGGGTGCGGCGTTGAGGAAGAACCGTGGCGCGAGCTCGGAGGCCCGGGCCACCGTCTCGACCGGGATCTCCTGCTGGCAGAGAACCGCCTCCGTCTCGACCGCCGCGAGATCCTCGGGACGGAGCTCGGCGTTCGCGCCGGGTGCGACGACGATCGTCGTCTCCCCCGCCGCATCCACCGTGATCAGTGCGATCCCGGTCGGTGCGTCCTTCACGAGCCACCGCTCCTCGACCCCAGCCTCGCGTAGCCCGGCGACCGCCTCGTCGGCGAGCTCGTCCTGCCCGACGCAGCCCACGAGGGCCACCTCGGCCCCGAGGCGCGCAGCGGCCACGGCCTGGTTCGCACCCTTGCCGCCCGGCCCGCGTGAGAACCGCGCCCCGCTCACGGTCTCCCCGGGCTGCGGCAGTCGCTCCGTCCGTACGACGAGATCGAGGTTGATCGAGCCTACGACGGTGAGACGCGGCAGCACGCGCCGAGCGTATCCCGATGTGTATCCGTGGGGCAGCCGGGGACAGGGAGGGGTCGTGATTTCGGGGGACGAGAGGAAGCGCGCCGAGAACGAGGCGGCCTTCCGGGAGGCCAACGAGCGGATCCGGGCGACCCAGAGGGAGCTCAACCCGCCGCTCGAGCGCGTTCCCTATCTCTGCGAGTGCGACGATGTCGGGTGCCGCGAGCCGATCCGGCTCACGGCTGGGGAGTATGAGCGCGTCCGCGACGACGGGGCCACCTTTGCGATCGTGCCCGGGCATTCGAGCGCCGGCGAGGTCGTCGAGGAGCACGAGGATTACGTCGTCGTGCACAAGCGGGACGGCGGCGGCCAGGTCGCGCGCGCCCTCGACCCGAGACGAGACGGCAGATGAGCGACGAGCAGGCAAGGCGCGTCGGCCTCAACGAATCGATCTTTCGCCAGGTGAACGAGCAGATCGTGAGCCTCACCCACAGCTTCGGCGCCGAGCTCCCGCGCATGACGGTCATCTGCGAGTGCGCGAGCGGTGACTGCACGGAGCGCTTCGAAGTCTCGGTCGCCGACTACGAGAAGATTCGCACCGATCCGCGTCTCTTCATGGTCGTGCCGGGACACGAGCTGCCCGAGTTCGAGACGGTGGTCAGAGGCGAAGACGGTTACGACGTCGTGCAGAAGCGAGAGGGCACACCGGCCGAGCTCGCGAAGGATCTGGATCCGAGGTCCTGACAGACTGGGCGGGGATGGGCGTCGCGCACTGGGACGAGGTCGAGTCTCACCGCCGCGCGAAGGGCGAGATGGACGCGTCGTGGCAATGGCTCGGCGGGACCGCCGGCACCCGCACGGTCGGCGTCAACCGCGTCCGCGTCGAGCCGGGCAAGCTGCCGACTCCTCCCCACTCGCACGGCGCCTCCGAGGAGATCTACTTCGTCCTGGGCGGCTCGGGCCTCGCATGGCAGGACGGCGAGGTGCACGAGGTGCGGCCGCTCGACTGCATCATCCACCGCCCCGACGAGATGGAGCACACGTTCGTCGCCGGCCCCGACGGGCTCGAATACCTCGTCTACGGAACGCGCCACCCGACCGAGCTCGGCTGGCTGCCGCGCTCGCGCGCGATCCGGCTCGGCTGGCCGTGGGTGGAGGGACGCGACGACGACCCGTGGGACGTCGAGGCGACGGTCGAGCCGCTCGCCGTCGGCGACCCGGCGCCCAGGCCGGCGAACATCGTGAACGTCGACGAGGTCGAGCACGAGCACTTCCCCGACCGGGTCACGACCGCGCCGCTTGCGACGCGCGAGCGATCCGTCCTGGCCGGGTTGCACTGGGAGAAGATCCACGCGGCCCGTCGCGGAGCCGTTCCCCACTGCCACTCCGCCGAGGAGGAGGTCTTCGTCATCCTCGAGGGCACGGCGACGCTCGAGCTCTGGCAGCGTGACAGCAGCATCGAGGAGACAGCGCTCCGCGCCGGCCACGTCGTCGCCCGACCGCCGGGCTCGCGGATCTCACATTCGTTCCGCGCCGGCCCGGACGGCGTGACGATGCTCATCTACGGGACGCGCGACTCGAACGACGTCTGCTGGTATCCGCGGTCTGAGAAGATCTTCTGGCGCGGCGTCGGCGTGATCGGCCGGATCGAGACGCTCGACTACTTCGACGGCGAGCCGGTCGAGGACGACTAGCGGATGGCGTACGACGAGGAGCTCGCGAGCCGGATCCGTTCGCTGCTCGGCGACCGTGCCGACCTGGCCGAGAAGCAGATGTTCGGCGGGCTGGCGTTCCTGATCGGCGGCAACATGGCGATCGCCGCGAGCGGCCAGGGCGGGATCCTCGTCCGAGTCGATCCCGACGAATCGGACGAGCTCGTCGCGGCGACTCCGGCAGAGCCGATGGAGATGCGCGGCCGCTCGATGGCCGGCTGGCTCCGCGTCGATACCGCCGACGTGGCGGACGACGAGACGCTCGCCGAGTGGGTCGAGCGCGGAGCGACCTACGCGGGCTCGCTGCCGCCGAAGCCGTGAACACGTCCCCACGGGACAGGTCCTGGTGCCAGGCACCGAGACGTGTCCGTCGCAGACCCACGACGAGCCGGCGACAGGTTCGTGGGCGACCGCCGACCGAACGGGACATGTTCTGGTGCCTGGCACCGGGACAGGTCCGCGCGGGACACGTCCCCGCCGAGGATCGGCGAGCTCTCAGACCTCGACGATGACCGGCAGCACCATCGGCCGGCGGCGCGTCCGGTCGTAGACGACGCCCCCGAGGGCGTCGTGCAGGTGCTCCTGGAGGAGCTTGATCTCGGTCACATCGTCGGCCAAGAGCTCAGCCAAGACTCGCCCAGCCTCCTCCCGCAGCTCGTCGAGCAGGGGCTCCGCCGCGTCGCCGAAGCCTCGCGCGATCAGCTCGGGCGGAGCCGTCAGCCCGCCGCCGTCCTGCGCGGCGAGCGTCGCGACGACGATGAGGACACCATCCTCTGCGAGCCGTCGCCGATCGCGCAGAGCCACGTCGTGCACGTCCCCCACGCCGAGCCCGTCGACGAACGTCACTCCCGCCTCGACCTCGTCGACGATGCGCGCCACCCCGTCGCGCAGCTCGACGACGCTGCCGTTCTCGGCGAGGACGATCCGCTCCTCCGGCACACCGCCCTCGCGCGCGAGCTGCGCGTGCGCCGCGAGCATCCGGAACTCACCGTGCACGGGCATCACGGCCTTCGGCCGCAGGAGGCCGATGATGGTGCGCAGCTCCTCGGCGCGGCCGTGTCCGGAGACGTGCACGGGAGCGTTGTCCTCGTGCAGCACCTCCGCCCCCATCTTCGCGAGGCGGTTGATCGCGTCGTGGACGCGAAGCTCGTTCCCGGGGATCGGCTTTGCGGAGATGATCACGGTGTCACCGGCCTCGACCGAGACGGCCGGATGATCGTTGTACGCGATCCTCGTCATCGCCGACATCGGCTCGCCCTGGCTGCCCGTGCAGAGGATCAGCTGCTCGCCGCGCGGAAGCTCCGCGAGCTCGTGCGGCCGCAGGATGGCGTCGTCGGGAACGTCCATGTAGCCGAGGTTGCGCGCGATATTCGCGTTCTTGCGCATCGAGCGGCCGACGAACGCGACCTTGCGGCCGCAGTCGACGCCGACGTTCGCCGCCTGCTGCATGCGGTGCACGTTGGAGGCGAAGGAGGAAACGAGGATCCGGCCCTCCCGGCGCGGGAAGATCTGGCGGAACGCCTCGCCCACCACGCGCTCCGACTCGGTCACGCCGGCGCGCTCGGCGTTCGTCGAGTCCCCGAGGAGGAGGTCGACGCCGCGGCTGCCGATCTCCGCCAGGCGGCCGACATCGGTGCGCTGTCCGTCGACGGGCGTGTGGTCGAGCTTGTAGTCGCCGGTGTGGACGCAGCGGCCGCCCTGCGTCTCGAGCACCACTGCGGCGGCGTCGGGGATCGAGTGCGCCATGCGCACGAGCTCGAGCCGGAACGGACCGAGGTCGACGGGCTCGTCTCCTGGCGCCAGCTCGCGCAGCTCGGCGGACCGCAGGAGCCCGTGCTCGTCGAGCTTCGACTTCACGAGCGCGAGTGTGAGGCGCGTCGCGAGCACGAGCGGCACCCGCACCTCGCGCATGAGATACGGCAGCGCGCCCACGTGATCCTCGTGCCCATGCGTGAGCACGACCGCGCGCATCATCTCCTCCCGGTCGCGTAGATAGCCGAAGTCGGGCAGGACGAGGTCGACGCCGAGGTGCTCGTCCCGCGGGAATGCGAGCCCCGCGTCGACGACGACGATCGCGCCGTCCGCCTCGTAGACGGTCATGTTTTTGCCCACCTCGCCGAGGCC
>Ga0209810_1001798_pt1 | contig 29651 bp, 27 predicted proteins | sample Coa_R1_7_FD_187159 | JGI IMG/M metagenome (GOLD analysis project Ga0209810, IMG submission 187159) | Surface soil microbial communities from Centralia Pennsylvania, which are recovering from an underground coalmine fire - Coalmine... | ecosystem: Environmental > Terrestrial > Soil > Unclassified... | reverse complement strand
GACGGTGTCTCCTTGTCTTCGCCGCGGCGGTGCCGCTCGCCTCGTTCGACGATCCTGTTCGCGCGGGATCGCCTCCCTGTGCGGGCTCATCGGCCATAGAAGGGAAAGAAGGGGATGAGCCCGCGCGGGCGCACATAGTATCCGTCGTCGTCGTAGTAATAATAACGCGGCGGCACGCGATAGAGGCGGCGCGGGGGCAGCGCCATCGGCTCCTCGTCATCGTCGTCGGAATATTGCGCGTCGTCCGGCGCGCGGACATCGTCATTCGGACGCGGCAGCGCGCTCGCGACCGCGCGCGGCTTGGCGCGCTCGGCCACCGCGGGGGTTTCCTCCTTCGGGAGGGTACCTGTGAGCACCACGGTGGTGTTGGCCATCTTGTGCTTCTTCACCAGCTCCCAGAGGATCGCCGCATGCGCGACCGACAGCCGCACGCAGCCGTGTGACGCCGGATGGCCGAGACCCTTGTGGTTGGTGCCGTGGATCGCATGACCCTTCTCGGTGAAGAAGATGGAGTAGGGCATGGGCGCGTCGTCCCACTCGCGACTGAAATGATCCTTCTCCATCCGGAACGGCTTAAAGGTGCCGTCGGGCGTGTCATATTGCGCGATCCCGGTCGACACCGGCCAGACATAGCGCTGCTCGCCGTCCACGGAGACGGTCATTTGCTGCGTGGACTTGTCGATCTGGATCAACAGATTCGCGCGCGCCGGCGCCGTGACGGCGAGCACCGCGGCGGCGGCAAGCAGAGCGGCAGGAAAACGCATGGTACGACCTCCAGCCCGACCGTCGCCGGAAGCTTAGCACGCCGCGGGGCGGGATTAAGGCAGGGCGGGTAATCGGATAAGTCGCGAGCGCGGGCAATGGTTTCACATTTGCGTGCGCTTCGTTGCGCCACCGGCGCATGTGGTGACGGAAATCCCTGTCCGCGCGATCCCGCCGCGGCGCGGCCTGCGTCGATCGCCCGGAGCGCGGCGTCGGTCATTCGCTGCCCAGCTCGAGCACCCAGTAGCGCCGTCCGTCCGCCGCCATGGCGGAAGCGAGGCCGTAATGGGTCACGCCGCGCATCAGCATGTTGCGGCGGTGGCCGGGCGACCGCGACCACATGCGGAAGGCGCAGGCGGCATCGGGACAGCCATAGGCCACGTTTTCGGCCGCGACCGCGTGCAGCGCGGCCACGCGCTCGCGGAAGCCGCGGTGATCGAGATGGCGCCGCGCCGCCATGTCGCGTGCATGGGCATAGGCCGCGCCGGCAAGCGTCGCGCTCTCCGCGAGCGGCGGAAGCTTGTACCGGGCGCGCAGCGCATTGATGTCGAAAGCCCGCGCCGGCGCGGCAAGCGCGAGACACGCGGCAAGCGCGAGCAACAAGGGCGTCGAGCGGCGCATGACGGCGGGTTCCAGCCCCGATCGTCATAACACCCGAGGCGCGCGGACATTCCCGCGCGCCGGCAGACCCGACAAGCCCGGGCCGAGCGCAATGTCCGGCGGCGCCGATCGCCCGCGCCTTCAGGCGACCGCTGCAAGCGCCGACCGAGGTCCCTCACACCCGCTCGACGAAACGGTCAACGACCCGCTTTTCGCCGGCCTTGTCGAAGGCGATGGTGAGCTTGTTGCCGTCGACGGCGATGACATTGCCGTTGCCAAATTTCTGGTGGAACACCCGCTCGCCCACGGCGAATGGCGACACGGTGCCGGTCGATTTGGCGACGAGTTCGCCTTCGATGAACGGCGGGGCGCGGCGCCCGCGCCAAGGGTTGCCGCCGCGGCCCGTCCCGCCCTCGCGACCTCGGCGGGCAAAGCTCGATGATGCGGTGCGCGGGTTGCCTTCGCCGGCGTCGAAACCGGCGTCGTCGGCGCGCGCCTCCTCGGTTTCCTCGCCATGGCGCGGCCTGCCGGTCTCCTCGAAGCCGCCCGCGCCGCGGCGGCCCTGCGCGCGCTGCCAGCCGGGCGTGCCGTAATCGGAACGGAAGGCCGTCATGGCGTCGAAGCGGCTCCCGCCGTAGGCCGACATGGCGAATCCGCCGGCGCCGGCCCATGCCTCGGTGACCTCGACATGATCCGGCGGCAGTTCGTCGAGAAAGCGCGAGGGCAGGGTCGAGGTCCACAGACCGTGGATGCGCCGTTTGGTCGCGAAATAGATGCGGGCGCGCTTGCGCGCGCGGGTGAGCCCGACATGGGCGAGACGGCGCTCCTCCTCGAGCCCGCCGCGGCCCTGTTCGTCGAGCGAGCGCTGATGCGGAAACAGGCCCTCCTCCCAGCCCGGCAGGAACACGGTGTCGAATTCGAGACCCTTGGCCGCATGCAATGTCATGATGCTGACGGCGTCGCCGCCTTCGCCGGCGTCGGCGTCCATCACCAGCGCGACGTGCTCGAGAAAGCCGGTGAGGTTCTCGAATTCCTCCATGGAGCGGACGAGCTCCTTGAGGTTCTCGAGGCGGCCGGCGGCGTCGGCGGAGCGATCCTTTTGCCACATCTCGGTATAGCCGCTCTCGTCGAGCACGATTTCCGCGAGCTCGGTATGCGGGATCCTGTCCCGCAGACCGCGCCAGCGATCGAAGCAGCCGACCAGTGCGCGCAGGGCCGCGCGCGGCTTCGGCTTCAACGCGTCGCCTGCGCTCAGCAGGCGCGCCGCCTCGAGGAGCGGGATGCGCTTCCTGCGCGCCGTGTCGTTGAGCATCTGCAGGGCGGCGTCGCCGAGGCCGCGCTTGGGCACGTTGAGGATGCGTTCGAAGGCGAGGTCGTCGGCCGGCTGCGCGATCACGCGCAGATAGGCGAGCGCGTCGCGGATCTCGGCGCGCTCGTAGAAGCGCGGGCCGCCGATCACCCGATAGGGGAGGCCGAGCTGAATGAAACGGTCCTCGAACTCGCGCATCTGGAACGAGGCCCGCACGAGGATGGCGATCTCGTCGAGCCGATGGTCTGCGCCGTCCTCGCGCGCGGCGCGCCGCATCGCCTCGATCTCTTCGCCGATCGCGCGCGCCTCCTCTTCGGAATCCCAGCATGCGGTGACCTGCACCTTCTCGCCGGGGACGCCCTGCGTGTGCAGCGTCTTTCCGAGCCGGCCCTTGTTGTGGGCGATGAGGTGCGAGGCCGCGGCCACGATGTGGCCGGTCGAGCGATAATTGGTTTCGAGGCGGATGATCCTGGCGCCCGGAAAGTCGTGCTCGAAGCGCAGGATGTTGTCGACGTCGGCGCCGCGCCAGCCGTAGATCGATTGATCGTCGTCGCCGACGCAGCAGAGGTTCTTGTGCGTGCGCGCGCCGTCCTCCGGCGAATGTCCGCGCGCGGCCGCGTCGTCCTGGCCGGTCGCGGCGCCCGGCACCGAGTTCGGCTGCGCCAGCAGCTTCAGCCACAGATATTGCGCGGTATTGGTATCCTGATATTCGTCCACCAGGATGAACCGGAAGCGCTCCCGGTACTGCCGCAGCACCTCAGGATTCTGCCGGAAAAGGCGGATGCACTCGAGCAGCAGATCGCCGAAATCCGCGGCATTGAGCGTCTTCAGCCGCTGCTGATAGGCCTGATAGAGTGCCTTGCCCCTGCCGTTGGCGAAGCTCGCGGCCTCGCCGGCCGGCACCTGATCCGGTGCAAGACCGCGGTTCTTCCACTCGTCGACCAGCGCGGCGAACAGGCGCGCCGGCCATCGCTTCTCGTCGAGCTTCTCGGCTTCGACGAGCTGCTTGATCAGCCGGATCTGGTCGTCGGTGTCGAGGATGGTGAAGTCGCTCTTGAGGCCGATGAGCTCGGCATGGCGCCGCAGGATCTTGACGCCGATCGCATGGAACGTGCCGAGCCAGGGCATGCCCTCGACGACCTGCCCGATCATCTGCCCCACGCGCTCCTTCATTTCCCGCGCCGCCTTGTTGGTGAAGGTGACGGCGAGGATCTCGGCCGGTCGCGCGCGGCCGAGATTGAGAATGTGCGCGACGCGCGTCGTCAGCACGCGCGTCTTGCCGGTGCCGGCGCCAGCGAGCACCAGCACCGGCCCGTCGAGCGTCTCGACCGCGCGCCGCTGTTCGGGATTGAGACCGGCCAGGTAGGGCGCGCCGCGCAGCCCGAGCGCGCGCGCCGCAATGCCTCCCGCCGCGGGCTGCGGCTGGGTGTCGACCGGGAGGAGGGGCTCGGGTTCGGACATCGATTCTGCTTCCGCCTGAAAATGACATCGATGGACGGCATTTTCGAGGGGCATTCAAGCCCCGCGCCGCGGCCGCCGGAACCCGCACCGGCCATGCTCCAGACCGCGAGTCGTTGACCTTGAACCGTCGTGCGCGCCTAACATTCTGTCGGTGCATGGTCTTTTCCGAAAACCGGTTCCCACTTTTCGGGATCCTGCGCTAAGCTCGCCGGCAGCCACGCCGCAGGGAGCTCCCTTTCATGCAGACACTCACGCCAGGCATCACCAAGGCCAATACCGGCATCGACGGCATCGTCTGGAACATCCTTGGCCAGACCTATGTGCCGAAGCAGGTCTGCGAGTCCTCCTTCTCCTGGCACGCGACCTTCCCGCCCGCCACCTCGGTGCCGCCGCACGTCCATCCGACCCAGGACGAGTTCATCTACATGCTGGAAGGCCGGCTCGACGCCTGGGTCGACGGCAAGGATTTCGTCGCCACCGCCGGCGACCTCGTCCGTCTGCCGATGAACATCCCGCACGGGCTGTTCAACCGGTCGGAGCAGCCGGTGAAATGCCTGTTCTGGGTGACGCCCACGCGCAGGCTCTACGACCTGTTCTGGGCGATCCATGCGATGAAGGAGCAGCAGCCGCAGGAGGTCATGGCGCTCGCGGCGCGTCACGAGATCAACTTCCTTCCGCCGCCGGCATGAGCGTTCGGCGCGGCCGCCGCGGTCTGCATCCTCTGGCCGTGACCCGCGCCGACCGCGCGGCCGCGGTGCCGTTGTCGGAGCGGGCTTGCGCATGATGCCGCAAAGCGCGAACCGGTTTTCGCAAGAGCGGCGATTTCGATCCACGCGCATCGCGCCTGAGGGCCGGCACGACTCGTCGCGCCGCAGGCGCGCTCAGGCCACCTTGTCGGGCCGATTGACCTGCTCCTTGGCGAAACCGGCCTTGGCGGCATAGCCGCGCACGATCGCCTTGCGCTCCTCGTAGGAGAGCACGTTGTCGATGTTGTCGAAGCCGTCGGGCGCGCGCGCTTCGACCGCATCGATGACGCCTTCCGGCCCGCCGGAGCGGTTCGCATGCACGATTTCCGCCGTCATCGGCAGCCGCTCGCGCTCGTAGGCCCACAGCGCCTGATAGACGTGCTCGCAGTCGCGGAGCCGATCCGCGAGACACCGCGCGTCGAGAATCGCCTGCGAGGCGCCATTCGAGCCCACCGGATACATCGGATGCGCGGCGTCCCCGAGCAGCGTCACCCGGCCGTGCGACCAGCGCGGCAGCGGATCGCGGTCGCACATCGGGAATTCCCAGAATTCCGGCGTTGCCTCGATCAGCGCCTTGGCGTCCACGAAGGGGATGCTGAAACGCTGCACATGCGGCATCAGGTCCTCGAATCGGCCCGGCCGCGACCAGTCCTCCTTCTTCGGCGGCGCGCCGCCCGCGCCGACCTTCACCAGCACCGCCCAGTTGGTCAGCGCCCGGTCGGCGCGCGCGCTCGCGCCGATCGGATAGACGACGAGCTTGGCGGCCATTCCGCCTGCGATCACCATCGAGCGCCCGGTCAGGAACTGCGGCCATTCGGTCGCGCCGCGCCAGAGCATGGAGCCGTTCCAGCGCGCCGGTCCCTCGTTGGGATAAAGCGTCTCGCGCACGAAGGAATGAATGCCGTCGGCGCCGACGAGGATGTCCCCCCGCGCGGTCGCGAGGTGGCAGCCGTCGCGGCCGAAGAAATAGGCGGTGACGCCCGCCTCGTCCTGCGTGAAGGCGCCGAGCCGATGGCCGGTGTGGATGCAGGACTCGCCGAGTCGGGCGCGCACCGCCTGATAGATCACCGTCTGCAGCCGGCCGCGGTGGATCGAGAACTGCGGATATTCGTAACCCGCGTCGGTGCCGCGCGGCTCGCGCCAGATCACCTGTCCGGCGCGATTGGTATAAAGCAGTTCGTGCGTGCGGATGCCCACTTGATCGAGCCGCGGCAGCAGGCCGAGCTCGGCGAGCTCCTTGATCGCATGCGGCAGCGTATTGATGCCGACCCCCAGCTCGCGGATGGCATCGGACTGCTCGAAGACCTCGCATCCGATTCCGCGCGCGTGCAGCATCAGCGCGGTGGTCAGCCCCCCGATTCCGCCGCCGACGATGATCGCTTTCATTGCGGACGCCTTGACGCTACGAGGCGGCTATCATGTCGTTTCGCTCGGCGGCCGGCAACCATGCCCCGCCGGCGCGACCGGCGCCGAGGCCCGGTTGACTTGCCCCCGCCCGACCCGCTCAACTGGCGCCGAGGGAGCTTGTTTCGGCAGGGAGGTCGGGTCATGCGGTGGACGATAGGGGGCCTGCTCGCGGCGATGCTGCTGGTGGCGGGCGCGGGCGAGGGCGCGGTCGCACAGGACAAGATCCGCATCGGTCTCATCTACACGCTGAGCGGGCCGGCGGCGGTGCTCGGCCAGCAGTCCAAGAACGGTTTCGAGCTTGCCATCAAGACGCTCGGCGGCCGCATGGGCGGCAAGGAGGTCGCGCTGTTCGTGGCCGATGACGAGCTCAAGCCCGACGTCGCCATCCAGAAGGTCAAGGAACTGCTCGATCGCGACCGCGTCGACATCGTGGTCGGGCCGATCTTCTCCAACATGCTGCAGGCGATCCACAAGCCGGTGATGGATGCCGGCAAGATCCTCATCAGCACCAACGCCGGCGCCTCTTCCTTCGCGGGCGCCGCCTGCCATCCCAACTTCTTCGTCACCTCCTATCAGAACGATCAGATCTACGAGACGCTCGGCAAGGTGGCGAACGACAAGGGCTACGAGCGGATCTTCGCCATCGTGCCGAACTACCAGGCGGGCAAGGACGCGCTCGCCGGTTTCCGGCGCACCTACCGGGGCACGATCGTGGAGGAAGCGCTGGTGCCGCTCAACAGCATGGACCGGCAGGCCGAGCTCTCCAAGCTCGCGTCGCTCAAACCCGATGCGCTGTTCGCCTTCATGCCCGGCGGTCTCGGCATCAGCCTGATCAAGCAGTTCAACCAGGCGGGACTGAAGGGCAAGATCCCGATCCTCTCCGCCTTCACCGCCGACGAGGCCACCCTGCCCGCGCTGGGCGAGGCCGCCGAGGGCGTCTTCGGCGCATTGACCTGGGCGCCCGACACCGACAATCCGCAGAACAAGGCCTTCGTCGCGAGCTACGAGGCGGCCTACAAGGCGATTCCCGCCTCCTACGCCATGCAGGCCTACGACACGGCGATGCTGATCGACAGCGCGGTCACGGCGCTCAAGGGCGAGGTCGCGGACGTCAAGGCGCTGCGCGCGGCGATCCGCAAGGCCGATTTCAAGTCGCTGCGTGGGCCGTTCCGGTTCAACGTCAACGGCTATCCCATCGAGGATTTCTACCTCACCCGCGTGGTGAGGCGGCCGGACGGGAAGTACCAGACCTCGATCGTGGAGAAGGTGCTTGCCGCCAACGCCGATCCCTACGCCAAGGACTGCAAGTTGCAATAGCGAAAGACGCGCACTGCGTCCGTGCGTCCGCGCGGCTTTCCGAGCGGGCTTGCGCACGATCCCAAAAAGCGGGAACCCGTCTCCGGCAAAGATCATGCGCCGTTAGAAGTCGGGCGAGAACGGCGGTCTAATCCGAACGCAGCGCACGTTCGCGTTTTTCCGGCATGGCGATTCGGCGGCCGACACCCTCCGGCCGCGGCAGGCGCGCGTGGGCCTCTTTCACGCGCGCGAGCCGCTGCATGACGGCGGCGGGAAAGGGGGCCACCCTCTTCGCCGTCATGTCCACGTGCAGCGTCATGTTCTCCGAGGTCGCCGACAGCCAGCCTTCCTCGGCATGCAGCAGCTGCTCGAAATAGTGGATGCGCTTTTCGTCGTAGTCGAGCAGTTGCCAGGTCACGCGCACCGGATCGCCCTCGTGCAGCTCGCGCAGGTAGCGCACGTGCACCTCGGCGGTGAAGGTCGAATGCGCGGTGGCGCGCAGATAGGGCAGGCCGATTCCGATGAGTTCATAGACCTCGTCGACGGCGCGATCGAACAGGACGTTGTAATAGGCCATGTTCAGATGACCGTTGTAGTCGATCCATTGCGGCTCGACCCGCATCAGCGAGGATACGAACGGCGCGGCGATATCGCCTGCAGGGGATTGATCGATCTTCATCGGTGCTCAAGCGGAGATGGGATAGACCGCCTTTTCGCCGCTCAGAACGCGCGCGACGTCGCTCGCGCATTTGCGCTGCAGTTCTTCGAGCGCTTCGACCGAATAGAAGGCCGTGTGCGGCGTAATGATCACGTTGTCCCGGTTGAGCAGCGGGGAGTCCTTGGCGAGCGGCTCGACCGCGACCACGTCGAGCGCGGCGCCGCCGATCTGCTTCGTGTCGAGGGCCTCGACCAGCGCGGCTTCATCGATCAGTGCACCGCGCGCCGTGTTCACGATATAGGCGCCTTTCTTCATTTTGGCGAAGGCCGATGCATTCATCATGCCGCGCGTCTCCGGCGTCAGCGGCGCGTGGATCGATACGTAGTCCGAGCGCGCAAGCAGGGTATCGAAATCGACGCGCTCGACGCCGGCCGCCGCGAACGCCTCGGGCCTGGCAAAAGGGTCATAGGCGATGACCGTCATGCCGAAGGCCTGCGCCTTCGGCGCGAGCCGCCGCGGGATGTTGCCGAAACCGACAAGGCCGAGCACGGTGCCTTCGATGCGCCTGATCGGCACCACCGCGGGCATCTCCCAGCGTCCCGCCTGCACCAGCCTGTTGGCGAGCGGGATCTTGCGGATGAGCGCGATGAGCAGGGCCATCGCGTGGTCGGAGACCTCGCGGATGCAGTAGTCGGGCACGTAGTTGACGGCGATGCCCTTCTCCTTGCAGGCGGCGAGGTCGATGTTGTCGACGCCGAGGCCGAAACGGCCGATCGCCCTGCAACGCCCAAGCTGCGCGATGAGTTCGCGCGTGAGCCGCGCATAGGTGACCATGATGGCGTCGGCGTCGCGTGCCACCGCCAGAATGTCTTCGGCGCTCGTGCTCTTGGCCATGCGGATCTCGGGATCGAGGCGGCGCAACTCGCCGAGGGCCGGATCGAGCGTGGGAAAGATGTTCTCCGTGAAGGCGATGACGGGACGGGCCATGCATGCACTCCGCGCGTTGCGGGACGGGTTGCGCGTTTTACGACAGCGCCGTTTTGCCGTCCACCGGCCGCGAATAAAACCCGTGTCCGCTCCGTGGCTTGGGGGGTATTAACCAAGCCTTAACGATGATTGCCGGCGACGCGCGACGCGCGCTATCGTGCGCGCAGAACCGAGAAGAACCTTCCAAGGAGGCGGCAATGCTGGCCACGCTGGCGCGCGGGACCGTACTGCTGTTTCTGGCGCTCATGATCGTCGTCTGGATCCTGTCGCTCGGCCGGAACGCGAGCCCGCCGGCGAACGAGCAGCCGCTCTACGGCCGGCTCTACTCGTGAGCGGGGCGGCCCGCTCGTTCACGCCCTGCCGGCCGTCTGCTAACCTTGCCGTCATGCCGTCCGCAGAGAAGCCCTTGATGGCCTCGGCGTCCGCCGCAGCCGGGGATGCACGCCGCGATCGAACCGCCGTCGGCGCGGCGCTCGGTGAGCTTGCCGCGGCCTTCGGCGAGCGGCTGGTCACGAGCGCCGCGGTGCGCGCGCAGCACGGCAACACGCTCACCTGGATCCCCAACGAGCCCCCCGACGCGGTGGTCTATCCGCGCAGCACGGAAGAGGTGCAGCGCATCGTGCGCATCTGCGCACCGCGCGGCGTGCCGATCATCCCGTTCGGGGTCGGCACGTCGCTCGAGGGCCATGTGAACGCCCCGCAGGGGGGCGTGGCGATCGATTTCCGCGACATGAACAGGGTGCTCCGGATCCACGCCGAGGATCTCGACTGCGTGGTGCAGCCGGGGATCACCCGCAAGGCGCTCAACCAACATCTGCGCGACAGCGGCCTGTTCTTCCCCATCGATCCCGGTGCCGACGCCACTCTCGGCGGCATGGCGGCGACGCGCTGTTCGGGCACCAATGCCGTGCGCTACGGCACGATGAAGGACAACGTGCTTGCGCTCAAGGTCGTGCTGGCGAGCGGCGAGGTGATCGATACCGCGCGCCGGGCGAAAAAGACCGCCGCTGGCTACGATCTGACCCGGCTGATGGTGGGATCCGAGGGCACGCTCGGCATCATCACCGAGTTGACGCTGCGCCTGTCGGGCATCCCGGAAGCGATCGCGGGAGGCATATGCCCGTTTCCCACGATCGCCGCCTGCTGCAATGCCACCATTCAGACGATCCAGTCCGGCATCCCGGTCGCGCGCATCGAGCTGCTCGACGCGCTGCAGGTGCGCGCGGTGAACCTGTATTCGAAACTGGGCCTGCCCGAGACGCCGATGCTGCTGGTGGAATTTCACGGCACGGAGGCCTCGGTGGCGGAACAGTCCCAACGTTTCGGCGAGATCGCCGCCGAGTTCGGCGGCGGCCCGTTCAGCTGGGCCACCCGACCCGAGGAGCGCACCAAGCTGTGGGAAGCGCGTCACCACGCGGCCCTGTCGAACTTCGCGCTGCGTCCCGGCGCGCACATGGTGGCGACCGACGTGTGCGTGCCGATCTCGCGCCTTGCCGATTGCGTCGTGGAAACGCAGGCCGATATCGAACGGACGGGCGTGCTGGCGCCGATCGTCGGTCACGTCGGCGACGGCAATTTCCATCTCACGCTGCTTGTCGACATGAACGACCCGGAGGACGTCAGACGCTGCCAGGCGCTCAACGAGCGCCTCGTCGAGCGCGCCCTGGCCATGGACGGCACCTGCACGGGCGAGCACGGGGTGGGCCAGGGCAAGATGAAATATCTCCTTGCCGAGCACGGACCGGCGGCGCTCGCGGTCATGGCCGCCATCAAACGCGCGCTCGATCCGCAGAATATCCTCAACCCGGGCAAGATCGTCGCGTTGGGCTAGCCCAGGTTCCGACCGTCCTCCGTCATTGCGAGCCGGCGCGCCAACGTCGTTCTTCGTCAGGGGTAACAACGGCTGTGCCCGGCTTTTCGCTCCCGGAACCGCTTGCGGCAGATCGAGTCAGCGACTGGAAGCACGATCGCCATGGCGGGCAAGCGCGACGAACCGCCGCTCGTCGTTGGCGGTCACACCCACCGGCCTCTCGCGCCGCGAGCGGCGGATGCTTGACGCTCTCCCCGTGATCATTGCGCGGAGTATTGGGCGGCGCGCCGGTCAGCCCTGCATCGGGCTTCCCTCGCATGAACCACTCCACCGGGCGCCCCGGAAACCTCCGCATGGGGATGGGCCCAACATGCGAAATGAAGATTATCTGAAACGTACCTGAATGTTACGCGGTCGATTTTTTGCCAGTTGTTTCGGACGGCAGCGCGCGGGATCAGCCTTTTCGGCAACAAAGGGCCGGCAGGACCGATGCGCCGCGGCAAAGCCGAATCGCAACGGTGGGACCATGCCAAGAAGCATGAACGCACGAAGCGAGTTCGAGGCGGACCACGAATACCGCGACGCGGCAGTCGTGGCGATGGTGTGGCTTGCGTTCTATGTCGTGATGGCGGCGACCGCGATCATCGAACCCACGCTGTCGGAGGGTCTGCAATTGGCGGGGCTCCAGTGAGGCGCGGCGTCATGGACATGCATGGCTCCGGCCATCTCCTTGGCCGCATGAGGAGCGCGATTTCCGCCGCGCTGAGCACTGGCGCGGCGCGCCACGACTGTTGTCTCAGCCCATTGGGCTTCTGCGCATGCCCTATTCGCCGGGCGCCGTGAGGGCGCGAAGGAGGACCGGAACGTCCGCGACATCCGCGCTAAGGGGGTAGCCATGACAAACCATGCAAAAACGAAAGTCAAACGCGCTGCGGCGGCAGGCCTCGTCGCCTTCGTCCTCTTCGCGCCGGCGCCCCCATCCATCGCGCCGATGGCATCGGCGATGCCGGCCGGCGGCCACCTGTCGGTTCTCGCCGGCCTCTTCGCCCCCTCACTGATCGTGCACGCAAACGTGATCTGCGCGCGCGAGCGTTCGGGCGACCAAATCATCACGTGGTCGTGCCCGGACGGAAAGACCTGTATCAATGTCGGTGGCGCCTGGAAATGCCGCGGGCCGGTCGCCGACCCGATGGCGTGCAGCGTCTGCTACAGCAACTACGACCGCGACAAGCGAGGGTGCGACGCCGGCACGCTTCAGCAGCAGGTCGCTTGCGTCAATGGTGCTCTCGCTACGTGGAAGCAGTGCTTGGCCCATTGCAGCTGACGTCGGGGGAGTTGGGGGCGCAGCCCGCCGCTGCGTGGGCGGAGCGTCGTCCAAACGCAAAAGGAGAGGGTGATGAAAATTCTCAAACGTCTCGTGGGCGCCGCGGCGCTGCTCTTTGGTATCATCATTCTTGGTCTCATACTGCAGGACGTCGCCGGGCTTGGCAACGACGCGATGAACTTGATCCGACTCTTGGCGCTCGCCGTGGCGGCGATCTATCTAGCCTTGCCTCTCTTCCGCGGCAGACACCAAAAGGCATGAGCCGGTTCCGTCGGAGCCCGCCGTGCGCCCTTTCTCCGTCATTGCGAGCCCGCGCGGGAGCCGCGGGCGAAGCAATCCAAATGTCCTTGACCGTCATTGCGAGCGCGAGCGAGCGCGAAGCAATCCAGGACGGGCGCGCCTCTGCCGTGGACTCTGGATTGCTTCGGCGGCTTCGCCGCCTCGCAATGACGGTGGCCCCGGCGGTGCCCCGCCTCCCGCCCATCACGTGCGGCGCCGCCCCCTGGATTGCTTCGGCGGCTTCGCCGCCTCGCAATGACGGTGGCCATGGCCCACCACCGCCTCCTACTCTCGACTCGAGAGGCGGCGGCGCAAAGGGGGCGGCATGGCCGCCGTCCATGCCGGTAGTGCCTATCGCTTCGGATAGACCGCGATCATGTCGAGCTCGACTCGGGCGCCGGGCGTCGAAAGCTGATTGACGCAGACCGTGGTCGAGGCGGGCGTCCAGGTACCGAAATATTCGGCGAGCACCGCCACCATGCCGTCCATGTCGCGCATGTCGGTCAGATATTTGGTCACCTTGACGACGTCGGTCCAGGTCAGCCCCTCGTGGTCGAGGATCGTCCTGATGTTTTCCATGGCGAGCCGGGTCTGATCTTCGATGCGCACCGGATGGTTGTGTTCGGCGAACACGTGCGGATGCTTGTGATAGAGCGGCGACGGCGTGGCGCCGGAAATGAACAGGAGGTCGCCCGGTGCCTCCACGCGGATGGCGGGGGCGTAAGGCATGTCCGCCTTGCGCGAGGGTACGGTCTGGATCTCGCCGAGCGAAGGATTGGTCGGCGAGGTGGCAAAGGCGGGACGACGGGTGCTCATGGCGTGGCGCTCCGGAATGACGTGCGATCGCAAAGGGGGCAACCGCCGCGTCCCCCGTCAACCTCGGCGGTGACGCGCCGCCTGCCCGGCGCGCATAGTAGCGCGGATTCCGGTGGTATCGACCCCGCCTTGTGCGCGCCGCGGCGCGCTCCTCGTTTCGCCCTGCGCGGCATGCGCCGTCGCGGCAAAAGGGCTGAGCAGCAACCATGATCTGAAGCGTTGCCGCAGGTCGCGCTCGCCGCTCAATTCGAGCGCACCGTCGCGCAGGGCCGCCTCCAGCGACCGCGCGCCGATCCACACCTCGACCATGGTGCGCAGGCGGCACGTGACGTAGAGGTCGACCGCGAATCCCGGATCCTTGGGGCAGAGGTCGACCTCGCGACCCCTGTGGTTGACGAGCCACCAGCGGCGCTTGCCGGGCGGCAGGTCGCCGAAGTCGAAGGCGACCACGACCCGCCGCGGCCCGAATGCCGTGGGGTCGACCCGGCGGCGCATGGCCCACATCAGCAGCGTGACGTCGAGATCATGCGCGTCGAGGCGGCCGATCGCCCAGCGCGCGCCCCAGTCGCCCAGGTGCCGCACCACCGGTGCCAGGGCACGCCCCGCGCGCGTGAGGCGATATTCGTGGCTCCGCGCGCCCGCCCGCGTCCATCGCTCGATCACGCCCTCGCGCTCCAGATCCCGCAGGCGCTGCGCGAGCAGCGCCGGCGACATCAGCGGCACGCCCCGCCGCAGGTCGTTGAAGCGGCTGCTGCCGGCGAGGAGTTCGCGGATGATGAGCAGCGTCCAGCGTTCGGCGACGATCTCGGCCGCCTTGGCCATCGGACAGAACTGGCCGTACCGGGTCATGCGCGGATGATAACCGCGGCGGCCGTCCATCGCGATTCAGATTCTGAACTGGACACGGCCACCGCCATGCGCAGGAATGGTGCGGTCCGTCAGCATGGGAGGATGCCATGGTCACGCAGCACGCCATGTCGGCGCGGCCGTCCGACGTGTGGGCGGCCGGGGAGGCCTACGAGCCCTATGTCGGCCGCTGGAGCCGTCTCGTCGCCCGCGAATTCCTCGCCTGGCTCGCCTTGGAGCGCGACCTGCGCTGGCTCGACGTGGGCTGCGGAACCGGCGCGCTGACCGCGACGATCCTGGCGCAGGCGCATCCGCGCGCGGTGCTCGGGATCGATCCCTCGGAGGGTTTCATCGCCCATGCGCGCCGCAACATCCATGACGCGCGCGCGAACTTCGAGATCGGCGAGGCGCGCAACCTGCCGGTCGAGGCGGGCACGTTCGACGCGGCGGTCGCCGGCCTGGTGCTGAATTTCGTTCCCGAACCGGCACGCGCGGTGGCCGAGATGCGCCGCGCGGTGGTGCCCGGCGGTACCGTGGCGGCCTATGTGTGGGATTATGCCGAAGGCATGCAGCTCATGCGGCATTTCTGGGATGCGGCGGCGGCCCTCGATCGCGCGGCCGAGGATCTCGACGAAGGCCGCCGTTTCCCTTTGTGTCGGCCGCAGCCGCTGCACGCCCTGTTCGCCGCGGCCGGCCTCGAGCGCGTCGAGCTGCGCGCGATCGACGTGCCGACGGTGTTCAGGGACTTCGAGGACTACTGGTCGCCGTTCCTCGGCGGTCAGGGCCCGGCCCCGACCTATTGCATGGCGCTCTCCGAGGCGGACCGTGCCAGGCTCCGCGACCGGCTGGAGCGGAGCCTGCCGAGGGCGCCCGACGGCAGCATCCCGCTCACGGCGCGCGCCTTTGCCGTCCGCGGCGTCAGTCCCCGCGCGCAAGGATAGATGGCGCACCGCGCCGGGCGGCGCGAGGCGGGGCGACATAGAAATGCCGCCAATCGCCGGCAGATTGGCGTAGATTCCACAGCGTTGCTGACGATCCTCAACCCGCCGCGGGGAGCAGCGCTGGAGTTCGCCCTTGCAGACGACCCTGCTGACAGCAGCGATCGCGATCATCCTGGCGCTGGTCACGGCGCTCGTGGGTCCGCTGCTGATCGACTGGGCGACGTACCGTCCGCTGCTGCAGGCGCAGGCGAGTCGACTCCTCGGCGTGCCGGTCCGCGTCGAAGGCGCGATCGACGTGCGGCTGCTGCCCTCGCCGCGCTTGACGTTGCACGACATCGCGATCGGCGCCGATGGCGAGGCCGTGCGCGCGGATGCCCTCGAGCTCGAGCTCGCGACCGGATCGCTGCTGCGCGGGGAATGGCGCGCGACCGAACTGCGCCTCAACGGCCCCCGGCTCCGGCTCGGGATCGACGCGACCGGTCGCATCTCGGGGCCGGAGATCGCGGTCGGCTTCAAGCCCGAGACGCTCGCCATCGATCGCCTCAGCGTGAGCGACGGCCGCATCACGCTCGCCGACGCGGCAAGCGGAGGCAGCCTCGTCCTCGACCGACTCTATTTCAACGGCAGCGCGGGCTCGCTGCGCGGCCCCCTGCAAGGCGAGGGCGACGTGGTGGTCGACGGCGAGCATTATCCCTACCGCATCGTCGCCGGCCGCTATGCGGAGGACGGCACGATCAAGCTCACGCTCAACCTCGATCCGCGCGAACGGCCGATCAGCGTCGAGATCGGCGGTACGTTGTCGCTTGCCGGAGGCTCCCCGCGCTTCGAAGGTCGGCTCGATCTCAACCGGTTGGCGGCCATCGCGGCGCAGGCGGGGGAAAGGCTGATCAAGCCCTGGCATCTGACGGGTCGGATCAAGGCGACCACCTCCTCGGCGCTGCTCGAAGAGGCGCAATTTCGCTACGGGGCGGAGGATCACGGCGTGAAGCTCACCGGGCTTGCCCGTCTGACTTTCGGCACGACCCCGCGCCTCAAGGGCGTGATATCGGGCGGTCAGATCGATCTTGACCGGGCGCTCGGCGACGACGGCGTCCTCGCCCCCGGCGCGGCCCTGCGCAGGCTCGCCGCCTGGGTGCGCGGCGCCTTTCGCCCGCCCGTGCCGCTCGAGATCGGAATCGGCATCGACCAGCTCACATTCGCCGGCGGCACCCTGCAAAAGCTCCGCGGCGACGTGACCGCGGATGCGCGCGGCTGGGACCTCGAACGGCTGGAATTCCGCGCGCCGGGCTTCACCCAAACCCGGCTTGCCGGCCGGCTCGGGCTCGACGCGACCGGCGTCGTTTTTACCGGCGCGGCGGAGGTGGAATCGCTCGACCCCGCGGGGCTTGCGGCGTGGCTTCAGGGACGCGCGCAGGCAAAGCCCGGCGAGCCGCGCCGCCTGCGCCTGCGCGGAGACATCACGATCGGTCCGGAGAAGATCGCGGTCGAGCATCTGCGCGGCGAGATCGCGCGCCGGGCCGTGGCCGGCCGATTTGTCTATCAATTCCCCGGTGCGGGTCGCTCCTCGCGGCTCGACGTCGCGCTCGATGCGCCGGATCTCGATCTCGATCTTGCGCTCGACTTCGGCCGGGCCCTCTCGGCAGGCGCGGCGCTCGAGCGGCCGCACGACATGACCATCGCCGCCGATATCGGCCGCGTCACGATCGCCGGCATCGAGGCTCGCGCCTTGAGCGCGCGCCTCACCGCCGCCGCGGATCGCTGGACGATCGACAAGCTGACGATCGGCGATCTTGCCGGCGCCGCCGTCTCCGCGAGCGGCCGATGGACCCTTTCGGGGACGGCGCCGGAGGGCGAGCTGCGGCTCGACCTCGCCGCGCCGGATATGGCGGCGGCGATCGCGTTGCTGTCGCGCCTCGCGCCGGGCGCGACGCCGGTCTTCGAATCGCGTCTGTCCGCGGCGGCGCCGCTGAGCCTGCATGCGCGCCTCGCGCTCGATGGCGGTACGCGCGGCAGCCTGGCCATCGAGGGCACCGCGGGCAAGGTCCGGCTCGCGTTCGACGGCACCGGGGAGGTCGACGCCGCGCGGCTGCGCGTCGGCACGCTGCGCCTTGACGGCAAGCTCGGCGCCGACGACGGCAGGTCGCTGATCGGCCTGCTCGGCCTCGATCGGCTGATCACGGTCGATGCCGCCCATCCTGCCGCGCTGACCATCAATGCCGCGGGCCCGGCGGAAGGCCATCTGCAGGTCACGGCGCGGCTGACCGCCGGCGGGTTGGACGCGGATGCGAGCGGCAGCGTGGATGCATTCGCCGATCCGCCGGCGGCGGCCTTGCGCGTCACGGTTCGCACCGCCAATGCCGCGCCGCTGCGCGGCGGCGCGAGCCTGCCCGTCACGCTCGCCACGCGGTTGGAACTTGCGGGCGAGGATCTGTCGCTGCGCGAGATCGACGCCAGACTGGCAGGCGCTGCCATACGCGGCCGGCTCGCGATGACCTTGGACCGGCCGCATCGCGTCTCGGGAGAGATCGAGGCCGACGCCGCCGCGGCCGGTCCGCTGCTCGCCGCGGCGACCGGCATGCCGACCGGCGCCTCGGATCCACAGGCGGCCTGGGCCTGGCCGGACCAGCCCTTCGCCGGCGGCCTGTTCGGCGATCTTGCCGGCGCCGTGACAATCAAGGCGCGCCGGCTCGCGCTCCTCCCGCATGTCGGCATGCGCGAGTTCAGCGCCACGCTGCGTCTCGGTCGCGACGAATTCGCGCTCGAGCGCATGACGGGCCTGCTCGCGGGCGGCCGCTTCACCGGCGAGCTGACGCTGCGGTCGGCCGAGGACGGCGTCTCCGCGCGCGGCAGGGCGACGCTTTCCGGTGCCGAGGCCGCCGCGCTGCTGACGGCGGCGGCGCGGCCGCCGCTCACCGGCCTGCTCGACGTGACCGTCGCGGGCGAAGGCGCCGGTCTCAGCGCCGCCGCTCTCGTCGGCTCGCTGCACGGCAACGGCCAGATCTCGCTTGCGGAGGCGTCCTTCGCCGACCTCAACCCGCGCGTCTTCGATCTGGCGGTCCGCGCCGTCGATCAGGGTCTGAACGTGGATGCGGCACGCCTGTCCGAGGTGGCGCGCCGGGCGCTCGACAGCGGCCAATTCACCGTCAAGCAGGCCCAAGGCGCCATCGCGATCGACGCCGGACAGGCGCGGCTTGCCGATTTCACCGCGAAGGGCGAGGCCGCCGACCTCGCGCTCGGCGGCAGCATGGATCTGCTCGAGGCCACGCTCGACCTGCATCTCGTCCTGTCCGAGCATACCGCCGGCGGTCGTCCCGACATTTTCATCGCTGTGAAGGGGCCCGTCGCGGCGCCGGTGCGGACCGTCGACGTGTCGGCCTTGACCGCCTGGTTGATGCTACGCGCAGTGGAGAACGAAACGCGGCGTCTGAATGCGGCCGACCCGTCCGCGCGGACCAGGAACGTTTCCGCGCCCGCGCCGAGCACGAGCGACGGCAGCGCGGCCTCCGTCCTGCGCAGCGCACCGGGCCTTGCGCCGCCGCCGATCGCCATGCCGCCGCAGCCGACGCCGACGCTGCCCGCGCCCGTCTATGTCAATCCGCTGCCGCCGCCGCACGCCGAGCCGCAGGCCTCAGTCGGCGCGCAGCGCTGAAGGGCCGGTGCGGCCGGCATTCGGCCGCTGCGGCGGATTTTCGATCCGGGCGCGATAGTGGTCGAGGACGAACAGGCGGATGGCCGAGGAAAGATTGCCGTGGCGCCGATCGGCGTCGATCGTCGCCACCAGTTCCGACAGCGTCATGCCGCGGCCGGCGGCGATCTCCTTCAGGCTTGTCCAGAATGCATCTTCGAGGCTGACGCTCGTCTTGTGACCGGCGACCACGATCGAGCGTTTGACCACCGGAGATTTCATCGGTTCCTCCCCGCGCGCAGCCGACGCCACCGCGCAACCGACGACGGAGTCCGTTTTCGCGGCCTCATGCGCGGGCGCCTCGACGCCAATCCCCTGCCGTGCGCGCGACGATGCGGCGTTGCGACGGACGCCCTCCGCCGTGCCCGCGCCGGCGATCTTCGAACTCGCCCCCGCCGAGGAATGCGGCAGCCGGTTTGCGGATTCAACACACGGTTGGTTGATCGCGGCCGGCGCGCGCCGCCTTGTTCGGCCGGCCAGCGATCGCGGGCCCGCCGCAGCGCCGCGCCCGGTGAATGGGCGCCCTCATTGCGAGGCGCCCCGCGCGGGCGAAGAGGCCATCCAACGACCGGCCCTGCGGCTCAGGATGGCCGGGTCATCTTGGCGGGCTGCACCAGGCGGTCGAATTCGGGACCGGTCACGTGGCCGAGGCGGATCGCTTCCTCGCGCAGCGTCGTACCGTTGGCATAGGCCGCCTTGGCGATCTCGGCCGCCTTGTCATAGCCGATCTTCGGGGCGAGCGCCGTGACGAGCATCAGCGAGCGCTCCATCAAGTCGCGGATGCGCGGCTCGTTCGCCTTGATGCCGGTCACGCAATGGTCGGCGAACGAGCGCGCCGCGTCGCCGAGCAGCCGGATCGATTGCAGCATGCAGTGGGCGAGCACCGGCTTGAACACGTTGAGCTCGAAATGACCCTGGCTCGCGGCGACCGTCATCGTCGTGTGATTGCCGAACACGCGCGTGCACACCATGGTGAGCGCTTCCGCCTGGGTCGGGTTGACCTTGCCCGGCATGATCGACGAGCCGGGCTCGTTCGCCGGGAGGATGAGCTCGCCCAGTCCCGAGCGCGGGCCCGAGCCGAGCAGGCGGATGTCGTTGGCGATCTTGAACAGTGCCGCGGCGGCGGCATCGAGCGCTCCGTGGACGAAGAGATAGGCCTCGTGGCCGGCCATGTGCTCGAATTTGTTGGACGCACTGACGAATGGCAGCCCGGTGAGCGCGGCGATACGGCGGGCGAAGGCCTTGGCGAACTGCGGTTTGGCGTTGAGCCCGGTGCCGACCGCGGTGCCGCCCTGGGCGAGCGGGAAGAGTTCGCGCTGCGCCCGTGCAAGGCGCGCGAGGGCCGACTTGACCTGGGCCGCATAGCCGGAAAATTCCTGCCCCAGCGTGATCGGCGTGGCATCCATCAGGTGCGTGCGGCCGATCTTGACGATACCGGCGAATTCCTTCGCCTTGCCGTCAAGCGCGGCGTGCAGAGCCTGCAGGGCCGGCCGCAGGTGATGCTCGAGCGCGAGCGCGGCGGCGACGTGCATGGCGGTCGGAATGGCGTCGTTGGACGACTGACTCATGTTCACGTGATCGTTGGGATGCACCGGCTTCCTCGCGCCGAGCTCGCCGCCGAGCCGGAGATTGGCGGCGTTGGCGATCACCTCGTTGACGTTCATGTTGGTCTGGGTGCCGGAGCCGGTCTGCCAGACCGAGAGCGGAAAATGTTCGTCGAGCTTGCCGTCGGCGATTTCCTGCGCGATCGCGACGATGGCGTCCGCGCGTTTGCGGTCGAGCAGGCCGAGATCGCAATTGACTTCGGCCGCGGCGCGCTTGACGAGCCCGAGCGCGCGCACGAGCTCGATCGGCATGCGTTCCTCGCCGATGCGGAAGTGAAGCAGCGATCGCTGGGTTTGTGCGCCCCACAACCGGTCGGCGGGGACCTGCAGCGTGCCAAAGCCGTCGCTCTCGCTGCGGGTCTTGGGAGGATCGGCGGCGCGCAATCTTGCCATGGCGGGTCCCGCTGCCCTCGGCCGCTTCATGGCGCGGCTATTTCTTGCGGAAGCGGTCGAGCCGCACCACCTGGGCGCCGCCGGCGGGCGGCGGCGGTTCCTCGTCGGTGGCGGGCGCCCGCGGCGCGGCCGAGGGTTGGGCGGCGGGCGCCGCCGGCAGACGCGGTGCGGCCTCGCCCGCTTTGTCCGCCCGTCTGTCGCCCGCAGCGCCGCGAGTCTTCTCCACCGTATTGGCGGCCTCGTTCGCGCTTTCCTCGCCGATTTCCTCGAATTGCAGACTGAATTGCGCGGCCGGGTCTATGAACTTGGTGATGGCGTCGAACGGCACGGTGAGCTTGGTCGGCACCCCGCCGAACGACAGGCCGACCTCGAAGGCCTCCTCGCCCACTTTCAGATCCCAGAACTGGTGCTGCAGCACGATGGTGATCTGCTGCGGATACTGCGCGCGCAGCCGGTCCGGCATGCGCACGCCCGCGTGCGTGGTGTCGAACGCGATGAAGAAATGGTGGTCGCCGGGCAGCCCGCCGCGCTGGGCGGTGTCGGCGAGCACGCTGCGCACGACGCCCCTGAGCGCCTGTTGCGTGAGGAGATCGTAGCGGATCTGGTCGGCCATGGCAGCGGTCGGCGGTCAGCGGTCAATCCTCGCAACTCCGGGAACCCGCGTCATGGATCGATGATCCATGATCCCCGCCTCATTCCTCGCCCGTCCCGGGAGGAAGTCGCGCGGCGCGCGGCCGGCGTCGCATGGCGCGCAACGCTCGATCCCGACATCCCTCGCGCCTCGCGCGAGGGGGAAGGATCTGACGGCGGCCCGTGGGTCACCCGGTTGCACGGGCGGGATCCTAGCATAATGCGCGCACGCCCGTCGTCTCCTCGCCCAGGCCATCGGCTGAAGGCCGCGGCGGCCGCGGGCGCGGAGGCGGGATCGCGTCCGGGAAGGTGGAGGCTTCTGTTGCCGGGTGCCTCCGGACCCCGCCCGACGGTGCTAACCCGTCGGGACTTCAAGTCGGTCTTTCAAACCGCTTACGCGGCCTGAGCAACCGGAGCATAGTTGTCGTTGGCAACTATGTGTTCGGCCCGATAACGGCGGTACCATGCCGGGCGAAAGCGCGCCCTTTACGCCCTCGTCGATCCTAGTTCGGCCCCGAAATCACAGGTCAGATGTCAGAGAGCGGAGAATCGGAAAACGCCGAACCGGGACCCTCTGCCATCCGACATCTGGCCTCTGGTGGAGCCGCCGGGTACTGCCCCCGGGTCCGATGGGTTTATTGCGACGGCCGTTTATCGCCATAGCCGGGTCGCCCCGGCGAGGCGAATATAGGGCGCGACGGCGGTCGAAGGAAGGGCCGAGCGCCGGGCAGGCCGTGAAAATATCGGGCGGGCGGTCTTGAGCGCCTTACGCCGCGCCGATCCGCTGCGCGGCGGCATCCTCGAAGAACTGCCGCAGTTCCTGTGCGGGCCGCGCGCGGCTGAACAGATAGCCCTGCATCTCGGTACAGCCGATCTCCTGCAGCATGTCGCGCTGCTGCTCGGTTTCCACGCCCTCGGCCGTGGAGGCCATGTTGAGACATTTGGCGAGATTGGCGACCGCGTTGACGATGGCCGCGGGCTCGCTGCCCTTCGCAAGGTCCTGGATGAAGGACCGGTCGATCTTGATCTTGTCGAAGGGAAAGCTGCGCAGATAGCTGAGTGAAGAGTATCCGGTGCCGAAGTCATCGAGCGCGATCTGCACCCCGAGCTTGCGCAGCTCATGCAACGTGGCGAGCGTGGCGAACGTGTTCTGCAGCAGCACCGTCTCGGTGATCTCGAGCTGGAGCTTGCGCGCCGGCATGCCGGTCTCGGCGAGGATCCCGGTCACCGTGCTGAGCAGATTGCGATTGTTCAGCTGCGCGGGCGACAGGTTGACGGCCACCTTGATGTGGTCCGGCCAATTGACGGCTTCGGCGCAGGCCGTTCTGAGCACCCACTCGCCGAGCGGCACGATCAGTCCCGTCTCCTCGGCGATCGGGATGAAATCGGCGGGCGACACCACCCCGCGCGTCGGATGGTTCCAGCGCAGCAGGGCTTCGAAGGCGGTGATCGCGTTGCTGCGCAGGTCGACCAGCGGCTGGTAATAGAGCTCGAATTTCCTGCCGGCGAGGGCGTTGCGCAGGTCCATCTCCAATTCGCGCCGCGCCTTCATCCGCGTGTTCATCTCCGGCTCGAAGAAGCGGAACGTGCCGCGGCCGTCGCCCTTGGCGCCGTAGAGCGCCATGTCGGCATTGCGCATCAGTTCTTCGGCGTCGAGCGCGTCCATCGGCGCGACCGAAATGCCGATCGAGATGTCGGTGACGATCTGGTGGCCGTCGATCTGATAGGGTTTCGCGATCGAATCGCGGATGCGTCTCGCAAGCACCGCGGCGTCGGTGGGCTGCTGCATCTGCGTCATGATGATCGCGAATTCGTCGCCGCCGAGCCGCGCCACCGTGTCGGGTTCGCGCGTGCAGGCGCGCAGCCTTTCGCCGACGAGTTTGAGCAGCTCGTCGCCGATCGGATGGCCAAGCGCGTCGTTGACGCTCTTGAACTGGTCGAGGTCGAGGCAGAGCACGGCAAGACATTCCCCGCGCTTGACACGCTTTAATTCGTGCTCGAGCCGCTCGCGCAGCATGATGCGGTTGGGCAGGTCGGTGAGCGCGTCGTGACGCGCCATGTGCGCGATCCGCTCTTCCGAACGCTGGCGCTCGGTCACGTCTTCATGCGTGGCGAGCCAGCCGCCGCCCTCCAGCGGTTTGCTGACGACGGAAAACACGCGTCCATCGTCGAGCGTCAGGGTGAGGCTGTAGGGCCTGCCGCCGGCGATGCCCTCGCGCAGGCGCGCGATATAATCATCCGGGTCGCCGACGAAGGTGCCGCGCTCGAGGCGATGGGCAAGCAGGTCGCGCAGGCGGCATCCCGGCTTAACGATTTCCGCCGACATCCCGTACATCTCGAGATAGCGCCGGTTGCAGAAAATTAAGCGTGTTTCCGAGTCGAACATCAGCACGCCCTGCGCCATGTTGTTGAGGACGGTCTCCAGCAATTGCGCGTTCTGGCGGCTCATGTGCGGAAATGTCAGGATTTCCGCGGGCGTGGCCTGCTGCCTTGACTGATCCATCGAACCCCCCTGTGAGCGAGATCGGCCGTTAGGGCGCGCCCGTTCTAGGGGTTGTCCCTTTGAAACCGCTCAAGAAATCGACGCCGGTTTGATTAAAATCGCGCCGCATTCCGCCGCGACCGAGACGGCAGGCGCGCTGCCGTCGCTCGGGCGGAGCGGCGCGAGCGCCTTCCTCGTCGCGCGCCGCCGATCGCTCGGTCCGTCGCCGGGCGCGCGGCCGCGGGCCACGGCACGCGTCGCCGGCGCGACGCCGCTCGTACCGCTCGTGCCATTCGCGGCCGGCGCGGTCTCGGAATCGGCGGGCCGGTTGGGAGACTTCAGCCTTCCGCCTGTGACGGCGCGGGCGCGATCCGCGGCGCGCGCTCTCCCGGCCGCATGCGCCGCAGCCACAGCACCACCTGGGCGATGATGAGCAAGGCGGAAAGGCCGACGAAGACGGTGCTGATCGGATGGTTCTTGATGTCGACGAAGACCCAGATGTCGCCGCGCGAGATCAACATGGCGCGGCGGAAATTCTCCTCGAAGCGCGGTCCGAGGACGAATCCGAGCAGGATCGGCGCCGGATGGAAGCCGAGCAGCAGGAGGATATAGCCGAAGACGCCGATGAACAGCGTGAGCCCGACCTGGAACATGTCGTTGTTTGCGCCGTAGACCCCGATGCAGACAAAGAACAGCGCGCTCGGGTAGAGATATTTGTAGGGCACCGCGAGCATCTTCACCCACAGGCCGATCATCGGCACGTTGAGCACGACGAGAAGGATATTGCCGATCCAGAAGCTGGCGATCAGTCCCCAGAAGATGTCCGGATGCTGGCTGATGAGCTGGGGTCCGGGGACGATGCCCTGGATCATCAGCGCGCCGAGCAGCAAGGCCATCACCGTATCGCCCGGAATGCCGAGGCTCATGGTGGGTATGAAATCGCCCTGAACGGAGGAATGGGTGGACGCCTCGGGACAGGCGACGCCCTCGATGGCGCCGTTGCCGAAGCGCTCGGGCGTGCGCGATATCTTCTTTTCCGTGGCGTAGGAGACGAACGAGGCGATGGTCGGGCCGGTGCCGGGGATGAGCGCGCACAGGCTGCCGATCAACGTGCCGCGGATCCAGGGGAAGAACGAGCGCCTGATGTCGGCGCCCGAGGGCCACATGTCGCGGACCTTCACGTTGGCATATTTGGTATCGAACTTGATGTTCTGGTTGATGCTCTTCATGAACTCGGCGATGCCGAAGACGCCGAGGGCAAGCGCGACGATCTCGACCCCGTCATAGAGTTCAAGCAGGCCGAAGGTCAGTCGCGGCGTGCCCGTTTCGATGTCGGCGCCGACGATGCCGATGATGAGACCGAGCACCGTCATCGCCACGCCTTTGAGCGGCGAGCCGCGCGCGAGCGTCGAGCCCGCGAGCAGCCCGAGCAGCATCAGCGAGCAGACCTCCGCCGGTCCGAATTTCATCGCCACGCTGACGAGCGCGGGCGCGAGAAAGATCATCTCGGTGATGCCGAACGAGGCGCCGATGAACGAGCCGATGACCGTAATGCCGAGTGCGGTCCCGCCCTTGCCCTGCTTGGTGAGCGGATAGCCGTCGAGGCAGGTGACGGCGTGGGGCGGATGGCACGGCAGGTTGAGCAGGATCGAACAGATGGCGCCGCCGTATTGCGCCCCGTAATAGACGCCGGCGAGCATGAGGATCGCGGCCACCGGCTTCATGCCGAAGGTGAGCGGCAGCAGGATCGAGATCGTCGCCACCGGCCCCATCCCGGGCAGCACGCCGACCATGTTGCCGACGAGCACGCCGAGAAAGCACCACATCAGATTGTGCGGCTCGAAGGCGACGGAAAATCCGTACCAGAGATCGGTGAGGGCGGTCTCGATCACGTGCCCCCCCAGGTCAATACCGGCATCGGCAGCTTCAGCAGGTAGTGGAAGAGGATCACGCCGAACACCGTCACGCAGGTGGCGAGCACGAGCGCGCTCTTGAGCGTGGTCTCGCGGTCACCGAGCGCGGCGACGAAGACGCAGGCGAAGGTCGCCGGCAGCATGCCGGTCGAACGGCCGAGCAGGATGAACAGCACCGGCCCGCCGATGATGCAGGCCCAGCCGCGCCATTCCGCGTGCGGCAGCGCGGCCTCTTCCGCATCCGCCCCCGCGGTCGCCGTCGCGGCGATGAGACCGCCGAGGATCATCAGCAGAATGCCCAGCGCGACCGGGAAATAGCCCGGTCCCATCTGGTTCAAGCTGCCGAGAGGATAGTTGCTGCCTTCATGGGCCGTGATGAGGCCCAGAAGGATCATCAGCGCGCCGGCGTAGTAGTCGCGCTTCCACCAGGGAAAGAGCTTGTGCACGGGTTATCGTTGCGATGACGGACGATCGGCCGCCATCTCAATCGATGCGCGCGGGCCCGGTCAATACGAAACTCGCGCCCCCGGTTGCGCCCGCGGGGGACCGGCAGGCGGGCGAAGAGGGTGTTTCTCGCGTCCTTACAAGGACTTCCGCGCGTTTTGCGCGACCAATCGTCCGCCCCAGGCGGTCACAAAGCTGCGAGCGTCGCGTGCGCCTCGAGGCGCCTGCCGGATGCGGTCGCGGCACGTCGGTGTCAACCCGCCGCCAGGGCCGAGAGGGTCGCGGCGGCGAGCACGACGACCTGGACGCTGAAGATGGTGATGTTGACGTCCCAGGCCTTGGCGATGATCGGAAGCGGCGCCTTGAACGGCAGGTAGCCGTTGTCGTCATAGGCGCCGCCGCCATAGAGCGGCATGGCGAGGACCGCGGCGAAGAAGGCGGCGTAGACGATCGCGGCCATCAGCAAGGCGAGATAAAGCCGTTCGACCGCAAGCGGCCCCGGCCACCAGATCAGCGCCAGCGCCAGCAGGCCGAAGCCGACATAGCTCGAGATCTGCCAGACGACGTGGAAGCGGGCATGCGGCGTCCATCGCGGATTGGTCGCGTGCGTCCGGTTGAAGTCCGCGATCACGGTGGCGAAGCCATAGCCGAGCGTCGCCAGCGTGAGCAGGATGCGGGCAAGCAGCGCGAAATCGATCGGCATCGGGTGTCCCTCCCCAAGGAAGGCGATGTTACAACGACGGTCCCCGCCTCGCAGCAGCTTTCCCGCCCGGCGCGGCCTTGCAACCTGCGAGGGCAGGCGCGGCCTGTGCGGCCGGCCGGCCGCGGAAAATCGCCGCGACGTCGTGATAAGCCGCTGATTACCAATTGAAATCGCGGATGTTGACAGCGGCGGCACGCATGTTGCCCGATCGGGAGAAACTGCCCATGCTCGGCTTCGCATCCGGTCCCGTGCCATGCGCCAGTATCTCGAGCTGATGGAACGCATCCTGCGCGACGGTGTGGTCAAGAAGGACCGTACCGGCGTCGGCACCTTGTCGGTCTTCGGCCACCAGATGCGGTTCGCGCTCGAGGCGGGTTTTCCCCTGCTCACCACCAAGAAGCTGCACGTGAAGTCGATCATTCACGAGCTTCTCTGGTTCCTCGCCGGCGACACCAACATCAAATATCTCAACGACCACGGCGTGCGGATCTGGGACGAATGGGCCGACGAGCGCGGCGAGCTCGGACCGGTCTATGGCCGGCAGTGGCGATCCTGGCCGGCGCGGGACGGCCGCACGATCGATCAGATCGCGCAGGTCGTCGATCTCATCCGACGCGATCCGGACTCGCGCCGTCTCCTCGTCACCGCGTGGAATCCCGCCGACGTGGAGCGGATGGCGCTGCCGCCGTGCCACTGCCTGTTCCAGTTCTATGTCGCCGAGGGGCGGCTTTCCTGCCAGCTCTACCAGCGTTCGGCCGACGTCTTCCTGGGGGTGCCGTTCAACATCGCGTCCTATGCGCTCTTGACCTTGATGGTCGCGCAGGTGACCGGATTGAAGGCCGGCGAGTTCATCCATACCCTCGGCGACGCGCATCTTTACCGCAACCACATCGAGCAGGCGAAGCTGCAGTTGACGCGCACGCCGCGCCCGCTGCCGCGGATGACGCTCAATCCGGCGGTCACGGATATCTTCGCCTTCCGCTACGAAGACTTCACCCTGCACGGCTACGATCCGCATCCCCATATCAAGGCGGAGGTGGCGGTGTGAGCCTGACGATCCGGCCGGCGCAGCGCGGGGATGGCGCGTTGATCCTTTCGCTGGTGCGGGAGCTTGCCGAGTACGAGCGGCTTGCCGCCGAGGTCGAGGTCGACGAGTCGCGGATTGTCGAGGCGCTGTTTGCGCCCCACCCCCGTCTGTTCTGCGATCTCGCCGAATGGGACGGCGAGCCGGCGGGATTCGCCGTCTGGTTTCTCAGTTTCTCCACCTTCCGCGGGCGCTACGGAATCTATCTCGAGGATGTTTTCGTGCGGCCGGCCTTTCGCAACCGGGGAATAGGCCGCGCGCTGATCGCGCGCCTTGCGCGGCGCTGCGTCGAGAGACGCTACGCGCGTCTCGAGTGGGCGGTGCTCGCGTGGAACGCGCCGTCGATCGCCTTCTACCGGTCGATCGGCGCCGAGGTGCTGGACGAGTGGAAGGTCTGCCGCCTGAGCGGCGCGGCGCTCGTCAGGCTCGCGGAGAGCGGAGCGGGCTCATGACCATCGTCATCGTCGCCGCGATTGCCGAGAACAACGTGATCGGGTGCAACGGGCAGTTGCCCTGGCGCCTCCGATCGGATCTCCGGCATTTCCGTGCCCTGACGCTCAACCGGCCGGTCATCATGGGCCGCAGGACGTTTCAATCGCTGGGCGGCAGGCCGCTCGATCTGCGTACCAATATCGTGCTGAGCCGCGACCTCGGCACGGCGGCGCCCGGCGCGGTGCTGGCGACGAGCCTCGACGCGGCCCTTGCCTATGCGCGCAAGGATGCCGCCGCGCGCGGCGTCGACGAGATCATGGTCATCGGCGGCGGCGATGTCTTCGCGGCCACCCTGCCGCTCGCCGAGCGCCTGGAGATCACCCATGTCCATGCACGCCCGCCAGGGGATGCGCTGTTTCCGCCCATCGATCCCCGCATCTGGCGGGAAATCGCGCGCGAGGAACATCAGGCCGGCCCGGGCGACAATGCGGACTTTGCCCTGGCGACCTATGTGCGGCGCGGGTGAGGCCTCCGCCCCTCGCCACCTCGGAGTGCGTTGTAAGCCCGTCGCCTCTCCCCTATAAACCCGGCCAGGCAAGGCGGCGGGGCGTCGAACGCCGGGGAGACCCTTGACATGCCATGGACAAACCAATCCGGCGGCCCATGGGGCTCGGGCAAGGGCCCCTGGGGCTCCGGGCCGCAGCAGGCCGGCCCGACGCCTCCGGATCTCGAGGAAATCCTCCGCCGCGGCCAGGATCGGCTGCGGCGTTTTCTGCCGGGCGGCGGCATGGGCGGACGCGGCTTCGCGATGCTCGCGCTCGCGGCCCTCGTGCTCTGGGGATGCTCCGGCTTCTTCACGGTGGGAGGCGAGGAGATCGGCGTCGTGCTGCGCTTCGGGCGCGAGGTACGCGAGGTACCGCCGGGCTGGAGCTATCACCTGCCTTATCCGATCGAAACCGTGCTGACGCCGCGGGCCCTGCGCGTCAACAAGATCGACATCGGCATGCGCGAGGTGGGGACCGACCGCCGGGGCGGCGCC